>Ga0213836_100106_pt1 | contig 84528 bp, 79 predicted proteins | sample SWPATP03_FD_160578 | JGI IMG/M metagenome (GOLD analysis project Ga0213836, IMG submission 160578) | Coastal seawater microbial communities from Marineland, Florida, United States - SWPA TP0 #3 | ecosystem: Environmental > Aquatic > Marine > Coastal | place: USA: Florida | collected 2016-08-05
ACGCCGGCATGGTCTCCATCAACGGCGCAGGCTCCGAGGACTACGACATGCCCTTCGGCGGCACCAAGAGAAGCGGCTTCGGCCGCGAGCTCGGCCCCCACGGCATGGAGGAGTTCATGAACAAGAAGCTCATCGTCGGCTGACGAGCGCAGCCGCGCACGACGATGGCCCCGGATCGCTGGATCCGGGGCCGTCGTCGTGCGGCGACGTCGCGAATTCAGGCGCGCGGCTGCTGCTGCGTGATGCAGTGGATGCCGCCGCCGCGCGCGAAGATCGGCCGCGCGTCGACCGTGACGACCTCGCGACCGGGGTAGGCCTCGGCCAGCACCTCGCGCGCCCGTGCGTCGGCCTCGGGCTCGCCGAAGCCGCAGACGACGACGCCGCCGTTCACCACCGAGTGGTTGACGTAGCTCCAGTCGACGAAGCCCTCGTCGTCGCGCAGGGTCGCGGGCGCCGGGAGCGCCATGACCTCGATCGCGCGCCCGCGGGCGTCGGTGCTCGCCTCGAGCACCGCGCGGATCTCCTGGCTCACGGCGTGGTCGGGATGCGCCGGGTCCTGCTGCTCGTGGAGCAGCACCCGACCGGGCGATGCGAAGGCGGCGACGATGTCGACGTGCCCGTTGGTGCCGAACTCCTCGTAGTCGCGCGTGAGCCCGCGCGGCAGCCAGATGGCGCGCTCGGCGCCGATCGTGCGCGCGAGCTCCGCCTCCACACGGGCGCGATCCGCGTGCGGGTTGCGGCGGGGGTCGAGCTGCACGGTCTCAGTGAGCAGCACCGTGCCCTCGCCGTCGACGTGGATGCCGCCGCCCTCGTTCACGAGCAGGGAGCCGATGCGCTCGGCGGCGGCGAGCGCGCCGACCGTCGTCCCGAGGGCTGCCGCGAGCTGCCACTCGGCCCACGCCGGCGCACCCCAGCCGTTGAAGATCCAGTCCACGGCGCCGAGCCGGCCGCCCTCGTCGAGCACGAAGGTGGGGCCGACGTCGCGCATCCAGAACTCGTCGAGCGGCGCCTCGACGACCTCGATCGCCCCGTCGAGCATCCGGCGCGCCCGAGCGACCTCGGACGGGTCGGCGACCATCGTGACCGGCTCGAACGCGGCGACGGCGTTCGCCACCGCAGCCCACGCCTCGTAGCCCTCCTGCCGCTCCTCGGCCGTGCCGCCGAGCGTCACGCCCTCCCTGGGGAACGCCATCCAGGTGCGCTCGTGCTCGGCCGTCTCCGCAGGCATCCGCCATGTCATTGCGATCGTCCCTCTCGCCGCCTACTATTGACCAAGCGATCAACAGTTGTAGCGACCGTACTGAGGACGACGGCTCCCGTCAATGCCGACCCGCGCGGCGTCCTCCCACCTGCACGACGAAGGAGACACAGGATGAGCAACCACCAGCTCGACGAGCATCGCGAGTGCGACGTCGTCATCATCGGCGCAGGCGTGGCCGGCCTCTCGGCGGCGACGCGGCTGCGCGAGGCGGGGCACGAGGTCGTCGTGCTCGAGGCCCGCGACCGCGTCGGCGGCAGGCTCTGGACCCGTGAGATCGACGGCGCGATGCTCGAGATCGGCGGCCAGTGGGTCTCCCCCGACCAGTCCGCGCTGCTCGAGACCATCGATGCGCTCGGCCTCGAGACCTTCGCCCGGTACCGCGAGGGCCAGAACGTCTACATCGCCGACGGCGGCGAGCGCGTCGAGTTCCTCGGCGAGCAGCTGCCCGTGCCGGCCGAGACCGAGGCCGAGATGGAGCGCCTGACGGTCGTGCTCGACGAGCTCGCCGCCGCGATGGACCCCGATGCACCGTGGGCGCACCCGCAGGCGCGCGAGCTCGACACCGTGTCGTTCGAGGAGTGGCTCGAGGCGCAGACCGACGACGCGCTCGCCCGCCGCCACATCTCCCTCTTCATCGCCGAGACGATGCTGACGAAGCCGGCGCACGCCTTCAGCGCGCTGCAGGCGGTGTTCATGGCGGCGTCCGCCGGCTCGTTCTCGAACCTCGTCGACTCGGAGTTCATCCTCGACCGCCGCGTGGTCGGCGGCCTGCAGGGCGTGCCGCTCGCGCTCGCCGCGGCGCTCGGCGACCGCGTCGTGCTCGACGCCCCCGTCCGCCGCATCGAGCACGGGGCCGACGGCGTGACGGTCGTCTCCGACCGTGGCACGGTGCGCGGCAAGCGCGTCATCGTGGCCATGCCGCCGAACCTGTTCTCGCGCATCGACTACCAGCCGCCGCTCCCCCGCAGGCAGCACCAGCTGCACCAGCACCTGTCGCTCGGGCTGGTCATCAAGGTGCACGCCGTCTACGACCGGCCGTTCTGGCGCGACAAGGGGCTCTCGGGCACCGCGTTCAGCCCGTACGAGCTCGTGCACGAGGCGTACGACAACTCGAACCACGAGGACGAGAAGGGCACGCTCGTCGGCTTCGTCTCGGACGAGCACGCCGACGAGGTCTTCGCGCTCCCGGCCGAGGAGCGCAAGCAGCGCATCCTCACGAGCCTCGTGCACTACTTCGGCGACGAGGCTGGCGAGCCGATCGTCTACTTCGAGAGCGATTGGGGCACGGAGGAGTGGACGCGCGGCGCCTACGCCGCCTCGTTCGACCTCGGTGGGCTGACGCGCTACGGCGCGGATCAGCGCACGCCGGTCGGGCCCATCCACTGGGCGTGCAGCGACTTCGCCGGGCACGGCTTCCAGCACGTCGACGGCGGCATCCGCTCGGGCTGGGCGGCGGCGAAGGATGTCATCGCAGCACTCGCCTAGCAGCACGCGATCGGAGGCCGGCGGCGCTACGGGCGCGGCCGGCCTTCGCGCGTGCTGGCCCGGGCGACGAGCGTCGGGCGCAGCGTGCCGGGCGCGACGTCGGGCGCAGCGCCGAGCTCCGCACCGCTGAGCGCGTCGATGAGCTCGGCCGCGCACCGGGCGCCGTGCTCCCGCTCGTGCAGGTCGAGCGCGGTCACCTGCGGCGTCAGCAGCGAGAGCGCCGGCTCGTCGACGTAGGCCGCGAGCAGCAGGTCGTCCCCGACCCGGCGGCCGTCGCGCGCGGCGGCGGCCGCGACCGGGCCGGCCGTGCCGCTCGGCACGGTGAGGATGGCGTCGACCGCCGCGTCCTCGAGCAGCCGGCGGGTCGCCGCCTCCACCTCACGGGCGTCGGGCTCGAAGCCGATGGTGGTCATGAGCGCAGAAAGTCCGCGCTGCGCGCACCACGCTCGGTGCGCCTCCGCCACCTCCGCGCCCCACGCCGTGTCGGCGGGCGGCAGCAGGGCGGCGATCCGGGCGGCGCCCGCCGCCGACAGGTGGTCGAGCAGCTCGACCGTCGCGGAGGCGTGGTCGGCGGTGACGCTCGCGACGAGCGACGGCGCGGCGCGGGCGACGCGCTCCCCGCTCACGACGGGCCTGCCGTCGTCGAGCAGCGCATCGACCGCCGCGTCGCCGGCGGCGGCGTCGATGATCACGAACCCGTCGACGTGGGCGGCGGCCGGCGCGTCGGCGGCAGGGCGTGGCAGCAGGATGACCGACCACCCGCGCGCATGGGCCGCGTCGACGACCCCGAACGCGAACTCGGCGTAGTACGGCGAGGTGCCGCCGGTGCTCGGCAGCAGCAGCCCCATGGTCCGGTAGCTCGCGGTGCGGAGGCTCCGCGCGCTCGCGTTGGGCTCGTACCGCAGCTCGCGCGCGGCCTCGAGCACGCGCTCGCGCGTCGCGTCCGAGACGCCGGGCAGGCCGCGCAGCGCCATCGAGGCCGCGGCGACCGACACGCCCGTCGCCGCGGCGACGTCGCGGAGCGTCGGGCGGGCGGTGGTCACGCGTCGAGGCTAACCCACCGCTCGCGCTCTTGCGCGGTGAGCGCTTAATCGTTTAAGGTCTGGACGACACCGCCGTCCGGAAGGTTCCGCCATGCTCGCTCGTCCCGACTCCGACTCCCCCTCGTCCGCCCGCGCGGTCGAGGTGCACGAGGCATCCATCGCGCAGCTGCGCGACTGGCTGGCATCCGGCGCGACCACGAGCGTCGGCCTCGTGGAGGCATACCTCGCGCGCATCGCGGCCTTCGACGAGCCCGGCAGCGCGACGGCGCTCAACGCCGTCGTCGTCCGCAACGAGCGCGCGCTCGACGAGGCGGCCGACGCCGATCGCCGCCGGGCGTCCGGCCGCACGCTCGGGCCGCTCGACGGCATCCCCTACACCGCCAAGGACAGCTTCCTGGTGCGCGGGCTCACCGCCGCTGCCGGCAGCCCGGCCTTCGCCGACCTGGTCGCGCAGCGCGACGCGGCGACGATCGAGCGCCTGCGCGCGGCGGGCGCCATCTGCCTCGGCCTCACGAACATGCCGCCGATGGCGAACGGCGGCATGCAGCGCGGGGTCTACGGCCGAGCGGAGAGCCCGTACTCCGCGGCCTACCTGACCTCGGCGTTCGCCTCCGGATCGTCGAACGGCTCGGGCACGGCGACGGCCGCGAGCCTCGCAGCCTTCGGGCTCGGCGAGGAGACCTGGTCGAGCGGTCGCGCCCCGGCCTCCTGCAACGCACTGTGCGCCTACACGCCCTCCCGCGGCGTCATCTCGGTGCGCGGCAACTGGCCGCTCGTCCCCACGATGGACGTCGTGGTGCCGCACGCGCGCACCATGGCCGACCTGCTCGAGATCCTCGACGTGATCGTCGCCGACGACCCGGATGCTCGGGGCGACTTCTGGCGCGCGCAGCCGTGGGTGCCGATCCCGTCGGGCTGGACCGTGCGGCCCGGCTCCTACCCGGCGCTCGCACCCGCCGACGCCGACGCCGCGCGGGCAGCGCTCGCGGGCAAGCGCTTCGGCGTGCCCCGCATGTACCTCGGCACCGACCCGGATGCCAGCGTCGGCGCCACCGGCATCGGCGGCCCGACCGGGCAGCGCATCGAGCCGCGCGCGAGCGTGCTCGCGCTCTGGGAGGCTGCCCGCCAGGACCTCGAGGCGGCTGGCGCGGAGGTCGTGGAGGTCGACTTCCCGCTCATCACGAACTACGAGGGCGACCGCGCCGGCGCTCCCACGATCGCCACCCGCGGGCTGGTCTCCGAGGCGTTCCTGCGGCGCGAGATCCTCGACCTCTCGGCCTGGGCGTGGCAGGACTTCCTCGCCGCGAACGCCGACCCCGCGCTCGACGGCCTCGCCGACGTCGACGGCGCCGCGATCTTCCCGCATCCCGATGGTGCGCTGCCCGACCGCTACGACGGCTTCGACGACGACATCGCCGACTACCCGCGGCACGTGCGCGAGCACCCGGTCGGGTCGTTCCTCGAGATCCCCGAGCTCGAGCAGGGGGTGCGGGGGCTCGAGGAGACGCGCCGGATCGACCTCGAGGCGTGGATGGACGGGCTCGGGCTCGACGCGGTGCTGTTCCCGGCGATGGCGGATGTCGGGCCCGCCGATGCCGACGTCGACCCGGCCTCCGCGGCTCTCGCGTGGCGCAACGGCGTCTGGGTCGCGAACGGCAACCTCGCCATCCGCCACCTCGGCGTGCCGACCGTCACCGTCCCGATGGGGACGATGGCCGACATCGGGATGCCCGTCGGCCTCACCTTCGCCGGCCGCGGCTGGGACGACGAGGCGCTGCTGCGCGCCGCAGCGGCGTTCGAGGCGACCGGCGATCGCCGGACCGCGCCGCCGCGGACGCCCGCCCTCGGCTGAGCGGGATCAGGCGCGGGCGCTCGCGCCGTCGGCCGCCGCCTCGAGCGCGCCCGGCGCGAGGCCGAGCAGTCCCTCGGCCGCCCGCTTCGTGATCGAGCCCTGCGCGGCGCCGGCGCCCCAGTGGACCAGCTCGTGCGCGTTGAGGCCGTCGATCATCGCGAGCAGGTGCAGGGCAGTGCCGTCGACGTCGTCGCACCGCAGTGCGCCGGCCTCCGCGCCCGCGGTGATCGCGTCGCGGATGATCGACAGCCACTCGTCCATCCGAAGCCGCACGGCGGCGGCGAGCGCGGCGTTGTGCCGGCCGAGCGACCACGCCTGCACCCACAGCGACGTGACGTCCTGCCGCTGCGGGTCGAGCGCCGCATCGATGAGCACCACGAGCCCCGCGGTGGCGCTCGGCTCGGCCGCGACGAGCTCACGGACCTCGCCGATCTCCTCCGCGACGATCTCCGAGAAGGTGTCGGCGACGAGCGCGTCCATGCTCTCGACGTAGTGCGCGACGAGCGCCGACGCCATCGAAGCACGCCCCGCGACGGCCCGCTGGGTCACCGCGTCGAGGCCCTCCTCGAGCGCGATCGCCCGGGCGGTCGCCGCGATCTCGGCTCGCCGGTCGTCAGGCGACTTCCGGGTGCGTCGCGGCTTCGTCTCCATGCTCCCCATCCTCCCGCAGACGACGACGCTCCGGGCCGAAGCGTAGCCTCGTGCCCGGGGCGCCACTCGGCGTCAGATGCGCGCGATCGGCTCGTCGTCGCCGGCCGCCGCGCCGTTGTGGTGCGCGTCGAGCACCGCGGTGTCGGGCGCATCCGGGTCGTCCACCGCGACCGGCAGCACCTCGCCGCGGAAGAAGGCGGGCGCTCGCCGGGCCTGCAGCAGCATGAGCACGACCCCGAGCACGAGGATGCCGATGCTCGCCACGAAGACGAGGCCGACGCCGTCCTGCGCCATGCCGTCGGCATCCCACCGCGTGGCGAAGATCGCCGAGCCGGAGCCGTACGCGGGGTCGATCGAGTCGATCGCCGTCTTGCAGAAGAGCGCGAGCAGGGCGACGCCGCCCAGCAGCGGCAGCACCAGGCGCGTGAGCGCGCTGCGGACGCTGCGGAACCAGGAGCGGCGGAAGAACCAGACCGCGGCGAGGCCCGTGATGCCGTAGTAGAAGCAGACCATCATGCCGAGCGCGCTGATCGTGTCCCAGAGCGCGTTCTCGGAGAGCACCTTCATGACGGCGTAGAGCGCCATCGCGGTGATCGCCGATGCGAGGGTCGCGACCGACGGCGAGCGGAAGCGCGGGCTCACCGTGCTGAAGGTGCGCGGCATCGCACCGTAGTGCCCCATTGCCAGGATGGTGCGCGAGGGCGAGATCATCGTCGACTGCAGCGAGGCGGCGGAGCTGAGCAGGATCGCGATCGAGATGAGGATCGCGAACGGGCCCATGATCGGCTCGGCGAGCACCGCGAAGATGGACTCCTGGTTCTCCGGGTTGCCCGCGCCGAGGCCCGTCTCGCCGACACCGGCGTAGGCGAGCGTCGCGATGGTGACGAGCAGGTAGAGCGCCATGGTGACGACGATGGTCACGATGGCGGCGCGACCGGGCGTGCGCTTCGGGTCCTTCGCCTCCTCGTTCATCGTGACGACGGTGTCCCAGCCCCAGAAGAGGAAGATCGCGAGCGAGACGCCGGCCGACATGGCCGAGAGGCTCGACGCTGCGAGCGGATTGAACCAGTCAGCGGTGACCGGCTGCGGGTCGAACCCTTCGCCCTGCCCCACCGCGACGAACGCGGCGATCGCGTACCAGACGAGCGCGCCGACCTGGAAGACGACCAGGCCGATCTGCACCTTCTTCGTCGCGTCGACGCCCCGGTAGCTGATCCACGCGGCGCCCGCGACGAACAGGCCGGTGATGAGGAGGTTGAGCCAGCCGGTGAGGTCGGCGAGCGAGTCGTCGCCCGTGACCTGCGCGAGCAGGATGAAGAGGAAGTCGACGGCGACGGCGGCCAGGTTCGACAGCACCAGGATCGTCGACGCGACGAGCCCCCAGCCGGCCATCCAGCCGATCCACGGGCCGAACGCGCGGGTCGCCCAGGTGAAGCTCGTGCCGGAGTCGGGCATCGCGGCGTTGAGCTCGCGGTAGCCGAACAGCACGAAGAGCATGGGCACGAACCCGATGAGCAGCACCGCGGGCACCTGCAGGCCGACCTCGGCGACGACCGGGCCGAGCCCCGAGGTCAGCGTGTACGCGGGGGCGACCGCAGAGACGCCGATGATGGCGCCGCCGATGACACCGACCTTCCCGATGCCCAGTCCCTTGCGCGTGACACCGCCCTTCGGGGCGGCCTCAGCCGTGCGCTCGATCGATCTCGTCATGGAGGCTCCTTCGCCTGCTCGTCGCCCGCGCCTCAGCGCAGCGGGCGCTCGCGCCATTGTTGACCATGTGGTCGACAAGCGCAAGCCGAGCTCGCCGTTGAGGAGTGGCAGCCTGCCGTGCGAGGATCCACCCGGAGCGACGAGCATCAGCGCGGCCGCCCGAGCCCGCTCGCACGAAAGGCCGCCCATGCGCCGCACCCTCGCCTCGCTCACCGTCGCCGCCGCAGCCGCGGTCGCCCTCACCGGCTGCGTGATCGCGCCGCCGATCCTCGACCCCTACAGCTTCGGCTTCGCGGGCGGGTACGGCCCCTACGACCCCGCGTACGACGACTTCGACCCGGTTGCCGAGGAGCAGTGGCAGGCCGAGAACCGCGCGATGGAGCTCGACTTCGCCGAGGAGGTCGCGCAGGAGCTGCACGAGGTCGGCTCAGCGCTGCCGCCTGCCGAGGGCGAGTCGCTCGAGGCGTTCCGGCACCTCGCGATCGGGGTGGGCTACGAGTGGTGCGACCTGCTCTACGTCGACGAGGAGCGGATCGGCGACGCCGACGAGCACGCCGAGCAGGCGCAGCGCTACGGCTGGACCACGGAGGAGTACCGCGTCGTCGTCGAGGAGGCGGAGGGCTGGCTCTGCGGGTACTGACGCACGCCTGCAGCACGCACGACTCGCGATGGCGGGCGGGGCAGGATCTCAGGCACAAGGATCGCTCGCTTTCAGCCGCGACGGATGCCACCCTCGGAGGCATGCACGCCCCGAAGCGCATGTCAGCCGTCGCAGCCGCCGCCGTCGTCCTGGCCGGGCTCGCGGGCTGCGCCTCCGCCGGCCCGGCGACGGCCCCTGCCGGTGACCCGACCCCGGCGCCCGTCGCCACCGCGGCTGCGAGCGCCGCCGCCGCGTCCGGCGTGCTGACGGCGACGTCTCCCCTGCCGGTGGATGCCTACGTCGCGCAGTTCGGTGCGTCCGACGGCTCGCTCGCCGACGTCGACGCCGTCAACGAGGAGTACCGGGCGGCTGCCGCGGCCTTCCCGCTCGCGCTCCCCGATGGCTACGCCTGGCCGACCGAGACGTGGCTGCGCGAGGGCCAGAGCGGCGCGTGGCAGCAGGGCAACGGCGTCGCGCAGGCCTACTTCTTCTGGCAGACGGCGACGGCCAACGCGGCGTTCGCCGACCACATCCGCGGCAACGACCAGGCCGCCGCCGAGCACCTCGACGCGCTCGAGGCGGGTCGAAGCGGCCCCGTCGCCGCGATGTTCGTGCAGGACCCGGGCGGCGGCTACGTCTCGCAGGCGATCGCCCCCGCGCGCGATGGCGACTGGACGCCCCTCTACGCAGAGGACGTCCAGCCGTTCCGCGAGGCTCCCGCCTACGCTGCCGTCGCCGCTCGGGCCGGCGACCTCGTCGACCTCGGCACCGAGGGCTTCGCCACGGAGGTCGGCGAGCAATAGCCGCCTACGCCGCAGGCGCTCATAAGTGCACCCTTCCAGCGCGGGTCAGCCCGCACTACCGTCAGCCTCGTGGCCCACGTCACACTGCGGCGGGGGACGCGTCAAGAGCGCGGACACTGCCGTTCAGAGCTGCGCCGCGCCTGCACCGAGAGGGGACAGGACGATGAAGGTCTTCCATGGGCTCGCGCTGGCAGCCGCCACCGCGGTCATGACGGTCGGGCTGGGCGTGTCGCCGGCCCTCGCTGCACCACCGTCGAACGACGTGTACGCCGCCGCGGAGGTGATCCCCGCGACTCCCTTCAGCACGACGCTCGACACGACCGAAGCGACCACTGACGCCGACGACGCCGAGCTGAACGTCTGCGGTGCTCCCGCGATGGACGCCAGCGTCTGGTACAGCTTCACCGCGCCCGCCGACGCCTCCTACATCGCCGACGTGTCAGCCTCGGACTACTCGGCCGGCGTCTTCGTCTCGACCGGATCACCCGGGGCCTTCACCGTGCTGGCGTGCGGCCCGGGTGGCGCCACGTGGCAGGCGATGGCGGGCGAGACCTACTGGATCGTCGTCATCGACGACCAGCAGGACGGCGGCGGCAACGGGGGCAGCATGTCGCTCGTGGTCGACGTCGTACCTCCGCCGCCCACCCTCGAGGTCACGGTCAACCCCACGGGGCGCTTCGACGCCAGGACCGGCATCGCCACCATCTCGGGGACCCTCCTGTGCAGTGAGGACGCAGGGGCCGCCTTCCTGGAGGCGCAGCTGTCGCAGCGCGTCGGGCGGCTGCTGATCCGCGGCTTCGGTGCCACCGAAGTGGTGTGCGACGGCACCGCGCAGCCCTGGAGCCTGGACATCTTCGGCGACAACGGGCTCTTCAAGGGCGGGAAGGCCGCGAGCGTCACGTTCTCGATCGCCTGCGGGATCGCCTTCTGCTCGGAGTACTTCGCCGAGCAGACCATCCAGCTCAAGGGCAAGCGGTAGAGCCACGGTTCCGCGCTCGCGGACTCGGCAGGAACCAAGAAGGCCACCTGCTTCCGCAGGTGGCCTTCTTCACTGTCTCAACACAGTGCGCGCCCGGAGGGATTCGAACCCCCAACCTTCTGATCCGTAGTCAGATGCTCTATCCGTTGAGCTACGGGCGCTTGGCCGAACGGCCAGGGATCAGACTACCTGATCCCTGGCCGTCAGCGCGAATCGAGCCGCGTCACGAGGACGCGACCAGCCTCACAGGGGGCGAATGTTCGCAGCCTGCGGGCCCTTGTTGCCCTCAACGATCTCGAACTCGACTGCCTGAGCCTCTTCGAGGGTCTTGAAGCCATTGGACTGGATCTGGCTGTAGTGAGCGAACAGATCCTTGCCGCCGTCGTCCGGAGCGATGAAGCCGAAGCCCTTGCCGGAGTCGAACCACTTGACGGTGCCGGTTGCCATAATTCCTTCAATCTTGCTGTGTGGCCTGAGCCACGCGAAAAGCGCAGAACAAGAATCGTCCTGCGCCTCCTCCACCCTAGCGGTCATGGGCTCCACGCCCTAGCAAAACTTCTGCGGACCCGCCGAGCCGGCGTCGGGAGGCGCGAGCGCGCAGCCCTCAGGACCGCGCGCTCGCGCGCTCAGCCGATGTCGACGACCGGCTCGAGTCCGTCCCACTCGAGCGGCGCGACGTGCAGCGATCGGTAGGTGTAGCTCTGGTCCCAGCCGTGGAAGACGAGCCGCGCCGAGCCATCCGGCGCGGCGACGACGTCCTGCCCTCCCGGGCCCCGCACCTCGTCGCCGGTCGCCGCGGTGGTGAGGAGCGGCTCCTCGGCCTTCGTCCACGGGCCGTCCATCGACGGCGCGGTCGCGTAGCCGATCGCGTACTGATCGCCGCCGTAGGAGTTGGCCGAGTAGAGCAGCGTCAGCCCCTCGTCGTGCACGACGAGCGTCGGCGCCTCGACGAGCTCGCCCTCCCACGCCTGGTCCTGGCGGATGAGCCGCACCGTCTCGCCGTCGATCGCGAGCCCGTCGTCGGTCAGCGGCGCCGCCTGGATCCAGGTGTCGACGCCGACGGCGTTCCCGTCGTTCTTCCACACCAACCAGCGCTGCCCGTCGATGACGGCCGTCGAGGCGTCGATCGCGCCGCCGTCCTCCGCCGGGCAGACGAGCATCCCGTCGCCCTGCACCTCGAACGGCCCGCCCGCCTCTGCCGAGATCGCGACGCCGATGCACTGCCGGCCCGACTCGAAGTCGGTCGCGGTGAAGTACAGCGCGAAGCGATCCGGCGCGAGCGCCGTCACCTCCGGCGCCCACGTCTTGCCGGGGATGACCCAGGAGGGCAGCTCCGGCATCGCGTCGCCGCGTCGCTCCCAGGTCACCAGGTCCTCGGAGAAGGCGGTGGGCACCGTCTGCCGGTTCGACTCGGTCGAGTATGCCCAGTAGCCCTCGTCCGTCTGCACGACATCGGGATCGGCGAAGTCGTTTGCGAGCACCGGCTCGGTGGGCGGTGGGCCGCTCGCGCAACCGGCGAGCAGCGCCGCGGCGACGGCGACCGCCCCGCCCGCGAGCCAGGCACGCGGACGTCGCTCTGTCGTCATCCCTTGATCCCGGACCGCGAGACGCCCTCGACGATGAAGCGCTGCAGCAGCACGTAGAGCAGCAGCACCGGGGCCGACGCGATCACCGCGCCCGCCATGAGCAGGTCGTAGCGCACCGCGTTCGCCGACTGCAGCGTCGCGAGGCCGGCGGGCAGCGTCTGCACGTCGGGGTTGAAGAGCACGTACACCGGCCACAGGAAGTCGTTCCAGTTGCCGAGGAAGGCCAGCAGCGCGAGCGTCGCGATCGCGGGCTTCGCGAGCGGCAGGATGATGTGCACGAACGTGCTCCACGGGTTCGCCCCGTCGAGCCGCGCCGCCTCCTCGAGCTCCGGCGGCAGGCTCAGGAAGAACTGCCGCATGAGGAAGACGCCGAACGCGCTCGCCGCCGTCGGCACGATGACCGCCATGAGCGAGTTCAGCCACCCGAGCTCGCTCACGATGAGGTAGTTCGGGATGATCAGGATCACCGGCGGCACGAGCAGCGTCGCGATGACCGCGCCGAAGACGATGCCCTTGCCACGGAACTGCATGCGGGCGAGCGGATACGCCGCGAGGGTCGCGGTGACCACGACGAGCGCCGCGTGCAGGGCTGCGGCGAGCATGCTGTTGAGGAACCACGTGAACACCGGGGTGGCGGTGGCGCCGAGGATCGACTCGTAGGCCTGGAGCGTCCACTCCTCCGGCAGCCACTGCGGCGGCAGGCTCGTCGCGTCGGCCCTCGTCTTGAACGACGTGAGCAGCATGAACACGAGCGGGCTGATGAAGAGCAGCGCGATCACCACGAGCACGAGCCAGCGCGCCCACATGCCGGCGCGCTGCCTCGGCGGCTGGCGTCGGCTCGCCGTCGCCGTCGTTGTCGTTGTCGGTGTCGGTGCCTGTCCCGGTGCTGGCGTCGGTGCCGCGGTCGCTGTGCTCATGACTCCTTCTCCTTGCGCTCGCGGAAGAGCCAGAAGACGATGACGCTCAGCAGCACGAGCGCGACGGTCAGCACGTAGCTCATGGCGGCGGCGCTGCCCATCTGGAAGTTGCGCAGCCCCTCCTCGGCGATCAGGTAGATCGCGGTGCGGGTCTCGCGGCCCGGTCCGCCCTGCGTCATGAGGAACGACTGGCCGAACATGTTGGCCGAGGCGATGATCGTGTTGATCATCACGAACATGAGCACGGGGCGCAGCCCCGGGAGGGTGACCGCCCAGAACTGCTGCCAGGCGTTGGCGCCGTCCATGCGCGCCGACTCGTACAGGTCGGCCGGGATGTCCTGCAGGGCCGCGAGGTAGATGACGGCGTTGAGGCCGAGCGTCCACCACACGGTGACGCCGACGAGCGACGTCCAGGCCGGGATCGTCGACGTGAGCCAGGCGGTGTCGCCGGGCAGGCCGAGCACCTCGAGGTAGTAGTTGACGAGGCCGATGTTGGTGTCGAGCAGGTAGCGCCAGAGCACCGCGACGACCGCGACGCCGAGCACGTACGGCGCGAAGTAGACGGCCCGGAAGAAGTTGCGGCCTGGGAAGCGGCCGTTCATGAGCATCGCGACGAGCAGCGGCACGACGAGCAGCAGCGGCACCGAGAGCGCCATGAAGACGCCGGTCGCCTGCATCGCCTGCCAGAACGGCCCGAACGTCGTCGACCCAGGATCGAGCAGGTCGGTGTAGTTCTCGAGCCCGACGAAGGGCTTGCGCGGCAGCGTGTAGTCCCAGCGGTACAGGCTCATCCAGAGGCCGAGCACCACCGGCAGCGCGACGAAGCCGCCGAAGATGAGCAGGTAGGGCGCGAGGAAGAGCCAGGGCGTCGCGCGCCCGTGGCTCTGCAGCCCCCGCCTGGCCGGCGCCCGCCCTGCAACGGGGAGGACGCCGGCTGGGTTGGTCGAGGTCATCGGGTCACTCCCCGAACGCCTCGAGGTTCTCCTCCATCAGCTGCGTCGCCGTGCCCTGCGCGGCCTCCAGCACCGCGGCGGGCTCGCCCTGCCCGAGGACGCCCTCCGCGACCGCGACCTCGACGGTCTCGGTCTGCACCGTGCCGATGCCCGGCGTCGTCGGGATGAAGCGCATGGCGTCGAGCGACTCGGCGAGCGGCTCCTGCGGCGTGCCCTCGAGCGCGCCCTCGTCGCGCACCGACTGGCGCGCCGGGATCATGCCCGCCTGCGCCCAGTCGGCCGAGTGCTCGCTCATCCAGGCGATGAAGACCTTCGCCGCGTTGATGCGGTCCGGGTCCTCCTGCCGGGGCAGGAAGAACTGGTGCGACGAGGCCCACGCGGCCTGCTCGCCACCGATGGCCGGGATGGGGGCGGCCGCGTAGGGCAGGCCCGACGCGTCGAGGTCGTTGAACTGCCAGATGCCGTCCCACGTGATCGACGTCTCGCCGTTCTTGAAGGCGACGTACTGCGCGTCCTGCGCCACGTCGGCGGGGCTGTAGCCCTGCTCGACCATGCTGCGCATCCACTCGAGCGACTGCACGCCCGCCTCGTCGCCGAACGTCGCGGCCGTGCCGTCGGCCGCGTACGGCTCGCCGCCGTACTGCCAGTCGAGGCTGAGGAACATCAGGTGCGCCGGCCAGCGCGACGGCATCCAGAACGGTGTCTCGTATCCCGCGGCCTGCAGCGCGTCGAGCGCGGCCTGGAAGGACTCGGCGTCGGTCGGCGGCTCGGTGATGCCGGCCGCCTCGAAGTGCTCGGTGTTGTAGTACATCGCGAGCGAGTGGATGTCGAGGGGGATGCCGTAGCGCTCGTCGCCGTAGACGCCGGCGTCCCAGACCGCCTCGGTGAAGTCGTCGGCGCTGAGCTCGAGCTGCTCGGCCATGTCGTCGAGCGGCATGATGACCTGCCGCGCCGCGTTCGAGCCGAGCTGGTCGAAGTGCATGACACCGACGTCGGGGCCCTCGCCGGCGGTCACGGCCGCGGGGAGCCGCTGGTAGAAGTCGGACCACTGCATGGTGTTCGACTCGACCGTGATGTTCTCGTGCTCCTCGTTGAACTGGTCGACCATCTCCTGCATGAAGGGGCCGTCGCCACCGGTGAAGCCGTTCCAGAACGAGAGCGTCACGGCCGGGCCGTCGTACTCGCCGGTGAACTCGCCGCCGGGAGCCTCGCCCGGTCCTGCGCTGCAGCCGGCGAGCAGCGCCACGGCCGCGGCAGCGGCGACCGTGACCGTCGTGCGCCGGGAGCGGCGCGGGGAAGTCGTGAGCACGTGATCCTCCTCGTTGAAAACCAGTGGGCGCCAGCACGCGGCACCGTGCCGACAACGTACAGCGCTGTAAAGCCGCTGTCCAGTCCCCGGATCGCGGCTTAGGATGGCGGCGGTCCACCGGGCCGCGAGAGGGGCAGGATGACGCGCGTTCGACTCACCGACGTCGCCGCCCGCGCCGGCGTCTCGATGAAGACCGTCTCGAACGTGGTGCACCACCATCCGCACGTCTCGCCCGCCATGCGCGCTCGCGTGCAGGAGGCGATCGACGAGCTCGGCTACCGCCCCAACCTCACGGCGCGCCGGCTCGCCACGGGGCGCACGGGCATGATCGCGCTCGCGATGCCCGAGATCGACCACCCGTACTTCTCGGAGCTGTCCCGCTCGATCGCCGAGGTCGCCGCCGAGATGGGCTACCGGGTGCTCATCGAGCAGACGCTGGGCGAGGCGGAGGCCGAGCGCGCGGTGATCATGGATCGCGAGGCCGGCTTGGTCGACGGCGTCATCTTCCACCCGGTGAGCATGACGACGGTCGAGATCGGCAAGCTGCGCCGGGATCTGCCGCTCGTGCTGCTCGGCGAATCGGCGCGGCCGCTGACCACCGACCACGTGATGATCGACAACGTGCAGGCGGCGCGCGACGGCACCGAGCTGCTGCGCCGGACGGGCCGTCGCATCGCCTTCCTCGGCACCGTCTCGCACGACGTCACCGGCTCGACCGCCCAGCGGCTGCACGGCTACCAGGAGGCGCTGGAGCGGGCCGGCGTGCCGGGCGACACCTCGCTCGTGCTCGAGACCGGCGGCTTCCGCGTGGAGGACGCCCGCGCCGCGCTCTCGGCTGCCCTCGCGCGCGGGCTCGACATCGACGCCGTCCTGTGCCGCGACGACCGGTTCGCGATCGGCGCGCTGCAGGCGCTCGCGGAGGCGGGCCTGTCGGTGCCTACCGACGTCGCCGTGCTGGGCTGGGACGACACCCATCTCGCGACGATCAGCACGCCGACGCTCAGCTCGATCGCGCCGGACAAGCGGGGGATCGCCCGGATCGCGCTCGAGCTGCTCATCGAGCGGATCGGCGGGCACCAGGGGGTGGGACGGCACCGCATCGCGCCCCACGGCATCGAGCAGCGCCAGAGCACCGCGGGACGCTGACCCGGACGCGGTGGCTTTACAGCGCTGCAAGCAGTGCTCCATGATGGGGCGCATGACCACCGACGCGCTGCCCAGTGCCACCGCGCAGACCGGGACGCATCCGCGTCCCCAGCTGCTCCGGGCCGCCTGGACCGACCTCAGCGGCCCCTGGGGCTTCGAGCACGACGACGACGACGCCGGCGTGCGCGAGGGCTGGGCTCGGCCCGGCCGCACCGCAGCGCGGACGATCGTGGTGCCCTTCCCACCCGAGTCGGAGGCGTCCGGCATCGGCGACCGCGACCACCACCCGGTGGTCTGGTACCGCCGCACCGTGACCGTCGACGAGGTGCGCGCGGCCGGCTGGCAGCCCGGGATGCGCCTGCTCGTGCGCTTCGGCGCCGTGGACTACCGCGCGACCGTGTGGGCCGACGGCGCGATGCTCGGCGAGCACGAGGGCGGTCACACGCCGTTCGCGGTCGACGCGACGGACGCGGCACGCGAGGAGCGGCCCTTCGAGCTCGTCGTGCGGGCGGAGGACGACCCGCTCGACCTCGAGCAGCCGCGCGGCAAGCAGGACTGGCTGCCCGAGCCGCACGTGATCTGGTACGACCGCACGACCGGCATCTGGCAGCCCGTGTGGCTCGAGGCGGTGCCGGAGACGAGCATCGACCGGCTCGGGTGGTCGAGCGACCTGCCGGCCGCGCGCGTCTCGCTCGAGCTCGGGCTCTCCCGGCGCCCGCCCGCCGGCTCGTCGGTGCGGGTGCGCATCGCGGACGAGGACGGCGAGGAGCTCGCCGGGGTGACACAGCGCGTGCAGTCGCCGCGCGCGCGCATCGACCTGCCCGTGCACGCGCTGCAGAACGGCCAGGGGTACGAGTCGATGCTGTGGTCGCCGGAGCATCCGCGCCTGCTCGACGCGACGGTCGAGCTGCTCGACGCGAGCGGCGTGCCCATCGACGCCGCCGCGTCCTACCTCGGGCTGCGCAGCGTGAGCGCCGCGGGCGGCCGCTTCCTGCTCAACGACCGGCCGCATCCGGTCATCGCCGTGCTCGAGCAGGGCTACTGGCCGGACAGCCACCTCGCGGCGCCGAGCGCCGACGCGCTGCGCGCCGAGGTGGAGCTCATCAAGGCGCTCGGCTTCACGACCGTGCGCGTGCACCAGAAGATCGAGGACCCCCGCTTCCTCTTCTGGGCCGACCGGCTGGGCCTGCTCGTCTGGGAGGAGATGCCGAGCGCGTACGCGTTCTCGGCGACGAGCGTCGATCGCCTCAGCCGCGAGTGGCAGGAGGCGATCGAGCGCGACCGCTCGCACCCGTGCATCGTCGCCTGGGTACCGGTCAACGAGAGCTGGGGCGTGCAGCACATCGCGCACGACGAGCGGCAGCAGCAGCTCGTGCGGGCGCTCTTCCACCTCACGAAGGCCCTCGACGGCACGCGCCTCGTCATCTCGAACGACGGCTGGGAGCACGGCGACTCCGACCTGCTGACGATCCACGACTACGAGCAGGACCGCGAGCGCCTCGCGGCGTCGTACCGCGACGCCGCCGCGATCGAGCGCACCGCGGCGGGCATCGGGCCGGCCGGCCGCCGCATCCGCGTGCTGCCGGAGGCCGCGTCGCCCGGGCTCGCGCATGCGCCGGTGGTCGTCAGCGAGTTCGGCGGCGTCACGTGGGCGCCCGACGCCCCGATCGCCACCTGGGGTTACGGCGTCGCGTCGTCGGCCGAGGACTTCGAGCGCAGGCTCCGCGACGTCTTCGGCGCGCTGCACGGCGGAGCGCTCGCCGGCCTCTGCTACACGCAGCTGACCGACACGCTGCAGGAGGCGAACGGGCTCGTCGACGAGCACCGGCGGCCGAAGCTGCCGCTCGAGGTGCTCCGGGCGATCGTCACCGACGCGCCACGCTGAGCCCTCGCCCTTGCGCGAGCACGCCGCAGACGCTCACTGCGCGGGCTTGCGGTCCCTCGCCGGGCCGATCTCGAGGCTCCGATCGACGACCCCCTGGGCGACCGTCAGCAGCTTGAGGTTGTGCTTGCGGGCGTGGTCGCGGAGCATCCGGAAGGCGCGGTCCATGTCGACGTCGGCCGATGCGGCGATCACGCCCTTCGCCTGCTCGATGCAGACGCGGCTGTCGAGCGCATGCTGCAGCTGCTCTGCGAGCAGACCGCTCTCGCGGATCGCTCGCTCCTGCAGGATCCCGATCGACGCGAGGTTCGCGAGCGCGCGAGCGGCAGCAGCGTCAGCGCGGCTCAGCTCACCGGGGGCCGTCCGGTACAGGCCCATGCTGCCGATGACCTCGTCGCGCGCGCGCAGCGGCACCGCGTGCACGGCCCGGTAGCCGTAGCCGAGCGCGGTCTCGCGGAACTCCGCCCAGCTGCCGCTCACCTGCTCGACGTCGGCGACCGAGACCGCGGCGCCGGTCCGCGCGGCCTCGACGCACGGGCCATCCCCGGCGTTCAGCTGCATCACCTGGACGAAGTTCACCCCCTCCTCCGAGGAGGCGACGAGCTCGGGCCGCCCGTGCGCATCCTTCAGCAGCAGTCCCCCGGCGCCCGCATCCACGAGCTCGACGCACTCGCTCACGACGGTGCCCAGCATCTGCAGGACGTCGTACTCCGAGGTCAGCGTCTCGGCGAGCGTGGCGAGCGCCTCGCCGAGCCGTTCCGCCGTCAGCATCCGATCCATGGCACGTGTCCTCCTCCTACCGCAGCGGTCGAGGAGGGATCACCTCGCCGCGCTCCCGCGTGGAGCATCGCAGCTCGCCACCTGATCTCTTGCGACCGACTCTAGGACTGGCAGCGCGACAGCGCCAGCGAGGTGATGGCGCATCGAGGCGACCCACAGGAATCTCGACCGGCGCCGTCAGGGAGGTGGGCTAGCTTGGCGGCCGCACCACCACACACAGCGAGAGCGTCCCGCTGGGCCCGGTCCCCGCCCGCGGGCGCTCGCCAAGGCACCGCAGATGGAGGCGGGCGAACGGGTCCGCCCGGGGAGCCGTAGCGCTCCGCCACACCGTCCTCGCGAAGCCCGCGACGATATCCTGCGTGGATGCAACGCAACGCAGTCGCGCCCTCGTCCGACGGTCATAGACCGAGCGCCCAGGTGACCCTGGGCGCGCCCCTCGAGCCCAGCGGATCCCGTCGATGAACGGCGATCTCGCGCTCAACATCGCACTCGTCGTCGTCTTCGTGCTCATCGGTGGCGTCTTCGCAGCCACCGAGATGGCGCTCGTCACCCTTCGCGAGGGCCAGATCAACGCGCTCGCCGCGCGCGGCAAGCGCGGCGCCAAGGTCGCAGCACTCGCCCGCAACCCCAACACCTTCCTCTCCGCGGTGCAGATCGGCGTCACGGTCGCGGGATTCGCGTCCGCGGCCTTCGGCGCCTCGTCGCTCTCGCCCTTCGTCGTGCCGCTGCTCACCGGTCTCGGCCTCGGCGAGCAAGCGGCCGGCACGCTCGCGACGATCGTGCTCACCCTGCTCATCGCCTACCTGTCGCTCGTGCTCGGCGAGCTCGCGCCCAAGCGCCTCGCCCTCCAGCGCAACGCGACCTTCGCGTTCGCCGTCGCGCCCGTGCTCAACGGCTTCGCCATCGTGATGAAGCCGGTCATATGGCTCCTCTCGGTCTCGACCAACGCCGTCGTTCGCCTGCTCGGCGGCGACCCTCACAAGACCGGCGAGGAGATGACCGAGGAGGAGCTCCGCGACATCGTCTCGAGCCACGCAAGCTTCCCTGACGACGAGCGCCGCATCCTCGACGACGTCTTCTCGCTCCGGGACCGGCAGCTCAGCGAGGTCATGCGCCCTCGCCCCGAGGTCGCCGCGCTCGACGGGACCGCCGCGATCGAGGCGGCCGCCGCGGAAGTGCGCGACCAGCCCTACTCCCGCTACCCGTTGGTCGACCGCACGATCGACGACATCACCGCGTTCGTCCACATCCGCGACCTCTTCGACGCCGTCCAGCAGGGCTCCCACTCCGCGCTGCGCGACATCGGACGGCCCATCCCCTACTTCCCGGCGACCGCGCGCGTGCTGCCGACGCTCGGCACGATGCGCGCGGATGGCCACCACATCGCCGTCGTCGTCGACGAGTACGGCGGCACCGACGGCATCGTCACGCTCGAGGATCTGCTCGAAGAGGTGGTCGGCGAGATCTTCGACGAGTACGACACAGACGCTGTCCCCGGCGAGCTGAGCACCGAGGGCGGCACGGTCGACGGACGCCTGAATTTCCAGGACTTCGAGGACGCCACCGGCATCAGGCTCCCGCAGAGCGCCGCCGACACCGTTGCCGGCTTCGTCGTCGAGCGCCTCGGCCGGCTCGCCCGGGTCGGCGACGCCGTCAGCGTGGACGGCGCGACCCTGCAGGTCACCTCGATCGACCGTCGTCGCATCTCGGAGCTGCTCGTGACGCCGCGCGCGAGCGGTCCGGAGGACGCGCCGACCGACGCATGACCAGGCGACGAGCGCCCCGCCGCCGTCGGGACGCGGGGCGCTCGTGCCCTGTCTGGCGGGCCGGCGAGGCAGCCTCGCGCCGGACATGCGAATGCCCCTTCGTGGCGAGACGAAGGGGCAGACGTGGAGACGGAGGGATTTGAACCCTCGGTCCCCTAATGGGGACTCCACCTTAGCAGGGTGGTGCACTCGGCCGGACTATGCGACGTCTCCTCGGCCCACCTGCTGGCAGGCCGACGGCAACTCTACCAAACGCGCGAGCCTCGGACGTGCGGCCCGGGGAACGGCCCGATCAGGAGCCGAACGGGACGACGCACGACTCCTGCGACGCGTCCTGCCCCACGACCCCGTCGAGCTCATCCGTCGGCGTCGGCGTCGGGGTCTCGGTGGCCACGGGCGTCTCGGTGGGCAGCGGCGTCTCCGTCGCGCCCGGCGTCTCCTCGGTCGAGCCGACGCCGAGGGAGTCGTCGCCGAGCTCGATCGGCAGGTCCTGGCGGACGCGGCGCATCAGCTCGTCGGCGCGCTCCTCGTCGGGCACGACGCGGGCCCCGGAGTAGACGTTCGGATAGAGCACGAACTGCATCGTCTCGAGCGGGATGTCGGCGAGCACGCGCGCCATCGACACCATCGTGCCCACGTCTCCGAGACCGGACGACAGCGTCATGTTCTCGATCGCGACCTGCGCGATCGCGTAGAGCTTCGTGACGTCGGTGAGCACCGCATCCGACTGCAGCGTGCGGATGAGCGACGACAGGAACACCTGCTGCGACGAGATGCGCGCGAGGTCGGAGCCGTCGCCGACGCCGTGGCGCGAGCGGAGGAAGGCCAGCGCCTGCGCGCCCTCGAGGTCGTGGGTGCCGGCCGAATCGATCACGAGGCCCGTGTAGGGGTCGTCGATCGGTCCCGCGAAGCACACCGGCACGCCGCCGACGGCGGTCGACATGCTGATGACGCCCTGGAACGTGATCATCGCCGCGTAGGGCACCTCGATGCCGGTGAGGTCGGAGACCACCTCGGCGACGCACGAGAGCCCACCGCGGCCGAGCGCCTGGTTGAACTGCACGTTGTTCTCGGCCGGCACGGTGTCGCCCGTCTCCGGGTCCTCACAGGCCGGGAAGTCGACCATCAGGTCGCGCGGGAAGGAGACGACGCGCGCGACCTGGTGGTCGTCGCTCACGCGCAGCAGCATCGTCACGTCGTTGAGGCTGCCGCCGTCGTAGGCGGACTCGCCGAACTCCTCGCCCTGGCCCTCTCGCTGGTCCGAGCCGACGAGCAGGATGTTGAAGCCGCCCTCGTACGGGGCGAAGCCGGCCTGCGCGGGCGGCACCTCGGCGACCAGGTCGACCGTCTGGATGCCCGTGGTGAAGCGCAGGATCGAGAAGCCCACGACGCCGACCACCGCGACGAGCACGGTCGCCATCCCGAGCGCGATCCAGCGGAAGACGTGCGCGACGCCCGAGTGACGGCGCAGCCGTCCGTGCCGCGGCGACATCGACGTGGTGTCGACGACGCTCCCGGTGCGCTCGGTTGCCATGCGTTCTCCTTCTGCCGCGGAGGGCGTGGGATTCGAACCCACGAGACATCTCTGCCCACCGGTTTTCAAGACCGGCTCCATCGGCCGCTCGGACAGCCCTCCCGTGCCCTGAGCGCTGGGGCGCGCGGCGGGCCTTCGGACGATCATAGAGCGACACCGGATGCGCGGTCTTCGACAGCGCTCGGCGCCGCCTGTGCGCGGCGCTGAAGTCGGGATCCCGCTCAGGCCCGGACGAGCAGCTCCTCGAGCACGAGCGCGAGCCCGTCGTCCTCGACGGTGGCGGTGACGTCGGTCGCGGCCTGCTTGACCTCGTCGGGCGCCTGCCCCATCGCGACAGCCCGGCCGCCGCCCTCGGCGACCCAGCGGAACATGTCGATGTCGTTGCGGCCGTCGCCCACCACGACGATGCGGTCGCGGGGGATCTCGAGCGCCTCGGCGACCCGCTCGAGGCCCGTCGCCTTGTTCACGCCGTCGGGCGCGATGTCGAGCCAGGACGAGAAGCCGATCGCGTACGAGACCTTGTGCAGGCCGAGCGATTCGACGATCTCGAGGAACTCGTCGACCTCGTGGTCGGGGCTCATCACGACGACGCGCATCGCGGGCTGCGCGAGCAGGCCCTCGAACGGCACCATCTCGGCGTCGTCGAGGTTCCAGTCGACCATGCCGTTCGTGTAGCGGCGGTGTCCGCTCGGGTCCTCGACCATGTACGAGCCCTTCGGCAGCACCGCCGAGATCGCGGTGAGCGCCTCGGACGGGTCGAAGGTCTCGACGTGCACCTGCTCGTAGGCGTCGCCGCGGCGCTCGAGCACGAGCGCGCCGTTCGCCGAGACGAGGTGGCTCGGCTCGATGCCGAGCCGCACCGCGGTCGACTCGGTGGTGGCCTGCGAGCGGCCGGTGGCGAGCACCACGACGTGGCCGGCGTCGACGACGGCGCGCACCGCCTCCAGCACGCGGGGCGCGAGCGAGTCGTCCTCGTGCACGACGGTGCCGTCGATGTCGAGGCCGATCAGCAGCGGTTGCATCACGCCGGCTCGATCGTGCTGATGCCGCCGAGGTAGGGCTGCAGGGCCGCGGGCACGCGCACGGATCCGTCCGGCTGCTGGTGCGTCTCGAGGATCGCGACGAGCCAGCGGGTGGTCGCGGCGGTGCCGTTCAGGGTGGCGACCGGCGCGGTCTTGCCGGACTCGGTGCGGAAGCGGGTGCCGAGGCGGCGCGACTGGTAGGTGGTGCAATTGGAGGTCGAGGTGAGCTCGCGGTACTGCTGCTGCGACGGGATCCACGCCTCGATGTCGAACTTGCGTGCGGCGGACGAGCCGAGATCGCCGGCCGCGACGTCGATGACGCGGTAGTCGAGCTCGCAGGCCTGCAGCATGCGCTCCTGCAGGGCGCGCATCCGCTCGTGCTCTGCCTCGGCGTCGTCGGGCTTGACGTAGGAGAACATCTCGAGCTTGTTGAACTGGTGCACGCGCAGGATGCCGCGGGTATCGCGGCCCGCGGATCCCGCCTCGCGCCGGTAGCACGTGGACCAGCCGGCGTAGCGGAGCGGCTGCGCGAGGTCGACGATCTCGTCGGCGTGGAAGCCCGCGAGCGCCACCTCGCTCGTGCCCGTGAGGTAGAGGTCGTCGGCGGGCAGGTGGTAGACCTCGTCGGCGTGCTCCCCCAGGAAGCCGGTGCCGCGCATGATCTCGGGGCGCACGAGGGTGGGGGTCGTGAGTGGCGTGAAGCCGTCGGCGAGCACCTGGTCGAGGCCCATGAGCATGATCGCGAGCTCGAGCCGCATGCCGATGCCGGTCAGGTAGTAGAAGCGGCTGCCCGCGACCTTCGCGCCGCGCACGATGTCGAACGCCTTGAGGCTCTCGCCGAGCTCGACGTGGTCGCGCGGCTCGAAGTCGAACGTGCGCTCCTCGCCGTGGGTCGACAGGGTGACGAAGTTCGCCTCCTCGCCGGCGGGCACGTCCGGGTGCACGAGGTTGCCGAGCTTCGAGACGGCCGCGTCGAACGCCGCCTCCGCCTCGGTGACGCGCGCCTGCGCATCCTTCACGCCCGCCGCGAGCGCGCGGCCCTGCTCGATGAGCGCGGGCCGGTCGTCCTTGGCGGCGGCGCCGACGAGCTTGCCGTGCGCGTTCTGCTCCGCCCGCAGCCGCTCGAACTCGGTGATGGCAGCACGGCGGGCGCTCTCGGCGCCGAGCGCCTCGTCGACGTAGCCGACCGGGTCGCCGCGGCGCTCCTGGCTTGCCTTCACGAGGTCGGGCTGCTCGCGCAGCAGCTGAGGATCGATCACGCCGACCATTCTACGAGCGCGCTGCAGCACGCACCTGCGAGCCGGGTGCGCCGCTCCCCCGGGTTCCGCGGCGGATCCGCCGGTACAGTGCGAGGATGCGCGCTGCCATCGTCTACAACCCGTCCAAGATGGACCGCGACACGCTCGCGCCCCAGATCGAGTCGGCGCAGCCGCTCGACTGGTCGGAGCCGTTCTGGATCGAGACGGATGCGGACGACGCGGGTGAGGCCGCGGTGCGCACCGCGCTCGAGCAGGGCGTCGACCTGCTGCTCGTCGCCGGCGGCGACGGCACGGTGCGGGTCGCCGCCGATGCGGCGACCGGTGCACGCGTGCCGCTCGCGATCATCCCCGCGGGCACGGGCAACCTGCTGGCGCGCAACCTCGGCATCGACGTCACCAACCTGCGGAACGCGGTGCAGACGGCCTTCGACGGCGAGGAGCGCGAGATCGACCTCGGTGAGCTCGAGGTCGAGGCGCCGGACGGCAAGCGCTCGAAGCACGCCTTCGCGGTCATGGTCGGCTTCGGGCTCGACGCCGAGATGATCGACAAGACCGACGAGGACCTGAAGAAGAAGGTCGGCTGGCTCGCCTACGTCGACGCCGCGGGCCGGGTGATCTCGAGCCTCGACAAGGTCCGCGTGCACGTGCGCCTCGACGGCGGCCGCACGGTGCGGTCGACGGTCAACACGATGCTGATCGGCAACTGCGGCACCGTGACGAACGGCATCATCATCCTCCCGGACGCGGCCGTCGACGACGGGATGCTCGACATCGCGCTCGTGCGCCCGCGCGGCGTGCGCGGATGGCTGCAGCTGAGCGGCTACATCGCCCGCAACAACATGCTCGTGACGAAGCTGCTGCGGCGCCGAGGTCGCCTCGGACGCCAGCGCAGCGGCGCGGCGCTCGGCTACGGCCAGGCGAAGGAGACGCAGGTGCGGCTCGAGGAGCCGCGCGCCGTGCAGGTGGACGGCGACGTGGTCGGCGAGGCGATCGCGCTGCGCGCGGGCATCCGCCAGGACGCGCTCGTCGTTCGTGTGCCCAAGGAGCACGCGCGCGACGCCGGCCCCGCCATCTGAGGGGCGCCGCGGCCTGAGCGGTCCCGCAGCCTGAGCGGTCGGTCGGTCAGTCGGCCGAGCGGGCGCCCGGCTCGCCCGCGATGAGCCCGCGCAGCCAGTCGCGCGCGTCCTCGAAGGAGCGGTCGGAGTAGCGGCGCTCCACCCGGATGTGCTGCTGGTCGGCCCGCGGGTAGGAGCCGAGGAACGTCACCGACGGGCTGAAGCGCGCGAGGCCGAGCAGCGCATCCGCCACCCGCTCGTCGCGGATGTGGCCGTCGGCGTCGATGACGAAGCGGTACCGGCCGAGCCGGTCGCCGATCGGCCGCGACTGGATGAGCGAGAGGTTGACGCCGCGGGTCGCGAACTGCTCGAGCATGTCGAGCAGCACGCCCGGCTCGTCGCTCGGCAGCTCGACGACGAGGCTCGTCTTGTCGGCGCCGGTCGGCTCCCCCGCCTCGCCGGCGCGGCCGACGAACAGGAAGCGCGTCACGGCATCCGGGTTGTCGCCGATGCGGTCGGCGAGCACGTCGAGGCCGTCGACCCAGTGGCCGATCGTCGGCGTCGAGAGCGCCGCCTGCGCCGTGCCGGTGGTGAGGTCGGCGGCCGCGGTGACGTTCGACGCGGCCGGCAGGTGCGCGCGGCCCGGCAGCTCGCGCTGCAGCCAGCCGCTGCACTGCGCCCACGCGACCGGGTGGGCGGCGACGACGCGCACGTCCTCGATGCGCGTGCCGGCGGGTGCGACGAGCGAGAAGTTCACGCTCACGACGTGCTCGGAGAGGATGCGGATGCCCGGGGTCGCGGCGAGCGCGTCCTGCGCGGCGGTGACGCCGCCCTCGATCGAGTTCTCGATCGCGATCATGGCCGCGTCGGAGCGGCCCTCGGAGACGGCCGAGAGCGCCTCGGCGACGTTGGCGACCGGCACCCGCTCGGTGGTCTCGAGCCCCGGCACCTGCTCGAGCGCGGCCTCCGTGAACGTGCCGCGAGGGCCGAGGAACGTGACGACGCGGGGCTGGACCATGGCACCAGCCTAGGCTCGCGCCCGACGGGCGGCTCCGCCTCCGCGCGGCGATGAGCGCGCGCCCTGCTGCACAACGCAAGCCCAGCCAGCGGTTCCGGCGGCTCCCGAGTCCTCGTCGGCCATCCGCCGCCATCCCGGCCGGCAGGGCTTGCGTTGTGCGGAGGGCGCTGCAGCCCGGCGGCCGCGGCTGCAGCTCCGGCTGCGGCTCGGGGGCCTCAGACCATCCGGGGCGCCGCTCCTCCCCCGCTCGCACAACGCACGCCCGGCCAGCGCACGCGACGGCGGATGGGCGACGCTCGCCGCACGCGCCGCGCCAGCCGGTCCGTGGGCTTGCGTTGTGCATCGGGGCATGCGCGGATGCCGACGGCAGGGGATGATCGGCGGCTGGCGGCGCGGACGCCAGGTGCTCGTGCGGACGGGCGGCCAGGGCAGACGGCTCATGCGGGGACGAGCGAGCGGATCGCGGCCAGCGTGCGCTCGACGTCCTCCGGCGTCGTCGCCCACGACGACATCGAGCAGCGCTGCGTCGCGTGCCCGCGCCACTCCGCGCCGGTCACGACCGCGGTGCCCTCGGCGAGCAGCGCCGCGCCGAGCGCGCGGGTCTCGTCGTCGGTGCCCAGCCGGAACATCACCTGCGTGTAGACGACGTCGTTCACGACCTCGACGCCATCGATCGCGGCGAGCCCGTCAGCCATCGCGACCGCGTGCTCGTGCAGGCGGTCGATGAGCGCCGCGACCCCCGACCGGCCGAGGCTGCGCAGCGCCGCCCAGGCGGGCACGCCGCGCGCCCGGCGCGAGAGCTCGGGCGTCACGTCCCACGGGTCGAGCCCGGTGTAGACGAGGTAGTCGCCGCCGGTGCGGAACGCGGCGATGGAGTCGGCCGGGTCGCGCACGATCGCCATGCCGCAGTCGTAGGGCACGTTGAGGGTCTTGTGCGCATCCGTCGCCCACGAGTCGGCAGCCTCGAGGCCCGCCGTCAGGTGCTGCAGCGCCGGCGAGGCGGCGGCCCAGAGGCCGAAGGCGCCGTCGACGTGCACCCAGGCGCCGTTCCGGTGGGCGATCGGGATGAGCGCGGCGAGGTCGTCGAAGGCACCGGTGTGCACCTCGCCGGCCTGCAAGCAGACGATCAGCGGGCCCTCGCCCTGCTCGAGCGTGCGCTCGAGCGCCTCCGGGCGCATCCGTCCCTGGTCGTCGGCGTCGACGACGACGATCTCGGCGCGGCCGACGCCGAGGAAGCGCGCGGCGCGATCGATCGAGCCGTGGCGGTCGGCCCCGACGACGAAGCGCACCGCGGGAGCCGAGCGCAGCCCGCGCTCGGCGAGGTCCCAGCCGGCGCGCGCGAGCACCGCGTGCCGTGCTGTCGCGAGGCACGTGAAGTTCGCGATCTGCCCGCCCGTGACGAAGCCGACGCTCGCCGTCTGCGGCAGGCCGAGGAGGTCGAGCATCCAGCGCCCGGCGATCCGCTCGAGCGCCACCGTGGTCGGGGTCAGCATCGCGGATCCGGAGTTCTGGTCCCACGCGGAGACGAGCCAGTCGGCCGCGAGCGCCGCCGGCAGCGTGCCGCCGATCACGAAGCCGAAGAAGCGGCCGCCCGGGATGCCGACGAGGCCGGGATCCGCGCCCACGGCCATCTGCTCGACGACCTCGACCGGATCGAGGCCCTCGTCCTGCAGCGGCCCGCCGAAGGTGACGAGCATGTCGTCGAGGGTCGCTCGCGGCCACACCGGCCGCTCGTCGAGGGTGCCGAGGAAGGCCATCGCGCTGCGATGCGCGGCGTCGAGAGCACGGCCACGATCGTCCACGAGCGCCAGTGTTCCACCGGCCCCCGGGTGGGGCAACGGGTCTTCTCGGGCCGCCCATCGCTCCGGGAGCCGCGCGATGCTTGGATGGAGCCATGACCCGAGCCGGCACCGTCGCCCAGCCCCAGGACCTCATCGATGTCGCCGCGCTCGAGCGCGCATACTTCGAGCTCGTCCCCGACGTCTCGAACCCCGACCAGGCGGTCGCGTTCGGCACGAGCGGCCATCGCGGCAGCGCCTTCGACACCGCCTTCAACGAGGCGCACATCCTGGCGATCACGCAGGCGATCTGCGAGTACCGCGCCGGGCAGGGCATCACCTGCCCGCTGTTCATCGGCCGCGACACGCACGCGCTGTCGCTTCCGGCAGAGCGCACGGCGCTCGAGGTGCTCGTCGCGAACGGCGTGCGGGTGTGCGCGGATGCCCGTGGCTCGGTGACGCCGACCCCGGCGGTCTCGCGCGCGATCCTCGCCTACAACGCCACGGCATCCGCCGAGGACCGGGCCGACGGCATCGTGGTCACGCCGTCGCACAACCCGCCCCGCGACGGCGGCTTCAAGTACAACCCGCCGCACGGCGGACCGGCCGACTCCGACGCGACCGGCTGGATCGCGAAGCGCGCGAACGAGCTCATCGCCGCCGGCCTCGAGGGCGTGCAGCGCGCCGACGTGACGGGCGGCAGCGACACCCGCGTCGAGCTCTACGACTTCCGCGAGGCGTACGTGAACGCGCTCGGCAGCGTCATCGACTTCGACGCGATCAAGGCGTCGGGCATCCGGATCGGCGCCGACCCGCTGGGCGGCGCCGCGGTCGACTACTACGGCGCCATCGCCGAGCGCTACGGCATCGACCTGACGGTCACGAACCCCATCGTCGACCCCACCTGGGCGTTCATGACGCTCGACTGGGACGAGAAGATCCGCATGGACTGCTCGAGCCCCAACGCGATGGCATCGGTGCTCGCCCGCCGGGACGAGTTCGACATCCTGACCGGCAACGACGCCGACGCCGACCGCCACGGGATCGTCACGCCCGACGGCGGCCTGATGAACCCCAACCACTTCCTCGCGGTCGCGATCGAGTACCTCTACGCGCACCGGCCGCAGTGGCGGCCCGACGCGGCGATCGGCAAGACGCTCGTGTCGTCGTCGATGATCGACCGGGTCGCCGAGGCGCTCGGCCGCCGCCTGTGGGAGGTGCCGGTCGGCTTCAAGTGGTTCGTGCCGGGGCTCGTCGACGGGTCTGTCGGCTTCGGTGGCGAGGAGAGCGCGGGGGCGTCGTTCCTGCAGTCCGACGGCACCGTCTGGACGACCGACAAGGACGGCATCCTGCTGTGCCTGCTCGCGTCGGAGATCCGCGCCGTCACCGGCAAGAGCCCGTCGCAGCTGTACGGCGAGCTCACCGAGCGCTTCGGCGCACCGGTCTACGAGCGCGTGGATGCGCCGGCGTCGCGCGAGCAGAAGGCACGGCTGGGCAAGCTCACCGGCGACGCCGTGACCGCGACCGAGCTGGCCGGCGACCCGATCGTCGCCAAGCTGACGGAGGCGCCCGGCAACGGCGCCGCGATCGGCGGCCTGAAGGTCGTCACCGAGCGCGCGTGGTTCGCCGCCCGGCCGTCGGGCACCGAGGACGTCTACAAGATCTACGCCGAGTCGTTCGCCGGCCCGGAGCACCTGCGGCAGGTGCAGGCTGAGGCGAAGCGGATCGTCGACGACGCGCTGGGCGCGTAGGGGGCGCTCGCCTCGCCTGAGCGGTCACTCCCGAGCCTGAGTGGTCACCTCGGCGCCTGAGTGGTCACCTCGGCGCCTGAGTGGTCACTTTCACGCCCGAGTGGTTACTTGCGCTCGTGAGTGGTCGCTTCCGGGCGTGAGTGGTCGCTTCCGCGTCCCAGTGGTCACTTCTCCCTGGGCAACCATCCCGCATCCAATCCGTTTGCCTCAGGTCGCGTGCGCCGAGGCGACCTGTGGTCACTCCCGCTCGAATGACCACTCACCCGCGGGAGTGACCACTCACACGCGGGAGTGACCACTCACGCGCGGGAGTGACCACTCACACGCGGGAGTGACCGCTCACGCGCGGGAGTGACCGCTCACGGGCCGGACTGACCGCTCACGTGCGGGAGGGGCCAGGTGCGGGACGGCGCGGTCAGGGCTCGAAGCTCTCGGTGACGATGCGGACGTCGGGGCCGAGCACCTCGGTCACGAGCGCGACGCCCGACTCGACCGTCAGCTCGTTCCGCCAGGCCGACCGGGTGATCGGCTCTGCCGCGTCGACGAGCGGATGCAGCTGCAGGTTGCGGCGCTGGATCCAGTCCTGCGAGGCGAACTGCTCCGGCGTCAGGTCGAAGTGCATGTAGAGCGGCACGGCGGCCGGGTCGACCACCTCCACCTCGCCGCCGGGCATGCCGACGAGATCGAACTGCGCCACCGCGCTCACCACTCGCGGGATCGCCATCTGCGTCGTGAGGGCGTTGCCGATCGAGTAGTAGACGAACGCGCGCGAGCCGTCGGCGCGCTCGAGCCACTCGGCCTCCTGCAGCACGTGCGGGTGCGTGCCGATGATGACCTCCGCGCCCAGGTCGGCGAGCCGCTGCGCCTGCTCCCGCTGACGGTCGTTCACGACCGCCGAGTACTCGTCGCCCCAGTGCACCGCGACGATCGTCGCGTCGGCGATCTCCTCAGCCTCGGCGAGCTGCTGCTCGACGAGCGGATCGTCGAGCCACGTGACGACGAAGTCATTCGTGGGGGTGTTCGAGAGGTCGACGAAGTTGAGGAACGCGATCGTCAGCCCGTTCACCTCGGCGGTCGGCACCGCCATCCGCTCCTCCTCGGAGCGGAACGCGCCCGAGATCAGCAGCGGGTCGAGCTCGTCCCACACCGCGCGCGTGCGGTCGACCCCCTCCTGACCGCGGTCGAACGTGTGGTTGTTGCCGAGCCCGATGGTGTTGCAGCCGGCCGCGTCGAGGCCCTGGGCGAACTCCACCGGCGCGTTGAACGCCGGGAAGTAGGTGAGCCCCAGCTCGACGCCCGCCGAGGGCGCCTCCTGGTTGCAGTAGACGAGGTCGCTCGCGGCCCAGATGGGGCGCGCCGCGTCGAAGAACTGCCCGTAGTCGTAGCTGCCGTCGGGCTGCTGCGCGTCGAGCGTGACCGAGTCGTGCGGCAGCATGTCGCCCATCGCCGAGACCGAGACCGTGCTCGGCTCCGGGGTGGGCGTCGGGGTCGGTGCGGATGCGCTCGGCTGCGCCGCCGGATCGCTCGCGCTGGGCGCGGGCTGGAGCGACCCCTGCGTGCAGGCGGTGAGCAGCAGTCCGGCCGCCGCCGCCAGCACGACCGCGGCACGGGCGCCGCGTCGCCGGGCAGCGCCACGCGAGGCCACGCCGCCCGCGCTCGTGCGTCCACGATGCGCTGCGGAGCGTGCCGCCGCTCCGCTGCTGGCTGGCGTCTCCATGGCACCAGGCTAGGGCCGCGGGCGCTCGATCAGCTGCCGGCGAAGATGGCGAAGAGCACGAGCAGGACGACGATCGCGACGGCAGCCATCACCCAGTCGGTGCCGGTGCCCGTCGAGCCGCTCGAGCCCGACCGCCGGTACGAGTTCGACCCCGAGCTCGATCCCCATCCCCACGAGCTGCCGGAGCGGCCCGACGACGACCGGGATCCGCCGCCGAACGAGCCGCCGCCGCTCGACCGCGACCCGCCGCCGAAGAAGCTGCGCGAGCCGCCGCCGAAGCCGCCACCGCCGCCGCTCCTGCCGCTGCTCTTGAAGCCGCCACCGGATCGTCCTGCTTTCGCCATGCGGGCAGGCTACGACTCGTTCCTGCGTGCGCGCCTCGCTTCGGCGCGCGTCGCTCCGGCCGGCGCGTCGGCTCAGCCGTAGTCGGGGGCGCTGCCGGCGCCGGCGTACTCCTCGAACGTCGCGATGCCCTGCTCGTGCATCGCGGTGGCGACCTCTGCGCCGACGAAGCGCACGTGCCACGGCTCGAAGTGGTAGCCGGTCACGCCCTGCAGCCCGTCGGGGTAGCGGACGATGAAGCCGTGCTCCCAGGCGTTCTCGGCGATCCATCGCCCTGCCGCGGTGCCGCCGAAGCAGACGTCGAGGCGGCAGGCGCCGCCGGTGCCCATGACGTCGACCGAGAGCCCCGTCTGGTGCTCGCTGTGCCCGGGCCGCGCGCTCGTGGTGTCGGCCTGGGCCTGCCCGTACTGTGCCACGTAGCCGTTGTAGAGCTGCGTCTGCCGCGCGTAGCCGCGGTACGACGAGAAGACATGGATGCCCTCGCCGATCTCGGCCTGCATCGCGGCCGACATCTGCGCGAGCGCCGCGTCCGCCTCCGGGCGCACCGCCTCGTCGCCGTCCTGCGCGATCGAGACGGGCACGAGCGCCGGCTGGTAGTCGGCGGGCACGAGCGGCCGGCGCTTGTTGACGAGCACCTGCAGGCTCGCGGCCGAGTCGATGTCGACGCCGGCGGTGCTCTGCTGCTGCGGCGCGGCGGTCGGCGCGGGCGCGGCGGCCGGCTCCGTCGTCGGGGCCGGCTCCGGCGTGGCGGTCGCCGTGGCGGTGGGCGCCGGCGTCGGCGAGGGGCTGGACGCCGTGGGCGACGCGGGCGGGGACGACGCGTCCGGGGTCGCGACGGGCGCGCATCCGCTCACCAGCAGCGCGGCCGCGAGCACCACCATCACCCTTCGCACCCGATCATCGTCGCACGCGCGCGCTGGCCGCATGCGCCGCCGCGACATGCGACGCGCCAGTGGCGGAGAGGGCAAGCCATTCGCTAGACTAACGATCTCTCCCCATATCGAAGGATCCATCCATGCCGCAGCGCGAACCGCGCTCCGTCGAGCCGCGCGAGGCCGACGAACCCCTGATGTCCCGCCGCCAGATCATGCTCGTGCTGGTCGGCCTCATGATGGCGATGTTCCTGTCGTCGCTGTCGCAGACCGTCGTCGGCACGTCGATGCGCACGATCGCCGACGACCTGCACGGCCTCGACCTGCAGGTCTGGGTCGTGACCGCGTTCCTCATCGTCTCGACGATCGTCACGCCGATCTACGGCAAGCTCAGCGACATCTTCGGGCGCCGACCGCTGTTCATCATCGCGATCGTGCTCTTCCTGGTCGGCTCGATCCTGTGCTCGTTCGCCCAGGACATGGTGCAGCTCGCGGCCTTCCGCGCCCTGCAGGGCCTCGGCGCCGGCGGCCTGATGTCGCTGCCGCTCACGATCATGGGCGACGTGCTCAGCCCCCGCGAGCGCGCCAAGTACCAGGGCTACTTCCTCGCGGTCTTCGGCGTCTCATCCATCCTCGGCCCGCTGATCGGCGGCGTCCTCGCCGGTGCCGACCAGCTGCTCTTCCTCGAGGGCTGGCGCTGGGTCTTCCTCTTCAACCTGCCGATCGGCGCCGCGGCGCTCTGGATGGTGTGGCGCTACCTGCACCTGCCCGCGCACCACGAGCGCGTGCGCATCGACTGGTGGGGCGCCGCGCTGCTGGCCGTCGGCGTCGTGCCGCTGCTGCTCGTCGGCGAGCAGGGCCGCGAGTGGGGCTGGGGCTCGCTCATGTCGATCGCCTGCTACATCGTGGGCGCCATCGGCATCGTGCTCTTCATCGTCGTCGAGCGACGGATGGGCGACGCCGCGCTGATCCCGCTGCAGCTGTTCCGCAACCGCACGTTCTCGATGGCGACGGTGCTCGGCGTCTTCACCGGCTTCGGCATGTTCGCCGGCATGATGATGATCCCGTTCGTGCTGCAGATCGTGCACGGCATGAACCCGACCGAGGCGGGCCTGTCGACCCTGCCGATGATCCTCGGCCTCATGATCGCGTCGATCGGCTCCGGCCAGGTCATCGCCCGCACCGGCCGCTACAGCTTCTTCCCCGTGATCGGGCTCGCGGTCATGGCGATCGGCTACGGCGTGCTCGTGACGCTGCAGTTCGACACCCCGCTGTGGATGCTGCTGCTCGGCCAGCTGCTGCTCGGCCTCGGTCTCGGCCAGCTCATGCAGACGCTCACGATCGCCTCGCAGAACGCGGTCGACCCGAAGGACATGGGCGTCGCGACGAGCTCGGCGACCTTCTTCCGCCAGCTGGGCGGCACCGCGGGCGTCGCGGTCGTGTTCTCGATGCTCTACTCGCGCCTCCCCGAGACGCTGCAGGCGGCGTTCGGCCGGCAGGACCTGCGCGCCGACCTCGCGGCCGCGCTCGAGGACCCGAGCGTGCTCGCCGATCCCGGCAACGAGCGCATCCTCGGCATCCTGCAGAACCCGGCCCAGATCGGTGGCGCCCTCAACGAGGACTCGTCGTTCCTCAACACGGCCGACCCGCGCCTCGCTGCGCCGTTCCTCGACGGCTTCTCGAACGCCACCACCGGTCCGTTCTGGGCGGCGCTCGTCGTCGTGCTCGTCGCGCTCGTGCTGGCGCTCTTCTTCAAGGCGCCGCCGCTGCGGCAGAAGTCGGCCATGGAGGAGGCGATGCAGCAGCGCGCCGAGCGGGCGCAGCTCGAGGCGGATGCGTCGGCACCCGGCTCGGTCGCGCGGCCGGTCACGGCGTCGAACCCGGTCGTGTCGGAGGGCGCGGCGCGGCGGGACGGCGGGCGCTCAGGGACGTCCTGACGGCTCCCAGGTTGTCCGCCTAGCGTTGACCGAGGAGCAACCGGCTCCCGACGATAGGAGGTTCAGATGGGTCTCGACGACAAGATCTCGAACGCAGCCAAGGACGCCGTCGGCAAGGCCAAGGAAGGCCTCGGCGACGCCACGGACAACGATCGCCTGGAGGCCGAGGGTCACAAGGACCAGGCCAACGCGAACGCCAAGCAGGCCGGTGAGCACGTGAAGGACGCCGCGGACGACGTCCGCGACACCTTCCGCTGAACCGATCCGACCGCGAAGGGCGGGGCGCATCGCGCCCCGCCCTTCGTCGTGCCCGCTAGTAGTTGAGGCTGCCGAGCTCCGCCGCGTCCGCCTGGATGCCGAAGTCGCGCGCCTGCGTCTGGATCTTCTGCGCGCGGGCGAGGCGCGGCAGGTCGCTGCCGTCGGTGATCTTGCCGCCCGACTCCTCGAACGCCCGCACGAAGCCGTGCGCCCACGCGACGTCCTCCGGGCTGGGCGCGAGGCCGGCGTTGATCGTCGCCGCCTGCGTGTGCGTGAGGCACAGCTTGCCCGACATGCCCATCTCCTTCGCGAGCCGGGTGCCGTCGACGAGCGCCTCCGCCGAGAGCGTCGGTCCGTCGATGGGCGCCGGCAGGCGCGCGGCGCGCGACGCGATCACGAGCTGCGAGCGGGCGTAGGCGAGTGCGACCGGGTCCTCGCCGGTCGCGGTGTCGCGCTTGAAGTCGCCGGTGCCGAACGCGATGCGGAAGGTCGACGGGGCGTTCGAGATCTGCTCGACGTGCAGCACGCCGCGCGCGGTCTCGACGAGCGCGAGGATGGGCATGCCCTCGGGCAGGCGGTCGGCGGTGTCGTTGACGTGGCTCGCGGACTCCGTCTTCGCGAGCATCACGCCCTCGAGGCCCGGCACGTCCTTGAGCGCGGCGCAGTCGGTGCTCCAGAACTCGCTCGCGGCATCGTTGATGCGCACCCACGCGCGGTGGCCGCTCGAGAGCCACGCGACCGTGTCGTCACGGGCCTGCGCCTTGTCCTTCGCGGCGACGGCGTCCTCGATGTCGATGATGATCGCGTCCGCCTCGCTCTCCTGCGCGATCTGGAAGAGCTCAGGCTTCGAGGCCGGGACGAGCAGCCAGGAGCGGGCGATCAGGGGCGAGACGTCGGTGGAGGGCACGCGCTCCAGCCTAGCCAGCCCTGCGCGCGAGGCCTCGGGCCGCCCTGAGCCGCGCGTGAGAGGCTGACGCCATGGCGACCGCGTTCCCGTTCCTGCTGCTCGTCGGCGCGCTGCTGCTGGGCGTCCTCGTCATCCTCGTCGGCGTCGCGCTGCTCGTCGGCGGGCGCCGCCGCGGCCCGGACGGCGGCGCAGGCTCCGCGATGCTGACCTTCGGCATCACCGCGCTCGTGATCGGCTGCGTCCTCGCCGTGCCGCCCGCGATCTGGCTCGTCATCGGCACGCCCTGACGGCACGGTCGCGCGGAGGCGTGCTTCACTGAGCCATGCCCGCGCCGCTCGTCGCCATCCTCATCGTCCTCGCCGTCGCCATCGTGCTCGCCGTCGTCGGCCTCGTGCTGAGCGCCAAGGGCACGGGCTCGGTGCCGAAGGTCGGCGGATGGCTCGCGATCATCAGCGGTCTCGTCGCCGTGTGCTTCGCAGTCGTGGTGGTCGTCGCGCTCATCGGTGCGGCGATGGACGACGTGCCCGGCCTCTGGTAGCCGGCTCAGTCGATCCGGCCGCGCAGCCGGTCGATCTCGCGCCGCTCGCGGCTCGACGGCCGCCCGGAGCCCTTGTCGCGCCGCGGCACCTGCGCCGCGTCGATCGCCGTCGGGCGGGCGGGCGACCGGTCGTCGTACGCGTCGACGGCGATCGCGGCGCCGACCCGCTTCGCGAGCAGCTGCTGCACGCCGACCACCCGGTCGAAGCCGGCGATGCGCACCCGCACCTCGTCGCCGACGCGCACCGGCTGGGAGGCCTTCGCCGCCTGGCCGTTGAGCTTCACGTGGCCGCCGCGGCACGCAGCGGTCGCCGCCGCCCGCGTCTTCAGCAGCCGGACGGCCCAGATCCAGACGTCGAGCCGCACGGAGCCCGATACCGATCCCGGCCGCGACCCCGGCGCCGACCCCGGCCGCAACCCCGGCGCGCCCTGCCCGCTCACGCGGCCGCCAGCACCTCGAGCACGGCATCGCCGTAGCGCTCGAGCTTCGACTCCCCCACGCCCGAGACGGTCGACAGCTCGACCATGGTCGCCGGCCTGCGCTCGGCGATCGCGGCGAGGGTCTTGTCGTTGAACACGACGTAGGCGGGCACCGCCTGCTCCTTGGCCGTCGCCGCGCGCCAGGTGCGCAGCGCCTGGAACCGCTGCTGCTGCACGTCGTCGAGCTGCATCGTGCTCTCGGAGCGCCGCGCGGCCTTCGCCGGCGCCTTCGCCTCGTGCCGCAGGCGCACCTCGCGCTCGCCCGCGAGCACCGCGGCCGACGCCTCGGTGATCGCGATCACGCCGTACTCGCCCTGCACCTTCAGCAGTCCCTGCGCGAGCAGCTGCCGCACGATGCCGCGCCACTGCGCGGCCGGCAGGTCGCTGCCGATGCCGTAGGTCGCGAGCCGGTCGTGGCCCTGCGTGCGGATGCGCTCGGTGTCGGCGCCGACCAGGATGTCGACGAGGTGGCCTGCGCCGAACGCCTGCCGCCGCTCGCGCTGCAGCCGCACGATCGTCGACAGCAGCTTCTGGGCCGGCACGGTGCCGTCGTAGGAGTCGGGCGGCGTGAGGCAGGTGTCGCAGTTGCCGCAGCGCTCGCTCGGCTCGCCGAAGTAGGCCAGCAGCTGCTGCCGGCGGCACTCGACCGTCTCGCACAGCGCGAGCATCGCGTCGAGGTGCAGCGTCTGGTTGCGCTTGCGCTGGGCGTCGCCGTCACCCTCGGCGATCATCCGCCGCTGCTGCACGACGTCCTGCAGCCCGTAGGCGAGCCACGCGGTCGACGGCTCGCCGTCGCGGCCGGCGCGACCGGTCTCCTGGTAGTAGCCCTCGACCGACTTGGGCAGGTCGAGGTGCGCCACGAAGCGCACGTCGGGCTTGTCGATGCCCATGCCGAACGCGATCGTCGCGACCATCACGACGCCGTCGTCGCGCAGGAAGCGCTGCTGGTTCGCGGCGCGGACGCTGCCGTCGAGGCCCGCGTGGTACGGCAGCGCGTCGACGCCCTGCGTCGTCAGCCAGGCGGCGGTCGACTCGACCGACTTGCGCGACAGGCAGTAGACGATGCCGGCGGCACCCGGGTGCTCGTCGCGGATGATGCGCAGCAGCTGCGCCTTCGCGTCCTGCTTGGGCGCGATGCGGTACTGGATGTTGGGCCGGTCGAAGCTCGAGACGAACACGCGCGCGCCGTCGAGCCCGAGCCGCTCGACGATCTCGGCGCGGGTCTCTGCCGTGGCGGTCGCGGTGAGGGCGACACGTCGGGCCACCGCTGGCCCAGCACCTGCAGCTGCAGGTAGTCGGGGCGGAAGTCGTGACCCCACTGGCTGACGCAGTGCGCCTCGTCGATGGCGAACAGCGCGATCGGGGCCGCGTCGAGGAGGCCCTGCGCAACGGGCAGGCGCTCCGGTGCGAGGTAGAGCATGTCGAGCTCGCCCGCGAGCAGCCGGCGCTCGACGTCGCGGCGCTCGTCGAGCGACTGGGTGGAGTTGAGGAAGGCCGCGCGCACGCCCAGCTGCTCGAGCGCATCGACCTGGTCGTGCATGAGCGCGATGAGCGGGCTGATGACGACGCCGGTGCCCTCGCGCACGAGCGACGGGATCTGGTAGCAGAGGCTCTTGCCGCCGCCGGTGGGCATGAGCACGACCGCGTCGCGGCCGGCGACGAGCTCATCGATGATCTCGGCCTGCTCGCCGCGGAAGGCGTCGTAGCCCCACACGCGGGTGAGCGCCTCGAGCGGCGTCGCCGCCTTGGCCGTCGCCGCGATGCCCGGCGCCCGTGCGGCTGAGGGACGGGCGAGCGTGCGGGTGCTGCTGCTGCGCGCGCCGCCGCGGTCGCTGCTCCGAGCAGGGCCCCGGCCCGCTGACGACCCGGCGCCCGCGAGGGGCGCGTCGTCGTCGGAGGGCGGCACCCAGCCGTCGTCCGGCGCGTCCTGCCACGCGTCCCAGGGCTCGGGAGCGTCGTCATCGCTGGGCGGTGCCCACTCGTCGTGCCTCGCGTCCGTCACGCGTCCCCCTTCGCGTCCCCGCCCATCCAGCCTAAGCCGCACGGCGGACACGACGTGCCGAGGCCGGGGGCTCTGGGGACCGCTGGCGGACCGCCGCAGTGGCCGCCGCTCAGCGACCGGGGTCCCGCGCCGCCTGCCTCGCGCGCTCGGCCGCGAGCGTGAGCATCGGCACCATGCGCTCGGCGTCGTCGGCACCCGCGAGCTCGCGCTGCGTGAGCCAGACCGTGACCTGGCCCGCGGCCGGGTAGACGTAGAGCGCGGTGCCCGAGCCGCCGATCCACCCGTAGCGCCCGAGCACCTCCCACGGGTGCCGCTCGACGACGTCGACGCTGCCGCCGAGCGACCACGACTGCCCTTCGAGGAACACGTGGTCGGGCGCGGAGGGCTCGCCGGGCGCGAGGATGCGCGCGACGGCCGAGGGGCTCAGCACTCGGCCGCCACCGGCGGCCGGCGCGGCCTCGCCCCCTGCCAGCAGCATCCGCCCGAGGGCGAGCAGGTCGTCGACGGTCGACACGAGGCCGCCGGAGCCCGACTCGAACGCGATGTCGCCCGCCCAGGCGTCGTCCGGTCCGTCGATCGGCTCCAGCCGGGAGCCCTGCGGCGCGTAGGCCGTGGCGGTTCGCGGCACCTGCTCGGGGCGCAGGCGGAAGCCGGTGTCGACCATGCCGACCGGGTCCAGGATCGTGTCGGCGAGCACCGCGCCGAGGCTCCGGCCCGCGGCACGGGCGAGCAGCACGCCGGCGATGTCGTAGCCGGTGTTGTAGGTCCAGCCGTCGCCCGGCTGGTGCGCGAGCGGCAGGCTGGCCGCCTCGGCGAGCCAGGCGTCGGGGCCGGGCCAGCCGGCGGGGTCGTCCCTGCCCTGGCGGAGCCGGTCGGTGAGCGCTGCGGCGAGCGGCGTCCCCATGTCGTCGGTGAAGCCCAGGCCGCCGGTGAGCGCGAGCAGGTGCTCGACGAGCAGGGGCCGCTCGGCGGGCACGGTGTCGTCGAGCTGCGCCGCCGGATGCCGCAGCACGCGCGGCTCGGCGAGCTCCGGCAGCCACTCGACGACCGGTGCGTCGAGTCGCAGCACACCGCGGTCGACGAGCGCCAGGGCGGCCGCGGCGATGATCGGCTTCGTGACCGACGCGATCCGGAAGACGGTGTCGCGGGTCATCCGGGCACCGCCGATGGCCCGCTCGCCGGCGGCCGCGATGGCTGTGCCCTCGGCTGCGGCGACGGCCGCCACGACGCCCGGCACGCCGTGCTGCTCGACCGCCTCGTCGGCGACCTGCTGCAGCGCGGCCCGGAGCTCCATGGCGGTCAGCGCCTGCGCGCCAGCCACTCCTCGAACGAGACCTTGCCCTTGCGCTCCTCGGTGAGGTTCGCGCCGCTGCGCAGGTAGTCGAGCATCGTGGGCGGGAACGGGCCGTTCACGATGAGGCCGCGCGCGCCGGTCGCGGTCTGCCAGGCGCGGGCGAGGTCACGGGAGACGCGCACCTGGGGGCCGGCGAAGTCGATGATCTGCTGCCCCGACGGCGACGTCGCCTCGTCGGCGACGAGCTCGGCCACCTCGGCGACGTCGACCGGCTGGAGCCGGCCGCCGAGGAAGACGGGGATGGCGCCGACCGCGGCGCCCGCCTCGAAGAAGTCGACCGACCACTCGTGGAACTGCGACGCCCGCACGACGGCGACCTCGAGCGAGGAACCGAGGTAGGTCAGCTCCTGCTCGTGCTTCTTGCGGTGGTACTGCAGCTTCGAGCGGTCCACGCCGAGGATCGACAGCAGCACCGCGCGGTGCACGCCGGCGCGCTCGGCGGCGGCGACCACGTTCCTGGCGCCGATCGTGAAGGGCTTGAGGTCGAGCGGATTGCGCGAGTTCGAGGCGTCGACGATGACGTCGGCGTCCTCGAGCGCGGCGTCGAGCCCGTCGCCCGAGACGATGTCGGCCTTCGCGCCGGGGGCGCCCGCGATGGCCTTCCCGGAGCGCGACACCGGCACCGCCTGCGCGCCCCGACGGCCGAGCGCCCGCACGATCGCCGCTCCCGCATTCCCGGATCCACCGATGACGACGACGCGCATGCCTTCACGCTACGCCAGCGCCAGCACAACGCAAGCCCGTTCGGGCGCACGCACGGCAGACGGCCCGGATCACGAGGATCCGGGCCGTCTGGCCCTGACGGGCGTGCGTCGTGCGGCAGGCGTCCGGAGGACCGGATGCCCGCCGTGCTCACTCCGCGGTGGCCTCGGCCATCTGCGCGTCGGCGGCTGCCGAGCCGGCCGTGAGCGTCTCGAGGATCTCGGACGCCGGGCGCACGGGGATCATCGGCGCCTTGATCTCTGCCCGCTGCAGCAGCTGCTGCATGCGCTTCTGGCGCGCGGGCGCGATCACGGTGACGACGCGACCGTCGTTGCCGGCGCGGCCGGTGCGGCCCGAGCGGTGCAGGTAGGTCTTGTACTCGTCCGGCGGGTCGGCCTGCACGACGAGGGCCACATCGTCGATGTGGATGCCTCGCGCGGCGACGTCCGTCGCGACGAGCACGTCGATCTTGCCGCGGCGCAGCTTCTCGAGCGCGCGGTTGCGCTGCGACTGCGACAGGTCACCGTGGAGGCTCGCCGCGGCGATGCCCGCGTCGTCGAACTGCTCGGCGAGCCGGTCGGCGTAGGCGCGGGTGCGCGTGAAGACGATGATGCGACCCGGGTTGCGCACGATCTGCTCGAGCACCGCATCCTTGTCGAAGCGGTCGGCCACGAGCACCTGGTGCTCGATCGTCGACGTCGCCTGGTCCTCGCCGGCGACCTCGTGCACCGCGGGCTCGGGCAGGAACTCGCGCACGATCGTCGCGACCTCCGAGTCGAGCGTGGCCGAGAAGAGCAGCTTCTGGCTGCCGGGGCGCGTGCCCCGGAGGATGCGCTGCACGGGCTCGAGGAAGCCGAGCTCGCACATGTGGTCGGCCTCGTCGACCACGGCGATCTCGACGCCGCCGAGGTTGAGGCGGCCCTGCTCGACGAGGTCCTCGATGCGACCGGCGGTGCCGATCACGATGTCGACGCCGCGGCGCAGCGACTCGACCTGGCGGTCCTGCTTGACGCCACCGACGATGACGGTCGTGAAGACGCCCACGGCGCGGCCGAGGCCCATGACCGTGTGGTTGATCTGCTGCGCGAGCTCGCGCGTCGGCGCGAGGATGAGCGCGCGGGGCGGGCGGCCGATCTCACGGCGCTCCGGGCGGTTGCGCATGAGCAGCTCGATGATCGGCGCGCCGAACGCGATCGTCTTGCCGGAGCCGGTGCGGCCGCGGCCGAGCACGTCGCGACCCGCGAGCACGTCGGGGATCGTGGCGGCCTGGATCGGGAAGGGCGTCGGTGCGCCCATCGACTTCAGCGCGCCGGCGATGCCGGTGCCGAGGCCGAGGTCGGCGAAGGTGATGCCCTCGATGTCCTCGGCGCGGGTGGCCTGCGCCTCGAGGCGCTCGAGGACGACGTCCTCCTTGGGCGCGAAGGGCTTCGACTCGGCCGACGGGTAGTACGTGCTGTCGCGGCGCGGGCGCTCGTCGAAGCGGCGGTCGTCCCGGCGCGGGCGGTCGTCGCGGGCGGGGCGGCGGTCGTCGAAGCGACGCTCGCCACCGCGGTCGTCGCGGGCCGGACGGCGGTCCGCGCCGCGGTCGTCGCGGGCCGGGCGGCGGTCGTCGAAGCGACGCTCGGCGCCACGGTCATCACGAGCCGGACGGCGGTCGTCGAAGCGACGCTCACCACCACGGTCATCACGAGCCGGACGGCGGTCGTCGAAGCGACGCTCACCACCACGGTCATCACGAGCCGGACGGCGGTCGTCGAAGCGACGCTCGGCGCCGCGGTCGTCGCGGGCAGGACGGCGGTCGTCGAAGCGACGCTCCCCAACACGGTCATCACGAGCCGGACGACGGTCATCGAAGCCCCGGTCGTCGCGGGCCGGACGGCGGTCGTCGAAGCGACGCTCGCCACCGCGGTCGTCACGGGCAGGACGGCGGTCGTCGAAGCGACGCTCGCCACCGCGGTCGTCGCGGGCAGGACGGCGGTCGTCGAAGCGACGCTCGCCACCACGGCTGTCGAAGCCGCGCTCCGGGGCGGCGCCGCGTCCACGGCCGTTGTGCTCGTCGCGGGCGCGGTCGAAGCCGCGCGGCCGCTCGCCCCGGTGCAGGCGGTCGTCGCGCTGGTGGTCGCGGCCGCCCTGGGCGCCGCCGCGGGTGCGGAACGCCGGACCGCGACGATCGTCGCGGTTGCGCTCCTCGGGCGGGGTCCAGTTGGGGCGGCGCGAGGCGCTCTCGGCGCCACGGCCGGCGTCGCGGCGGTCTCGGTCGTCGCGGTTCCAGCGGCCCTTCGAGGGCTGCTCGTCGCGGTGCCCGCGGTGCCCGGGGCTGCGGGAGCCGGGGCGGCTCGTCTGTCGGTCGGTCGATCGGTTCGCGCCGTAGGGGCGCTCGTCATTCCGTGCCATCGCTCATCTCGGGATTGCGCGCAAGATCGAAGCTCGCGCTGGTAGAGCCGCAGTCATCGCGGGATCATCTGGTCAACCGCGAGGATGCTCGCGGGAACTCCGGCCGCGGCGACACTCCATGTGGCGCACACAAACACGCCTGTCCCGAGCCGACCTGTCCACCCTACGGCATCGGGGTGTCGAGCGACAGGGGCAAAGGCCCGGTCAGCCGGGCAGGTCCTGCACGCGCACCCCGGCTCGCATGACCGACGACGTCCACTGCCGACCGTCGAACCAGCGGGCATCCGCACGCCGGTAGGGGTCGGGGTACCAGGCGGGCTGCGCCTGCCCCGTGCTGGCCGAGGGCAGCCCGACCGGGCTCGGGGCGCCGTCGTGCTGCGTGGGCGCGGCGCCGTGCATGCCGGGCGTGGCCTGCTGCGCCGCGTGCGCGTGCTGCTGCGCGACCCACGCCTCGTAGGCCCGCGCCTGCTGCTCCTGCGCCTCGCGCTCGAGGCGGTCGAACTCGGCGGGCGTGAGGATGGGCGGGGGCTGCTTCCGCTGCCCGAACGACGGGGGCTGGGCCTGCGGCCGCTGCTGCGACGGCGCTGCCTGCTGGGAGGGTGGCGCCGATCGAGGCGGCACAGCCTGCCGAGGAGCCGGCTGCTGCGGCGCCGACTGCTGCGGTGCCGGCTGCTGGGGCGCAGGTCGGGACGGGGGCTGGGACGGTGACGGCTGGGAGGCCGGCACGACCGGATCGACGAGCGCGCCCTGCTGCTGTCCGAACGACGAGGCGCGCGGCGGCACGGAGGCGGTCGAGCCCGGCGTCGGACCGACCGGCGGCAGCGGCGCTGCGGGCTGCGCAGCTGCCGGATGCATCGGCGCCGACCGCACGGCAGGCGAGGCAGGCTGCGGCGGCGGCATGGTGCCGGCCATCCGCAGCCCCGCCTGGGCGACCTGCCTGCCACCGCCGATGTGCGGCGTCGGCACCGAGGAGGCGGCGGGCGGCGCGAGCGCGCGGGCGTCACGCGCTGCGTAGTAGTACATCGACGAGTCGGCCGGCCACTGGCCGTCGATCCGGAGGTGCGAGGCGCCGCCCGGCTGCATCGGCGGTACGAACGTGAGCCGGGTGCCCGTGCCGGCGGGCGAGCGCACGGTGATCTTGGCGCCCTCCACCTGGCCGGACGTGCGGGTCACGAACACGGTCACGGGCAGGTCGCCCGCGGGCACGTGCAGGGTCGTGTCGCCCCAGTCGAGCGGCACGCGCAGGCCGCCGATGTCGAGGGTCGGCGGCTGCCGGTAGGCGTCGATGCGGCCGTCCTGGCTCGCGCAGTGGACGATGAGGAAGCTCGGCACCGGCATCCTCCTTCCCTGCTCGACGGGCTCGACGGGCAGGGCCATTCAACCAACGCGCTGTGCGCGTGGGCTGTGAGTGCGGTCAGCGACCGCCTGCCTCGGCGAGCTCGCCGCGCCGATCGGCGCGCGTGCCCTTGCCGACGCGGATGCGCCGGCGCTCGATCGCGCCCTCGACGACGAGGTAGAGCACGGGCAGCACCACGAGCGTCAGCAGGGTCGACGAGATGAGGCCGCCGATCACGACGATCGCGAGCGGCTGCGAGATGAAGCCGCCCTGCCCGGTGAGCCCTGCCGCCATCGGGATGAGCGCGAAGATCGTCGCCGCCGCCGTCATGAGGATGGGCCGCAGTCGGCGCTCGGCGCCCTCGACGAGGGCGTCGCGCACGCTGAGCCCACGGTCGCGGTACTGGTTCACGAGGTCGATGAGCACGATCGCGTTCGTCACCACGATGCCGACGAGCATGAGCACGCCGACCATCGAGGCGACGCCGAGCGGCACGCCGGTGATGAGCTGCATCGCGATCGCGCCGGTCGCGGCGAACGGCACCGAGACGAGCAGCAGGAACGGCTGCAGCAGGCTCTTGAAGGTCGCGACCATGACGACGTAGACGAGCAGCACGGCGATGAGCGCCGCGATGCCGAGCTGCGTGAACGCATCCGTGATCTGCGTCGCGACGCCGCCAACGGTCGCGGTCGCGCCGTCGGCGAGCTCGAGCTCGCCGAGCGCGGTCTGCACGCCGCCGGAGATGCCGCCGACATCGGCGGCGTCGGGCGTGACCGTCACGGTCGCGGTGCGGGCGCCGTCGCTCGTCTCGATCGAGACGGGGCCCTCGATCTGCGAGACCTCCGCGACGTCGGCGAGCGGGAGCGGCCCGTTCGGGGTCGGCAGCTCGAGCTCGCGCAGCTCCTCGAGCGTCGCGGCAGGCGCGATCGCGTCGAGCCAGATGCGCACGAGCGAGCCCTCGAGCTGGATCTCCCCCACCGGCGTCGGCTGCATCGCCTGGGCGACGAGGCCAGAGACGGCGGCTTCGCTGAGCCCCAGGCTCGCGGCGAGCTCGCGGTCGACGGCGACCTGCACGAGCGGCTGCGCGCCCTCGAGCGAGTCGGTCACCTGCGCGACGCCCTCGAGTCCCGTGACGGCGTCGACGACGGATGCGGTGGCCGCGTCGAGCGCGTCCGGCGTCGGCGCCTGCACGTCGATCGCGATGTCGCTGCCGCCGAGCCCCGCGGACTGGCCGACCGTGATCTCGCCCTCCGCGCTCTCGGCGGTGGCGAGGATGCGCTCGCGCAGCGCGGGCATGTCGGTGCCCTCCGCGGCGATCACGCCGTAGGAGATGGCGCCGCCGCCCCCGCCGCCCGTGAAGGCCGCGAACGATGAGGCGCCGCTCGAGACGGTCGCCGAGACCGTCTCGACGCCCTCGAGCTGCTCGAGCTCGGTCGTGAGCGACCGCGCGGCGTCGAGCTGCGCGTCGAGCGATGCGCCCGGCTCGAGCGCCTGCGAGACCTGGACCGTGGTCTGGCCGTCGTCGCCGAGGAAGTTCGTCGCGAGGAGCGGGAACGCCGCGACGCTCGCGCCGAGGATCGCGACCGCGCCGACGAGCACGAGCCACGGGCGGCGCAGGGTGGCCAGCAGGATCGGCCGATAGCCGCGCCGCAGCCGGTCGCGGCGCTCCGGGGCGTCCGCGGGGCGGGTCGCCGCGGCCTCGTCGGCGACGGCCGAGGCAGTGACGGCCGACGTGGCGCTGGCCTCGGCGGATGCGCGGTGACGGCCGGGCAGGCGGCGGCCGAGCAGGCGGCGGCGGCGCGTCGGGCGCGGCTCGGCGACGACGGCAGCCGCGTGGGCCGCCGCGGCGGCCTGGGCGTCGACGTCCACGGCCTCCTTCGGCCGCTTGAGCAGCCACGAGGCGAGCACGGGCACGATCGTCAGCGAGACGATGAGCGACGACAGCAGCGCGAGCGTCACGGTGAGCGCGAAGGGCCGGAACAGCTCGCCGGTGATGTCGCTCACGAACGCGAGCGGCAGGAAGACGATGACGGTGGTGATGGTCGAGGCGGTGATCGCGCCGGCCACCTCGCGCACCGCATCCACGATCGCCCGCGACCTGCTGGCGCTGAAGGCCAGGTGGCGCTTGATGTTCTCGATCACGACGATCGAGTCGTCGACGACGCGGCCGATCGAGATCGTGAGCGCACCGAGCGTGAGCACGTTGAGCGAGTAGCCGAAGCCCCACATGCCGATGAAGGTCATGAGCACCGAGATCGGGATCGACACCGCGGTGACGAGCGTCGAGCGCAGCGACCACAGGAACACGAGGATGACGAGCACGGCGAAGACGAGGCCGAGCACGCCCTCGACCGCGAGCGCCTCGATCGAGCGCTCGATGTAGGGCGCCTGGTCGAGCACGGTCGTGAAGGTGACGTCGTCGCCGAGCTCCGACTGCAGGCCGGGCAGCAGCTCCTGCACGGCGTCGGAGACGTCGACGGTGTTCGACGCCTGCGTCTTCGTGATGGAGAGGATGATCGCGGGCTCGCCGTCGACGAGCGCGATGGACGAGACCGGGTCCTGCTCGAGGGCGACGTCGGCGACGTCGGCGATCGTCAGGGTGTCGGCCGGCGGTGCGTTCGCGGGGTTCGCGGGATCGGGCTCCGCGGCCTGCTCGCGGCTGAGCGGGAGGCTCGCGACGTCGTCGACGGAGGCGAGCCGCTCGCCGATCTGCACGCTGAGCGTCTGGTCGCCGTCGTCGACCGTGCCGCCGGGCAGCAGCTGGCCGTGCTCGTCGATCGCCTCGGTGATGTCGAGCCGCGACAGGCCCGCGGCCGCGAGCGCCGCGTCGTCGGGGTCGATCGTGATGCGCTGGCCCGGGGCGCCCTGCAGCTGCACCGCGCGCACGCCCTCGGTGCGCTCGAGCTGCGGCACCGCGACCGTCTCGATGCGGTCGACGAGCGCCGCCTGGTCACCGGGGCTCGAGATCGCGATGCGCAGCACGGGGAAGTCGGCGATCGAGCCGGTGAGCACGGTCGGCTCGGCGTTCTCGGGCAGCTGGGAGAGGATGCGGTTGACGGCCTGCTGCACCCGCTGCTCGGTCGTCGGGATGTTGATGCCGTAGGTGAACTCGGCGAAGACGACGCTCGAGCTCGTCGACGACGTGCCGGTCGTGCCCTCGAGACCCGGCACCGACTGGATCGCGCGCTCGATCGGACCGGTGACGTCCTCGCTCATGATCTCCGGGCTCGCGCCCGGCAGCGTCGTCGTGACGACGACGGCGGGCAGCTCGAGCTCGGGGGTGAGCTCCGTCTTGAGGTTGGCGAGGGCGACCCCGCCGAAGATGGCGATGCAGATCGTCGCGAGGACGATGAGCGCACGGTTCTTCAGGCTGGCGAGCGAGAGCAGATGCACCTGGCGATCCTCGCATCACCGGCTGTGGGGCGGATATGGGGGCTGGCCCCCGCGTCCGCCCCACGACCCGGGGCTACCGCTGGCGCCGCTCGGCGAACACCCGCATCGCGTCGCGGACGTACGCGGCGCCCTCCGCGCCGCCGTAGCTGGCCGCGAACCGCGGGTCCGCGACGTACATGTCGCCCATGCTCGCGAACATCTCCAGGTCGGGCTCGGCCGACTGCCAGCCGGCGCCGATCCAGCGGTAGTGGCGCTCCGCGAGCGCCTGCGCCCGCTCGGCGTCGACGGGCTCGCCCGCCTCCCGCGCCGCCGCGTAGCCCGCGGCGATGTCGAGGTGCTCCCGCTGGAAGCCGCGCTTGTCGGCGTCCGACATGCCCTTCCACCAGCGCTGCCCGCGCTGCCACGCGTCGGCGCCCCAGCGCTCGGTCACCTCCTGCTCGTACCGGCCCTGGTCGAACCCGTCGAGCGCTCCCTCTGCCGTCATGGCGGCTCCTCCCTCTCGTGCCCGCAGCGTCTGCTCGACGGCGCGGATCTGCCTCTGGATGCGGTCGGCCTCGCGCGCGAGGTCGGCGAGGTGCGCCGAGAGCGCCTCCTCGTCGGATGCGCGCTCGAGGCTCTCGGCGATCGCGGGGATCCCCACGCCCAGCCCGCGCAGCAGCAGGATGCGCTGCAGTCGGGCGAGCGATGCCTCGTCGTACCAGCGCATCCCGCCCCCGTCGGTGCGGGCGGGGGCGAGGATGCCGACGGCGTCGTAGTGCCGCAGGGTGCGGCTCGAGACGCCGGCGAGCTTCGCGATGCGCTGGATCGACCACTCCATGTCGACGACGCTACGGGTTGACGCTGCGTCAACGTCAACCCCCTTGCGCCGACCCGCCCGCTCCGCCGCCTACGCTGGCTCGCATGCGCCTCGCCCGTTCCGTGCTCGCCGTCGCGGTGGGCGGCGCGATCGGCACGGCCGCGCGAGCGCTGCTCGAGGCCGCGATCGCCGACTGGTGGGCGCTGCTCGCGGTGAACGCGATCGGCTGCGCGCTGCTCGGGCTCGCCGTCGCCGCGATCGCGGGCGCGCCCGACTGGCTGCGGCACGGGATCGGCGCAGGGCTCCTCGGCGGCTTCACGACGTTCAGCGCCGTCGCGGTGGCGAGCGTCTCGGCGAGCGCCGCGGGCGACGGGTGGCCCGCGCTCGTGCCCGCGCTCCCGGGCATCGCGATCGCCGTCGGCATGCTCGTCGCCTGCCTGCTCGCCGCCTGGGCGGGGCTCGCGCTCGGCCGTCGCCTCGCCCGCGGGCGCGCCGCATGACGCCGCTCGAGCTGCTGGCGATCGCCGGCGCCGGCGGCCTCGGCGCGGTCGTCCGCTTCCTGACGGGTGCGCTCGCGCGTGAGCGCCCGGTGCGCGCCACGATCGCCGTGAACCTCGTCGCGAGCCTGCTCGCCGGCATCCTCACGAGCCTGCTCGTGCTCGACGACGCGTGGCGCGCGCTCCTCGTGACCGGCTTCTGCGGCGGACTCTCGACGTACTCGGCGTTCGCGGTGCAGGCGGTCGAGCAGCTCGAGGACCGGCGCAGCGGCCAGGCGCTCGCGACGGTCGCGGTCACGGTCGTCGGCGGGGCGATCGCCGCATCCGCAGGCCTGCTCGTGGGCGCGATGCTCGCGCCGGCGACCGCTGCCTGAGGAAGCGGAACCCTATCCCCACGCATCGCGGGGCCACAGCCGACAGGCGGGCTCGATGCTAGGATGGAGGTTGGACTTAAACCGCAGTTCTCTCACCGTTCGCCGGCCCCGGGCCGGCGCAGTCCGCAAGGGGGTCCAGCATGGGACGTGGTCGGCAGAAGGCCAAGCACACGAAGCTGGCGCGCGAGCTGAAGTCGTTCAGCCCGAACATCAACTACAACGTCCTCGCGGCAGAGCTGGGAGCGACCCCCGAGGCCGGCCCCGACGCCGAGAAGTGGGCCGACTACGCGGAGTACGCGCCGGGCACCGAGACCGACGACGACGACTACGCTGACGAGTACCAGACGGGCCGCAGCGCCTGAGCCACCACCCCGGCTCCGCTGCGCCTAGGCGAAGGAGCCGATCGTGACCTCGCACGTGCCCACCGCACCGCTGAACGCGCCGGCCGCCCTCGGCAGGCATGCCACCGAGACGGCGCCGGTCTTCGAATCGCTCTCGGTGCTCGACCTGTTCAAGATCGGCATCGGCCCGTCGTCGTCGCACACCGTCGGCCCCATGCGGGCCGCGCTCGACTTCGTCGTGCAGGCGGATGCGTCGGGCCGCTTCGACGGGATCGTGCGGCTGCGCGTCGACCTGTTCGGCTCGCTCGGCGCGACCGGCTCCGGGCACGGCACCGACACCGCGATCATGCTCGGCCTCTCGGGGCTCGCGCCCGACACGGTCGAGACGCCGCAGATCGCCGAGACGCTCGAGCGCATCCGAGCGACCACCGAGCTGCGCCTCGGCGGCCGCCGCCCGGTGGCGTTCGACGAGGCGAAGGTCTTCGTCTTCCGCCCGCTGACCGTGCGGCCCGAGCACCCGAACGCGCTGCGGATCACCGCGTACGACGCCGACGACGAGACGATCGCGATCGCCGGGTACTACTCGATCGGCGGCGGCTTCGTCATGCGGCACGACGAGGGCGACGTGCTCTCCCCCGTGCCGGCGCCGGCGACCCAGGCGCATCCGATGCCCTTCCCCTTCTCGCACGGCGACGAGCTCGTCGCGCGCTGCCGCGAGACCGGCATGTCGGTCGCCGAGCTCATGCTCGAGAACGAGACCGCCTGGCGCCCGCGCGAGCAGACGGTCGCGCAGCTCGAGCGCATCTGGGAGGTCATGCAGGAGTGCGTGGCGCACGGCATCGCGACCGACGGCATCCTGCCGGGCGGGCTCGACGTGAAGCGGCGCTCGAAGGACTGGCAGGAGAAGCTGCTCGCGCGCGACGCCGCCCCGAAGACCGGCAGGCCCGACCTGCTCGAGGGCATGGAGTGGGTGAACCTCTACGCGCTCGCGGTGAACGAGGAGAACGCCGCGGGTGCGCGCGTCGTGACCGCGCCGACGAACGGCGCCGCGGGCATCATCCCCGCCGTCATGCACTACGCCGACCGCTTCGCGAACTGCGTCGACGACGAGGTGCCGTGGCACGTGCGCTTCCTGCTCGTCGCCGGTGCGATCGGCATCATCATCAAGTCGAACGCGTCGATCTCGGGTGCGGAGGTCGGCTGCCAGGGCGAGGTCGGCTCGGCGTGCGCGATGGCCGCGGCGGGGTTCGCCGCGGTGCTGGGCGCGACGCCCGAGCAGATCGAGAACGCTGCCGAGATCGGCATCGAGCACAACCTGGGCCTGACGTGCGACCCGATCAAGGGGCTCGTGCAGATCCCGTGCATCGAGCGCAACGCGATGGCGAGCGTGAAGGCCATCAACGCGGCGCGGATGGCGCAGCAGGGCGACGGCACCCACTACGTGAGCCTCGACACCGCGGTCGAGACGATGCGCCGCACCGGCGCCGACATGAGCGACAAGTACAAGGAGACCTCGCTCGGCGGGCTCGCCGTGGCGTTCATCGAGTGCTGAGCGCGGCATCCGCTGCCGCGCACGACGAAGGGCCCGCCGATCGGCGGGCCCTTCGTCGTCGAGCGATGGGTCAGGGACCGGTGGTCGCGTAGGGCGCGACCGCCGCGAAGATGATGCCGAACAGCACGACGGGCCAGAAGATGAACGCCCAGATGAAGCCGAGCACCGAGGTCACGAGGCCCCAGATCGCCATCGTCTTGCCCGCGGGCTCCTTCGCGAGGCCGATGCCCGAGAGCACGGCGCCGGCGATGGCGTTGATCCAGATGGGGATGATGATGCTGGAGATGCCGAGGATGAGCCCCCACATCGACAGCTTCTTCGAGGTGGAGGGAGCGGCGCCGTAGCTGGGCGAGCTGCCCTGGTAGGGCTGGTAGCCGCTGGCGGGCTGGTAGCCGCTGTCGGCCGGCTGGTAGCCGCCCTGGGGCTGCTCAGGAGGGGTGTAGGTCATCGTGGTTCCTCGCGTGACGAAGGCTGGTGCAGGGACGCGGGACGCGTCGGCTCCAGCGTAGGGCCGATCGCCGGACGACGGCAGGGTCAGACGGCGCCGGCCGTGAGGACCATCGCCATCAGCACGCCGAAGAGCGGCAGCAGGTAGAACAGCAGCACGAAGAGCAGGCCGACCGCCGAGGCGATGAGCCCCACGATCGCCATGACCCTGCCGGCCGGCTCGCGCTTCAGGGCGATGAAGCCGAAGACGACGCCGAGGATCGGCACGACGACGAGCGTCCACGCGAAGACGAACGAGCAGAGCCCGAGCACGAGCGCCGTGATCGACAGGCCCCGCTGCGGCTGCGGCGCGTAGGCGTAGACGGGCGTGCGGTAGACCGGTGCGCCGTAGTGGGTGACGCTCGACGCCTGCGCGGCGGCAGGGTGGATGAGCGGTGCGTCGCGGCCCTCGAGCGGCGGCTGGCCGTAGCGGGCCGTCGGCTGCGGCGGCGCGTAGCCGGGGCCGGGGCGGGCCTTGGCGCTGCCGTGGCGCGGGTCGTTGTACTGCTGCGGCGCGCCGTACTGCGGGGCCGCGTAGCGCTGCGGCGGCCGCGGCTCGCGCTTCGGCCCGTCGGCGCTCGCCGATGGCGGCGACTGCACGGCCGGCGACGCGTCGCGCGGCCGGAAGCGATCCGGATCTGGCTGCATCCCGTGCCTCCCTGTGCTCGTCGACGTGTGCTGCTCGGCTCGATGCAGGGCAACCATAGGCCGCCCGGGTCCGAGTCTCCTGGACGTCCCGTGGCAGCTGCGTGGGCGCTCAGCGGTAGGCGCCGGCCAGCCGCACGGCGCCACCGTCGACGCCCTTGGCGCCCTGCACCCATCCCGCGCCCTGCAGCGCGTCGGTGCCGATCGGCTCGACGCGGCCGATGGTGGCGGCGGCGATGCCGGCGCGCTCGCTCGCCGCGACGACCGATGCGGCGTCGGCCTCGTCGACGACGACGAGCATCCCGAGCCCCAGGTTCCAGGTGCCCTCGGCCTGCGTGAGCGGGAAGCCTCCCAGCTGCGCGAGCGCACCGAACACCGCGGGCACCTGCCAGCCGCTGCGGTCGATCTCGACCGACATGCCCTGCGGCAGCACGCGCGCGAGGTTCGCGGCGATGCCGCCGCCCGTGACGTGCGAGATGGAGCGGATGCCGAGGCCGTCGTCGAGCATGCCGAGCAGCGGGAGCGTGTAGAGCCTGGTCGGCTCGAGCAGCACCTCAGCGGCGACGCCGCCCAACTCGTCGACCCGGTCGGTGAGCGCGATGCCGCGCTCGGCGAGGATGTGGCGCACGAGCGAGAAGCCGTTGGAGTGCAGCCCCGACGAGGCCATCGCGACCACGACGTCGCTTGTCTGCACGCGCTCGGCGCCGAGCACCGCATCCGCCTCGACGATGCCGACGGCGGCGCCCGCGACGTCGTAGTCGTCGGGCTCCATGACGCCCGGGTGCTCGGCCGTCTCGCCGCCGACGAGCGCGGTGCCGGTGGCCTTGCAGCCGAGCGCGATGCCGCGCACGATGTCGGCGATGCGCTCGGGCACGACGCGGCCGCACGCGATGTAGTCGGTCATGAAGAGCGGCTTCGCGCCCACCACGACGATGTCGTCGACCACCATGCCCACGAGGTCCTGGCCGATCGTGTCGTGCTTGTCGATCGCCTGCGCGAGCGCGATCTTCGTGCCGACGCCGTCGGTCGACGTGGCGAGCAGCGGCTTCGCGTAGGCGCCCGCGGCAGAGAGGTCGAACAGACCGGCGAAGCCGCCGACGCCGCCGAGCACGCCGGGGCCGTGCGTGCGCGACACGGCTGCCTTCATGAGCTCCACCGCGCGGTCGCCCGCCTCGGTGTCGACGCCGGCGGACGCATACGGATCGGTCATGCTCCCAGGCTACCGAGCATCCGATCCTCAACGTCGCCGGTGGTCGCGCATCCGGCTGAGCGCCTCGTGCGACCACTGGCGACGTTGAGAGGACGGGGCGCGGGGCGGGTGGTTGGATGGGGACGGCACACCCACCACTGTCGACGGAGACGCCCATGCATGCACTCGTGACCCGAGGCAGGCCAGGACTCGAGCTGATCGAGCTGCCCGAGCCCGAGACCCCCGCCGGCCACGTCAAGGTGCGCGTGCTGCGCGCCGGCATCTGCGGCACCGACCTCCACATCGACGCGTGGGATGCGTGGGCGCAGTCCGCGGTCACGCCAGGCCTCACGGTCGGGCACGAGTTCTGCGGCGAGATCGTCGAGGTCGGCGAGGGCGTCACCGACTACGCCGTCGGCCAGATCACGTCGGGCGAGGGCCACGTCGTCTGCGGCCACTGCCGCAACTGCCGTGCCGGGCGCCGCCACCTGTGCATCCGCACGTCGAACCTCGGGGTGCAGCGCGACGGCTGCTTCGCCGAGTACGTCGTGCTCCCCGCGTCGAACGTGTGGGTGCACCCGGGCGTGACCGCGGGATCGGCGACGCCGGACCAGCTCGACGTCTTCGGCGTCTACGACCCGTTCGGCAACGCCGTGCACACGGCGCTGAAGTTCCCGGTGATCGGCGAGGACGTGCTCGTCACCGGCGCCGGCCCGATCGGGCTCATGGCCGCGATGGTCGCCCGGCACGCGGGCGCCCGCCACATCGTCATCACCGACATCGCCGAGCCGCGGCTCGAGCTCGCGCGGTCGCTCGGGTTCCGCGCGCTCGACCCGCGCGGCGCCGCCGACGGCACCTCGCCGCTCGCGGCCGTGCAGCACGAGCTCGGCATGCAGGAGGGCTTCGACGTCGCGCTCGAGATGTCGGGCGCGCCGAGCGCGCTCGGGAACATCATCGAGAACCTCAACTTCGGCGGCCGGATCGCCGTGCTCGGACTGCCGTCGCGGCCGATCGAGATCGACCTCGGCAAGGTCGTCTCGCACATGCTCACGATCCAGGGCATCTACGGCCGCGAGATGTACGAGACCTGGTACGCCATGTCGGCGATGGCGCAGACCGGCCTCGACGTCGCGCCCGTCATCACCGACCGCTTCGCCTTCGCCGACTGGCAGGGCGCGTTCGACCGCGCGCGATCGGGCGCGGCCGGCAAGGTCATCCTCGACTTCACCAGCACCGACTCTCAGGGAGCCTGAACCGTGTTCTCCGCCCGCGCATCCATCACCGAAGAGCTCGCCGACATCGAGGCCGCCGGCCTCACGAAGCGCGAGCGGCCGCTCGACTCGCCGCAATCGGCGACCGTCGTCGCGGGCGGCGCGGAGGTGCTCAACTTCTGCGCGAACAACTACCTCGGCCTCGCCGACCACCCGCAGATCGTCGAGGCGGCGAAGGCCGCGCTCGACGACTGGGGCTTCGGGATGGCCTCGGTGCGGTTCATCTGCGGCACGCAGACCCAGCACCTCGAGCTCGAGTCGCGGCTCGCGACGTTCCTCGGCCAGGACGCCTGCATCCTCTACTCGTCGTGCTTCGACGCCAACGGCGGACTCTTCGAGACGCTGCTCAGCGCTGACGACGCCGTGATCTCGGACGCGCTCAACCACGCGTCGATCATCGACGGCATCCGGCTGTCGAAGGCCGCCCGCTACCGCTACGCCAACCGCGACATGGCCGAGCTCGAGGCGCGGCTGCAGGAGTCGGCCGGCGCGCGCCGCCGCCTCATCGTCACGGACGGCGTCTTCTCGATGGACGGCTACCTCGCCCCGCTCGAGGCGATCTGCGACCTCGCCGAGCGCTACGACGCGATGGTGATGGTCGACGACTCGCACGCGGTCGGGTTCACCGGGCCGTCCGGCGCCGGCACCCCCGAGCTCGCCGGCGTGCAGGACCGGGTCGACATCATCTCCGGCACGCTCGGCAAGGCGCTCGGGGGCGCCTCCGGCGGCTACATCGCGGCGCGCGCCGAGATCGTCGACCTGCTGCGCCAGCGCTCGCGCCCCTACCTCTTCTCCAACGCGCTCGCGCCGTCGGTCGTGGCCGGCTCGCTCGCCGCGCTCGACCTCGTCGAGGGCGCTGGCGAGCTGCGCGAGCGGCTGCAGCGCAACACCGTGCGCTTCCGCGAGGGCATGGAGGCGGCCGGCTTCGAGCTGCTGCCGGGCGAGCACCCGATCACCGCGGTGATGTTCCACGATGCGCGGCTCGCGGGCCGGATGGCGGATGCGATGCTCGAGGAGGGCGTCTACGTCACGGCCTTCTCGTTCCCCGTCGTGCCCAAGGGCCAGGCCCGCATCCGGGTGCAGCTCTCGGCGGCGCACTCGGACGACGACGTCGATCGCGCGGTCGCGGCCTTCGCGGCCTCGCGCGACCGCGTCGCCGCCTGATCGCGCCGTGGGGCTGCTCGACAGCTGGCGGCGTCGCCGCACCGACGTGCGTTGATCGCGGCGCACCCGGTCGGCGCCGGGCACGCGTTCGAGGTGCTGGTGCCCTGAGCGCGGGGCCGTCGCGAGCCGGCGGCGGCCGCGGGCGAGCGCGCATCCGCACCCGCCGCGGCGACCATCGGGGTACAAGCGGTCATAGACGCCCGCCCCGGCCCCGCGTACCTTCGACGCCATGTCGCGGATCGCGACCGAGCGCGGAGGAGGTCTGCGTGGCGAGCGACGTCGAAGGGCCCGCGCGCCGGGACCGCCGCTGGGCGAGGGTCGCGGCGGCCACCCTCGGCGCGCTCGCCCTCTGCTCGCTCGGCGTGCCGCTGCTCCACCAGACGCTGACGCAGGCCGCCGCCACGCGCCTGAGCGACGGCACGCTCGCGGCACCGGACCTCGGCGCGGTCGACGTCGGCGGGCTCGACGGCCCAGCGGCGGACGGCGGCGAGCCGGGCGATCGCTCGCTGGTCGCGGTCGCCGACGGCACGGCTGCTCGCGGCGACGGCTCGGCGGTGCACCTCACGGCCTTCGCGGGCGGATCGCGCACGGAGTCGACGCTCGGGCTCCGCGGCGACGTGCTCGGCGTTGCCCTCTCGCCGACGGCGGACCTGCTCGCGGCCGTGGACGCGACCGGCGCGCTCTCGCTGTTCGAGGTCGAGGGTGCCGACGCGTCACCGCTCAGCGCGACGACGGTGCAGCTCGACGGCGCGACCGGCGCGGCGGTCGCGACAAGTGCCGACGGCGCGTACGTGGCGGTGGCGCCCGCGGGCTCCCAGCGGCTGCAGCTGCGCAGCCGCGGGAGCGGTCCCGCTCGCGAGGTGGACCTGGATCGGGAGATCACCGCTGTCGCGGCCGGGCCGGCATCGACGGTGTACGCGCTGACCGACAACGCGGTGTTCGTGCTGGATGCGGCGGCGGGGCGGGTGCTCGACTCCGCCATCCCCCCGAGCGGCAGCCCGACGGGCGTGGCGCTCGTCGACGACGGCGCCGCGGTCGCCGTCTGGAACGACGCGGAGCTGCTGCTGCTCGACCCCCGCTCGCTGCACGCCTCCGCGCGCTACGACCCCGCGGATCCGATCACCGGCGCCGCCGACGGGTCGACGGACGGCACGCTCCTGGTCGCCACCGGCGGATCCGTCCCGCGCCTGGCGCTCGTCGAGCTCGGCTCGGGCGCGACCCTCTCGGAGATCCGCCTCAGCAGCCCGCTGCCGACGGCCGCCCTCGGCCACACCCGCGACGCCGCATCGCTGCTCGTCGCCACGACGCGGGGCGTCGCGCTCGGCTCCTGGAGCGCCTCGCGCGTGCCGTGGCCGACGTGGTGGGCGGTCGCCGCCTCGCTCGCGCTGCTGGCCGGCGTCTGCGCCGTCGTCGCCGTGCGGGCCGACCGCCCGCGCGCGATCGTCGCGGCGGCGCCGACCATCGCCGAGAGCTACCCGGCGGTGCTCGCGGTGCCGACCCGCGAGCTCGCCGAGCGCCTGACGCAGCCCGGGCTCTCCCGAGCGCCGCCGGAGGCCGCGCCGCGGCCCGGCGAGTCCATCGGCGACCGCATGGCGGCCCTGTCGTTCGACGTCGTCGCGCCGACGGGCGAGCAGCGGGTCGTCGAGCTCATCCGATCGGAGGCGCTGGGCACGAGCGACGACACGACGCAGCTCGCCGTCGACCGCATCCTCGTCGGGAGCACGGTCACCGGCGGCGTGCGCAGGCACGGCGTGCGGGTGGCGACCTTCGTCGTCGACCTCTCCCCCGCTGCCGACGGCGCGACGCGCGCCCGCTTCCGGGTGCGGTGGTTCCTGCCGACGCCCGCGATGGTGCCGTTCGTCGCGGTCGACGAGGAGCACAGCGTGGCGCTCGAGCCGCTGCGCGAGCTCTCGGAGCGGCTCGCCGAGCGGCTCCAGCACCCGGAGGACTGACCGGGCGTCCCCGGCCTCCCCGGGCGCGGCTCGGCACGCGCGCCTCGGTAGACTGGACTCCTCCCCCCGCGACAGAAGGAGCTCGCCTGTGTGCGGCATCGTCGGCATCGTCTCCGACTCGAGCGTCAACCAGCAGGTCTACGACGCACTCGCGCTCCTCCAGCACCGCGGGCAGGACTCCACCGGCATCGCGACGGCCGAGCACCGCTCGATCCACGTCAAGAAGGCCAAGGGCCAGGTGCGCGAGGCGTTCCGCACCCGCGACATGCGGGCGCTGCTCGGCAAGATCGGCCTCGGGCACGTGCGCTACGCCACCCGCGGCGAGGCGACGAACGAGCTCGAGGCGCAGCCGTTCTACGTGAACGCGCCCTACGGCATCGTGCTCGTGCACAACGGCAACCTCACGAACACGCGCGAGCTCGAGCACGCGCTCGCGACCGTCGACCACCGGCACGTCAACACCGGCAGCGACACCGAGATGCTCGTCAACGTGCTCGGCTCCGAGCTGCAGACGCTCGTCAAGGGCGGCGACCTCGACGCCGAGCGGCTGTTCACCGCCGTCCGCCGCGTGCACGAGCGCGTCGAGGGCTCCTACGGCGTCATCGCGCTCATCGCCGGCCACGGCCTGCTCGCCTTCCGCGACCCCTTCGGCATCCGCCCGCTCGTGCTCGGCTCGCGGCTCGCCGAGAGCGGCCGCACGGAGTGGATGGTCGCGAGCGAGTCCGTCGCGCTCACCGGATCCGGCTTCCACATCGAGCGCGACGTCGCCCCCGGCGAGGCCGTCTTCATCACGCCCGACGGCGAGCTCGCCTCGGCGCAGACGCACGACGCCCCTGTGCTGCTGCCGTGCTCGTTCGAGTACGTCTACCTCGCGCGCCCGGACTCGGTGATGAACGGCATCAACGTCTACGAGTCGCGCCTGCGCATGGGCGAGCGGCTCGCCGACACGATCGAGCGCTACACGCCCTCCGGTGCGATCGACGTGGTCATGCCCATCCCCGACTCGTCGCGGCCCGCCGCGATGGAGGTCGCGCGCCGGCTCGGCATCGAGTACCGCGAGGGCTTCTACAAGAACCGCTACGTCGGCCGCACCTTCATCATGCCCGGGCAGCAGGAGCGCAAGAAATCGGTGAAGCAGAAGCTCAACGCGCTCGAGAGCGAGTTCCGCGGCAAGAACGTGCTCGTCGTCGACGACTCGATCGTGCGCGGCACGACGAGCCGCGAGATCGTCGAGATGATGCGCTCGGTCGGCACGAACTCCGTCACGTTCACCTCGGCGGCGCCGCCCGTGCGCTACCCGCACGTCTACGGCATCAACATGCCGTCGCGCGCCGAGCTGATCGCCTCCGGCCGCTCGATCCCGCAGGTCAACGAGGCGCTCGGCAGCGACTTCCTCGTCTACCAGGAGGTCGATGACCTGCAGCGCGCCATCCTCGACGGCTCCGACATCCAGGGCCTCGACATGTCGTGCTTCACGGGCGAGTACGTCACCGGCACCGTGACCGACGAGTACCTCGACTGGGTGGAGCGCACGCAGCTCAGCTGACCGCTGCGTCGGGTCAGGCGACCCGCTCGCGCGGGCCGGGAGCCCACGCGCCGAGGCCCGCCACGAGGCAGGCGATGGATGCGCCCAGCACCACGTCCGGCAGCGGCACGCTGGGGAGCAGCAGGGCCGCGATGGCGGCGCCGAGCGCTGCCGCGAGGAGCAGCAGCGTCACTGCGCGCGGCGGGAAGGTCACGCCGGAGCGTCGCGCGAGCTCGGCGAGCGCGACCGCTGCGGCGAGCGCGATGCCGAGCACCGCGGCGCTCAGGAGCTCGAGGGCGCCGGGGCGCGCGATGGGCGCGACGAGGGCGGCGGCCCCGGCGAGCGTCGCGAGCAGCGCGCCGCCGCGACCGAGCCCCAGCCGCGCCACGAGGCGGGCGAGCGGCGGTCCCGCGAGCCCGCCGATCGCGAGGGTGAGCGCGGCGGGTCCGGCCGGCTGCGGCTCGTCGGCGCCGAGCGCCGACAGGGCGGGGCGCAGCGCGATCACCGCTGCCGCGCCAGCCACCGCGACGGCGAGCAGCGGCAGCAGCCGCGCGGGCGGGGCCGACGCGGCGACGGCGGGCTCGGTCTCGGTCTCGGCGTCGGCCGCAGGGCGCAGGAGCAGCGCGAGCGCCGCGAGCTCGAGCAGCACGACGGCCGCGAGGACGACGATCGTCGGCTGGTCGAGCGCGGCCGCCGCGGCGACGAGCGCAGCGCCGCCGGCGAGGGCGAGCAGGCTCGGCGCGAGGCGCACGCGCGGCGCGAGGCTCGGATCGGCAGCGGCGGCGGCGCTCGTCGCGCGCGCATGCATGCCGGCCGCGACGGCGAGCGGCGCGACGAGCACGGCAACCTGCAGGTCGCCCGCGAGCAGCGACGCGAACGCGGCAGCGACGACCGCGACCACCGAGAGGACGAGCGCGCCGACGACGACGCTGCGCGGTCGGGCGCGGAGCGGCACCAGCACGCCGATCGCAGCGGTGCCCGCGGCGACCGCGCCGCCCAGCGCCAGCGATGCGGGCGCGATGGGCTGCGAGGCGACGAGCGCCGCGGCCGCACCCCAACTGGCGCACGCGAGGGCGTGCGCCAGCCCGAGCCGCGCACACGGCACGTCAGGCCTCGCGCGGGCGGTCGTCGTCGGCGGCCAGGTCGCGCGCATCCGTGCGGCCGGGGCCGTCGACGTCCAGAGCCGTGGGCGCGGCATCGACGCCGGAGGCACTGTCGAGGTGCTCGAACGCCCCCTCGCCCGCGTCGGCCGCGGCGAGCTCGTCGAGCGTCTCCCGCTCGCGCGTCTCGACCCGCTCCGCGACGGCGGTGCGCGTGCCCTTCGCGAGCGAGCGGTCGACGATGAGCGCGACGATGCCGCCGACCGCGGCACCGGCGACGAAGCCGATGACGAGCACGAGCCCGATCACCGCGGTCGTGTCGACCGGCTGGCCCGCCTCGTTGACGGCGGGCTCCGTGATCGACGACAGGATCCAGGCGATGACGATGCCGAGCACCGATCCGATGGCCATGAAGACGCCGTACCTGGGCGAGCGTCGCACGGTCACGCTGAGCTCCTCGCGCGTGGTCTCGTGCTGCTCCCCCTCGTCGCCCTGCGGGGCCGGCTCGCGCGTGGCATCCATGCCCACCAGCATCCCACGCGCCCGACGACGCATCCGCAGCCGGGCCGGTGGTCGGCGGTGGGAGTCGTCGCGGCGGCCGACCGCTGAACCGGTCGAGCAGGTCAGCGGCGGTGCTGGCGGAGCGAGTTCAGGCTGAGGGAGGTCTTCGAGAGCGCGGAGGTGCGCAGCGACGACCGCGTGAGCGACGAGCCGCGGTGCACCACCCGCTCGTGGTCGGCGAGGTCGAGGCGGCCGATGAGTGCCGCGACCTCGTCGGACGGGTTCGGCAGCTGCCGCTGCTGGACGCGCGCCGCCTCGTCGGAGGCCGCCTGGCGCACGCGCTGCGCGGCCTGCGTGCCGGCGTCGCCGATGCGCGTCACCTGCTGCACGCGGGTGTCGACGCGCTGCCGCAGCTCCTCGATGCGACCGAGCCGCTCGCCCCCGGGTGCGCCCGCGCGCGGTTGCTGCTGCGGCTGGGGCGCTCGCTGCTGCGGCTGCGGCGGGCGCTGCTGCGGGCGCTGCTGCTGCGGGAGCTGCTGCTGCGGCCGCTGCTGCTGCGGCCGCTGCTGCTGCGCGACCGGCTGCCCGGATCGGCGGGCGCGCTCGGCCTCGACGTCGCGGCCGAGCGACTCGATGCGCTCGAACCAGCCCTGCTGACCCGATGGCTGCAGGTGCTCCGCCTGCGCCCGGGCCTCGCCGTAGCGCTGACCCACCTCGTTGCGCGCCTGCTGCACGCCGCCGCGCACCTGCTGCACGCCGCCGCGCACCTGCGCCTGCGCCTGCTGCGTGGCGCCGCGCATGAGCGAGCGCAGCGCGCCGAAGCCGCCGCGCAGCATGAGGAAGCCGACGAAGGTCGCGCCGCCCGCGATCAGCAGCGGCATGAGCGCCATCTCGATCGCGCGCTCGGGACCGACGACGAGCGCCGTCTGCGCGACCCAGCCGATCCACTGCCAGAGCGCCGGGACCCCGTTGAAGAGCAGGATGACGCCGATCACCGTCACGACGAGGGGACCGATGAATCCCTGCGGACGGACGACCTGGGCCATGGACTCAGTATGGGGGCACCGGCTGGGATCCGGGCGGCGGGGTCGCGCCGGCGCGAGAGCGTCGTCGCGTCAGCGCCCCGCCGGGCGCTCCACCGGGCGCACGAGCGGCAGCCACGGCGAGACGTCGGCGCGCACGCCGGAGGCGCGCACGACGCCGCGACCGACCGCCTCCGCCCACGTCTCGGCGCCGGTCGCGAGCGCGAGCCACGTCGCGACATCGGTCTCGATCACGTTCGGCGGCGTGCCGCGCGTGTGACCGGGTCCCTCGACGGCCTGCACGGCCCCGAAGGGCGGCACCCGCACCTCGACGCTCCTGCCCGGCGCCCGCTCCCCGAGGCACTGCAGCGTGTAGCGCACGGCGAGCGCCGTGTCGGCGCGGGCGGCGCCCGGCTGCAGCGCGGCGCGCACGGCGTCGACGCCGTCGAGGTCGGGGATGCGCTTCGGCATCCCGCCAGGCTACGCCGCCGCCACTGGCCGCGCCGCCCGCGCGCGGGGCCGGGTCGCTGCGAACCAGCCGAGGCCGAGCAGCACGAGGAGCGTCACGTCGACGACATCGCCGCCGTAGTACATCAGTTGCGCTCCCGCCTGCGCGTCGACCGGATCGAAGCCGACGGGCGGATGCGCGAAGAGCCACTTCGCGAGCATCGAGTGCAGGGCGATGAAGGCGAGCAGGACCGCGGCCCGCACCCCGAGCGGGGCGCGGTGCGGGTCAGGGTCCCGCCCCACGAGCGAGGCGGTGAACAGGTAGCCCGCGAGCAGGACGTGCAGGTGGACGACGGCCTGCACGAATGCGGAGCCGTGCATGAGCGCGAAGAGCCCGTCCTCGTCGGACGCGGAGCCGTAGAGCAGCCACAGCCCGCCGACGTTGATGAGGCCCGCGACGACCGGATGCGTGAGCCACCGCACCGGGGGTCTGCGGAGGAGGCGCGAGAGCGCCCGCGCCTCGTCGATCGGCAGTGCCCGCAGCGCGAGCGTGACGGGCGCCCCGAGCACGAGCAGCAGCGGCGCGACCATGCCGAGCAGCAGGTGACCGGCCATGTGCGCCGTGAGGCTCTCGTGCGCGGCTCGCGCGATCGGCCCGATGGCGAGCGCGGCGCAGGCGAGGCCGGCGAACCAGCACGCGGACCGCCGGAGCGGCCAAGGGCTCCGCCGGCGCGACGTCCAGAGGGCGATGGCGTAGAGCGCGGCGGCGACGCCGAGCGCCGTGAGGCCGGCGCCCTCGACGACGGCCCACGCGTCGACGGCGGTGCCGTGCAGGTGCGGGGCGGCCACGAGCGGCTCGCTCACGCCCGGTGCCGCGTCCGCCAGAGCACGACGAGCCCGGCGAGGAGCACGATCGCGGCCGATCCCGCCAGGTCGTAGGGCAGCAGGTCGACGTCGTAGCGCACCTGGTGGATGCCGAGCAGCTTGTGGTTGACGAGGGCGTCGAGCAGCTGGAAGCCGCCGAGCCCCGCGAGCACCGCGCCGGTCCACCGGCCCCACGGCACGGCGCCGCACCGCCGGGCGTCGGCGAGCAGGAACAGCCCCGCGACCGTCATCCCCCACGCCACGGCGTGGAAGAGGCCGTCGGCGGCGAGCGCCACCTCGGTCGTGGAGAGGTCGTAGAAGTGGTGCCACTGCAGCAGCAGGTGCAGCACGAAGAGGTCGACGACCGATGCGGCGATGCCGGCCCCGAAGAGCGCCCCGGAGAGCACGAGCCGCCGGTCGGTCGTCGAGCGCTCGACGCGACCGGGCGTCGGGCGTGCGTCGGCGCTCGTCACGGTGCGCTCCCCTCGGGTGTCGTCGCACCCATCCTCCGCACGGCGGCTCGCCGGTGTCAACGGCGGGGAGGCGGACTTGCCCTGGCACGACGTCCAGCGCACTCATCGCCGATGCATCCGTGCCCGCGACACCGCGCACCTCCGGGCTTCGTACAATGGACCGGTGCGGATCCTCGTTCTCGGCAGCGGCGCGCGCGAGCACGCCATCATCGCGGCACTCCTGGCGGAGGGCGGCCACGAGATCACGGCCGCGCCCGGCAACGCCGGCATCGCGCAGGACGTCGAGGCGGTGCGCATCGACATCAAGCACCCCGAGCTCGTCGCCGAGTTCGCCGTCGACGGCGCCTACGACCTGGTCGTGATCGGCCCGGAGGCGCCCCTCGTGGCCGGCGTCGCGGATGCGCTCCGCAAGGCGGGCGTGCCCGCGTTCGGCCCGACGAAGGCCGCGGCCGCGATCGAGGGCTCCAAGTCGTTCGCGAAGGCGGTCATGGCGCGGGCGGGCGTGCCGACCGGTGCCGACACCACCGCGACGACGCTCGACGAGGTGCGCGCCGCCCTCGACGCATCCGCGCCGCCGTGGGTGCTGAAGGCCGACGGCCTCGCCGCCGGCAAGGGCGTCATGGTCACCGACGACCGCGCGGCCGCCGAGGCGCACGCGGAGGCGTTCCTGCCGGACGGGCCGCTGCTCGTCGAGGAGTTCCTCGCCGGCCCCGAGGTGAGCCTCTTCGTGATCACCGACGGCGTGCACGCCGTGCCGCTCGCGCCCGCGCAGGACTTCAAGCGCCTGGGCGACGGCGACGCCGGCCCGAACACCGGCGGCATGGGCGCCTACTCGCCGCTCCCCTGGCTCGCCGACCGCTACGGCAGCGAGCAGGCGTTCGTCGACGAGGTGGTGCAGACGGTCGCGCTGCCGACGATCCGCGCCATGGCCGACGCCGGCACGCCGTTCACGGGCCTGCTCTACTGCGGCCTCATCGTCACCGACGACGGCGTGAAGGTCATCGAGTTCAACGCGCGCTTCGGCGACCCCGAGACGCAGGTCGTGCTGCCGCGCGTCGAGTCGGGCCTCGGCGACGTGCTGCTCGCCGCCGCGAACGGGTCGCTCGACGCCGCGCCGCCGCTCGTCTGGAGCGACGCCGCCGCCGTCGCGGTCGTGCTCGCGAGCGAGGGCTACCCGGGCGACCCGATCACCGGTCGGCCCGTCACGGGCGTCGACGAGGCGGCCGGCCTCGAGGGCGTGCAGGTGCTGCACGCCGCGACCGGCGCCGGCGAGCACGGCCTCACCGCGACCGGTGGGCGCGTGCTCAACGTGGTCGGCACCGGCCCGACGATCGCCGAGGCGCGCGAGCGCGCCTACGCAGGCCTCGCGCGGATCGGGCTCGAGGGCGGCCAGGCGCGCACCGACATCGCGGCCGGCGCGTGACCGACGCGCCCGCGCTCGAGGGCTGGGACCTCGCCTACAGCGGCAAGGTGCGCGACCTGTACGTGCCCACCGGGCTCGACCTCGCGGGCGCGCCGGAGATGCTGATGGTCGCCTCCGACCGGGTGTCGGCGTTCGACCACGTGCTCGAGCCGGCCATCCCCGGCAAGGGCGAGCTGCTCACGACGCTCACGCGCTGGTGGATCGATCGGCTCGGGCTGCCCTCGCAGCTCGCGCCCGAGGGCGACGAGCGCACGCCGGCTGCCGTACGCGGACGCGGGATGCTCGTGCGCACGCTCGACATGCTGCCGGTCGAGTGCGTCGTGCGGGGGCGCGTGACGGGCTCGGGGCTCAAGGAGTACGAGCAGGCGGGCTCGATCTCGGGTGTGCAGCTGCCCGAGGGCCTCGTCGACGGCGACGCACTCCCGCAGCCGATCTACACGCCCGCGTGGAAGGCGCCGCAGGGCCAGCATGACGAGAACGTCTCGTTCGAGCGCACCGTCGAGCTCGTCGGCGCGGAGTATGCGGCCGCGATCCGCGACCTGTCGCTGCGCGTCTTCGAGCAGGGCGCCGCGATCGCCGCGGAGGCCGGGCTCGTCCTCGCCGACACGAAGCTCGAGTTCGGGCGCGACCGCATCACCGGTGAGCTCGTGCTCGCGGATGAGGTGCTCACCTCGGACTCGTCGCGGTACTGGGACGCGGTGCCGCTCGCGGACGGCCGGGTCGAGTCGTTCGACAAGCAGATCGTGCGCGACTGGCTCAGCGAGCACTGGGACGGCGAGGGCGAGCCGCCGGTGCTGCCGCCCGAGATCGTCGAGCGCACCGCGGCGCGCTACCGGGAGCTGCTCGAGCGGCTGACCGGCAGCGAGGTCGAGCCGCTCGTCGGCTAGTGCCGTCTGCCCGCTGAGGACGGTCGTCGGTCAGCGCGCCACCCGTCGCCGCGCATCCCGCGCCTCCATCCGGGTCGCGGCGCCGGCGTCGGGCTGCGGGTCGAGAACCGCTGCGACGCCGACAGCACGCTGCACGCCGTGCGGAGCTTCCGTGCGGAGCTTCGGCTTCCCGCACGTGCGGCGGCGCATGATCGACGCGATGCGCAGAGAGCGCGGCGCGCTGATCGACCGCCTCGGTGTGCGCGGCGGGCTCGAGGTGCGCTCGACGCGGAGGTCCGGGACGGCGGGCTCAGGTCCGGGACGCCGAGGCGACGAACCTCTGGGAACGAGACCGCCGGGACCGAGACCGCTGCGGCTTAGACCTCTGGGGCGTTCCACGTGTCGCAGGCGCCGACGCCCTCGTTGTAGCCGGTCGAGAGCCACCGCATCCGCTGCTCGCTCGAGCCGTGCGTCCAGCCCTCGGGGTTCACACCGCCGCCGCCCATCTGCTGCAGGGCGTCGTCGCCGATCGCGTTCGCCGCGTCCAGGGCGTCGTTCATCTCCTGCTGCGTCGGCGCGATCAGCACCGGCGCACCGCCGTCGTCGTCGCGCGTCTGGGAGGCGCCAGCGATCCACGCGCCGGCGTAGCAGTCGGCCTGCAGCTCGCTGCGCGCAGCCGACGACTGCGGCCCGGTGTCGCCCTGCTGCACGCGCTCGAGCTGGCCGGTGATGCTCTGGATGTGGTGGCCCCACTCGTGCGCGAGCACGTAGAGCTGCGCGAGCGAGCCGCCCGAGGCGCCGAACTGGTCGCGCATCTGCTGGAAGAACGTGGTGTCGATGTAGATGCGCTGGTCGGGCGGGCAGTAGAACGGCCCGACGGCGCTCGTCGCGCCGCCGCATCCGGTCTCGACCTGCCGGTCGAACAGCTGGACCGACGGGTCGGCGTACTGGATGCTGTTCGCGGCCGCCGTCTCCGTCCAGAAGCGCGACATCGAGTCAGCCCCGCCCTCCATGCGGCAGGTGACGTTGCCCGGGTCGTTGGCCTCCTCGCCGGTGCAGCCGGTGACCTCCTCGCCCTGCGACTGGGTCTGCGACTGCGGCTCGATCGGCGAGCCCGGTGCGAGGCCCGTCAGGTCGACGCCGAAGACCATCGAGACGATCACGAGGATGACCGTCAGGATGCCGCCGCCGCCGACCGCGATCGCGCCGCCGCCGCGGCCACCACCGCCGCCCCGGCTCACCGTGCTGGTGTCGAAGTTCGCGTCGCCCCTGAACGTCATGGACAGACAATAGCCCGGCGGCGGTGCGGGGCCGCCGGGAATCCGGGCGCCTCGGACGGCACCGGCCGCCGAGGGCATCCGCCGCATCCGTAGACTGGAGGCGCACCCCCACCCCTCGAGCCCCAGGGAGCGACTCATGGCCCTCATCGTCGTCGACGTCATGCCGAAGGCGGAGATCCTCGATCCGCAGGGCAAGGCGGTCACCCGCGCGCTCTCCCGGCTCGGCCACGGGGCGGTGGGCGACGTGCGCGTCGGCAAGCGCTTCGAGCTGCAGGTCGACGGACCGGTGACGGACGCCCTGCTCGCCGAGGTGCGCCAGGTCGCCGACGACGTGCTCGCGAACACGGTCATCGAGGACGTCGTCGACATCCACGTCGTGGACGAGGCGGCGCAGGGAGCCTCGCTGTGAGGGTCGGCGTCATCACCTTCCCCGGCACGCTCGACGACCGGGACGCGCAGCGCGCGGTGCGGCTCGCGGGCCACGAGCCGGTCGCGCTCTGGCACGGCGAGCACGACCTGCACGGCGTCGACGCGCTCGTGCTCCCCGGCGGCTTCTCGTACGGCGACTACCTGCGCTGCGGCGCGATCGCCGCGCGCTCGCCGATCATGACCGAGGTCGTCGACGCCGCGGAGCGCGGCATGCCGGTGCTCGGCATCTGCAACGGCTTCCAGATGCTCACGGAGGCGCGGCTGCTGCCGGGCGGCCTCGTGCGCAACCAGACGGGCGTCTTCGTGCGCCGCGACCAGGTGCTGCGCGTGGAGCGCACGTCGACCGACTGGACGAACCGGTTCGCCGATGGCCAGGAGATCGTCATCCCGCTGAAGAACGGCGAGGGCCGCTTCGTGGCGACGCCCGATGAGGTCGCGCGCATCGAGGGCGAGGGGCTCGTCGTGTTCCGCTACGTCGGCGACGACCCCAACGGCTCCGTCGACGCGATCGCCGGCCTCGCGGACGCGAAGGGCAACGTCGTCGGCCTCATGCCGCATCCGGAGCACGCCGTCGAGCTCGGCTTCGGCCCGACGACGACGCGGATGAAGGCGGGCCTCGACGGCCTCGACATCTTCAAGTCGGCGCTCGAGCGCATCGCCGCCTGACGTCCTGAAGCGCCCGCCGCGCCGGGCCCACCCGACCGCGCTCGCACAACGCAAGCCCACGCGTCGTGCTCGGCCGCGGACCGTGCGGCCGACGCCGCCGAGCCGCGCGATCACCCGTTCGGGCTTGCGTTGTGCACCAGAGCAGGAAGTGTAGGCTGGCTACATGACGGATGCGACGCGCACGACCTCGACCGGACCGACGCCCAAGCGGGTCTACCGCTCGCTCGCGATCGCGGAGGCCGTCACCTGGACGCTGCTCATCGCGGCGATGATCGCGAAGTACGGCTTCGAGGTCGACGCGCTCGTGCCGATCGCCGGCCCCATCCACGGCTTCGTGTTCCTCGCGTACGGGGCGATGCAGCTCGTCGTCGGCCGCAACCAGCGCTGGTCGGTCGGCACGGTGCTGCTCGGCATCGTCACGGCAGTCGTGCCCTACGCGACCGTGCCGTGGGAGCGCCGCCTCGAGCGCCGCGGCGCGCTCGAGGGCGCGTGGCGCACCGAGCCGGGCGACGACCCGCGCGACGCGACGTCGCTCGATCGCGCGTTCCGCTGGGGCGTGACCCACCCGATCCTGCTCGCCGTCGTCGCCCTCGTCGTCGTGGCCGTCGTGTTCGGCGCGCTGCTCACCGCAGGGCCGCCGAGCGAGTGGTTCGCCTGAGGGCTCGCCTCTGCGCCCCTGCGGTGGACACGGACGACTGGGCACGGGCGACCGAGCACGGGCGCCGACCCGCGACCGGCCCGGCGCGGCCCGCTCGGTAGGATCGAGGGACCGCAGAGCAGAGCTCCGAGGAGAGTCGTGACCGCTTCCACCCAGCGCCCCACCGTCGAGCGAGACACCGTCGACCGCGCAGCCGCGACCCCGGAGCGCGAGCAGCCGTTCGCCGCCCTCGGGCTCAAGCCCGACGAGTACGCGCGCATCCGCGACATCCTCGGCCGCCGCCCGACGAGCGCCGAGCTCGCGATGTACTCGGTCATGTGGAGCGAGCACTGCTCCTACAAGTCGTCGAAGACGCACCTGCGCACGTTCGGGCAGAAGGTCACGCCCGAGATGACCGAGCGCCTCATGGTCGGCATGGGCCAGAACGCGGGCGTCATCGACGTCGGCGAGGGCTGGGCCGTCACGTTCAAGATCGAGAGCCACAACCACCCGTCGTTCGTCGAGCCCTTCCAGGGCGCGGCGACGGGCGTCGGCGGCATCGTCCGCGACATCATCTCGATGGGCGCGCGCCCCGTCGCGGTCATGGATGCGCTGCGATTCGGCGCGATCGACCACCCCGACACCGCGCGCGTCGTGCACGGCGTCGTCGGCGGCATCTCGTTCTACGGCAACTGCCTCGGCCTGCCGAACATCGGCGGCGAGACGGTCTTCGACGCCGTCTACCAGGGCAACCCGCTCGTGAACGCGCTCGCCGTCGGCGTGCTGCGCCACGAGGACCTGCACCTCGCGAACGCGACCGGCGTCGGCAACAAGGTCGTGCTCTTCGGCGCCCGCACCGGCGGCGACGGCATCGGCGGCGCATCCATCCTCGCCTCCGAGTCGTTCGACGAGGAGGGCCCCACGAAGCGCCCCGCCGTGCAGGTGGGCGACCCCTTCGCCGAGAAGGTGCTCATCGAGTGCTGCCTCGAGCTCTACGCCGCAGGCGTCGTCGAGGGCATCCAGGACCTCGGCGCCGCCGGCATCTCGTGCGCGACGAGCGAGCTCGCGGCGAACGGCGACTCGGGCATGAAGGTCGAGCTCGACCACGTGCTGCTGCGCGACCCGACGCTCACGGCCGAGGAGATCCTCATGTCGGAGTCGCAGGAGCGCATGATGGCGATCGTCGACCCCGCGAAGCTCGACGAGTTCCTCGCCATCACCGGCAAGTGGGACGTGGAGACGAGCGTGCTCGGCGAGGTCACCGGCGACGGCCGGCTCGTCATCACCCACACCGGCGACGTGATCGTCGACGTCGACCCGAAGACGGTCGCGATCGACTCCCCCGTCTACGACCGCCCGATGGCTCGCCCCGACTGGCAGGACGCGCTGCAGGCCGACACCGCCGCGACCCTCGAGCGCGCGACCGGCGAGGCGCTCGGCGACCAGCTGCTGACGCTCGCCGGCTCGGCGAACCTGGCCGACGCATCCTGGATCACCGACCAGTACGACGACTACGTGCTCGGCAACACGGCCCTCTCGACGCCCGACGACGCCGGCATGGTGCGCATCGACGAGGAGTCGGGGCTCGGCTTCTCGGTCGCGGTCGACGCGAACGGCCGCTACTGCCAGCTCGACCCGCGCGAGGGCGCGAAGCTCGCGCTCGCCGAGGCGTACCGCAACGTCGCCGTCTCGGGCGCGACGCCGGTCGGCGTGAGCGACTGCCTGAACTTCGGCAACCCCGAGATCCCCGCCGTGATGTGGCAGTTCGCGGAGGCCGTCGACGGCCTCGCCGACGGCTGCGTCGAGCTCGGCATCCCGGTGACGGGCGGCAACGTGTCGTTCTACAACCAGACCGGCGAGACGCAGATCCACCCGACGCCCGTCGTCGGCGTGCTCGGCATCATCGACGACGTCGACCGCCGCCTGCCCTCCGGCTGGCAGGACGACGGCCAGGCGCTCTTCCTGCTCGGCACCACCCGCGACGAGCTCGACGGCTCCGCGTGGGCCGGTGCGGTGCACGACCACCTCGGCGGCCTGCCGCCGAAGGTCGACCTCGCTGCCGAGAAGGCGCTCGCCGGGCTCATGCACGGCATCGCGTTCGAGGGCCTCGCCACCGCCGCCCACGACCTCTCGGAGGGCGGGCTGGGCATGGCCGTCGTCGAGGGCGCGCTGCGATTCGGCATCGGCGCTCGCATCTGGCTCACGGGCATCACCGAGCGCGATCGTCTCGACGACACCGCAGCGCTCTTCTCCGAGTCGGGCGCCCGCGCGCTCGTCGCGGTCGCGCGCGAGGACGAGGTCAAGTTCACCGGCATGTGCGAGGCGCGCGGCGTGCCCGTGCTCCGCATCGGCGTGACGGATGCCACGAGCGGCGCCATCGAGATCCAGGACGTCGCGCGCCTCTCGCTCGACGACCTCCGCACCGCCAACCGGGCCCCCATCCGGGGCCGCTTCGCTTGACCCCTGCTTCTCAACGTCGCCATTGGTGACGCAGCGCGCAGAGCGCCGCGAGCGACCACTGGCGACGTTGAGACCAGGTCGTGATCTCCGCGCGCGGCGGGGAAGCCTATGCTTCTGCCATGGAGCCAACCGTCCCGGCGATCAACATCCTCGCCGTCCTGCTCGCGACCGTCGTCGCGATGGCCGTGGGCTTCGTCTACTACCACCCGAAGGTGCTCGGCACCTCGTGGATGCGGGCGATCGGCCATGACCGCGAGTCGATGGGCCGCGGCGTCAAGCCGTGGATCTACCCGCTCATCATCGCGTGCGCCTTCGTCACCGCGTGGGTGCTGGCCGGCGCCGCCTGGATGAGCCACGAGTTCTACGGCGGATCGTTCCTGCTCAGCGCGCTCGTCACCGCCTGGATCCTGTTCGTCGGCTTCACGCTCGCCCGCGTCGTCGTGCACGACGCGTTCGACCCGCGCGGCTTCCGCGTCACCGGCCACACGGCGCTCAACGAGCTGCTCGTCATCACCGCGATGGCCCTCGTCATCGGCCTCTGGCCGCCGGCAGCATGAGCGACATCACCCTCGCGCTCGAGCGGTCGATCGCGGCGCCGCCGACCGCGGTCTGGAGCGTCCTCACCGACATCGAGCGGTCCGCGACGGTGCTCTCCGGCGTCACGCGCGTCGAGCGCCTCGCGGGCGTGGGCTACAGCATCGGCACGCGCTGGCGCGAGACCCGCAGGGCGCTGGGAGCGGAGTCCACCGAGGAGATGGAGGTCGTCGGCATCGACGAGGGCCGCTCCACCATCATCGCGGCCGAGGCGCACGGCATGACCTACCGCACCGAGCTCACGCTCGAGCCGGAGCCGTCCGAGGCCGGTGTGGGCACGCTGCTGCGGATGCGCTTCAGCGGCACCCTGCTGTCGCCCTCGTGGGTGCAGCGCGTCATGGCGAAGCTGACCGCGCCCATCGGCATGGCGATGACGCGGAGGATGATGCGTCAGGACCTCGACGACATCGCGGCGGCCGCCGAGGCTGCCTAGGCCTGCACAACCCGACCTGCCTGCGACGCGGCCCCGCACCGCCGACTCGACCCGCTGTCGCCGAGCCGACCCGCTGCAACAGGTCGGCTCGGCGCGAAGCGGTCGACTCGGCGCGACCGCGTCGGCTCGGCGGAGCCGACTCGGGGCAGCCCCGAGGCTGGCCCGCCGCCTGACTACTCGCCGCCGGCGATCCGCTCGTGGTGGTGGATGACCTCGGCGATCACGAAGGTGATGAACTTCTCCGCGAACTCGGGGTCGAGATCGGCGTCCTCCGCGAGGCGACGCAGCCGGGCGATCTGGGTGCGCTCCCGGCTCGGGTCCGACGGCGGCATGCCGTGCCGCGCCTTCAGCTCGCCGACCGCCTGCGTGAGCTTGAACCGCTCCGCGAGCGTGTGGATGAGGACGGCGTCGACGTTGTCGATCGAGCGCCGCAGGCGCTGCAGCTGGTCGTCGGGCGAGCTCATGCCTCCAGCCTAGGTCGCGCGGGCGTCGAGCCGCGCCTCGAGGCCGCGCCGCACGGCCGGCCACTCGGGGGCGATGATCGAGTAGACGACGGTGTCGCGCAGCGTGCCCTTGTAGATCTGGTGGCTCCGCAGCACGCCGTCGAGCTTCGCGCCCAGCCGCTCGATCGCGTCGCGCGACTGCCGGTTGTGCCAGTGGGTGCGGAACTCCACCGCGATGCAGCCCAGCTCGTCGAACGCGCGCTCGAGCATGAGCAGCTTGATCGCCGGGTTGATGCCGGAGCCCTGCGCCGACGCCGCCATCCACGTCGACCCGATCTCGAGCCGTGGCGTCTCCGCCTCGATGTGCATGTAGGTCGTCATCCCGACCGCGCGGCCGCCGGCGACGATCGCCCACGGCGCCATCGTGCCCTCGGCGTGCAGGGCGAGGCGGCGATCGATCTCTGCGCCCAGCGCATCCGGCTCCGGCACCGACGTGTACCAGGCCCGACGCCACAGGTCGCCCTCGGCGGCGGCCGCGGCGAGCGCAGGCGCGTGGTCGTGCGACAGCGGCTCGAGGGCGACGAGCGGATGCGTCAGGACGGGCAGGTCGAGGATGCTCACCTCTCCATTCTGCCCGGCAGCGCTCGCCGCCCGGCCCACCGCGCGGCGCAGGCGTTGCCCGTCGTCACGCCGCGTGCGACGATGCGCCCATGACGGTGCACTTCGGTCGGGCCGCGTTCGAGCTCGTCGACCTCGTGGCGCTCGTGCCGACCGAGCGCTTCGACGACCCGGGCCTCGGCGAGTGGACGCTCCGCGAGCTGATCGGGCACACCTCGCGCGCGCTCTCGACCGTCGTCGGCTACCTCGCCCAGCCGGAGCCGGGCGAGCTCACCGTGCAGACCGCGAGCGACTACCTCGAGGTGGTGCTGCGGCAGCGGGGCGACGACGACGCGATCGCCGCCCGCGGCCGCGAGAGCGCGTCGATGCTGGGCGACGACCCGGTCGGCGCGATCGCCGACCTCGCCACGACCGCGGTCGAGGCCGTCGATCGCGCCGGGCTCGACCGCCTCGTCGCGATCGGCGAGCCGGCCGCCGACGTCTCGATGCGCCTCGACGAGTACCTGCGCACGCGCGTCTTCGAGCTCACGGTGCACGGCATCGACATCGCCGACGCCGCGTCGGTCGCGTGGTCGCCGCCGCCCGCGCACCTGCTCGACGCGGTGCAGCTCGCGGCGGCGAACGCATCCGCCCGCGGCGTGGGCGTGGAGGCGCTGCGCTTCCTCACCGGACGCAGGCCGGATGCGGGGCTCGAGGGCGTGCTGCGCGCCGGAGGCTGAGCGGGGTCAGCCGAGCCGCTCGCCCACCGCGTCGCGCCATCCGAACGCCAGCGCGGTCGCTGCGATGACGACGAACGGCGCGGCGATCTCTGGGCGGCCCGCCCACAGCACGGCGACGGCCAGCGCGAGCACGGCCACGGTGAGCTCGAGGGCGCGGCGGCGCACGACCACGGTGGCGCTGCCGCCCGCGCGCTCCTTCGGCGTGATGCGGAAGCGAGCGCGGCCGGAGACGGCCACCGCGACGACCGCGCGGGCAGCGACCACGCCGATCGAGGCGTAGAGCATCGAGGCGCGGACGGCGAAGGCGATCCCCGCGGGCAGCCCGCGGGAGCGGCAGCGGTGCAGCGCCTCCGGTACGAGCGGCACGAGGCTGAGGAGCGCGAGCGGCAGCCCCAGCTGCCACGGGAAGGCGGCGATGCCGGTGACCGCGCCGACGACGGAGTACGCGAACAGGGCGAGCGGCACGAGCGCGGCGAGCACCGGGACGAGCAGCTCGAGCGCGAGGTCGACGCGACGGCGCACGCGCAGCCGCGGGTCGACGAGGCTCCTGCGCGACCGCACGAGCAGCTGCACCGCGCCCTCCGCGAACTTGCCGAACTGCACCGCGAAGGCCGTGTGGTCGACGGGCGCGTCCTCGATCGAGACGAGCTCGGGCGCGGCGACGATCGACCAGCCGCGGCGCTCGAGCTCGATGGTGAGCGCGGTGTCCTCCATGACGACCTCGGGGAACCCGCCCGCGTCGCGCAGCGCCGCGACGTCGAGCATGGCGCCGCGCCCGGAGAAGTCGACGACGCCGAGCACCGCTCGGGCGGCGAGCTTCGTGTCGGCGTGGCGGGTGAAGAGGCCGGAGAAGTCGCGCGCGAACGAGGTGTCGCCGTCGCGCGACCGGATGCGGCCCTGCACGACGGCCGCCTCGGGGTGCGCGGCGAAGCGCGCGAGCGCACCCGCCACGAAGCTGTCGTCGACCTCCTGGTCGGCGTCGAGCACGACGATGTGGTCGACCTCGTGGCCGTGCGCGCGCAGCCATGCGTTGAGGTTGCCCGCCTTCGCGCCGCTGCGGGAGCCGCGTCGGTGCACCTCGATGCCGTCGGCCTCCAGCTCTGCCACGCGGGCACGCGTCTCGGGCAGGCGCGAGTCGTCGAGGACGACGGTGCGCGTGCGCGCGTGGGTCTGGCGAGCGCTCCGCTGCACGACGTCGGCGCGGAAGTCGTCGGCGGTCGGGTAGAGGATCGCGACGCGCGCGCCGGTCATCGGCGCCGATGCCGGCGTCGGGCGCGCACGGACGGTGAGCGAGACGAGCAGCAGCACGAGCTGCCGCAGCCCGACGAGCAGCGCGAGGCCGATGAGGCACGCGGTGACGACGAGCGCTCCCCAGCCGACGGGATCGGCCGGCGTCGCGAGCCGCGCCAGCAGCGCACCTGCGCCTGCCGCGAGCGTCGCCCATCCTGCGGCCAGCAGGAGCACCGCGGTGACGCCGATCGTCGGTGTGCGGACGGGGGCTCGTGTCGGGCCGATCCGGGTCAACGTCGCCTCCCTCTCGGTGCACGGCCGATCCGGGCACGCTCGGAGGCTAGCCGCTGAGCCTCCGAGCCCGGTGCAGGGTTCATCCGAATGGAGGAGGCGGGCGCCGCCGGCTCATCCATGACGGCGGTCGGCGCGCCCGTGCCCTCGGCGAGGATCCGTCGCCGGGGCTCAGTCGATGAGGTCGTGCAGCTGCACGATCTCGTCGCGCGCGGGCCCGACGCCGATCGCCGAGATGCGGCTGCCGGAGCAGTCCTCGAGGAACCGCACGTAGGCCTGCGCGTTCGCGGGTAGGTCGGAGAAGTCACGGGCGCCCGTGATGTCCTCGCTCCAGCCGGGAAGCTCCTCGTAGATCGGCTTCGCGTGGTGGAAGTCCGACTGCGAGACGGGCATCTCGTCGTAGCGCACGCCGTCGACGTCGTACGCCACGCAGACGGGGATGCGCTCGATGCCGGTGAGCACGTCGAGCTTCGTGAGCACGATGTCGGTGAGCCCGTTCACGCGCGAGGCGTAGCGGGTCAGCAGGGTGTCGTTCCAGCCGCAGCGGCGGGGGCGGCCGGTGGTGGTGCCGAACTCGAAGCCGTTGCTGCGCAGCAGGTCGCCCCACTCGTCGAACAGCTCGGTCGGGAACGGGCCGGCGCCGACCCGGGTCGTGTACGCCTTCACGATGCCGATGACGCGGTCGAGCCGCGCGGGCGCGACCCCCGAGCCCGACGCGGCGCCGGCCGCGGTGGCGGTCGACGACGTCACGAACGGATAGGTGCCGTGGTCGATGTCGAGCATCGTCGCCTGGCCGGCCTCGAACACGACCGTCTTGCCGGCGTCGAGCGCCTGCGACAGCTCGAGCCCGGTGTCGCCCACCATCGGGCGGATGCGCTCGACGTACGAGGTCAGGTCGTCGAAGACCTCGTCGACGGTGACCGCGCGGCGGTTGTAGACCTTCGTGAGCATGTGGTTCTTGACGTCGAGCGCGCCCTCGATCTTCTGGCGCAGGATCGACTCGTCGAAGAGGTCCTGGATGCGGATGCCGACGCGGTTGATCTTGTCGGCGTAGGCCGGGCCGATGCCGCGGCCGGTGGTGCCGATCGAGCGCTTGCCGAGGAACCGCTCGGTGACCTTGTCGAGGGTGCGGTGGTAGTCGGTGATGACGTGCGCGTTCGCCGAGATGCGCAGCTTCGACACGTCGACGCCGCGCGCCGAGAGCGCGGTCAGCTCGTCGAAGAGCACCTCGAGGTCGATGACCACGCCGTTGCCGATGACCGGGGTGACGCCCTCGGTGAGGATGCCCGACGGCAGCAGGTGCAGCGCGTACTTCTCGTTGCCGACCACGACCGTGTGCCCGGCGTTGTTGCCGCCGTTGAACTTCACGACGTAGTCGGTGCGGCTGCCGAGCAGGTCGGTGGCCTTGCCCTTGCCCTCATCGCCCCACTGGGCGCCGATGATGACGATTCCTGGCATGGGGCATCCCTTCGACGGGTTCGCGTACACCTCACCCTATCGAGCGGCCGGCCCCACCCCAGCGCGGGCGCGTACGCTGGACGGGTGAGCTTCGCAGCAGCGACGCCCTCGAGGCGTGAGGAGGTCGTCGGCGGCAACCCCGTCGGCGGCAGGTAGCCGCCGCGCCCGGTCCGCGTCCATCGCCGACCGGCCCGCGGCACCGCGATGGCCCGCACGGGCCCATCTCGGCGTGCCCTCCTCCAGCCATCGCCGGTCGCGTCGACCGGCCCTCGAGAGACGATCCACCATGCTGCCCATCACCCCTGTCGACCTCCGCGCCGCGTTCGTGAACGCGAGCCGCAAGGAGGTCGCGAGCATCACCCTCCCCGACTGGTTCGACGACGCCGACTGGGCGTCGCTCGACTACCTCGGCTGGCGCGACCCGAAGATCGCGCGGCGCGCGTACGTCGTGGCGCCCACGCTCGACGGCGAGCCCGTCGGCATCGTGCTGCGCCGCGCCGACGCGGCGCCGCGCGCCCGAGCCCAGTGCTCGTGGTGCCAGGACGTGCGGCTGCCGAACGACGTCGTGCTCTACAGCGCGAAGCTCGCCGGTGCGGCCGGGCGCCGCGGCGACACCGTCGCCACGCTGCTGTGCGAGGACTTCGAGTGCTCGCGCAACGTGCGGAAGCTGCCCCCGCTCGCCTACGAGGGCTACGACCTCGAGGCGGCGAGGCTCCGGCGCATCGACGAGCTGCGGATGCGCGCGGCCGGCTTCGCCGACGCGGTCGTGCGCGAGCGCTGACCCCCGCCCCGGCGATGCCCGCGCCCTGGTTCCGTCGCCGGGTGGTCACGACACGCCGCGGCCGACGCGGCGGCACGGCGCGTCGTGACCACCCGGCGCGAGCGGGGCGGCGTGTCGTGACCACCCGCCGCGTCGGGTCGGGCGGTCAGCGCTGGACGGGGTCGCCGCCGACCAGGAGCCGGGCGATCGCGGCGCGGTCGGGCGCGGCCTCCCAGTCACCGGGGGCGGTGCACGCGAGCGCGCCGCAGGCCGCGGCGGTGCGGAGCCGCTCGGCCAGCGAGGCGCCGGCGAGCAGCTCGGCGAGGTAGCCGGCCACGAACGCGTCGCCCGCGCCGACGGTGTCGACCGCGTGCACCGGGAACGCCGCCTGGGTGGCCCGCTCGCCGTCGGCGAGGGCGGTGGCGCCGTCGGCGCCGCGCTTCACGACCACCTGGGCGGGCCCGAGCGCTGCGAGCGCTGCGATCTGCGCGTCGGTGTCGCGCTCGCCCGTGAGCAGCTCCGCCTCGTCGTCGCCGGCGAAGACGACGTCGGCGCGCGCCGCGAGGGCGCGGTACGCCGGCACCGCGCGCTCCGCATCCCACAGGCGCGAGCGGTGGTTGACATCGAACGACACGATCGTGCCGCCCCCGTGCGCCGCGTCCACGGCAGCGTCGAGCGCTGCCCGCGGGGCGTCGCCCAGCGCCGCGGTGATGCCGGTGACGTGCAGCACCCGGGCGTCGCGGATGCGGTCGAGGTCGAGGTGCTCCGGCGCGAGCCGCGACCCGGCGCTGCCGGCGCGGTAGTACGAGACGGCGCTCGAGCCCGCGGTGGGCCGCTCCTTGAGCATGAGCGCGGTGGGCGCCTCCGGGTCGCGCGTGACAGCGGCGCCGACGCCCTCGGCGCGCAGCTGCCGCTCGACGAGGCGGCCGAGCGCGTCGTCGCCGAGCCGGCCCATCCACGTCACCGGCACACCGAGGCGTGCGAGCCCGATGGCGACGTTGCTCTCGGCGCCGCCGAAGCCGAGGTCCATCGTCGGCACGAGCTCGAGCCTGCCGATGCGCGAGGCGACGAGCAGCCCGAGCGACTCCCCGAGCGCGACGACGCTCACGTCGGCATCCGCTCGGACGCCTGCTGGATGGCGACGGCCTCGCGGGCAGCCTCGGCGACCGCCTCGGCGCCGGCCGCGATCCGGGCCGGCGACGCGATCCACGAGCCGCTCGCGGCGAAGACCGCGGGGTGCGCGAGGTAGTCGGCGAGGTTCGCGGCGCTCACGCCGCCGCTCGGCATGAACCGCACGCCCGGGAACACCGGCGCGAGCGCGCCGATCATGCTGAGGCCGCCGACGACGCCCGCGGGGAACAGCTTCAGCCGGTCGAGCCCGAGCCGGATGCCGCGCTGCACGTCGCTCGGCGTCATGACGCCGGGCAGCACGGGCACCCCGGCGGCGAGGGCGGCCTCGACGATCTCCTCGTCGAGGCCGGGCGCCACGACGAAGCCGGCGCCCGCGTCGAGCGCGCTGCGCAGCTGCCGGGTGGACAGCACCGTGCCGGCGCCGACGAGCACGTCGCCGCGCGCGGCGATCCTGGCGATCGCGTCGAGCCCCCACTCGTTGCGCAGGGCGACCTCGAGCACGGGCAGCCCGCCCGCGACGAGGCCGTCGGCGAGCGCGTCGGCCGACGCTGCGTCCGCGACGGTCGCGAGCGGCACGACCCCCTCGAGCACGGCGCTCATCGGCCCATCCAGCCGCCGTCGACGGGCAGCGTGACGCCCGTGACGTAGGCGGCCGCGGGGCTCGCGAGGAAGACCGTTGCACCCTGCAGGTCGTCGGGCCGGCCCCAGCGGCCGGCGGGGATGCGCTCGAGGATCGACTGCGAGCGGTCCTCGTCGGCGCGCAGCGCCGCGGTGTTGTCGGTGGCGATGTAGCCGGGGGCGATCGCGTTCACGGTCACGCCGCGGCCCGACCACTCGTTGCTGAGCGCCTTCACGAGCCCGGCGATGCCGGACTTCGCCGCGGTGTAGCCGGGCACGTTGATGCCGCCCTGGAAGCTCAGCAGGCTCGCCGTGAAGACGATGCGCCCCGAGCCGCGCGCGAGCATGCCCTGCGCGAGCGCCTGGGTCAGCACGAACTGGCTGCGGAGGTTGACGTCGAGCACCTCGTCCCACCACTCGAGCGGATGCTCGGCCGCGGGGGCGCGCTGGATCGTGCCCGCGTTGTTCACGAGGATGTCGGCGCGGTCGCCGACCGCCTCGGCGAAGCGGAGCACGGCATCGCGGTCGCGGAAGTCGACGGCGTGGCCCTCGAAGGCTTGACCGAGCTCGCGCACGCGGCGGCCGATCTCGCCGCCGTCGGCCTCCTGGCTCGACGAGGCGGCGATGATGTCGGCGCCCGCCATCGCGAGCGCCTCGGCCATCGCGAAGCCGATGCCGCGTCGGGCGCCGGTGACGACCGCGGTGCGGCCGGTGAGGTCGAAGGAGATGCTCATGCGCCGACCCCCTGCACGTCGACGAGGATCTTCATCGCGGCGGCCGACAGGAGCGCCTCGAAGGCCTCCATGGTCGCGTCGAGCGGCACGACGCGCGTGATGAGCGCATCCGCCGGCACCCGCCCCGCCGCGAGCAGCTCGATCGCGCGCTCGAAGTCCTCGCGCTCGTAGACGCGGGCGCCGAGCACCTCCAGCTCGCGCCAGAAGATGCGGTGCAGGTCGACCGGCACGGGCTCCGGGTGGATCGCGACGAAGACGACGCGGCCGCGCGTGCGGGCATGGCGGGTCGCGTCGAGGGCGGTGCCGCGCGTGCCGGCGACCTCGAAGACGACGTCGGCGCCGGCGCCGTCGGTCCGCTCCTCGACGACCGCGGCGAGATCGCCCTCGATCGGGTCGACGACGATCGCGCCCTGCTGCGCGGCGAAGTCGCGACGGGCGGCGTCGGGCTCCGCGAGGATCACGGTCGCGCCGGCCGCGCGCGCGACGACGGCGATGAGCTGCCCGATCGGGCCGCCGCCGATGACGACGGCCGTCTCCCCGGCGGCGAGGCGCGAGCGGCGCACGTCGTGCACGGCCACGGCGAGCGGCTCGACGAGCGCGGCGTGCTGCAGCGAGAGGCCCTCGGGCAGCGGCACGACGACGGAGGCGGGCACGGTCCACAGCTCCTGCAGGGCGCCGGGCGAGTCGATGCCGACGAAGTCGAGGCGCTGGCAGATGTGCTGGTGGCCCGCGGCGCACGCGGCGCACGAGCCGCACCAGCGGAGCGGCATGACGGTGACGGGAGCGCCGACCGCGAGGTCGACGCCGTCGCCGACCGCCTCGATGACGCCGCTCATCTCGTGGCCGATCGTCGCGGGCATGTCGACCCGGGCATCCATGTGGCCCTGCACGATGTGCAGGTCGGTGCCGCAGATGCCGTTGAAGGCGACGCGGATGCGCACCTCGCCTGCCGCGGGCGCCTTGGCGTCGGCCTCGCCGACCTCCACGCGTCCTCCGCCGATGTACTTCGCTGCTCGCAACGCCGTCTCCTCTTCGAGCTGGTGGCTGCGCGCGAAACTCGGTTCTATTTCGTGTTCCGTGTGGCGCAACTCGGTTCTATCTGGTTAGAGTAGCCCCCGACCCACCCACTCGCGCAAGTGCGACCGGGATGGCGACTCAACGAGGAGGAACCCCATGCAGGGACGACGGATGCTCGGAGCCATCGGCGCCGCAGCGGTCATGACGCTGGCGCTCGCATCGTGCTCGAGCGCAGCCGGCGGCGAGGGAGAAGGGGGCGGCGCGCAGCAGCCGACCGTCTTCCGGGTCGCCTTCAACCAGAACGCCGAGCACCCGCAGGCGCAGGCGCTCACGGAGCTCTCCGACGCGCTCGAGGAGCGCACCGACGGCGCGTACTCGCTCGAGCTCTACACCGACGAGACGCTCGGCGACCAGGCCGCGACGATCGAGCAGGTGCAGGCCGGCACGATCGACTTCGCCATGGTCGCGGGCAGCCTGCTCGAGAACTTCGAGTCGGACATGTCGGTGGTCAACCTGCCGTACCTCTACGAGTCGCCCGAGCACCAGATGAGCGTGCTCAACGACGAGGCGATCGTCGGCGACCTCTACGACGCGCTGCTCGAGGACGGCATCGACGTGATGGCCGCGTACCACGGCGGCGTGCGCAACGTGTACTCGAGCGTCGGCCCCGTCGAGACGCCCGCTGACCTCAGCGGTCAGAAGATCCGCGTCATCGGCTCCGACACCAACGTCCGCATGATGGAGCTCATGGGCGGCGTCGGCACGCCGATGGCCCAGGGCGAGGTCTACACCGCCATCCAGTCGGGCGTGCTCGACGGCGCCGAGAACAACGAGCTCATCTACTCCTCGCTCTCGCACGCGGAGATCGCCGGCTTCTACTCGCGCACCGAGCACCTCATGATGCCCGACTACCTCATCGCCGCGCCGTCGGTCATGGAGGGCATGGACGAGGAGACCAGGGCCATCTTCGAGGAGCTGCTCGCCGCATCCGTCGACACCGAGCTCGAGCGCTTCGCCGCCGCCGTCGAGGAGTCGGTCGCCGCTGCGGAGGAGGCGGGCGCCCAGTTCAGCGACGCAGACGTCGAGGCGTTCCGCGAGGCCGTGCTGCCGCTCCACGAGGAGCGCGTCACGACCGAGCGCACGCAGACGATCTACGACGCCATCGAGGCGGCGCGCGGCTGATGGCCATGAGGAAGCTCATGACGACCGCTCGAGCCTGGCTCGACGGCACCCTCCGCGCGATCTGCGTCGTGCTCTTCGCCGTGCTCGTGCTCCTCGTCGCGTGGCAGGTCTTCACCCGCCTCGTGCTGGGCGAGCCGAGCGCCTGGTCGGAGGAGGCCGCCCGCTACGCCTTCGTGTGGGTCAGCCTCATCGGCATCGCGATCGCGGTCGGCGAGAAGGCCGACGTCATCATGGACTTCCTCGTCGAGCGCCTGCCGCGCTCCCTGCAGCGGGTCGCCGACATCATCGCCTACCTCGCGACGCTCGCGTTCGTGCTGTACGTGATGGTGCTCGGCGGCCTGCAGCAGTCGATGCTCGCCTGGGCGCAGAAGAACCCCCTGCTGCCGCTCTCCCAGGGCCAGCTCTACCTGGTGCTGCCGATCTCCGGCGTGCTCCTCACCATCTACCTGCTCATCCACATCGTCGGGACGTTCTCGAGCCGCTACGCCGGCCACGTGGGCACGCCCGATGAGGACCTCGAGGCGGCCGCACTGTGATCGACCCCGGCACCATCACCGCGATCCTCGTGGGCGGCCTCGTGCTGCTGCTCGCGATCGGCGCGCCCGTCTCCATCTCGATCGCGCTCCCGAGCGCGCTCTGCATGCTGCTCATCGTCGACTTCGACCGCGGCGCCATCACGTCCGCGCAGCAGATGCTCGGCGGCGCCAACTCGTTCGCGCTGCTCGCCATCCCGTTCTTCGTGCTCGCCGGCGTCATCATGAACAACGGCGGCATCGCCGAGCGGCTCGTGAACCTCGGGCGCGTGCTCGTCGGCCGCACGCCCGCGCCGCTCGCGCAGACGAACATCCTCGCGAACGCGATCTTCGGCACGGTCTCGGGCTCGGCGGTCGCCTCGGCCGCCGCCGTCGGCTCGACCATGGCGCCGATGC
>Ga0213836_100107_pt1 | contig 84233 bp, 66 predicted proteins | sample SWPATP03_FD_160578 | JGI IMG/M metagenome (GOLD analysis project Ga0213836, IMG submission 160578) | Coastal seawater microbial communities from Marineland, Florida, United States - SWPA TP0 #3 | ecosystem: Environmental > Aquatic > Marine > Coastal | place: USA: Florida | collected 2016-08-05
AAGGCAACCCATGCCGTCTTCCATCCCAACCCCCGTCCAGACCGCTACCTCGACGGCGGCGCCACCGCACTGGTGTTGCGGCCTGAGAACTTCCGCAACAACGCGATCGACGTCGCCAATCTCAACGACTACGTCACCAGGGTCGCACCGCGCTACAGCGAGATCACCGCACCGACGCTGATCATCAACGGCGACAGCGACAAGATCGTCTCGATGGATATCCATGCGAAGGCGCTGACGGCCGCCGTCGCCGGCGCCGAACTGGTCGTCATCCGCGGCCTCGGCCACAAGCCGGATTACCTCGCGACCGATCTCGCCATCGCCGGGATCGAGAAGCTTGCGGGTCACCACCGCGACCTGCAGTCCGTTGCCCGCAGGGTCGAGGCGCGACTGGCGAAAGTGGTCGACGAGCCGATGCCGGACATGGATTTCTCGATCGAAAAGACCTGAAACGACAACGGCCGCCGGATCACTCCGACGGCCGTTTTCATTTCACGCTGTTGATAGCGGGTTTAAACCCCACTCTGCCCATCTGCACCGATATAGGCGATGCGCAGCATATTGGTGGCGCCAGGTGTGCCCAGTGGCACGCCGGCCGAGATGATGATCCGGTCGCCCGGCTTACCAAAACCTTCGGAGGCGACGATGCGGCAGGCGTTGTTGACCATGTCGTCGAGGTCAGTCGCGTCGTGGGTGACGACGCAGTGCATGCCCCAGCCGATCGACAGTCGACGCGCGGTCTTGACGCTCGGCGACAGTGCCAGGATCGGAACGTTCGGACGCTCGCGCGAGGCGCGAAGGCCTGTTGTGCCCGACGATGTGTAGGTGACGATCACGGCGAGCCGCAGCGTCTCTGCAATCTGGCGGGCAGCAAGCGAGATCGCATCGGCACCGGTTGCTTCCGGTGTGGCGCGCTGCGCGTAGATGATGCTTGGATAAAGCGGATCGTCTTCCACCTTGCGGGCAATCGACGCCATCATCGAAACGGCTTCGACCGGATACTGACCGGACGCCGATTCGGCCGACAGCATGATCGCATCGGCACCTTCGAACACGGCGATCGAGACGTCGGAAACTTCGGCGCGGGTCGGAACCGGCGCGCTGATCATCGATTCCAGCATCTGGGTCGCGACCACGACCGGCTTGCCGGCACGGCGACATGCGCGTGTCAGCTGCTTCTGGATGCCGGGGACCGCCTCGATCGGCATTTCGACGCCAAGATCGCCACGGGCCACCATGACGGCGTCGGAGAGATCGATGATCTCATCGATCCGCTCGAGTGCCTGCGGCTTTTCGATCTTAGACATGATGCCGACGCGGCCGCGGGCAATCTTGCGAACTTCGGCGAGATCTTCCGGGCGCTGAACGAAGGACAAAGCGACCCAGTCGACATCGTCGGTCTCAAGCACGGCATCGAGATCGGCTCGATCCTTGTCGGTGAGCACGCCAACGGCGAGCAGCGTATCGGGAAGGCTCACACCCTTGCGGTCGGAAATGCCGGTGCCGGCAACGACAGTGCAGGTGATCGACGTGCCGTCAACCTTTTCGGCCCGCAGCGCCAGCTTGCCGTCATCGATCAGCAGGCGATCGCCGACCTTCACCGATTCGAGAATTTCGGGATGCGGCAGGAAGACTCGGTTCTCGTCGCCGGGAGCCTCATTATTGTCGAGTGTAAACGTCTGGCCTGGGACCAGCGTCACCTTGGTATCGGCAAACTTGCCGACGCGCAGTTTCGGACCCTGGAGGTCGGCGAGGATGCCGATCGGGCGACCGGACTTCTTTTCGACAGAGCGAATACGCTCGATCAGCGTCCGCATCATCTCATGGCTCGAATGGCTCATGTTGATGCGGAAAAGATCCGCGCCTGCCTCGTGCAGCTTGGCAATCATCTCCTCGTCGGAGGATGCCGGGCCGAGTGTGGCAAGGATCTTAACTTTGCGGTATCGCCTCATCAATTCTGGCCTTCCTGGGATCCGGACGTGTCTGAAAGCTGGACCATCCAGCTGCCCTGACGGCCCGTGTCATATTCCTTGAAACCCATGCGCTGGAAGCCACGGGTGAAGCAGTCGTCGACGCCGACGACCTTGAACTCGTTCTCGGCAACGCACATGTTGACGCCGCCGGTCCAGCGGCCGCCGCGGGCCGCGTCCTCGGCATAGAGATAATAATAGCGGGACTGCAGCTCGCCTTCGATCAGCGTCGCGCAGGTTGATGCGGGTACCTGCCACCAGCCTTCGGTGTTCCAGCCATCCTTGGCACGGTAGCCGATCGCCACGCCGACGAGGTTCTGGGTTCCGTTGCAGACGCGGAAATCCGCAAGTGCCGGAGACGCCATCAACAGAGGCGCACTGACGCAGAGCGCGGATGCCACGGCAGGCACAGAAAACAGGGCGGAAAGATATGTTCTAAGGGATTTTTTCGACACGGTTTCCGTCAGGACTCCATGGTTATTCGTGATGCACTTTCTCGCGCGGCAGGGTTTGAAAGTCAACGCAATCTAATCGATTATATTCTGAACGCCCGCCGGGGGCCGCTTGCCTTGTCCGCGGCGACCATGGCAGGAAACGGCCGAGATATCACCGGGACAGGCTGCGCAAAACAATGGTACAAGCCCCGATGGACACAGACGACTTCCAACCGTTCGAAATCATAGACGGCGATTATGACGGCGGGATGGTTCTTCTCGCCGACCACGCAATGAACCGCCTGCCCGCCCGCTACGGCGATCTTGGCCTGCCAGAAGACGCATTCCGGCGCCACATCGCCTTCGATATCGGCATCGAGGGATTGACCCGCCGGTTGGCCGACATTCTGAACGTGCCGGCCGTGCTCGGTTGCTTTTCCCGCCTGCTGATCGATCCGAACCGCGGCGAAGATGATCCGACGCTGATCATGAAGATCTCCGACGGCGCCATCGTTTCCGGCAACCACCCGATCACCCAGGAAGAATGGGATTTCAGGCTTACCACCTACCACCGGCCCTATCACCGCGCCGTCGAACAGACGATTTCAAGGGCCAGCGCGTCCGGCCGGGCACCGCTTGTTCTGTCGCTGCATTCCTTCACGCCGTTCTGGCGCGAAACGCCGCGGCCCTGGCATGCGGGCGTGCTGTGGGATACCGACGATCGTGTCGTGGTGCCGCTGATCGAGCAGCTTCGCCTTCCCGGCGATATCGTCGTCGGCGACAACGAACCCTATGACGGCGCACTCAGGGGCGACACCATGTACCGGCACTGCATGATCCCGGGCATTCCGCACACCCTGCTCGAAGTGCGCCAGGACCTGATCGGCGACGAGCAAGGCATCGAGGACTGGGCACAAAGACTGGCGCCGATCTTCACGACGCTCAATGCAGACCCCACATTGCACGAGTACAAAATCTTTCCGTCGCGCACCGGCCCCTACCCCGCGTGAGCGTTCAGACAAAGGAGGTCACGATGACCGAACTTTCCAAGGAACAGCAGACCGAGCTCGAGGCTGCAGCCTTCCGTCGCCTCGTGTCACATCTGCGCGAGCGGACCGACGTCCAGAACATCGACCTGATGAACATGGCCGGCTTCTGCCGAAACTGCCTGTCCAACTGGTACAAGGACGCAGCCGACGAGGCAGGCCTTGCGCTCACGAAGGATGCATCCCGCGAGATCGTCTATGGCATGCCCTACGAGGACTGGAAAAATCTGCACCAGTCGGAATCCACAGGCGCTCAAAAAGCCGCATTCGAGGGCAACAAGCCGACCCATGGCTGACGCCCACGGACAAGGCCCGCGTATTTGGGCCTTGACCTTGCCGCCGCTTTTCGGCAGGTGACAGCCAATCAACACAGATCAAGATCAGGAGGCCCCGATGTCTGATGCTCATGGCGTCGCCCGCGACCAGCTCCGCGCATTTATCGAGCGTATCGAGCGACTGGAAGAAGAGAAGAAGACCATCGCCGACGACATCAAGGATGTCTATGGCGAGGCAAAGGGCATGGGCTACGATACCAAGATCATGAAAAAGGTCATCGCCCTTCGCAAGAAGGACGATCAGGAGCGGATGGAAGAGGACCTCATCCTCGACACCTATCTGGCAGCCCTTGGCATGATCGAAAGCCCGGCCGAACAGGACGCAGCTTAAACAATTTCGAAGACGACAAGGAACCCGCCGGCAACGGCGGGTTTTTTCATGGGCGCAAGCATCGCATCTTCCTCAGAGACACTCGGAATCGGTCATGGATTATGATGTCATCGTCGTTGGCGCCGGTTTCACCGGCCTGACTGCCGCAACGCAGCTGATGAAAGCGGGCGTGAACGTTGTTTTGCTCGAAGCGCAGGATCGCGTCGGCGGCCGCGTCGAGGCGCAGGTTTTTGAGGATGGCACGGCCGTCGATGCAGGCGGACAGTTCTTTTGCCGCGACATGCCGGAAGTGGTCTCATTGGCAAGAGAGTTCGGCAGGACCTTTGTGAAGACCTATGCCGAGGGCGACACCACATACCTTCCCGAAGTCCCCCGCGGGCGGGCAGAAGCGATCTGGAACGGCGTCGATGAACTGCGCGAGACGATGATCGCGAGCGATCTTTCCGATCCGGCGCTCAGAAAGCTGACGGCTTACGACTGGGCGCAGAGACAGCCGGTCGAGGACGATATACGGCAGGGGTTTCTGCGCATGGTGACAGGCCTCTGGTGCCGCGCGCCGGAGGAGATTGCCTTCACCTATCTCGCGGCAAACGACAGACGCATCACCAACACCACGTCCGAGCTCGAGCTGTTTCTCGCCGGCACGATGCATGCGCTGGCCGACGATCTGGCGGCAACTCTCGGCGATCGGCTAAGGCTTGGCACGCCTGTCAATGAGGTTGCCATTTCCGGTGGCGGCGTCACGGTGATGACCGGCACGGGAAAAATGACGGCCGCGCAGGTCGTGCTCGCAGTGCCGCCCATCATGGCGCGCCGCCTGTCCTACGCCCCACCACTCCCGCCGCATCTGACAAGAGCACTGGATGCGTGGATCCCCGGCATGGTCATCAAGCTCAACATCCGCTTTGAGCGACCCTTCTGGCGAGACCGGGATCTCAGCGGCATGACCATGTGGAATGATCCGCAAGGCCTGTTTGCCTGCGACGCCAGTCGCGACGGTTACGCCGGACTGATCGTCTTCGTTAGCGGACCTTTGGCGGCGACGTGGCACGACAAGCCCGCCCGTGAGCTTGAAACGTTCGTAATTGAGAAACTGGCGGAGGCGCTGGGCGACGAGGCCAGACACAGTCTGGACATTCGCATGCGTGACTGGGTCGACGACCGCTGGAGCGACGGCGCCTATAGTGACGTGATCACCAGTCTCGACGCCACCGATGCGGAAGCGACCCTGACAACCGGCATGCCGCCGGTACATTTCGCATCGTCGGAACTATCGCCGTCTTTCCCGGGCTATGTCGAGGGCGCAATCGTCGCCGGCAAACAGGTGGCGGCCAAAGTCCTGAAACTCAGTCCTGGCCGCTGAACCGGTTGGGATCGATGGCGACGGCAGCACTCACAGGCTTGAAGCCGCTGCTGGTGTAACCGGCCGAATAATCACGATCGAGCGTGCGGCTGACCACGCGAGGCGCCTTCATCGAAACCGGGTTCTGACCTTCGGCGCGATTGTTGTTCACCGCCCATTTCGCCACCATGTCACCGGTCAAGCCGTTCTTGCCAGCTTTGGCCTGCCCCTGTGCAGTCGCAGGCTTGCCGGAGCGGCCGCTCTTGGCGGTGCCGTAGCTCGGCATGGTACCCAGCGACGCCGTTGCAGGACGCGGCGCGTCAAACCCGTCGCCGAACTGCATCTGCTTGGTAGACGGCTGGATCACCTTGGGCGAAAGAGCCGCCATCTGGCGCTGCGCAGGCGCGGCCATCGGCACCGGTGCCGACACGGCGACGGCCTGGGCTGGCGCTCTTGCTGGCGCCGCCTGCGGTGCCGGAACAACCGGCGCTTCGACGCTTCGCGACAGCGCTGCCACCAGTTCCGGCGTAAGGCTCTGCTGATCGCTCTGCGGGCGCGATGCAACGAGCGGCGCTGCTGGAGCACCCGGGCGGTGGATCGGAACTGGCACGGAGCCAAGGTTTTCGAATGGCGCCGGCTCTATCGAGGCAGTCAAGACGCTGGTTTCCGCATCACCCTTCAGCCCGCGAGGGCCAAGGAGGGTCGGAACCGGAATGGCGTAACCGGACAGATCGGCGAAATTTTCAGCCCGCTGCACATCGGCTGCAGCAGCCGTCTGCATGGCAAGCGCGTCCTGCGCCGCATTGCGGGTCGGCTGATAGAGCGCCGTGGCAAGCCCACCCGGACCCGCGGTGCTGGAATCGGAACGGAAGGCCGGCCGTGACAGCGGCACAGGCGCTGCAATCGCCGGCTCGACCGGCTCAGCAGCAGCAACGAGTGTCGGTGCCGTCGGCGTCGGGGCAGTCGGCGTCGGCGCAACCCGTGCAGTCGCGACCGGTGCCTCTTCGCCATCGTCGGCAGCCGGAGCGGAACGCGGTGCTCCACGGCTGGCGACCATTGGTGCCTTCATGTCTTCGTTGTCTTCGACCTCGTCGGCACCACCGCCGCCAAACAGTGCGGCAAGGAACCCGCGACGCTTGGGTGCTTCGCCGCGGATCGAGCCGCCGGCTGTGCTGGCGATCGCAATCGAGTCAGAACCAACGCGCTTCTTGTAATCGGCGAGCGCGACCTCGTAGCCCGGCAACGGATTGCCGTCAGCCGGGAGATGCAGCGTGTTGCCCTTCGGGAAGATCTGAACCAGTTCCTTGCGGGTCATGCGCGGCCAGGCACGAACGCCGCCAACATCGAGATGCACGAAAGGGGAACCGGAAGTCGGGTAGAAGCCGACGCCGCCCACCTGCATCTGCATGGCGAGCGCCCGCAGGGTCGAGAGCTTCACGCCCGGAATGTAAAAGTCCATCGCCTTGCCGAGCATGTGCTGGCTGTTCTTCGCGACGCCGGTCTTGCGCGAGCGACCGCGCAGCATGCCGTTTGTGGTCGGCGAACGGAAAGCGGAGACGATGTGGATGGAATCGGTGGCGCCGGAGCGCTGGTAGACTTCCCAAACCAGGTCGAACAGGCGCGGATCCATCTTCGTCGGCTGGTTCTGGCGCCAGTCGCGGAGGAACTGGTTGAGCTGTGCCAGACCGCGCGGATCGAATCTGCCATTGCGCTTGTAGGTGATGGTGGCCTTCTCGCCGGTGTGGACGAAATAGAGCTTCAGGCTGCGGGTATCGCCAGCGGCCTCTGCCTCGTGCACCGAAGCTGGAAGAATCGTAAATGCGATTGCAGCAAGGGTCGACGCCACGACGAAACGCTTGGCGATCCGCTTGAAGATCGACGATCTGATCCCTGCAAGACGACCAGATCCGGCGCCAACGCGCGCCGCACGGTCATCGTCAGAGCGCACACCCGAAGGCGTTTTCTGAACTTTGAAATACGGCAAAGCGTTCCCCGTCCTGTCGACAACTACCCTCGTCGTCTCATCTGACTGCTAAATGCGGTGACAGCATGGCAAATGTGTCACACAAGCACAAGCACCTCTCGTATAGTCAATGAATTGCTAATGAGAGATTGACAAGGTTAGGGGAAGAGGCTTGCGCGAAGATTATCGTCATAAAAATCCCGATTTCGCGCGGATTCAGGCCGCTTCCTTCAGCGGATCGTCGGGATCGATGCCATAATCCTTGAGTTTTCTGTAGAGAGTCGAGCGTCCGATGCCGAGTTTGCGCGCCACCTGGCTCATCTGTCCGCGATAAAATTTCAGTGCAAAACGGATCAGCTCTTCTTCCACGTCGGCCAGTTTACGCACTTCGCCGGTGTCGTCCGTGCTGACGATGACGTTGTCGGAAGCCGGATAGGCGGCCGCTAGCAGCGCGCGCGGATCGGGCCGCATCGGCTGGGTATGCATGGCGGACCGTACCGGGATCGGGAAGCCACCATCGACAACGGCCTCGTGCCGCAGACGCGGACGCGGATCCATCTCGAGCGATGAAGGCTGCACAGCAGCGCCGGTCGCGGCCAATTCTTCGCTGCGGAATTCCGGCAGCTGAGCTGCAATCTGCGGGAAATCTTCGTCCGTCAGCTTGTCGCCCTGGGTCAGAACCACGGCGCGGAAGATCGCGTTTTCCAGCTGGCGGATATTGCCCGGCCAGTCGTAGGCGGTCAGAAGTGCCATCGCGCTGGCGCTGATCCCGACACTGCGTTCGAGCTTCTGTTCCACCGAAAAGCGCTCGGCGAAAACCCGGACCAGATGCGGAATGTCTTCCTTGCGGCGACGCAGCGCCGGGATGGTGATGGGGAAGACGTTGAGGCGGTAATAGAGGTCCTCGCGGAACCGCCCTGCCCGGACTTCCTCGATCAGGTCCTTGTTGGTCGCCGAAATCAGCCGCACGTTGACCTTCTGGACCTTGCCGGCCCCGACAGTCTCGATTTCGCCCTGCTGCACGGCGCGCAGAAGCTTCACCTGAACTTCAAGCGGAAGATCACCGATCTCGTCCAGGAACAGCGTGCCGCCGTCAGCCTCGACGAACTTGCCGGTATGACGCTCGGAGGCGCCGGTAAACGCGCCCTTCTCGTGACCGAACAGGATGCTCTCGACAAGATTGTGCGGGATGGCACCGCAATTGACGGTGATGAACGGCTTTCCTGCGCGGTCGCTCGCGGACTGGATTGCGCGGGCCACCATTTCCTTGCCGACGCCCGATTCGCCTTCGAGCACCACCGGAATGTTGGAATGCGCGGCGCGCTGGGCCAGATCGATGACGCGCAGCATGTCCGGGCTTGCCGAAACGATATCGTTGAAACCGACGATGCCGGCGCGACGTCGACCGGTGCGCGACTTGGTTTCCTTCTGGCCAACCTTCAAGGCATTGCCGATCGACGCACCGATCCGCTCCGGTGACACCGGTTTGACGACGAAATCGAAGGCACCGGCGCGCATGGCTTCCACCACCGTTTCGATGCCGCCCTGGCCGGTCTGCACGATGACGGGCGTATCGATGCCCATGCTGCGGATGGTTGAAAGAAAGCTCAGCCCGTCCATTTCCGGCATCATCAGGTCAAGCACGATGACATTGACCGGTCCGCTGAGGTTCTGGAGAAAGTCGAGAGCAACGAGGCCGTTCTCGGCGAGATGGGCGACATGTCCGAACCGTTCGACGGCATTCTTCAAGAGGCGGCGCTGGATCGGATCGTCATCTACGACTAGGACATGGGCAATCATGCTCGGCTCCTGCAACGTTCATCGTGCACCCTTGATGGGCTCTTATGCTGCAAGTTGTGTCAGAGAGGCTTGAACATCCCCTTTTGAGAAAAGCTTGCATTTTAACGGCCGAGGGGGAAAACAGTCGGTTCTGGCACAGGATCGCCGTCGACAGGAGAAAACCGTGAGAAATTTCCGTAACTGGCACACCATGACCGCCTCTCCTGCTTTTTCCGGCGCGTCGCCCGCTGCTTCGCCCGCCGACCCCGCGCTCGGTGTCCTGCCAGTCTGGAAATTGTCCGATCTCTACGCTGCCAAGGACGCCCCGGAATTTGTGGCCGATCTGGAAAAAGCGCGCACGCTGTCGCTGGCTTTCGAGGAAAAGTGGAAGGGCAAGCTTGCAGACGCTGCCGCAAAGACCGGTGCCGGCGGACTTGGCGAGGCCTTGTCGGAATATGACGCACTCGACGACCTCCTCGGCAAGATCGGCTCGTTCGCCGGCCTCACCTATTTTTCAGACACGTCCAACCCGGCAAACGGCAAGTTCTACGGCGACATCCAGACAAAGCTGACGGATCTCTCCTCGCATCTCCTGTTTTTCGCGCTGGAACTGAACCGGATCGACGATGCGGTCATCAATGCGGCGATGGACCGCGATCCCGCAACCGGCCATTTCCGCCCCTGGCTGGTGGACTTGAGAATGGATAAGCCCTTCCAGCTGGACGACAAGCTCGAGCAGCTCTTTCTCGAGAAGTCGATGACGTCTGCCGCAGCCTTCAACCGCCTGTTCGACGAGACCATGTCGGAGCTGCGCTTCGAGGTGGATGGCGAAAAACAACCGCTCGAAATCACGCTCAACATGCTGGTAGAGCCAGAGCCGGAAACCCGCGCCAAGGCGGCCGTAGCACTGTCGAAAACGTTTGGCGAGAACCTGCGCGTCTTCACGCTGATCACCAACACGCTCGCCAAGGACAAGGAAATCTCCGACCGCTGGCGCGGCTTTGAGGATATCGCCGACAGCCGTCACCTGGCGAACCGTGTCGAACGCGAAGTCGTCGACGCGCTCTCGGAAGCGGTGACGCAAGCCTATCCCCGCCTGTCGCACCGCTATTACGCGATGAAGGCGAAATGGCTCGGCGTCGACCAGCTGAACTATTGGGACCGCAATGCGCCACTGCCGGAAACGCCGAAAGGCCTGATTTCATGGCCGGAAGCAAAGGACACCGTCCTGTCCGCCTATGGCGCCTTCTCGCCGGAAATGGCCGCCATCGCCGGCCGCTTCTTCGACGAGGAATGGATCGACGCGCCGGCACGTCCCGGCAAGGCACCGGGCGCGTTCGCGCATCCGGTCGTGCCCTCTGCCCACCCTTACGTTCTCGTCAACTATATGGGCAAGCCGCGCGACGTGATGACGCTTGCCCACGAGCTTGGCCATGGCGTGCATCAGGTTCTCGCAGGCGGTCAGGGCGCGCTGATGTGCCAGACACCGCTGACGCTTGCCGAAACCGCCTCCGTGTTCGGCGAGATGCTGACGTTCCGGGCACTTTTGGAAAAGACCAGGGACAAGCGCGAACGCAAGGCGATGCTGGCCCAGAAGGTGGAGGATATGATCAATACGGTCGTCCGCCAGATCGCCTTCTACCAGTTCGAGCGCAAGATCCATACTGCCCGCAAGCAGGGCGAACTGACGTCGGAGCAGATCGGCGAACTGTGGCTGTCCGTCCAGAACGAGAGCCTCGGCCCGGCAATCCGGATCTCGGAAGGCTACGAGACGTGGTGGACCTATATCCCCCACTTCATCCATTCGCCTTTCTACGTCTATGCCTATGCCTTCGGCGACTGCCTGGTGAACTCGCTCTACGCGGTCTACCAGAACGCCGCACCCGGCTTCCAGGACAAGTATTTCGACCTCCTGAAGGCAGGCGGCACCAAGCATCATTCGGAATTGCTCAAGCCATTCGGCCTCGATGCCACCGACCCGTCCTTCTGGTCGAAGGGCCTGTCGATGATCGAAGGCCTGATCGACGAGTTGGAAGCGCTGGACAAGGCTGTCTGATCAACGGACGGTCAAACGCAGGTCGGAGGGGTTGCGATGTCTGTGAAGGCCAAGGGTCGCGGTGCAAAACCGGTGGATCTTTCGCTGATCGAAACCATGCGCTGGGAGCCGGGTTCCGGTTTTACCCGGATCGACCAGCATTTGCGTCGGCTGAACCGTTCGGCCGATGCCCTGGGCTTTCGCCCGGCCCCGCCAGACCTGATGAAACAGCTCCAGGCCTCGGTCGAAGGAGAGACGCCGCTTCGCGTGCGGCTGGAAATGACGTTCCGCGGCAAGGTCGAGATCGTCGCCACGCCGTTCGCGCCCGTTGCCAAGGATGCGATCTGGCGGATCGGGATCGCGCAGACGCGCCTGCCCTCGGATGATCCGATGTATCGCCACAAGACATCGCGCCGCGAAGTCTATGACGCCGCCCGCGCCGAATTCCCTGAAGACGTGGACGAGGTGATCCTGCTCAACGAACGCGCAGAGGTCTGCGAAGGCACGCGCACCAATCTCTTCGTGGAGCAGGCCGACGGCACGCTGACGACACCGCCGATCTCATCCGGTCTGCTTGCGGGGATCCTGCGCGGCGATCTGATCCGCGAGGGCCGCGCCAAGTCTGGCCTTGTGAAACAGACCGACCTTGCCGGGAAACGCCTCTTCGTCGGCAATTCCCTGCGCGGCCTGATCCGGGCCGAACTGGTCTGACGCGAAGCCCCTACTGTTCCCGGTAAAGCACCATCCCCGCATGATGCAGCACGCCGTCGATGAAGTCGCCATCGGCGGTGAACCCGGTATCGTCCCAATAATCGATGTGATCGCCGGTGACGAGATACCGGCCCTGATACGCGCTTTTGCGAGAGCCGCGTGCTTCATCATAGCGGTTATCTTGCTGCAGCTCGTGGCGGATATGTCCGTCTGCCGTTACCCACATTCCGACGTAGGGATGACTCGCGGGTTGGATCTTGTTGTCCATGATGTCCTCTGCATGGGAAGGAAGCGCCGCGCCGAAAGACGCGGCGGCAACAAGGAGGAGATGGCGGCGGTTCATGGCAGCCGTACCCTTCACTGCGCCCGCGTCGGGCGAACGACAATCTCGTTCACATCGACATCGTCGGGCTGCTCGATCGCGAAGCGCACGGCGCGACCGATCGCATCCGGCTTCAGGGCAATGGCGCGGTAGGTCTTCATGGCCTCGGCAGCCACGGCATCGGTGATGGTATCGGCAAGCTCGCTTTCCACCACGCCCGGATGGATGCAGGTGACGCGCAGATTGTCATGCTCCTGCCGCAGACCGTCGGAGATCGCCCGAACCGCGTATTTGGTGGCGCAATATACTGCAGCCGTGGGTGAAACACTGAGAGCGCCGACCGATGCGATATTGATGATCTGGCCGGAACCCTGCGCCATCATCAGAGGCAGCACGGCAGCGATGCCGTAGAGCACGCCCCTGATATTCACGTCGATCATCCGGTCCCACTCGTCGACCTTGAGCGACGACATCAGCGATAGCGGCATGACGCCCGCATTGTTGACGATCACGTCGACCCGGCCGAATTCCGCCACCGCCGCCTGCGCAAATGCCGCGACATCGGCGCGATCGGTGACGTCAAGCCTGCGGATCGCAACCTTGGCGCCTAACCCCCGGAGTTCCCTGGCCAGCTCCTCCAGCCGGTCGGTGCGGCGGGCGCCCAGCATCAGTGTCGCCCCGGCTTTTGCCAGTTCGCGGGCGATACCTGCACCGATCCCGCTCGATGCGCCGGTGATGAGAACAACCTTGTCCATGTGATTAGCTCCTTTGCTCTCCGCTTGCCTGCGGATTGCAAGGACCCTATTCCTCCTCCATTGTCGCGATAAGCCGCCCAGTTGTTTCCACAGCGGCAAGGAATTCTAACCAATGCTGACTGATTACAATGCGCTCGCGGTCTTCACGCTGGTTGCAGAAGAAAAAAGCTTTCGTGCCGCCGCCGACCGCCTAGGCGTCACCCGCTCGGCCGTCAGCCAGACGATCCGCCGGCTGGAAGAGACGCTCGGCATCGCGCTCGTTGCACGCACCACCCGCAGCGTTGCCCTGACGGAGGCGGGCGAGCGGCTCTATTCCGAGGTCGCGCCAGCGCTGTCGGAGATGCGCAGCGCCACCGAGGCGGCAGCAAACCTGCACGGACGTCCGCGCGGCCGCATGAACCTTGCGGTCTCCTCGATTGCCGAAAGCTTTCTATCCGGCCCCGTGCTCGCGTCCTTCGCCGAGGAACATCGGGAGGTGACATTGCATATCACTGTGACCGACGAAGAATTCGATATCGTTGCGGAGGGCTATGATGCGGGCGTGAGGCTCGGCGAAGTCATCGCGCAGGACATGATCGCCGTGCCGGTTTCCGGAAACCAGCGCCAGATCGCCGTCGCCTCGCCGGCCTACCTCAAAGGCTACGGCACCCCGGCTCACCCACGCGAACTTGGCGTTCACCGTTGCATCGGGTGGCGGGCCTCCGTCCATCAGGCGCCCTATCGCTGGGAGTTTTCGCAAGACGGCAAGGAATTCTCGGTCGCCGTTTCTGACACGATCACCACGACCGACATGGCGCTGATGGTTCGCCTGGCCATTGCCGGCGCGGGCATCAGCTTCGGCATGGAAGAGAGCTTCCGCCCGGCGATCGCCACGGGCGAGCTGGTGCCGGTGCTCGAAGAATTCAGCCCGTGGTTTCCGGGCTTCTATCTCTACTATCCGAGCAGGCGGAACATGGCACCAAAACTGCGCGCTCTGGTGGATCACCTGCAAAGGACCAGATGAGTTATGTCAGGCGGGCGACCGGGCGACAGCCACCGCCATGGTGCACCCAAGCGCCAGCACCAGCCAGAACACGACCCACAATCCCCACGCCGGAAAAGCACGTGCCATCGACGCATTGCCGCGCCGGATCCTGCTAAGCTTCGACGGCACCACGATCGCCCCGATGCCCCCGCGCCCTGACCTATTCGGCGACAAACGCAAACCGAATTTCAACATGACATTCCCCTGGTCGTTCCCAGCAGATTTTAGGGTGCGCGAAAACGGTTCCAAGGGACAGGTGCTAGATTTAGCATTATCCACGCAAAACGGACCAACCGAGCGGAAACCACATTTTGTTCGCCCGGCGCGCCGGTCGGGCGAAAACAACCTCGGGACCGTTATTCCAGCGTAGGCCTCAAACGCGACCCCTTTATTGTGACGAAATTTTGTGATCTAGGCCGGGCATCAGATGCATGTCACACGGGTCCGTTACGCCTGCAAAACGCAGGCTGCGGCGGTGGAAGAGCAGTCGACCCATAGGGAGAATACGATGAAAGACGAGACCTATCCGGTATATGGCGAAATCACCGGTCCGATCGTGATGATCGGTTTTGGATCGATCGGCCGCGGCACGCTGCCGTTGATCGAACGCCATTTCAAGTTCGACAAGAGCCGGATGGTGGTTATCGACCCGCGCGAAGAGCCCTCCGACATGGAGATCCTCAAGAAGCACGGCATCCGTCACATCAAGGACCATGTCACCAAGGAAAACTACAAGGAGCTGCTGAAGCCGCTTCTGACCGAAGGCGAAGGCCAGGGCTTCTGCGTCAACCTGTCGGTCGACACGGGCTCGCTCGATCTGATGAAGATGTGCCGCAAGCTTGACGTCCTTTATATCGACACGGTCGTCGAACCCTGGCTCGGCTTCTATTTCGACAAGAGCATGAAGAACTCCGAGCGCACCAACTATGCGCTGCGCGAGACCGTGCGCCACGAGAAGAAGAAGAACCCGGGCGGCACCACGGCCGTTTCCACCTGCGGCGCAAACCCGGGCATGGTTTCCTGGTTCGTCAAGCAGGCGCTGGTCAACCTTGCCAATGACACCGGCCTCAAATTCGACGAGCCGGACCAGCACGACCGCGAAGGCTGGGCCAAGCTGATGAAGAAGCTGGGCGTCAAGGGCGTTCACATTGCCGAGCGCGACACCCAGCGCACCAAGAACCCCAAGCCGCTGAACGTGTTCTGGAACACCTGGTCGGTCGAAGGCTTCATCTCGGAAGGTCTGCAGCCGGCCGAACTCGGCTGGGGCACCCACGAAAACTGGATGCCGAAGAACGCCAAGAAGCACAAGAAGGGCTGCCAGGCCGCAATCTACCTCGAACAGCCGGGCGCCAACACCCGCGTTCGCACTTGGTGCCCGACGCCGGGTCCGCAATACGGTTTCCTCGTTACCCACAACGAGTCGATCTCGATCGCCGACTATTTCACCGTCGAGAAGGACGGCGAAGTCGTCTACCGTCCGACCTGCCACTATGCCTACCACCCGGCCAATGACGCGGTTCTGTCGCTGCACGAAATGTTCGGCAATGGCGGCACTCAGCAGCCCGTCCTGCACGTGCTCGACGAGCATGAACTGGAAGACGGTGTCGATGAACTCGGCGTCCTGCTCTACGGTCACGAGAAGAATGCCTACTGGTTCGGCTCGCGCCTGTCGCTGGAAGAAACCCGCCGCATCGCGCCTTACCAGAACGCAACCGGTCTGCAGGTAACTTCGGCGGTTCTCGCCGGCATGGTCTGGGCGCTCGAAAACCCGAAGGCCGGCATCGTCGAAGCCGACGAGGTGGATTACAAGCGCTGCCTCGAAGTGCAGATGCCGTATCTCGGCCCGGTCGAAGGTCACTACACCGACTGGACCCCGCTCGAAGGTCGCCCGGGCCTGTTCCCGGAAGACATCGACGAAAAGGACGCCTGGCAGTTCAAGAACATCCTGGTTCGCTAGGAATCAATGAGGGGGCTCGCGTCAGCCGCGGGCCCCACCCCCTCTCCCGCTTGCGCGGAGCGGAACGCCGCCTCGATCGCGCCTTGCGGCGGCAACTTGCGGCCTCTCCCAGGCCATGACGGGAAGAACCGGCTGGAGCGTATAAAAGCCACACCCGCGCCCGTTCTTCACAAAGCGAAAACTCCTGCCTTTCCCCAGTCTTCCCAATCCGCAGTCTTGCTTTACATAGGCTCCAGAAGGCATGGTTGCAGACCACAAGCCGGACCGAATCGCGGGAGACAGATCATGAATTTCAAAACGGGCCTCGTGCTCATTGCGGCAGCCAGCCTCACGGCCTGCGTCTCTTCTCCGCCGCCACGCATGGTATCAGCACCAGTGCAACCGCAGGGCGTCGAGGGCGCATGGGTCGATCCGAACGGTATCGTCTCCACCTTCCAGGCGGGCACGTTCAACACCCGTGCAAGCGACAGCAACGCGCTTCTCGCCTCCGGCACCTATAACAAGCTCTCGCCGACGCTGGTCGAGATCAACATGACCTCGCTGGTGCGCAAGACGCAGTCGCGCGTCAACTGCTCGTTGGTCACCCAGAGCCAGCTGAACTGCACGCAGGATAGCGGCGCGCAGTTTTCGCTCGCCCGCCGCAGCTGATCGCCCAGCTTCACAGTCATTCCAGAGTTAGGGAGGGCCTCGCTTGATGCGGGGCCTTTCGCGTTGTGCGCGAGGGCGAATAGCTCTGGCCCTGTCACATTTACCTTGAAACCAGTTTTGCTTGGTGAAAACATGCGCTGCACAACGATCGTCACCATGGCGTGATACAAAAATCGGGAACATGCACGCCCACACGCGCGCAATCATAAAAGGAGAGAGATGATGATGAGAACTATCGGATTGGGGATCGTGACCGCATCGGTCATTGCCCTCTCGAGCGGCGTCGCAATGGCCGACTTCGAACTCAACATTCTCCACATCAACGACCTGCATTCCCGTATCGAGCCGATCAACAAATACGATTCCACCTGCACGCCCGCCGAGACCGAAAAGAACGAATGCTTCGGCGGCATTGCGCGCGTGAAGTCGGCCATCGACGCCCGCCGCAGCGAGTTGCAGGGCAAGAACGTTCTCGTTCTCGACGCCGGCGACCAGTTTCAGGGTTCGCTGTTTTACAGCACCTACAAGAGCGCACCCGTTACCGAATTCATGAACGACATCGGCTTCGATGCGATGGCGATCGGCAACCACGAGTTCGACGACGGCCCGCAGGAACTGCTGAAGTTCATTACCGCGCTGAAGTTTCCGATCATTTCCGGCAATACGATCGCCAAGGCTGGAACACCGCTGGCCGACAAGTACAAGGGTTACGTGATCAAGGATTTCGGCGGCCAGCGTGTTGCCATCGTCTCCGTTCTCGCGAAAGATACGAGCGAAACCTCTTCGCCTGGTCCCGACATCACCTTCGAGGACGAGATCACCTATGTGAAGAATGCCGTGGCTGATCTCCAGTCACAGGGCATCAACAAGATCGTGCTCCTGTCCCATGTCGGCTACGTCAAGGACAAGGAAATCGCGGCAGCCGTTGCCGGCATCGACGTGATCGTCGGCGGCCACAGCCACACCTTCCTGTCGAGTACCGACCCCAAGGCATCCGGCCCCTACCCGACCATTGTCAAAAGCCCTGCCGGCGTCGATATTCCGATCGTGACCTCCTACGCCTACTCCAAGTATCTCGGTGATCTCTCCGTCGTGTTTGATGACAACGGCGTCGTGAGGTCTTCAGCGGGGGCACCGAAGCTGCTCGATTCCAGCGTTCCGCAGGACGCGGCGTTTGTCGCCAAGGTCAAGGAACTCGGCGGCCCGCTCGAAGAGATCAAGAAGAAGGTCGTCGGCTCGACCGAAGGCGTCATCGATGGCGATCGCCTCAACTGCCGCGCCAAGGAATGCACGATGGGCAACCTGCTTGCCGATGCACAGCTTGACCGCGTCAAGGATCAGGGCATCACGCTTTCCATCCAGAACGGCGGCGGCCTGCGTGCCTCGATCGATTCCGGCGAAGTGACGATGGGCGAAATCCTGACCGTCCTGCCGTTCCAGAACACGATCGCAACCTTCCAGCTGAAAGGCTCGGATGTCGTCACCGCCCTCGAAAACGGCGTCAGCCAGATCGACGACGGCGCCGGTCGCTTCCCGCAGGTGGCAGGCATGAAGTTCTCCTTCGACCGGTCGAAGTCGAGCGGCAGCCGCATCAGCGACGTTCAGGTCAAGGAAGGCGAGGCCTTCGTTCCGATCGACCCGAACAAGACCTACGGCGTCGTTACCAACAACTACGTCCGCACCGGCGGCGACGGCTACAAGATCTTCAACACCGCGGCCGTCAACGCCTACGACTTCGGACCCAACCTCGAAAACGCCGTTGCCGACTACATCTCGGCCAACAGCCCCTACAAGCCCTATACCGATGGCCGCATCACCGACCTGACACCGGCAGACTACAAGCCGTTACCGAAGGCAGCTGCCGCCCCGGCACCGGCACCGGCACCGGCTGCAACACCTGCTCCGGCGCCTGCCGCAACTCCTGCTCCGGCGCCTGCTACAACTCCCGCACCGGCTGCACCGGCAACGACGGTCCAGGCTCCTGCCACTCCTGCCCCCTCTGCCCCGGCTACCCCCGCCCCGGCCACTACGGCTACTCCTGCTCCGGCCACACCGGCGCCAGCGGCACCGGCAACCCCGGCACCGGCTCCTGCACCAGCGGCTCCAGCCGCCCCCGTGCCCATGACAACGGAACCGGCAGCACCTGCACCAGCCGCACCTGCACCAGCCACCCCTGCACCGGCCACGCCGGCGTCGACAGCCACAACGGCGTCCCCGGCTCCCGCCGGCCCGAGCAAATACACCGTGGTCAAGGGTGACTCGCTGTGGAAGATCGCCGAAAGCACCTATGGCGACGGCGAGAAGTGGATGGACATCTCCAAGGCCAACAGCCTTCGCAACCCGGATGTCATCCAGATCGGCAAGGAGCTGGAACTGCCGGCCAGATAAAAACGAAAGCGGGACAATTTGTCCTGATGCAACCGACGGCTCGGGGCTTCCCCGGGCCGTTGATTATTTCTAAATAGAGCCAAACAATCCTCCGGCCGCATCCTGCGGTCGAACCCGATCGGAAGTGACCGCATGAATATCGTGCCCTCAAAACTGCCCACCGGTCATCCGAAGGTTACCTTCGGCAAAGTTGGCGTCCTGCTCGTCAACCTCGGCACGCCCGACGGCACGGACTACTGGTCGATGCGGCGTTATCTCGCCGAATTCCTGTCCGACAAGCGCGTGATCGAATGGTCGCGGCTGTTCTGGTATCCGATCCTCTACGGCATCGTCCTCAACAAGCGCCCGCAGAAGGTCGGCAAGGCCTATGAGGAGATCTGGAACAAGGATCTCGACGAGAGCTATCTGCGCACCTACACCCGCAGCCAGGGCGAGAAAATGGCCGAACGGCTGGCCGATCTGCCAAACGTCGTGGTCGACTGGGGCATGCGCTACGGCAAGCCCTCGATCGCCGAGCGCATGGATGCGCTGAAGGCGCAGGGCTGCGACCGGATCCTGCTGTTCCCGCTTTACCCGCAATACGCGGCCGCAACGACGGCGACCGTCAACGACAAGGCGTTCGAATACCTGATGAAGCAGCGCTGGCAGCCGGCCTTGCGCACGGTGCCAACCTATCACGATGACCCCGCCTATATCGTGGCGCTGGCCAATTCCGTTCGCCAGACGCTGTCGACGCTCGAGTGGGAACCGCAGCTGCTGATCACCTCTTTCCACGGCATTCCGCAGTCCTATTTCAAGGCCGGCGACCCCTATCACTGTTTCTGCTACAAGACCGCACGGTTGCTGCGCGAAGAGCTCGGCTATACCGAGAAGCAGTTGCGCCTGACCTTCCAGTCGCGCTTCGGACCCGAAGAATGGCTGCAGCCCTATACCGACAAGACGATGGAAACGCTTGCCGCCGAAGGCATCAAGCGCGTTGCCATCATGAACCCCGGCTTCGTCTCCGACTGCCTGGAAACGCTTGAGGAAATTGCAGGCGAGGCTGGCGAGATCTTCATGCATCATGGCGGCGAGAAGTTCGTGCATATCCCCTGCCTCAACGACAGCGTCGACGGCATCAACGTGCTTGAGACGGTGGTTCGCCGCGAGTTGCAGGGCTGGGTCTGAGCTTTAGGGAGATCGCGATGAAGCGAGCCATCGTCACCGGCGGTGCCGGCCTGATCGGAAGCGGTATCTGCGCCGAACTGGCCGACCACGGTTTCGAGGTCGCCTCGTTCGATTTCATTGAGACGGCTGATGTCCCGAAGGGCGTCCAGCCCGTTCTCTGCGATGTCTCCGACGAAGCCTCGGTCGAGTCGGCGTTTGCGCTGCTCGGCTGGGACAGTCTCGACCTGCTCGTCAACAATGCCGGCATCGCCAGCCCGAACCATGGCCCGATTGCGCAGCTGTCGCTTGCCGACTGGCGCCGCGTGACCGATAGCCATCTGACGGGCGCCTTCCTGATGACCCGCGCTGCAGTTCCGCTGATGTCATCAGGCGGATCCATCGTGAACATGGTGTCGACACGCGCCTTCATGTCGGAACCGGATACGGAAGCCTATGCCGCGTCCAAGGGCGCATTGGTCGCCTTCACCCACGCACTTGCGATCAGCCTTGGCCCGAAAATCCGGGTCAATGCCATCGCGCCGGGCTGGATCACCAATGAGACGACGCTGAGCGAGGAAGACCACGCACAGCATCCGGTCGGCCGCGTCGGTCGCCCGAAGGACATTGCCGACGCCGTCCTCTATCTGACGGGTGCCGGCTTCATGACCGGCCAGGTCCTGACCCTCGACGGCGGCATGACGAAAAAGATGATCTACGCCGAATAGCGCTTACCGCACTTCGTCGGCGCGAAACCCGTCGGTTGCAGCCTTCCAGAAATCGGCATCCTCATACTCGGTCGGATCCGCGACGCCAGCGAGATGAAACGCTTCGCGACGCTCGACGCAGGTGCCGCACCGGCCGCAATGGTTTTCGCCACCCTTGTAGCAGGACCAGGTGTCGCCGAACGGTGTGCCATGCTTCGCGCCGTCGGTGACGATATCGGCCTTCGACCCATTCACATAAGGCGCCAGCAGCCGCACCGAGGCGTATCCGTCGAGCGCATGATCCTGCATCGTCTGGAACGCGTCGATAAAGCCCGGCCGGCAATCGGGATAGATGAAATGGTCGCCGCCATGGACGGCAATCGCCACCGCATCCGCGCTCTGTGCCGCCGCCACGCCGAACGCGACCGCCAGCATGATCGCGTTGCGGTTCGGCACGACGGTGACGCGCATGGTTTCCTCAGCGTAATGGCCGTCAGGCACGTCGAGATCGTCCGTCAGCGCCGATCCGGTCAGCTGGCTTCCGATCGAGCGCATATCGATGATCTGGTGGGGTACACCCAGCCGCGTCGCGCAAGCCGCGGCATAGTCGAGTTCCTTCCGGTGCCGCTGGCCGTAGTCGAACGAGACGAGCCCGATCAAATCCTGCTCGGCATCAATCTTGTGGGCAAGCGAAACGGAATCCAGTCCGCCGGAACAGACGACGATGGTCTTCATGGTTTTGGTCCTTGTTTTGTCGGGGTAGGCTGCGACCCGTGTGTCCGGCGGTTTCTAGTGCAAGAACATGCGCTTGTGAACACCTCCGCACATCTCTAGGGTTGTCGGGTATGAAACGAACGCAATTTATTGGGCAGGAGGCCTCTTCATGAGCCTGGACGGTTTCGACTATTTTGTCATCGGTATCGTAATCCTCGCGATACTCCTGCTCTTTGCCCTCGTGAAGACCGTGCCGCAGGGCTATAACTACACCGTCGAGCGGTTTGGCCGCTACACGCGCACGTTGGAGCCGGGCCTCAATATCCTGACACCGTTCATCGAGCGCATCGGCGCGCGGATGAATGTCATGGAACAGGTGCTTGATATCCCCACCCAGGAAGTCATCACCAGAGACAATGCCAGCGTTTCGGCCGATGCCGTCGCCTTCTATCAGGTGCTCAACGCCGCGCAGGCCGCCTACCAGATCACCAATCTCCAGCTCGCCATCCAGAACCTCACGATGACCAATATTCGCTCGGTCATGGGTTCGATGGACCTCGACGAGCTGTTGTCCAACCGCGAAGTCATCAACGAACGGCTGCTGCGCGTCGTCGACCAGGCGGTTCATCCCTGGGGCATCAAGGTCACCCGCGTCGAGATCAAGGACATCCAGCCGCCGGCAGACCTCGTGCAATCAATGGGCCGCCAGATGAAGGCGGAGCGCGAGAAGCGCGCCCAGATCCTCGAGGCCGAAGGCTCGCGCAACGCGCAAATCCTGCGGGCCGAGGGCGCGAAACAGGCAGCCGTGCTGCAGGCCGAAGGCGAACGCGAAGCGGCCTTCCGCGATGCCGAGGCGCGCGAGCGTCTGGCAGAAGCCGAAGCGCGCGCGACGCAGGTCGTCTCCGAAGCAATCGCCTCCGGCAACGTGCAGGCGATCAACTACTTCGTGGCGCAGAAATATACGGAAGCTCTGGTCGAGATCGGCAAGGCGAACAATTCCAAGATCGTGCTGATGCCGCTTGAAGCCTCGTCGCTGATCGGTTCGCTCGGCGGCATCGGCGCCATCGCCAAGGAAGTCTTCGGAAATGGCGACGGCCCTGCCCCGGCAGCGCCCCGCACGCAACCCGGCCAGCCTTCGCGCACCACCCGCAGCACGCCCAGCGTGACCGCTGTCATCCCGCCCTATACGCCCTCCTCCGACAAATGAGGCTGCAATGATCATCGATCTGGTACGCAGCCTCGGCTCGTGGAGCTGGTGGCTCCTCGGCCTCGTCCTGCTCGCAGCAGAACTGGCCGTTCCCGGTGCCTTCCTGATCTGGATCGGGCTTGCTGCCATCATCATCGGCGCGCTGTCTCTGGCACTCTGGGATACCGGCATCTGGACCTGGCAGGTGCAGCTTCTGCTGTTTGCCGTGCTAGCGGTCGGATTGGCGGTGGTCGGGCGTCGCTTCTATTCGAGCCGTGGCGGCGAGAGCGATCAGCCGAACCTCAACCGGCGTGGCGAAAGCCTCGTCGGGCGCACCGCAACGCTGCACGAGCCGATCGCGGAAGGTCGCGGACGGATCAGGCTTGATGATACGTGGTGGTCGATCATCGGGCCGGACCTGCCAGCCGGCACTCAGGTGGTGATCATCGAATCAAATGGCCGCGATCTTCGCGTCGAAGCAACCGCGACCGTCTTGCGTCCCACCTGAAACTCAGAAGGGTTTCAGGCGACGCCGACGCGGAGCAGATCGTGGAAATGGACGATGCCGATCGGGCGCTGATCTTCGCCGACGACGAGAAGCGCGCCGATACTGTACTGGTTGAGCAGCGCGAGAGCCGCCGTCGCCAGCGTATCCTTGCCCACCGTCTTCGGGCGCACGGTCATGACCTCGTCCACGGGCATCTTCGTCAGGTCGACGTCGAGATGGCGCGCAATGTCGCCATCGGTGACGACGCCGACGAGCCGGCCTTCGTCATCGGTAACACCGACGCAACCGAACCGCTTGCGCGACAATTCCTGCACCGCTTCCGGCATCAGCACGCCCTGGCGCACCAACGGAATGCTGTCGCCGACATGCATGAGGTCGCTGACATGCGACAGCATGGCGCCGAGCTTGCCGCCAGGATGATAGACGCGGAAATCGGTTGCCGAAAAACCGCGCGCTTCCAGTAGCGCAACAGCAAGTGCATCGCCCATCGCAAGCTGCATCAGCGTGGAGGTGGTTGGAGCCAGCCCGTGCGGACAGGCTTCCTGTTCCTTCGGCAGAAGCAGAACGACATCGGCCGCTCTGCCGAGCGCTGAGACCTCACCAGACGTGAGTGCGATCAAAGGGATAGAAAAGCGACGGGTGAACGATACGATTCCCTGCAACTCGGCGGTCTCGCCGCTCCAGGACAGCGCCAGCACGACATCGCCGGGCGCAATCATGCCGAGATCGCCGTGGTTTGCTTCGACCGGATGCACGAAGAAGGCCGGCGTTCCTGTCGAGGCAAAGCTTGCAGCGATCTTCTTGCCGATATGGCCGCTCTTGCCGATGCCGGTCACGATGACACGACCGCTGATGCCGCCGATCAGCTCGGCCGCCTCGCGGAACGGGCCGCCAAGGCCATTCTGAAGGGCATGATCAAGGGCCACGAGCCCCTGTTTTCCAAAGGCAATCGTCCGCAGGGCGGATTCAATGACATCGACCTCTGTGGTCTGCAACGCTCTCTTAATCATGTCGCAGGCTTAGCGCTTTTTCCTGGTCAAGTCCATCGCATTAGCCGCTGAGCAAGTATTGCGGACTTCGAGAAAACAATGCGTCGATCTTCGAAACCGGTCGCTGGCTAGAGTGTCGCTGAGCAAGGAAAGAACCGGGCAACGGGAAATCGCACAGCTGTTTGCGTACATCACTGACGCGCTCAGCGTTCCAAGATATTCGCGGAATAAATACGTCCAACGGCCCCCAGCACACTGCAGCCTGATGACGAACGGAGCCCCCTCGAATGTCGAGACGGCTCCTTCTATGGCATTTCGCAGACTGCAATCAGCAAGTGGTGGCACTTCCGTCGCAGGTGAGCTTTCCTGCTATGTTGCTGAACTGGTTATTCAAAGCGCCGCCGAGCGTTGTTGCGCCGGCAATCAAAGCAACGGAAATAAGTGCGGCAATGAGGCCATATTCGATGGCAGTCGCGCCCGACTCATCCTTCATCATGCGTGCAAGAATTGACATATAACTCTTCCCTGACTCGCCCCTCGGAACGGAATTGCTCCGATATCAAGTTTCTATACTTCAACTGTAGATACATTTTCTTAATGCGCTTCAACAAATCCAATGTGTGTAAATGTCACGTTTGACTTGGTTAAATCACCGTAAACGCGCGAATTCGCCAGCCTTGGGCAACCGGCGTTTGTGCCCTGCGACCATCCATGCGCGCTGGGAATGTTCATGCAAATGTAGTGGCATCTCCTGGCGAGTGGACGGATAGCGTGAAGGGCAGTCGCGCAGCCCCACGCGGCCGGCTTCACCAACTGTTAACCATAAACTAACCCTTTCGAGGCATACTTCGCGATAAATCCGACAAGGTGACATTCGTGTTTCAAAGCATACACTTAGCCAGGACGGACCTGTGGATGCGGAGCGACGCTGGACTTTGCCTTTGGATCAGCATTTCCGATTTCCGGGCAGTCCGATGATTATCAGCAGGACAAAAGCCACGACGCTTTCGTTGCGCGGCCGTGCGTATGGACTGCTGCTGGCCGGCTCGGCGCTGATCCTCCCGTCGGCTGCCGTTTCGCAGAGCCTTTTTCCAGACAGCGGCAGCGCGCTTCCCGCCATTCCCAGCAGCCAGGTCGGAACAGCCGGAACATCGACGATTACCCGCAACACCCCGACTGCACCGGTCGGCGGGACGATTCCCGGCATAGTCGCCGTTGCCGGAGACGAACGGGCCGCCGATACGACGGCGCAACAGAGTGCGGCCGCGCGTGTTCAGGAGCCGGAAGTCGACCTCAACCAGCCGATCGGTCCGTCCGATCTCGAGCCGCTCGATGATGGTCCCGAGGCAATCGATCCGCAGGAGGCTCCGCGTCAAGAGGTGGATCCGACCGGCATCCGGCTCGGCACGTTCATGCTGCGCCCGTCCATCAATCAGAGCATCAACACAGAAATCACCCGCGAGAACGGATCGAAGGAAACGCGCAATTACGCGGCAACCGGGATTCGCGGAACGCTGACCTCCGACTGGTCACGGCATGCGCTGACAGTTACCGGCGAAACCACGATCGAGCACAATTTCACCAAGAGCAAGGAAGGCGAGGATCCGGAGGGCAAGATCAGCGCGGATCTGCGTCTCGATCTTGCAGACGATACCGTTGCGCATCTGACCAGCGGTTACAGTTTTACCCGTGAGGACAATGACGACCCGAACGCCGTCGGTGGCGCCGACGTCCAGTCCGGCGTGCACCTGTTTCAGACCGGGGCCTCGATCGGTCGCGACATCGGCAAGATCAGAGCACTCGCCGCCGTCAACGGCTCTCGATATGTCTATACCGAGGCAAAGCTTGCGGACGGCGGCACGCTCAACATGAAAGACCGCAATCGCAGCGGCATCGATGGACGACTGCGCCTCGGCTATGAACTTTCGCCTGCCCTCATCCCGTTTGGGGAAATCGCATCGGGCCACACATTCTACGATCGCAAGCGCGATGCTTCTGGCTATCAGCGCTCATCGCAGACCTATGCCGCGCGCACCGGCGTCGAGTTCGATTTCGGCGAGAAACTGCGCGGCGAGTTGGGAACGGGCTATGAGGTCGTCGACTACGAGGATAACCGCCTCAAGAATGTCGGTGGCATCAGCTTTGATGGCGATGCGACCTGGTCACCTCAGCGCGGCACCGACGTCAATCTCGGTCTGCGCACGACAGTCCAGGATTCCACAACGCCCGGCGAAGGCGGATGGGTGGAGTATGAACTCACCGCAGCGCTTGCGCACGAGATGCGCGACAGCGTCGTGGCACGCCTGAGCGGCAGCACCGTGTTCCGCAACTTTGATTCCGGTAGCGAAGACGAGGTCACCTGGCTTGCCGGCGCGGGGATAACATGGGCGATCAACCGCTATCTCGATCTCACGAGCGACGTTGAATACGAGAAAACCACGGGCGGCACCGAACAGAACATCGTTCGCGCGGGCATGGGGCTGACTCTGAAGCGATAGCGCCCATCAGGCAATCACGTTTCCGTGATATCTATCCCGGTACTGCCGCCACTCGGCGCCAATGCTTCGACATGTGTGCCTTCACAATAGGCATAAAGTACGAAGTCGCCCTAAACGGCCCAGGATCGGAATGGGTTCTGTCTCCAACATACCTTCCGGCGAACAATAATTTCCGCACTGTAGCAATCGCTGCTCCAGCCACTCCTCCAGCGCATGGCTTCTCCAGCCGATCACGCCGTCCATGCACGTTGTACAAAGCTTGCGCCCGGGCTTCCGCCCACTTCCCCTCAGGACTGTGCGCAACATATAAGCGCTCACGACGAATTGTCGCAGTGCAGCATTAATGCACTCCATCGATACATCCTGATAGATTAGAGGCTCAACGTGGCTGGAATTCCAACAGACAGCGCGACCACACCGCGCACAGCAACAAGTTCGACGGCAGGTAACAATTACCGCTTCGCTCTCGTTGCCCTGACTTCCCTGTTTTTCATGTGGGGCTTTATCACCTGCCTGAACGACATTCTGATCCCGCACCTGAAGAACGTCTTCCAGCTCAACTACACCCAGTCGATGATGATCCAGCTGTGCTTCTTCGGCGCCTATTTCATCGTGTCGCTGCCGGCCGGCGCGCTTGTGAAGCGCATCAGCTACAAATGGGGCATCGTCGTCGGCCTGCTGATTGCAGCGATCGGCTGTGCGCTGTTCATCCCGGCTGCCAGCTACCGCGTCTATGCGCTGTTTCTCGGCGCGCTGTTTGTGCTGGCAAGCGGTGTCACCATTCTGCAGGTTGCCGCCAATCCCTATGTGACGGAGCTGGGCGCCCCTGAAACTGCCTCGAGCCGGCTGACGCTGACCCAGGCCTTCAACTCGCTCGGAACCACGATCGCACCGCTCTTCGGCGCCTTCCTTATCCTGTCGGCCGCGACCGGCGACATCCAGAACGCCAGCGGCGAACAACTCGAAGCCTTGCGCCTCGCAGAGGCTGATGCCGTCCGCTTCCCTTACATGCTTCTGGCAATCGCCTTCCTCGTGCTGGCCGCCGTCTTTGCAGCCCTGAAGCTGCCGCATGTCGAAACGGAAGACACGACGGTCGCTGAAGGCGGCGAACGTAGCTCCGCGTGGGCCTACCGTCACCTCGTTCTCGGCGCGATCGGCCTGTTCGTCTATGTCGGTGCCGAAGTGTCGATCGGCTCGTTCCTGGTCAATTACCTGGCAGAACCAAGCATCGCCGGCATGCCGGAATCCGAAGCCGCCCATTACGTCGCCTATTTCTGGGGCGGCGCCATGATCGGTCGTTTCGTCGGCGCCTATGTCATGCGCTTCGTCGACGACGGCAAGGCGCTGGCGTTCAATGCCGGTGTTGCGATCCTTCTGATCCTGCTCACGGTGTTTGCCGGCGGCTCGCTGGCAATGTGGTCGGTGCTCGCCATCGGCCTGTTCAACTCGATCATGTTCCCGACCATCTTCAGCCTGGCACTCAAGGGTCTTGGTCGCCACACCAGCCAGGGTTCGGGCATCCTGTGCCTCGCCATCGTCGGCGGTGCCATCCTGCCGGTCGTGCAGGGCATGCTGGCCGATACGGTCGGCATCCACCTCGCCTTCCTGATGCCGGCGATCTGCTACCTTTACATCGCTTATTACGGCCTCAAGGGTCACAGGGCCGCCTGATCGAAGGCATCGATCCCTGAAACGAAAAACGCCCCCGCGATCATCTCGCGGGGGCGTTTTCTTTTGCAGTAAAGGATAGGCTTACATCAGCTTCGAGACGAGCGCCTTCAGCGGCTCTTCGATCGCCGGGCGGATATCCGGGCGCTGCAGGGCAAAGGCGATATTGGCCATGATGAAGCCGTCCTTGGCGCCGCAGTCGTAGGTCTCGCCCTTGAAGTGGTAGCCGGCAAATTCCTGGCTCTTGGCCAGCGCCAGCATGCCGTCGGTCAACTGGATCTCGTTGCCGGCGCCACGTTCCTGGGTTTCCAGGATCTTGAAGATCTCCGGCTGCAGGATATAGCGGCCGTTGATAAAGAAGTTTGAAGGAGCTGTGCCCTTGGCAGGCTTCTCGACCATCTCGGTGATCTTGAAACCGTCGCCGACGGTCTCACCCTTGCCGACGATACCATACTTGTGAGCCTGGTCCGGATCGCATTCCTCGACCGCAAGAACGTTGCCGCCGGTCTGATCGTAGAGTTCGACCATGCCCTTGAGGCAGCTCTTCTCCGACGACATGATCATATCCGGCAGCAGAACCGCGAAAGGCTCGTTTCCGACGATGTCGCGCGCACACCAGACGGCGTGACCTAGACCGAGCGGAACCTGCTGGCGGGTGAAGCTCGCCGTGCCGGCCTTCGGCAGGATATGCGAGAGCAGCGTCAGTTCGGCATTCTTGTTGCGCTCGCGCAGCATCTGCTCGAGTTCGAACTGGATATCGAAATAGTCTTCGATCACACCTTTGCCACGGCCGGTCACGAATACGAAATGCTCGATGCCGGCTTCCGCCGCTTCATCGACCACATATTGGATGACCGGCTTGTCGACGACCGTCAGCATTTCTTTTGGCACAGCCTTTGTGGCCGGCAGGAAGCGGGTGCCGAGGCCCGCAACAGGGAAGACTGCTTTACGAATTTTCCGTTCTTGTGACACTCATGCCTCCTGATGCATTTCGCTGTGCGGTTTCGGGTCTTTTGTCGGCTGTAATAAACATTTGCTACCTTTTAGCAAAGATCTGCCCCGGCCGCGCGTTTCATGGTAAAGAATTTGTTGACCCTATCCTGTTATCACATCGTTGAGCCGCATCCCGATCTCGCCATGATGGCCAGAATAAAAATGGACCGACTGCCGATGAAAAAAATCAGCCCCAATCGCTTCCGCGCAACGATCTTCTCGCTTGTCGCCGGCCTTGCCATATCGACCTGCGCGATAGATGCCCGCGCCGATGCCGGTTTCAAGACGTGGGTTGCAAATTTCTATTCGACTGCTGCCAAAAGCGGCATCAGTCGCTCGACCTATGATCGCGCCTTTGCAGGCATCAGCGGTCCCGATCAGGAAGTCCTGCGCAAGGCCGAGTACCAGCCGGAATTCAAGTCGAAAATCTGGGATTATCTCGACAGCCGCGTCAATCCCTACACGGTCAAGATCGGCCGCGAAATGGCTGCCCGCCATGGCGCGACGCTGAACGCCGTGGAGCGGCATTTCGGTGTCGACAGAAACATTCTCCTCGCCATCTGGTCGATGGAATCCAACTATGGCGCAGCTCTGGAAAATCCCGAACGTTTGCACCACGTGCCGCAGGCACTGGCGACGCTCGGCTGGGGCGATCCGAAGCGCGGCAAGTTCGCGCGCAACCAGCTGATCGCCGCCTTGAAGATTCTTCAGGCAGGCGACGTATCCCCCAAGCAGCTGACCGGTTCCTGGGCAGGCGCGATGGGCCATACCCAGTTCATCCCGACGAGCTACCTGCTCTATGCGGTCGACGCTGATGGCAACGGCAAGCGAGACATCTGGCATTCCGTTCCCGATGCGCTGGCGACCTCCGCCAACCTTCTGGCCAAGAACGGCTGGACTGCCGGCAAGACCTGGGGCTACGAATCCGTGCTTCCCGCCGGCGCCGCAAAATACGAAGGCCAGAGCAAGACCTTGGCGCAGTGGGCAGCACTTGGCTTCCAGCGTCCGAACGGCAAGGGTTTTCCGCGCGGAGCAGACCGCGCGACATTGAAGCTGATGGCCGGCGCGAACGGTCCAGCCTACCTGATGCTCTCCAACTTCTTCACCATCAAGCGCTACAACGCAGCCGACAGCTACGCGCTCGCGGTCGGTCTTCTCGCCGACGAGATCGCCGGTTTCGGCGGTGTACAGCAGTCGTGGCCGCGCCCCAACGGCACGCTCGACATCAAGGAGAAGTTCGAGCTGCAGAGCCGCATGAAGGAACTCGGCTATTACGAAGGCGAAGTGGACGGCAATTTCGGCTCCGGCTCGAAGGCCGCGATCTCCGCCATCCAGAAGCGCCTTGGCATGCAGCCGGATGGCGAGCCGTCGCATTCTCTTCTCAAGGCGATCCGTTGAGGCTAGCATGCGATGCGCCGCATCGTGAACGGTGCGGCCAAAAGGCATGAAAACGATGAAGCTCTTGCGCCACAACAGGCTAAACCGACGCCTGGTCCGGACGGTATTCATGGTAGCGACCAGCCTCGTGCTGTCGCTGCCATCAACCGTTTCGTTTGCCCAGGACGGCGGCGATCGGCGCAATCTGTTCAACATGCTGTTCGGTGCGCCGCGCACAGAGCGATATGAACGCTACGAACGTCCGACCCGGCGATATGACCGGCAGGATGGATCGATCATCGAGATGGCGCCACGCCGGCAGAGAAGCCGTGCCGCTCCGCAGGCTGCGGTTCCCCGCACGAGGACGGCGCCGATACCCTCTCAGCCCCAGGCCGAACCCGTCGCCAAACTGGAAACCGCCAAAAAGATCCTCGTTATCGGCGATTTTCTCGCCGGCAATATCGGGGGTGAGCTGGAAGCGACGTTTGCGACCTCCCCGGGGGTTTCGATCATCAGCCGCAGCGACGGATCCTCCGGCCTGGTGCGCGACGACCATTACGACTGGCTTGGCCAACTGCCGGCTATTCTCGACGAGGCCAAACCCGCGATCGTGGTCGTCATGCTGGGTGCCAACGACCGCCAGCAAATGGACACAGCCAGCGGCCGCGAGAAATTCCGCACGGATGCGTGGTTCAAACAATATGAAACCCGTGTCGCGGAGCTTGCAGGCATGATCGCGCAGCGCAAGCTGACGCTGCTTTGGGTCGGCCTGCCGGCGTTCCAGTCGCCATCGATGATGGCGGACGCGGTCACGCTCAACACGCTTTATCGGGGACAGGTGGAGAAGGTCGGCGGCGAATTCGTCGACATCTGGGACGGCTTCGTCGACGAGGACGGAAGGTTCGTCCTGACTGGCTCGGACGTCAACGGACAGCAGGTACGCCTGCGTAATTCCGACGGCATCACGCTCACCAAGCCCGGCAAGGAAAAGCTCGCCTTCTATGTCGACAAGGTCCTGCGCCGGCATCTGGGTGACATGGCAAGCCCCGATCTCGCCAAATTCGACAGCAGCACTCTCCCGCCGCTCCAGACACTCGAATCTCCTGCCAACCCCGAAGTGCCCGTACGGCCGATCAGCCTGGTTGACCCGGAGCTGGACGGCGGCCAGGAGCTTCTGGGCGGCAATGCGCCACCGGCCCGTCTGACGGAAACGCCGCGCGACAAACTGGTCAAACGCGGCGAACTCGAGCCCGCCCCGGCCGGTCGGATCGACGACTACCGGCTCACGACCCAGTAGGTCTTTGACACGAGCGCGATCTCTCGCCTGTAGCTTCGTGAAAAAACGTGCTACATAGTCATAAATTCCCAGTTCAGACGTGCATGGCCTAGCTGATCTCTTTTATCGGAGTGCCCGCATGAACCTGCTTTTTCGCGTTATCGTATCAACGATTCTGCTTGCGACGCCGGTCCTTGCAGACGTTCCGCCGTTTCCATCCACCTTCAGGACCCAAACTGTCCATGTCGGCAACGTAGACATCCATCTCCGGATTGGCGGCAAGGGACCTGCCGTCGTTCTGCTACATGGCTACGGCGAAACCGGCGACATGTGGGCGCCGCTGGCTGCAAAGCTCGAGATGGATCATCTGGTCATCGTTCCCGATCTTCGCGGCATGGGTCTGTCATCACACCCCGAAGGCGGCTTCGACAAGGCGAGCCAGGCCCGCGACCTGGCGACCATTCTGAACGGACTGCACATTGATCGTTTCGCGCTGGTCACGCACGATATCGGCAACATGGTGGGCTTCGCCCTCGCGACGCAGCAACCCGCCCGCGTGACCCGCTTCGCGCTGCTCGATGCGCCCGTTCCCGGCATCGGCCCATGGGACGAGATCCTGAAAAACCCGCTTCTCTGGCATTTCCGCTTCGGGGGGCCGGACATGGAGCGTCTCGTCGCCGGGCGCGAGCGCATCTATCTGGACCGGTTCTGGAACGAATTTTCCGCCGACCCAAAGCGGTTCGACGAAGCATCCCGCAAACACTATGCCGCCCTCTATGCCTTGCCCGGCGCCATGCACTCAGGCTTCGCCCAGTTCGCGGCCTTCGACCAGGATGCGATCGACAACCGCGCCTGGGCAGCCACGGGCGCAAAACTGGAAATGCCCATTCTGGCCGTTGGCGGTGAAAAGTCCTTCGGGCCGGGCATGGCGGCGGTCATGCGCACCGCAGCCACGCAGGTCAGCGAAGGCGTAATCGCCGATGCCGGCCACTGGCTGATGGAAGAACAGCCGGATGCCACCATCAAGATGATCGACGCGTTTCTCTCCAGCAGCGAGTGACGCGATCGTCAGACCAGACGCTTATCGTGGAACGCAAGCGTTCGCGTAGCAGTCGTTATGGTCGATCCTTCTGATGAACGTCTGCGCCCGTAGGATTGGATCGTGAAGATACTGATCCGGCCCCAGCATTTTGCGGAGGTTCAGTTCCAGCGTATCGAGCAGATCGAAAGTGACCGCTACCATTTCGCAAGTCCAGTCAGCGCGATGACGGGACCATCCCTTTTTGTGATGGGCGAGCAGGCGCGCTCGCAAGCTGTAGCCGAGGTAGTCGAAAGCGACAGTGCCATCCGTCACATAGACATGCGCGCCAGGACAGCCATCCGCCGGAACAATCCGTTCAGCCTAAAAACCCGCGACGGGCGGGTGAAGCAGATAGGTACCGGCCAGAATATGGCATGCTCCATGCCCGAAGAAAATTCGGTCGGGCAGCATCCAACGACGGACGGGGTCTTTCTTGATGCCGCTTTTCAGGATGTACATGCGGCAAGCATGACCTGATTCTGCCGAAACAAAAACGGCCCCTCCCCGCGAAACGGAGAGAGGCCGTTCATTTTGACATATCAGTTAGCGCGGCAGGACGCTCGATCCCATCAGCGCTTCGTCGATGGCTCGTGCTGCCTGACGGCCTTCGCGGATCGCCCACACGACCAGCGACTGGCCGCGGCGCACGTCGCCGGCGGTCCACAGCTTGTCGACCGAGGTCTTGTAGTCGCGCTCGTTGGCGATGACGTTGGTGGAGCCGCGGCGGTCGACATTGAGCGCCAGCTTGCCGTCGAGTTCGGACAACACGCTGTCCGTTGCCGGACCGGAGAAACCGATGGCGATGAAGGCGAGATCGGCCTTGATGATGAAGTCGGTGCCGGCGATCGGCTGGCGGCGATCGTCTACCTCGCAGCAGCGAACGCCGGTTAGCTGGCCGTCTTCTCCGACGAATTCGAGTGTTGCCACCTGGAATTCGCGGATCGCGCCTTCGGCCTGGCTGGACGAGGTGCGCATCTTGGTGGCCCAGAATGGCCAGACGGCAAGCTTGTCTTCCTTTTCCGGCGGCTGCGGGCGGATGTCGAGCTGGGTCACCTTGACGGCGCCCTGGCGGAACGCGGTACCGACGCAGTCGGACGCCGTATCGCCACCGCCGACGACGACGATATGCTTGCCACCGGCAAGGATCGGCTCGGCGGCCCAGGCGACGCTATCGATATTCTCGCGGCCGATACGGCGGTTCTGCTGCACGAGATACGGCATCGCATCATAGACGCCGTGCAGTTCCGTGCCGGGAATGCCGGCCGGACGCGGGGTTTCGGAACCGCCGCAATAGAGCACGGCATCGAATTCCGCGGTCAGTTCCTCGACCTTCTTGTCGACGCCGATATTGACGCCGTAGTGGAAGGTCACGCCTTCGCCGGTCATCTGCTCGACGCGGCGGTCGATGAAATTCTTCTCCATCTTGAAGTCAGGAATGCCGTAACGCAGCAGGCCGCCGGCCTTGGACTCACGCTCGAACAGATGCACATCGTGACCGGCACGCGAAAGCTGCTGGGCCGCCGCCATGCCGGCAGGACCCGAACCGATCACGGCAACCTTGCGGCCACTCTTCACGGTCGCCGGCTGCGGCACGATATACCCGAGCTCATAGGCCTTGTCGGCAATCGCCTGCTCGACGGTCTTGATCGCGACCGGCGCATCTTCGAGATTGAGCGTGCAGGCTTCCTCGCACGGCGCGGGACAAACGCGACCGGTGAATTCCGGGAAGTTGTTGGTGGAATGAAGGTTGCGGATCGCCTCCTCCCACTTGTTGTTGTAGACGAGGTCGTTCCAATCGGGAATCTGGTTATGAACCGGGCAGCCGGTCGGACCGTGGCAATAGGGAATGCCACAGTCCATGCAGCGCGCCGCCTGTTTCGTCACTTCCGCATCCGACATCGGAATGGTGAATTCGCGGAAATGGCGGATACGATCGGACGCCGGCTGGTACTTGCCAACCTGCCGGTCGATTTCCATGAATCCCGTAACTTTGCCCATAGTCTTTCCCTCAGTTCACAGAGGCGGCCATTGCGGCCCCCAGTACCAGTAGGCGAAACCGATCACCGCCCCCAGCACCACAAATTCCAAAACTAGCGCACCATTGACCAGTGCGGCGACCGTTGGAACGGCCGCGGCGATTGCCACGGCCACTCCGGCATGAACGATGCGTCCCTTTCGGTTCACTCCGCAGCCACGCCCATCCGCATCCGTTCCATCTCCACCAGCGCACGGCGATATTCGACCGGCATGACCTTGCGGAATTTTGGACGGAACTCGCTCCAGCGGTCGAGAATGTCCTTGGCGCGGGTCGAGCCGGTATAATGCATGTGGTTGGAAATCAGCTGGTAGAGCCGCTCCTCGTCGTGACGCGTCATGTCTTCGGAAACGTCCACGCGTCCCTTGTGCATGATGTCGCCGCCGTGATGGTGCAGCTTTTCCAGCATGTCGTCTTCTTCCGGAACCGGCTCCAGTTCCACCATCGCCATGTTGCAGCGCTTGGCGAAATCGCCCGTCTCGTCGAGAACGTAAGCCACGCCGCCCGACATGCCGGCTGCGAAGTTGCGGCCGGTTTCGCCGAGCACGACAACGATGCCGCCGGTCATGTATTCGCAGCCATGGTCGCCCACGCCTTCGACCACCGCGATGGCGCCCGAGTTGCGCACCGAGAAACGCTCGCCGGCAACGCCGCGGAAGTAGCACTCGCCGGTCGTTGCGCCGTAAAGCACGGTGTTTCCGACGATGATCGAGTTCTCGGCGACGATGTTGGAGTTTTCCGGCGGCCGCACGATGATGCGTCCACCCGACAGGCCCTTGCCGACATAGTCGTTGCCGTCGCCGATCAGATCGAACGTGATGCCGCGTGCGAGGAATGCAGCGAACGACTGACCGGCCGTGCCGCGCAGCGTCACATGGATCGTATCGTCCTTCAGGCCCTTCTGGCCCCAGCGCTTGACCAGCGCACCCGACAGCATGGCGCCGACGGAACGGTCGACGTTCTTGATCGGCACTTCGAAGACGACAGGCTCCTTGCTTTCAAGGGCTGCCTGCGACTTCTCGATCAGCTTGCGGTCGAGAATATCGTCGATCGGATGCTTTTGCCGCTCGGTCCAGTAGGTCGCAGACTTCGGAGCCTCAACCTTGTGAAACAGCTTGGTGAAGTCGAGACCCTGCGACTTCCAGTGCGCCAGCATGTCGTCCTTCTCGAGCAGCTCGGAAAGGCCGATGATCTCGTCGAACTTGGTGAAGCCAAGCGATGCGAGGATCTCGCGCACTTCCTCAGCCACGAAGAAGAAGTAGTTGATCACGTGTTCCGGCGTGCCCTTGAAGCGCTTGCGCAGAACTGGATCCTGCGTCGCGACACCGACGGGGCAGGTGTTGAGATGGCACTTGCGCATCATGATGCAGCCGGCGGCAATGACAGGCGCCGTCGCAAAGCCGAACTCGTCGGCTCCGAGCAGGGCACCGATGATGACGTCGCGGCCGGTCTTCAGGCCACCATCGACCTGCAGCGCGATCCGCGACCGTAGACCGTTCAGCACCAGTGTCTGCTGGGTCTCGGCAAGGCCGATTTCCCAAGGAGAACCCGCATGCTTCAGCGATGTCAGCGGCGAAGCGCCGGTGCCGCCGTCGAAGCCTGCGACCGTGATATGGTCGGCGCGTGCCTTGGCAACGCCGGCCGCAACCGTGCCGACACCCACTTCCGAGACCAGCTTGACGGAGATGTCGGAGGTGGGGTTGACGTTCTTCAGGTCGTAGATCAGCTGCGCCAGATCTTCGATCGAATAGATGTCGTGATGGGGCGGCGGTGAGATGAGGCCGACACCCGGCGTCGAGTGACGCGTCTTGGCAACCGTCGCATCCACCTTGTGTCCGGGCAACTGACCGCCCTCGCCGGGCTTTGCGCCCTGCGCCACCTTGATCTGCAGCATATCGGCATTGACCAGATACTCGGTGGTCACGCCGAAACGGCCGGATGCGATCTGCTTGATCGCCGAGCGTTCGGGGTTCATCGAGCCGTCGGCCAGCGGCAGATAGCGATCGCTTTCCTCGCCGCCTTCACCGGTGTTCGACTTGCCGCCGATGCGGTTCATGGCGATCGCAAGCGTCGTATGTGCTTCGCGGGAAATCGAGCCGAACGACATGGCGCCGGTCGAGAACCGCTTGACGATATCGACTGCGGGCTCCACCTCGTCGAGCGACACAGGCTTGCGGCCGGACCTTTCCGCCGACTTGATCTTGAACAGGCCGCGAATGGTGTTCATCCGCACGGCGCTCTCGTTCACCATTTCGGCAAACTCTCGGTAGCGATCCTGGCTGTTGCCGCGCACGGCATGCTGCAGGGTGGCGACCACATCCGGCGTCCAGGCGTGGCTTTCACCACGCATGCGGTAGGCATATTCGCCGCCGATATCGAGCGAAGAGGCCAGAACCGGATCCTTGCCGAAGGCTGCACGGTGGCGGGTAACGGTTTCCTCGGCGATATGATCGAGGCCGATACCTTCGATCGACGTCGCGGTGCCGAAGAAATACTGGTTGACCAGCTCGGTGTTCAGACCGACGGCATCGAAGATCTGGCCGCCGCAATAGGACTGGTATGTCGAGATGCCCATCTTGGACATGACCTTGAGGATGCCCTTGCCAACCGCCTTGATATAGCGGGACACGATCTCGGAACTGTCCACTTCCTTCGGAAACTCGCCCCGCATATGCATGTCGGTCAACGTGTCAAAGGCAAGATACGGGTTGATGGCTTCGGCACCATAGCCGGCGAGAAGGCAGAAATGGTGGATCTCGCGCGGCTCGCCCGATTCGACGACGAGACCGACCGATGTGCGAAGACCCTTGCGGATCAGGTGATGATGCACGGCAGCGGTCGCGAGAAGCGCGGGGATGGCAATCCGGTCCGGACCGATCTGGCGGTCGGAGAGGACGATGATGTTATAGCCGCCCTTGACCGCCGCTTCCGCACGCTCGCAGAGGCGATCGAGCATTTCCGGCATGCCTTCGGCACCGCGCTCGATATCATAGGTGAAATCGAGCGTCTTGGTGTCGAACCGGTCTTCCGTGTGACCGATCGAGCGGATCTTTTCCAGATCGCCATTGGTGAGGATCGGCTGGCGCACTTCCAGGCGCTTGGCGTTTGCAGCACCTTCATGGTCGAGAATGTTCGGCCGCGGCCCGATGAAGGAGACGAGGCTCATGACGAGCTCTTCGCGGATAGGATCGATCGGCGGGTTCGTCACCTGCGCAAAGTTCTGCTTGAAATAGGTGTAGAGCAGCTTCGACTTTTGCGACATCGCCGAGATCGGCGTGTCGGTGCCCATCGAACCCACGGCTTCCTGACCGGTCGTCGCCATCGGCGACATCAGGATCTTGGTGTCTTCGGATGTGTAGCCGAACGCCTGCTGGCGATCGAGCAGCGACACGTCGCGGCGCAGCGCGCGCGGTTCAACCGGCTTCAGGTCCTCGAGGATCAGCTGCGTGCGGTCCAGCCACTTTTCGTATGGATGGCGGGTTGCAAGCGTGGTCTTCAACTCCTCGTCGGAGATGATCTGACCCTTTTCCATGTCGATCAGCAGCATCTTGCCCGGCTGCAGACGCCACTTCTTGATGATGCTTTCTTCCGGCACCGGCAGCGTGCCGGCTTCGGACGCCAGAATGATGCGATCGTCGTCGGTGACCAGATAACGCGCCGGGCGCAGACCGTTACGGTCGAGCGTCGCGCCGATCTGGCGGCCATCGGTAAAGCACACGGCAGCCGGACCGTCCCATGGCTCCATCAGAGCCGCATGGTATTCGTAGAATGCCTTGCGCTCCTTCGACATCGACTGGTTGCCGGCCCAGGCTTCGGGGATCAGCATCATCATCGCATGCGCCAGCGAATAGCCGCCGCGCAGCAGGAATTCGAGCGCGTTGTCGAAGCAGGCGGTATCCGACTGCCCCTCGTAGGAGATCGGCCAGAGCTTGGAAATGTCGTCGCCGAACAGCGGCGAGGACACCGACGCCTGACGTGCCGCCATCCAGTTGACGTTGGACCGCAGCGTGTTGATTTCGCCGTTATGGGCAACCATGCGGTATGGATGCGCCAGCTTCCAGGACGGGAACGTGTTGGTGGAGAACCGCTGGTGCACGAGGGCGACAGCACTTTCAAACCGCGGGTCAGCCAGATCCTTGTAGTAGGCGCCGACCTGATAGGCGAGGAACATGCCCTTGTAGACGATCGTCGTCGATGACAGCGATACCGGATAGAAGCCGGTTTCCTGACCGCCGAACTGATCGTAGATACGGTTGGAGATGACCTTGCGAATGAGGAAGAGCTTGCGCTCGAAATCCTGATTGGTCGCGGCATCGCGGCCGGCGCCAATGAACACCTGGAGGTGATAGGGCTCGGTACCGGCAATATCCGGCGCCTTGGACAGCGAGGAATTGTCGACAGGCACTTCGCGGAAGCCGATGAACTGCTGGCCCTCTTCAGCCGTCACATCGACGATCACCTTCTTGAAATGCTCGATCTGATCCGGGTCGCGCGGCAGGAAGAAGTGACCGACGGCATACTCGCCAGCCTTGGGCAGGGTGATGCCCTGCTTCGCCATTTCCTCGCGGAAGAACTTGTCGGGGATCTGCAGCAGAATGCCGGCACCATCGCCCATCAGCGGATCAGCGCCGACGGCGCCGCGATGGGTGAGGTTTTCCAGAATGAACAGGCCATCCTTGATGATCTGGTGCGACTTCTGGCCCTTCATATGGGCGATGAAGCCGACGCCGCAGGCATCGTGCTCGTTGCGCGGGTTGTAAAGCCCCTGCGCTGCCGGAATACCGGAGGCAATGAATGGCAGACGCTGTTCGACGCCCGAGCCAGCTTCCGCCGCGGTTGCGGTGGCGGGCAGACAGTGCACTTCAGGAACATTCTTCGTCATTGCTATTCCTCCTGTTGGCCACTCACGATCGAGCTTGCAAACGGCGTATTCTTCATTTCACCCGAAGAAATGCCTCGTCCTTTCAGGTGGCAGACTGCGGAAGCAGGAAGCCCTTGAGAGCACGAAGCATACCCTTGAACACGTCGACGGTCACCGCTCGGAAACGAAAAACCGCCTTCATTTCAAAAATTAGGACAACAATTCTGTCCTAATTCTCGAATTTTATGACATAAGTGCCGCCTGTCTTCAATCCCCGGCCCACGAAAAAGTTAAGGCTAAACGACAGTTGATTACTGGTTGCGATGCCAGCTTGAAATAATCTTGCGCCGCAAATGACAAAACTCGGCTTTGATTACGCGGCACGAGCAGACACCGCTCATTCGGCATGTTTCCGGATTGATCAACGGTCCAAAAGGCTTATGGTCCGCCTCGCTCAAAGCCCCGCATCTTATCCCACATCGCTTGCAAGGTAACGTCATGTTCTTCGCCTCGGACAACTGGGCTGGCGCCCATCCCGCAATCAATGAACGCTTGTCGAAGGAATCCACCCGCTTTGCCGCGGCCTACGGCAACAGCGAGCTCGACCGCTCGATCGAGGCTCGCTTCAACGAGATGTTTGAACGCGACGTCGCCGTCTTCTTTGTCGCGACCGGCACGGCAGCCAATTCGCTAGCGCTTGCCAGCGTCGCCCGCCCCGGCGGCCTCACCTTTTGTCATTCCGAAGCGCATGTGATCGAGGACGAATGCGGAGCACCCGACTTCTTCTCGGGCATGCGCATGGTCGCGGTCGAGGGTCCGGCCGGCAAAATGCTGCCGGAAAACCTTGTGGAGCGCATCTCACGCTACCCGCAAGACGCCATTCACCACGGCCGCGCCGCCGCCATCACCATGACGCAGGCAACAGAAGTCGGCACGATCTATACGCTCGATGAAATCGACGCGATCGCAAAGATCGCCAAGGACAACGGTCTGCCGCTGCACATGGACGGGGCCCGCTTCGCCAATGCTCTGGTCGCGCTTGATTGCTCGCCCGCCGAGATGACCTGGAAGCGCGGCGTCGACGTGCTGTCCTTCGGCGGCACCAAGAACGGCTGCTGGTGCGCCGAGGCGATCGTGTTCTTCAATCCTGATCTCGCCAAGGATTTCGCATTCCTGCGCAAGCGCAGCGCACAGCTGTTTTCGAAATCGCGCTTTATCGCAGCCCAGTTCGACGCCTATCTGAAGGACGACCTGTGGATGGGTCTCGCCGGCCATGCCAACACCATGGCCGATCGCCTGCGCACTGGCTTCGGCGCGCTCAACAGCGCAAGGCTTGCCTGGCCGACGACATCGAACGAAGTGTTCGCCATCCTGCCGAAAGCCTCCGCCAAGGCCGCCGAAGAACAGGGTGCGCGCTTCTACAACTGGCCGGCACCCCGCGACATTCCGGAAAAGGTCAAGGCAGACGAAGTGCTCATCCGCATGGTCACATCGTTTGCGACCACGGAAGAAGACGTCGACCAGTTCCTGTCGATCTGCGCTTCCGCCTGATCGTCAGCCCTGCTTTTGCGGCGCAATCTGCGCCGTAATCAGGCTGGACAGGGCCTCGACCAGCGCTGCATCTGCGCCGCGCCTGGAAATCAGCACGAACTCGACATCCTGCAGCGTTGGCAAACGGTCCCCGGTGATCTCCTTGAGGCCTTCGGGCGCCATGCTGCGCGGCTGCACGAGCACGCCCATTCCCGCCCGCGCCGCAGCCGTCAGACCGCTGAGACTGCCGCAGGTGCAGACGATCCGCCAGGACATACCGGCTCCATCCAGCGCCTCCTGCGCCACCCGCCGCGTGATCGAGGGCGACGGGAAGGCGATCAGCGGCAGAGCATCGGTCCGGTCGATCATGCGCTCCGGATCCCGCGCCAGCCACACAAGCGGCTCGCGGTAGAGCAGACGCCCATGGGTTTCCCCCACATGCCGTTTGGCGAGAACCAGATCGAGATCGCCCGCGTCCTGCATCTGATTGAGCACGGCCGACAGCGCCACGGTCAGCTCCAGATCGACCAGTGGATGCAGACGAATAAAATCTTCGAGAATGCCGGTCAGCCGGCTCGCAACCACATCCTCGGAAACGCCGAGCCGCAACCTGCCACGCAGCCGGCTTTCGCCGAACAACGAGGACACCTTGCTGTTGAGATCCAGCATTCCGCGCGCATAGCCCAGCAGCGCCTCCCCTTCCGTCGTCAGCCGCACGTGGTGCGTATCCCGCGAAACGAGCTGACGCCCGAGCGACTTTTCCAACCGCTGGATATGCTGGGTAACGGTCGACTGCCCGAGCCCCAGCCGTGCCGCCGTATCGGTAAAACTTCCCGTCTGCTCCAGCACGAGAAAACTGTTCAGGTGATGCAGGTTGAGCATGGTTATCCGACTTCGCGATAGCTGTTAGTGTTTGCATTCAAATTCATGATAAGCGAAGACAGCCTCGACAAACAATGAAATCGTCGAAGGATTTTCCATGCGCCGCTACCTGCCGGATCGCTTCACCGTCATGCTCGTCTGCACCGTCATCCTCGCCTCCTTCCTGCCGATCCAGGGTGTATGGGCGGAATGGTTCGGGGTGGCGACCGACATCGCCATCGGCCTGCTTTTCTTTCTGCATGGCGCGCGCCTGTCGCGGGATGTGGTGGTCGCAGGCGTCCTGCACTGGCGCCTGCATCTGACGATTCTTTTGACGACGTTCGCGATCTTCCCGATCCTTGGGCTCATGATCGGGTTCGTTCCAGAAGACATCCTGCCGGCACCGCTTTACATGGGCATCCTCTTCCTCTGCGTGCTGCCGTCCACCGTGCAGTCGTCGATCGCCTTTACCTCGATGGCGGGCGGCAACGTGCCGGCGGCGATCGTCGCGGCATCCGGCTCCAACATCCTCGGCATGTTCCTGACCCCGCTTCTGGTCGGCCTGCTTCTGTCGACGACTGGCGACGCCGGCGTTTCGACCGATGCCATCCAGAAGATCGGTCTTCAGCTTCTGGCACCGTTCATCGCCGGCCAGATCCTGCAGCCGTGGATCGGCAACTGGATCCGCTCCAAGAAGAAGATCCTCTCGCCCGTCGACCGCGGCTCGATCCTGATGGTCGTCTACCTCGCCTTCTCGGAAGCGGTCATCGAAGGGATCTGGAGCAGGTTTTCGGTGAGCGACATCGCCGCAGTCGTCGTCATCGACATGCTGCTTCTGACCGTCGTCATCTGCATCACCATGTTCGGCAGCAGACTGCTCGGCTTCAAGAAGGAAGACGAGATCACCATCACCTTCTGCGGCTCCAAGAAATCGCTGGCAAGCGGCGTACCGATGGCCAACGCCATCTTCTCCGGCCAGTCGGCCTCGATCGGCGCCATCGTCCTGCCGATCATGCTGTTCCATCAGATCCAGCTGATGGCCTGCGCCGCGATCGCCCAGAAATACGCCGATCGCGCCAGGGCCAAGGAAGAAGCCCTCGCCAAGGTCGCCGCAGCCTGAAACCGGCGTGCAGACCTTAAGGTGTGCCAATCAGGGCCGAAGCTTTGGCCCTGATTTCCTGAAGCTCAGAGGCTGAAACACGGCTCTTGCGTTCGGCGCGGCGTGAGCGCCAGTCGAGGCTTTTTACCTGATCTGCAAGGACGCATCCTTTGTCGTCCTTCAGAACGACCTCGAATGGATACCCTTTCACCTTCGTCGTCATCGGGCAGCAGAGCATCAGTCCGAAACGATTGTAGCTTGCGGGACTAAGGACGACTGCAGGCCGCCGCCCCGCTTGCTCGTGTCCGGACTGCGGCGAGAAATCAAGCCAGAGGATGTCGCCGGCATCGGGAACGTTGGACTGAGCGTTCACAACGCTTCTCTGCCGACCGGCGCACCAAAGTCGGCCTCGTCATGCAGATTGTCGGCGTTCATACCGGCAACAAGGTGGTCTAGCGTTGTGTCCAGTTCGGTAACAGCCTGGATAACGATACGGCCGTTTTCTTCGGATACTTCGACGACGGAATCCGGCTTGAGGTTTGCCGCTTCCATGACGGCTGCCGGAATGCGAACAGAAGCGCTGTCGCCCGATTTCTTGACAGTAACACGCATCGGCACTCCCTCACGTTGAAGATCAGGCTGAGATAATGTCGATACGGTAGGCCGCCCGGCAAACCCGGTCAATGCCAACCAAAACGCCCCCTCCCGGCGTGGGAAGAGGCGTCTGTATGCTACCCGTGACTGGAGGTCATTGGGCTGTCATTACTCTCCGTGGCGGGTCAGTTGACCTGCTGCGGAGCGATCTGCGCTTCGATCGTCTTGACGCTGTCGGACGCATCGGCCGCAATCGAGATACGGCGTGGCTTGAGCGCTTCCGGAATGTTGCGCACCAGATCGATGTGCAAGAGACCATTCTTCAGCGAAGCGGTTTCGACTTCCACGTGATCGGCGAGCTGGAAGCGGCGCTCGAAGGCGCGCTTGGCGATGCCGCGGTAGAGATATTCGGTCTCGGCACCGGCTTCGTCATCGCTCTTCTCGCCCTTCACGGTCAGCGAATGGGCCTGGAATTCGATCGAGAGTTCCTTCTCGTCAAATCCCGCGACAGCCATCGTGATGCGATAGGTGTTGTCGCCGGTCCGCTCGATATTGTAGGGCGGATAGCTCTGCGCCTGATCGCCAAGGTTGCGATTGTCAAGTAGATTGAAGAGACGGTCGAAACCGACGGTGGAGCGGTACAGGGGGGAAAAATCGACGTGACGCATAAAGTCCTCCATTGAAGCGACGTTGCGGTTTAGGTTTGGCGTCTCACCCCGTTCTGGCGATGAAGACCCCGTTCTGCAGGCCCTTTCGGCGCCTGCAGAGGAAAGATGGGAATTGATTTTCCGTCATTCAAGAGGTTTTTTCATTGGGGAAATTCATCCCGTGACGGGCTCGGCTTCCTGGTTATAGGCCGACAGGTCAGAGTTCTCCGCTCCGGCCTCGCCTCTATCCGCATCCACCATTTCAGATGATTTCACTTGACGTGGCGGCCCGGATCGCTTGAGCCTGTCGGCATGACTGACACGCCCCACGCCTCACAGACCCTGTTGCGATCGACGCCGGAAAACCCGGCGCCGGCCGATTACACCGCTGGCCATTTCACCGGTCACCGCGGCACGAAGCTGCGTTACGCGCTTTTCCGCTCACCGGTCTCACCAGCCCGCGGCACGATCGTGCTGCTGCAGGGGCGCAATGAGTTCATCGAGAAATATTTCGAGACTATCCGCGAGCTCAACGCGATGGGCCTGTGGGTCGCGACCTACGATCTGCGCGGCCAGGGCGGTTCCGACCGCGAGACGCGGCATCCGAAAAAAGGCCATGTCAGACATTTCTCCGACTACCAGAAAGACCTCGACATCTTTCTCGAGCAGATCGTGCTTCCGGATGCGCGCCTGCCGTTTTTTCTGATCGCCCATTCCACCGGCGCGCTGATCGCCCTTTCGTCGGCGCCGAAACTCGCCAACCGGATCAGCCGCATGGCGCTGCTGTCGCCCTATATCGGCTTTCAGGGCCAGGCCCTGCCGGAACGCATCGTCTGGCCGCTTTCGACGGTCATGCGCTGGACCGGGTTCGGCAAGATCCAGCTTGGCGGAGACAAGCGCTTCATACCCTTCGAACGAAACGGCCTGACCGGCGATCGCACCCGCTTCGAGCGAAATCTCGGCCTCTACGCCGCCTATCCGGAACTGACAGTCGGCGCACCGACGGCCGGCTGGGTTCACGAGACCCTTCGCGCAGGCCGGCGCGTCTCGTCGCAGGCGCATCTGACACGGATCACCATTCCGACGCTGATCATCGCGCCTGTCCTTGATGGCGTCGTGCCCTATTCGGCCCAGGAGGAACTCTCGCGCAATTTCCGGGCGGCACAGCTCATCACCATCACCGGCGGCCGCCATGAGCTGCTGCAGGAAAAGAATATCTACCGGGCCCAGGTGATGGCGGCGCTCGAGGCCTTCATGCCCGGTCTCGATGGCGGCATAGACCTCAGCGAAACCGCGGCCTGACCCGTCTTATCGGCGCGCCAGCAGCGCAAGCGCTTCGGCGTGCACGCTACGCGAACCGGCGGCGATGATATTGCCGCCGTTCTCCGGCCGGCCACCGTCCCAGTCGGTGATGATGCCGCCGGCCTGCTCGATGATCGGGATCAGCGCACCGACATCATAGGGCTGAAGATTGTTCTCAACCACGAGGTCGATATGACCGCCCGCCAGAAGGCAATAGGCGTAGCAATCGCAGCCATAACGGAACAGCCGCACCTTCTCTTCGATCGAGCGGTAAAGGGCCAGATCCTCGCCCTCGAAAATATGCGGTGACGTGGTGAAGAGAACCGCATCGGACAGCTGTCCGCAGTCACGCACGGCAAGAACGGCCTCACCACCCGGGCCGCGATAGGTTGCGACCTTGCCATCGGCAAAATAACGTTCGCCAGTAAACGGCTGGTCCATCATGCCCATCGTGGCGCGACCATTCGACTGCAAGCCGATCAACGTGCCCCACAGCGGCACGCCTGAGATAAAGGCCCGCGTCCCGTCGATCGGATCGATGACCCAGACATGCTCGCGGTCGAGCCCGACATTTCCATGCTCTTCGCCCAGGATACCGTGTTCGGGAAACCGCGCCTCGATCAGGGCCCGGATGGCGGTTTCCGCCGCCCTGTCGCCCTCGGTCACCGGATCGAAACCGCCGGCCAGCTTGTTGACGACGGAGACACCGGTGCGGAAGCGCGGCAGCGTCTGCTCGCGGGCGGCATCGGCGAGCGTATCGAAAAAGGCGCGATCAGGCAGCATCAACAACTCCGTCCCAGAAAAGCTGCCCCCGTTCTAAAGCAGGTCTTGACGCTTAGAAAGGCCTGAACCGTTCTTCGACTGACCAAAACGTGATCACTTCGCCAAATAATGATGCAATTTTCATCACGTCAAATAATTGATTGACAAATGTGCATAACGGACGTAGCGTCTTCATACAGTCTTTGACTGTAAATACCCTCCTTGGGTGTTTCCTCCCTAGACTTAGCCGCGCTGTAAGCGCGGTTTTTTTTGTCCAAATACAGGGATGGAAGGATATCGCTCGATGAGCACGCAGATGTCTGCATGCTGCGGCATTGAGTTCTGTCAGGGAGTCGGCTACCTCGGCGATCGAAGTCAGCCTGATGCGGGGATACTATTCCGCGGCGAGCGCGGTATCGCCGGCCGAGAAATCAGCGACGAAGTCGGCCATCTGGCGCATGAACAGCGAGAGTGCGGCGGCGATCGCATCGAATTCCGGCCGCTTCGAAAGCGTCCCCTCATCCACGTAAAGCCCGCGGTTGATCTCGATCTGCAGCGCGTGCAGGCCGCGCACGGGCCGGCCGTAATGTTCGGTGATGAACCCGCCAGCATAGGGTTTGTTGCGCACGGCGGCAAAACCCATCTCGCTCAGGAAGCTGAGCGCCGCGCGCGAAAGCTCGGCAGACGCGCTTGTGCCGTAGCGATCGCCGATGATGAAGTCGGGCTTCACGTTCGAACCCGAAAGCCGGATATTGCCAGGCATCGAGTGACAATCAATCAGCACGCAGATGCCGAACCGGGCATGCGTGGCCGCGATCAGCCGGCGCAGGCAGGCATGGTATGGCTTGTAGATTGCCTCGATCCGGGACAGGCCCTCCGCCACCGAAAGCTTGCGCCGGTAGATATCCATGTTCTCGGCGACGATGCGCGGAATGGTGCCGAGGCCACCGGCAACGCGCATCGATCCGATATTGGCGTAAGGCGGCAACGGACCATCGAACATACGCGGATCGAGTTCGAACGGCTCGCGATTGACGTCGAGATAGGCCCTGGGAAAATGCGCGGCAAGCAGAGGCGCGCCAAGTTCCGGCGCATCGGCAAAGAGATCGTCGACATAATGATCTGCCGAACGGCGAATCGCCATCGAGTCGAGATTGCTGTCGGCAAGAAAGCTTTCCGGGTAGCACCGGCCGCTATGGGGAGAGTTGTACACGAAGGGAATGGTTTGCCTGGCGGGTTCCCTTACTTCGAAATGCTCAGGATCGCCGGCGTTGAAATCCATTCCGTTTTTACCATGTCATGAACAAGTCGGATGAGGTATGTTGCCAGTTGCCCGGCGGGAAGTCCATACTATGTAATCCCACCAAGGCTGCTTCGGCTCTTATTAAACGGATGTTTACCGTCAATTGAGAGTGTAGACGGCCATACAGCCACGACTCATAGACAGATAGCGGTCCCCGAGATGCTTCCAAAAATCCTTCTCGCCGAAGATGACAACGACATGCGCCGGTTCCTGGTGAAAGCGTTGGAAAAGGCGGGCTACAAGGTCATTTCCTTCGACAACGGCGCCAGCGCCTACGACCGGCTCCGCGAAGAGCCTTTCTCGCTGCTCCTGACCGACATCGTCATGCCCGAGATGGACGGCATCGAGCTCGCCCGCCGCGCGACCGAACTCGACCCCGATCTCAAGGTCATGTTCATCACAGGGTTTGCCGCCGTCGCTCTGAATTCTGATTCGAAGGCCCCGAAGGATGCAAAGGTTCTCTCCAAGCCCTTCCACCTGCGCGATCTTGTGGACGAAGTGAACAAGCTTCTGGCCGCGTAAGCCCGGTTTTCCGGCGGCTGTCAAAAAGACTTCACAAAACCGGAAAAAGCCTATTGACGGCACATCGGTTTCTGTGGTCTTAAGCCGCCCATCGGATGGGCGTATAGCTCAGCGGGAGAGCACTACGTTGACATCGTAGGGGTCACAGGTTCAATCCCTGTTACGCCCACCATCCTGATTAGCCGCAAGGCACGAAAGGCTTCCGGGAAACCGGAAGCCTTTTTCGTTTCAAGCCGTTAACCGACCGCATAACGTCCCGCCACCATTCTTCCATCCGTAACAATACCAATAGCGCGAGGCTTGCGGATGCGGGAGCTTGTGGGTCTGAGTTTGTGGCTGGCCTCTCGGCCAGTGGCACTCAGGCGGCCGGGGTCGTGTGGGGCTCCGGCCGCTTCAATAGCGCTTCACTTCCCGAATTTACCGCAAACAAAAGCCGCCCGTGGAAGCTCCAGGGCGGCTTTGCTGTTTTGATCCCTGGGGTCTTTCTTAGAAGACCACGGCGCCTGCCGTCAGTGCCAGAACCAGGAAGATCAGGAAGATCACGATAGCGATAAAGAACAGGATTTTCGCGATGCCCGCGGTGGCAGAGGAGACGCCGGAAAAGCCGAGGAAGCCTGAAATCACGGAGATGACGAGAAAGATGAGAGCCCATTTCAGCATGGTATTATTCCTTCATATCTGATGCGGGAACAACGTGAGAAAAGGTTCCAGGTTCCAGCGCCGTGATGGCCGCGAAGAAATATTCCGGCAAAAATGTGAACTACGCGTCGGCAAGCAGATGCACTCGTCCCGAGATGCCGATCGACACCCGGTCGCCTGACGCAAGCAGCTCGCGGCCGGGGATATCCAGGCGGAAGGAAATCTCGCCCTCGGCGATACCGTCTCCGGCGAGTGTTATCCTCGCATCAAGCGATGGCCCGCAGAAAACCACGTCGCTGACCACAGCCGAGACCCCGTTGTCCGGCGCGTATTCGATCCGGCTGACGGTAAACTGCTCAGGCCGGATCATGATCTGCGCCCGGCCGCGATAGGTGACGTCCGCAACCTCTAGCCGGCCGATCGGGCTGTCGGCTATCCCGTCGCTCACCATGGCCGGCAGCACGACCGCTTCTCCGAGGAAGGTGGCCGTCGCCCGGTCGACGGGTTTCAGATAGACCTCGCGCGGCGTGCCGACCTGGGCGAATTTTCCCGCCCGCATCACGACCAGCTCATCGGCGAAGGCAAGCGCTTCCGCCTGGTCATGGGTCACGAGAATGGTGGTGACGCCGGCAGCCGACAGCACGTCGGCCACAGCCTTTCGGGTGGCGGTCCTCAGGCCCATGTCGAGCGCCGAGAAGGGTTCGTCCAGCAGCATCAGCCGCGGCCTGCGGGCAAGCGCCCTTGCCAGCGCCACGCGCTGCTGCTGGCCGCCGGAAAGCTGATCCGGCTTGCGGGCAAGCATCGCCCCGTCAAGCCCGACCATCTCCATCAGTTCCGCAGCCCTTGCCTGTTTGGCGTCGCGATCCGCGTCCATGCCGAAACCGATATTGTCGAGCACCGAAAGATGCGGAAACAGGCAGCCGTCCTGCGCCACGATGCCGATATTACGTCGGTAGGCAGCAACATGCGCGTCCGCATTGGACATGATCTCGCCGCCAAGCGTGATCGAGCCGGCGTCAGGAACCTCGAACCCGGCAATCAGCCGCAAAAGCGTGGTCTTGCCGCAGCCGGAAGGGCCGACGATGGCCGTGCGGCTTCCGCTTTGGGCTGCAAGGTCGACACCGGCAACGGCTGCGACGGAACCGTAGCTCTTGGCAACGGAGGAAAGGGTAAGCAGCGTCATCGCCCGGCGATCTTTTTTGACTGGTGGTGAAGGAGAAGGGTGAGCGGCAGCGAAAACAGGATCATCAGCAGCGCATACGGTGCGGCTCCCGCATAGTCGATCTCGCTGGTCAGCGCCCAGAATGCCATGGCAAGCGTGCGCGTGCCGTTGGGCGCAAGCATCTGGGTCGCGGTCAGCTCGTTCATGATGCCGAGCGAGGAAAGCGCCATGGCAGATGCAGCGCCGGGCGCCGCCAGCCGCACTGTGGTGGACCAGAGCGCCCGCGCGGGCGAACGTCCGAGACTTTCGGCCGCCTGTTCCAGCTCTGCCGGCACCTGCGCGATGCTGGCGCGCAGGCTGACCAGCGCCCGCGGCAGAAACATGATGACGTAAGCGATGACGATCGTCGCCACCGTCTGGTAAAGCGGCAGCATCACCCGGATCGAGATCGTCACCAGAGCGAGCGCGACAACCACGCCCGGCATCGAGCTTGCGAGATAATAGCAGCCTTCGAGAAACCGACTGGAACGCGTCGGGCGGCGCACCGAAAGCCAGGCGATCGGCACGGCGGCAGCAGCCGTCGCCACACCGCCGATCACGCAGATCGTCAGCGTCTGGGAAAGGGCCAACCCGATCTCGCTGAATTGCCAGATATCAGCACCACCGGCGATCAGCCAGCGCCCGAGCGTCAGCACCGGCACGCCAAGCGAAACCGCAGTAGTCACGACCGGCAGCAGCAGGCAGGGATATCGCCAGACGCCAAGCGAGGCGCGCACCGGATGGCGGGCAACGCCCGAGCCCAGCCGGGCATAGCGACGGCGGCCCCGCACAGCGGCATCGACGCCGATCAGCACGAAGCAGCAGGCCACCAGCACCAGCGCCAGCATATGCGCTGCAACGCCGTTGTAGGTGGACTGGAACTGGTCAAGAATTGCCGTCGTGAATGTGTCGAACCGGATCATCGCATAGAGCCCGTATTCCGACAGGAGATGCAGGCTGATCAGCAGCGCCCCGCCACACAGTGACAGTCTGAGTTGCGGCAACACAACACGCCGCATGACAGCAGCGGGCGAAAGACCGAGAGAGGCCGCCTGATCCTCCAGTGCCGGATCGATCAGCCGAAGGGCCGCCGACACGGGAAGGTAGACGAAGGGAAAGTAGGTCACGACCGAGATCGCGACGCCCGCTCCAAGCCCGTTCAGCCGCGGCCACATACCGATCCAGGCATAGGACTGCACGAAAGCGGGAATGGCGAGCGGCACGATGGCAAGCCAGGCCCATAGCTTTGCACCCGGCAGGTCGGTGCGCTCCGTCAGCCATGCAAGCGCTGTTGCAAGAACCGTCGCGACCGGCACCGTGAAGACGATCAGCGCAACGGTATTGAACAGGAGGTCGCCGACACGGGAACGGAAGATCAGCTGCGATGCCGTTTCCCAGCCGGTCGCAACCGTTGCCCAGAACACGAACCCGAGCGGCGTCAGCGTCAGGGCGGCAATCGCAACGGCGATTGCCAGCGTCCAAGACGATCCGGCAAGGGGTTTCCCCGCAGGCTTCCGGCGCGGCCGGCTGGCAACCATGCTCTCGGTGGTAAACGTCATCGCGTGCTCAAGAAAGAAGAGACATCGCAGGTACGCCCTGCGATGTCCGTGCGCAACAGGATTCGATGGTGTTTAGAGAATGCCGGCGGCTGTCATCATGTCGGTGACCTTGGCATTGTTGAGGCTCGAAGGCTCGACCTTCGGCGCCTGAAGGTCGGCAATCGGAACGAGCGCCTTGTTGGAAGCCTCGTCCTTGCCGACGGCGTATTCGAACGAGGTGCCGTCACGCAGAATCTTCTGGCCGCCCTTGCCGGCAAGCCATTTCAGAAATGCCTGCGCCTGCTCCTTGTGCTTGGAAGAGGCCAGAATGCCACCGCCGGAGATCGACACGAAGGCGCCCGGATCCTGGTTCTTGAAGTAATGCAGCGCAACGTTCTTGCTGTTTTCGCCCGTCTTCGCCTGATCGCCGAAATAGTAGTAGTGATAGATCAGCGCGCCTTCGAACTGGCCCGCATTGACGGCCTTCATGGCGGTGGAGTTGCCACGCACGGCAGTGAAGTTCTCTTTCATGCCCTTCAGCCAGGCAGCGGTTTCCGGCTCACCCTTCAGCTGCAGAAACGCGCCGACGATCGCCTGGAAATCGGCACCCGACGGAGATGCGGCCCAACGGCCCTTCCATTCGGGCTTGGCGAGATCGAGCATCGATTTCGGCAGCTTGTCCTCGGTGAGCTTGGTCTTGTCATAGGCAAACACGGTGGAGCGCGCGGCAATTCCGGTCCAGTGACCGTTGGCCGGGCGGAACTGCTCGGGAACGAGATCGAGCGTTGCCTTGTCGACAGGCTCAAACAGCCCCTTGCCATCGACAAGCGCCATGGCCGGCGAATTTTCCGTCAGAAACAGGTCGGCCGGCGAGTTGGCGCCTTCCTGCACAATCTGGTTTGCCATTTCGAGGTCGGATCCGTTGCGCACCGTAATGACGATGCCGGTCTCTTCCTTGAAGGCCTCGACCCATTCCTTGGTCAGGCCCTCGTGCTGGGCATTGTAGATCGTCAGGCTGTCGGCGACCTGCGCGTTGGCCGGCATGGACAGAGCCAGTAGCGAAACGGCGAGCGAAGCTCCGGCCGAAAGAGCAGACAGAATTTTCAAGTTTGCCTCCAATTTATAAGCGTCATCGCATCGATAGCCAAAGCCGACCTGCGTAGTCAAGTTTAAGAATCGAACGGGGATGGAGACCGATTGCGGCAAATGCCGGCGAATCAGGTAGAGCTGAAACGAACACATCAAGAACAAGCCGCGGAAGCTGAATGTCGGTTGCTTATCTGGAAAAATTGAACGAGGCCCAGCGCCGCGCGGTCGAGCATGGTTCGGACGTTCCGGATGGCGGCGCTGCGGGACCGCTTCTGGTGATTGCAGGCGCAGGCTCGGGCAAGACCAACACGCTTGCCCATCGCGTCGCCCATCTGATCGTTTCAGGCGCCGATCCGCGCCGCCTGCTGCTGATGACGTTTTCCCGCCGTGCCGCTTCGGAAATGGGCCGCCGCGTCCAGCGTATCTGCCGTGAAGTGATGGGTGCAAAGTCCGGCGTCATGACCGATGCGCTCGCCTGGGCCGGCACGTTTCACGGCATCGGCGCAAGGCTGTTGCGGATCTATGCCGAACAGATCGGCCTCGACCAGGAATTCACCATCCACGACCGTGAGGATTCCGCCGACCTGATGAACCTCGTTCGCCACGAGCTCGGCTTCTCCAAGATGGAAAGTCGGTTTCCGACCAAGGGCACCTGCCTTGCCATCTATTCGCGCGCCGTCAATTCCGAGACGCCGCTGGACGAGGTCCTGAAGACCTCCTTCCCGTGGTGCCTTGCCTGGGAACCGCAGCTGCGCGATCTGTTTGCCTCCTATGTCGAGGCCAAGCAGGCGCAGAACGTGCTCGATTACGACGATCTCCTGCTCTACTGGGCGCAGATGATGAGCGAGCCGCTGATCGCACAGGATGTCGGCGAACGATTCGATCACGTCATGGTCGACGAATACCAGGACACCAACCGCTTGCAATCCTCGATCCTGATGGCGATGAAGCCCGGCGGCCGCGGGCTGACGGTGGTGGGCGACGACGCCCAGTCGATCTATTCGTTCCGTGCCGCCACGATCCGCAACATCCTCGATTTCCCCGCGACCTTCGATCCACCCGCCAACATCGTCACGCTCGACCGCAATTACCGCTCGACCACCACCATTCTGGCAGCCGCCAACGGCGTCATCGAACTTGCCCGTGAGCGGTTCACGAAAAACCTGTGGACCGACCGGCAGTCGGAGGAGCGGCCGCGTCTGGTCACCGTCAAGGACGAGACCGAGCAGGCGAGCTATATCGTGGAAAAGATCCTCGAGAATCGCGAAACCGGCATGCTGCTGAAGCAGCAGGCCGTGCTGTTTCGCGCCTCGCACCACTCCGGCCCGCTGGAAGTGGAACTGACCCGCCGCAACATTCCCTTCGTCAAGTTCGGCGGCCTGAAATTCCTCGATAGCGCCCATGTCAAGGACATGCTGGCGGCTTTGCGCTTTGCCCAGAACCCGCGTGACCGGGTTGCGGGGTTCAGGCTTCTGCAGCTCATTCCGGGTATCGGCCCGCAAACGGCGGCAAAGATCCTCGATGCGATCGCAGCCGATCCGGAACCGCTGGCAGCACTCCAGGAAATCCCCTCGCCTCCAAGGTCCGGCGAAGACTGGCCGGCCTTTGTCGAGATGCTTGGCGCCGTCAGGAAAAGCGAAGGCTGGCCTTCCGAAATCGGTCTCGCCCGCCAATGGTACGAGCCGCATCTTAGCCGCATCCACGAAGATGCCGACACCCGCAAGGCCGACCTTCTGCAACTGGAGCAGATCGCCTCGGGCTACGCGTCGCGCGAACGCTTCCTCACCGAACTGACGCTCGATCCGCCGGATGCGACGAGCGACCAGGCCGGCGTGCCGCTGCTGGACGAGGATTACCTGATCCTCTCGACCATCCATTCCGCCAAGGGCCAGGAATGGCGCTCGGTGTTTCTGCTCAACTGTGTCGACGGCTGCATTCCATCCGACCTCGGCACCGGCACGACGGCCGAAATCGAGGAGGAACGGCGGCTTCTCTACGTGGCGATGACGCGCGCGAAGGATCACCTTCATCTGATCACGCCGCAGCGTTTCTTTACCCACGGTCAGCATTCGCAGGGCGACCGGCACGTCTACGCCTCGCGCTCCCGCTTCATCCCGGCAACGCTCCTGCAGTTCTTCGAAAGCACCGCCTGGCCGGTGGTGGCGCAGATGACCGAAGCCGAACGCCAGGCCCGCCACCAGATCCGCATCGACGTAACGGCAAGAATGCGCGGCATGTGGCGCTGACCGCCACAAGTTGCGCGAACGTATAGGCAGTACGCCCGACATTGGAGATTGCGTGGTGAAAAAATCGTCGCTGGAAGCCGCATTCTCGATGAAGGAGCCGGTGATCGGGATGCGGTTTGCGTCCGAAGACCTGACCGATTTCATCACGTCCGAATCGAAATTCGCAGATTGCCGGTTCAACGATTGCATCTTCGACGGCGCGAAGATCAGGGAATGCGAATTCATCGGCTGCAGCTTTTCCAACTGCTCCTTCAAGGAAGCCGAGTTTTTGAACTGCATCTTCGTCGATCGCGAAACGCAGGCAGGATCTGCGTGGAATTACTGCGACCTCAACGAGGCGAAGTTTAAGGCCTGCAACCTTTCCAACAACCGCATCGTCAAATGCGAGGCCTTCCTGCTCGAGATTACCGACTCGTCGGCTGTCGGTCTGCAGTTCGATGCCGAGGTTCATCGCAAGATCAGCAAGCGCATGATGTTTGGCGGCGTCGTCTTACAGCGTTGCAAGCTGCAATACGCGGTGTTTGCGGCCTCAAGCTACGAAGAGAGCCGGTTCGAGAGCTGCGATCTCAGAGACTGCTCGTTTGTCGAAAGCAATCTCAGCCGCGTCAGCCTGATGGGATCGAGCCTCAACAATATCGATTTCACCGGCGCGACGCTTGATTTCGCCAACCTCTCGCAGGCGACCTTCGACGAGATGGATCTTGCAGCCATGGCGTCGTTCAAGGGCATGACTGTCAGCCGCGACCAGCACGAAAACCTGCTCCGCTCGATGGGAATTCTGACGTCGGGATAAGCAGCAGACACAACCGGTGGGCGGAAAGGCTTTCCTTTCAAACCGAAAAAGCATTAGAGCGACCGTTCTGCGTCGAAGGAGACTGAAGTGGACAGCAATCAATCGGCAAGGGCCTCGCGGGCGACGTCGTCAGCCCAGCCGGCCCCGTCGACGAAGAAGGCTGCAGCGTGGATGCTGACGTCGATCAGCCTGCTGCTGCTGATGGCGATTTCCGGCCGGATCATCACCCGCGAGATCGACGTCTTCCAGGTGATGGAAATGCGCTCGATCATCGCCTTCTTCATGCTTTTGCCGCTGGTGTTTCGCGAGGGTGGCTTCAAAGCCATGCGGACCACCATCCTGCCGGCCCATATCGGCCGCAACGTCGCCCACTATATCGGCCAGTTCGCCTGGCTGATGGGCCTGACGCTGATCCCGCTCGCGCAGGTGATCGCCATCGAATTCACCGCCCCTATCTGGGCGGCGCTGATGGCAGCGGCTTTCCTCGGGGAGAAGCTGACATGGCGCAAGGGTGCGGCGATCGGCTTCGGGCTCGCCGGCGTGCTTCTGATCCTGCGGCCAGGCGCCGCCCCGCTCAACCCAGGCCACCTGATCGTGCTCGGCGCTGCCTTCTTCTTCGCCATTTCCTTCATCACCACCAAGCTTTTGACGCGCACCGACAGCGCCACCAAGATCATCTTCTGGATGCTGATCATCCAGTCGATCATCGGGCTGATCCCGGCGCTCCGGGTATGGACCTGGCCGTCCGCGGGGATCTGGCCGTGGATCTTCCTGATCGCGTTCACCGGGACATTCGCGCATTACTGCATGGCAAAGGCGCTGTCTTATGCCGATGCGACGGTGGCGATGCCGATGGATTATCTCCGCGTGCCGGCCTCGGCCCTCATCGGCTACCTTCTCTACGCCGAAGCCATCGACGGCCTGACCGCCGCCGGCGCAATCCTCATCCTCGCCGGCAACCTCTTCAACCTGCGACGCCCGAACGCCGGAAGAATCCAACAGACGCCGCCGTGAGATCGGTTTAGTCTTGTTCCTTGAATGCTGCGGGGATATCGCGCGCGCCGTGCAGGATGCGCTCAATTCTCACACCATCCTGGGACACGGTGTAGAACATCACGTACCGTTTGAAGTGGATGCAACGAAGCCCGGTCGCGCATCAGGAGCGGCGTCCGCCATATCTGGCTTCAAGCCGATCGAAGACGTCATCCGCCGGAATGCCCGGCCCGCTCTCGATCCCGGTGCGGATATCCGCCTTCAGTGCGTCGAAGCCGGCCTTGCCGTGCTCCTCCATCTCTTCGAGCAGGCGAAGGCTATCGCGCATGACCTCGCTTTCGCTCGCATAGCGTCCGCTTTCCACCAGTTTGCGCACGAAGCTTTCGTAATGGGGGCCGAGTTCATAACTGGAAGGCATAAGATCCACCCTTGTTTCACCGAAATTATCAATCTTCGACATCCACGTAAAGCGTATCCCCTCGCGCAACTCGTCACCGCTTCTCCAGCAACTCGATCTGGATCTGCTGGAGTTCCGCGAGCCGTTCCCACTGCTTGGCCATCTGGTGATCGATCTTTTCATGCAGCTGGCGGATTTCGAGTTCGGCTCGAAGGTTGACCATGTAGTCGTTTTCGCTGCGCAGCCGGTCCTTGTCCTCCTGCCGCCTCTGGCTCATCATGATGACGGGTGCCTGGAGCGCGGCAAGCGAGGACAGGACGAGATTGAGCAGGATGAACGGATAGGGGTCGAACGGATCGGCGGACAAACCAACCACGTTAAGCGCCATCCACAGAACCAGCACGGCTAAAAAGGACAGGATGAAGGTCCAGGAGCCTCCGAAGGCGGCGACCCTGTCGGCGACCCTTTCCCCGAACGTTTCCGCCTGGTCGATTGCGGCGGGCGCGCCCGCCTGAACCGTCAGCGTTCCCTTTTCGAAACTGTCGAGCACGCGGGCGTCAAGCTCGGTGATCTCGCCCCGCTCCTCTTCCAGCAGTGCCTCCACGTAGCGCCGCCTGAAGCGCGCCAGATCCTCGTCGCAGATCAGACTGTCGGCGCTACAGGTCTTTACCTCCTCCGCGATCATCTCGAAGAGATGCGGCCTGAGAGTGCCCGCCTTGTGAAGCTTCGATACCGCAAACGTGCGACCGCAGATGAGGCATTGCCCGGTTCTCCCGGTCGTTTGAGAAGCATGCTTACCCATTGTCTGAAGCCTCGTTCTTCGTATCGACAGCCAGGAGCGGCGCCAGATGGAATACCTTTGGTGAAAATCTGTCCGAAAACACGTCAGAGCGGCCGATATAGAGGAGTGTCGAGCCGGTAAGCCCGGCCAGCACGTCCAGCAACAGCGCCTGCGTCTCCGGTTCGAGCCCTTCCAGGACGTCGTCCATGATCAGCCAGTCCGGCTTTCGAAGCACGGCATTGGCGATCTGCAGCGCCACTTCCTCGTCCTTGTCGAGCAGCCGGTCCCATCGCTCCACCTCGTCGAGTTTATCGACGAGCCGATGCAGACCGACTTTCTCCAACGCTTGCGCCAGCGCCGCGTCGGTCATGTCGGGAATGCCATCGCGCATTCCAGCAGGCCCAGTCGCCGGATAGGTCATGACCTCGCGCAGTGATGCGGTCGGCAGATAACCTTCCTGCGGCATCATGATCATCCGATCTGCGGCCGGCAGTCGGATCTCGCCCTTGCCCCAGGGCCAGATACCGGACAGTGCCTGGAACAGAAGATGCCGGTCTGTCCCCGGATTGCCGTTGATCAGCACGCGCTCGCCGGGTCGGATGGTGAAGGCGCCTTCCGCGACCCTGATGCCATGGCCGTCCCCACCCTTGTCGGGTTCGCCGAAGACCGCAAGGTCGGTGACGGACAGCACGTCCTCCCCATCGCTTTTCCGGTAGGTGAGGACGGAGCCTTCCATCGCCGGCGTATCCATCGAAACCAGGGCATTGCGGAACGAGGAGACACGGCCGAGCGTCGCCCGCCAGTCGGCGATGACGCTGAAATTCGCCACATACCAGCGCAGCGCCTGGTTGACCTGGTTGAAGGCGCCGACCGCCATCATCAGACCGCCGAACGAAAGATTGCCGGAAAAATACATCGGCGAGGCAATGATGATCGGCGCCACCAACGCCAGCCAACCGAAACCGGCCGACACCCAGGTCAGGTTAGTGAGCGCCCAGGCAAGCTTGCGCAGCATGCCGAGCACATCATCGATTGCGGCGTGAACGCGAAAAAGCTCGCTTTCCTCGCCGCGCGCAAGCGTGATCGGCTTCATGTTCTCGTTCGCCCGGACAAGGGTCGCGCGCAGATCAGCCTCGCGGGCATAGCGCTGCGCATTCAGTCGCGCCAGCCGGCTGCCGACGACGTTGCTCATGACGGATCCGAAAAGGGCGTAGAGGATCGTCGCCCACAGCATATAGCCGGGAATGACGATGGTACGACCGCCGATCTGCAGGCCAAAATCAGTCGAGATCGCCCATAGCACGCCGATGAAACTTGCAAGAAGAATGGTCGAATTGACGAGGCCGATCGACAGTGACGTCGTGTTCTCGGCCAGGATGCGGGTGTCCTCGTGCAGTCTCTGGTCCGGATTGTCGGCGATCGCACCGGCACCGGCAAGCTTCAGGGCCCGCCCCGGCGTCAGCCAGACATCGGCGAGATCGCGGGCCAGCCCTTCTCGCATCCGCATCGCGGCGATCTGGTTCAGCCATTGCTGGATGACGTTGAGCAGTGTCAGGAGCGAGGCGAGAACTCCGAACACCACAAGCTGGTGGAGGAATTCGGGCATGTCGCGCCGCGCCAAGGCATCGTAGAACGGTCCGTTCCACTCATTCAGCCGGTAGGTGGCGTAGGTGGTCGCAAAGATGACGCAGAGCAGCGCGGCCGTGAGCGCGAGAACGGGATTGCGCACCGGGGACGCCCAGAACGCCCCTGTCATCATTTTGAGCTGGCCAGACAGAGGAAGTTCATAGGGCTCCGCCTTATCTTGCGAATTCACCATCTGCCGCCGGCTCCTGCCTGTCTGTGTCGAGTCCTAACTACCACAAGGGAATTGCGAAGGTGCGAGAAAGGCGTGCCGTTCACGGCTGACCGGAAACAGCGTCGAGCGTCCCACGATCGAATGCGGACGTCCGCTCGTCACATCGCCTTGAACAGCACACTCGGATCGGTGAGGTATTTCGCAAAGATCGGCAGGCTGGCGCCGCCGATGGCGCGGGCGTGGCTGCCGACCTTGCCCTCGATGATATCGGGGATGATGACACCTTGCAGGTCCAGCCGCTTGACGGCCTCGATCGTCTCGGTGACGATCCGCTTGCGCACCCAGGACGGAAAGCCGCCATCGATCACGGCAGCCCCGAAATCGATGATCGAGGCGCTGGCAATGATCGCCTGCGCAAGCGCTGCCGCCGTCTCGCCGATCCACAGATCGAGCGGCGCGCCGAAATCGATCCATTCGTCGGCCGAATACCACAGCGGCTCCGGATCGATCCCCTTTTCCTTCAGCATGTTTTCAAGAACGAAAATTGAAGCGACGTCGAGCAACTGCCGGGTTGAACCGTCCCTGCCGCGCACCGGAAGCGGCGCGACGGCGCCGGCAGTCCCGGTTCGGCCGGAAAACACCGCGGAGTTCAGAACGATGCCGCCGCCGATAAATGACCCGATGAAGAAATAGACAAAGTCCGGATAGGACGGACCGATCCCGAACACCAGCTCCGCACCGCAGGCGCTGGTCGCGTCGTTCTGCAGGTAGACGGCATGCTTGGTCGAGGCGGAGACCTCCTGCTGCAGGTCGAAATCGCGCCAGAGGTCCATCGCGCCCGCAGGCGCGCCGACCTCGTCTGCCCAGTTCCACAGTTCGAACGGCGCCGAGATCCCGATGCCGGCGATCCGCTCACGCTCGACCATGCTGAGCTGGCCCTCGAGCCTGCCGATCCCCTTGCCGATGATCTCGATGATCTTCTGCGGCACTGGGTAGGCGTAGGTTTCGTGATGATGCATCCGGATCTGCCCGACGAAATCCATCAGCACCAGATCGGCGCTGCGCCGGCCGATTTTCACCCCGAAGGAAAACACGGCATCGGGATTGAGCCGCATCGGGACCGACGGCTGCCCCACCCGGCCGCGGATCGGTTCGCCGCGCAGCAGAAGCCCGTCCTTTTCGAGCGATCGCATGATCACCGACACAGTCTGCGCCGACAGTCCGCTGGCGCGGGTAATGTCCGCCTTCGACATTTCGCCGTGCATGCGAACAAGCGAAAGGACCAGCCTCTCGTTATAGGCACGCACGCGAACCTGGTTCGATCCGCCCGAAAAACTGCCGAGCGGCATCGACCCTGTCGCGGTACTTCCCGCGATCGACATTGGAACTCCTCCCGAAACTCGCCGTGGATCGTCGCTCCACGCACGCCGAATATGCCACCGTGGATAAATAATTCAATCGGAATTAATTATTGACAGCTCATGGAAAACTGGTCTTAATCCGGGCTGCAGAGGACATGGGAGGCTTGGAGACGGCGCTCGTCGAATTCGATGGCACCCGGTGTTTCTGAACATTTGCATCAATCGCCCCAGGCTTGGGGAAAAGATCTCTCGGGAGGAGATATCATGAAAAAGACTGTGCTTTCTGGCGCCTTTGCGGCGCTTGTCCTCGGCGTTGCGTTTTCCGCTCCGGCGCACGCAGCCGGCGTCTCCGCCTGCCTCATCACCAAGACAGATACCAATCCGTTCTTCGTGAAGATGAAGGACGGTGCGACTGCGAAAGCCAAGGAACTCGGCGTCACGCTGAAATCCTATGCCGGCAAGATCGATGGCGATTCCGAAAGCCAGGTTGCCGCGATCGAAACCTGCATCGCCGATGGCGCCAAAGGTATTCTGATCACCGCGTCCGACACCAAGGGCATCGTGCCGAACCTCAAGAAGGCCCGCGACGCCGGCATGCTGATCATCGCGCTCGACACGCCGCTGGAGCCGATCAATGCGGCCGATATGACGTTTGCGACCGACAACCTTCTGGCCGGCAAGCTGATTGGCCAGTGGGCCAAGGAAACGCTCGGCGACAAGGCCAAGGAAGCCAAGGTGGCCTTCCTCGACCTTACCCCGTCGCAGCCTTCCGTCGACATCCTGCGCGACCAGGGCTTCATGATCGGTTTCGGCATCGATCCGAAGGATCCGAACAAGATCGGCGACGAAGACGATCCGCGCATCGTCGGCCATGACGTGACCAACGGCAATGAAGAAGGCGGTCGCACCGCGATGGAAAACCTTCTGCAGAAGGATCCGACCATCAACGTCGTCCACACCATCAACGAACCGGCAGCAGCCGGCGCCTATGAAGCGCTGAAGGCCGTCGGTCGCGAGAAGGACGTGCTTCTGGTTTCCGTCGACGGCGGTTGCCCGGGCGTCAAGAACGTCGCCGGCGGCGTCATCGGCGCCACCTCGCAGCAATACCCGCTGCAGATGGCATCGCTTGGCATCGAGGCGATCAAGAAGTTCGCCGATACCGGTGAAAAGCCGAAGCCGACTGCCGGCAAGGACTTCTTCGACACAGGCGTAACGCTCGTGACCGACAAGCCGGTTTCGGCGATCAAGTCGATCGACACCAAGGAAGGTCTGGCCAAGTGCTGGGGCTGATCCCCACCTGCATTTGACAGACCAAACACGACCCTCCCCGCAACGGGGAGGGCTTCATCCGGCGGCAACCGCTCAGACAATCCATGCGTCCGCCGCAAGTCTCCTCCCACCGGGGTGGGAGAGATGGCCGGCAGGCCGGAGAGGGTCTCTCACTGTCGAGCGACAACGGAATTTCTCGGAGGAACATCCATGACCGAGCCAACGGCGGCATCGCCGCATCATGACTACGAAAAGGTTCTGAAGGACAGTTCGACCGACGTCGCGTCCTTCGATGGCGACAAGAAAACGCCAGTCCAGAAGTTCCAGCATTTCCTGCACACCAGCCCGTCAGCGGTTTCGCTGATCGTTCTCGTCGCAGCCCTGCTGGTGTTCGGCATCCTTCTCGGCGGCAAATTCTTCAACGCCTTCTCCCTGACGCTGATCCTGCAGCAGGTGGCAATCACCGGCATTATCGGCGCGGCGCAGACACTGGTCATCATGACCGCCGGCATCGATCTTTCGGTCGGCGCCATCATGGTCCTTTCCTCTGTCGTCATGGGCCAGATGGTCTTCCGCTACGGGGTTCCTGTTGAAATCGCCATTCCCTGCGGCTTCGCGGTCGGCGCGATTTGCGGCTTCATCAACGGCTTCCTGATCGCCCGCGTGAAACTGCCGCCCTTCATCGTCACGCTCGGCATGTGGCAGATCGTCCTTGCCACCAACTTCCTCTATTCCTCCAACGAGACGATCCGCTCGCAGGAAATCGAGGCGACGGCTCCGCTTCTGCAGTTCCTCGGCACGACGTTTAAGGTCGGCGGTGCGGTGTTCACCTTCGGTGTCGTCGCGATGGTGCTGCTGGTCGCCGTCCTCTGGTACGTGCTCAACCAGACCGCCTGGGGCAGACATCTTTACGCAGTCGGTGACGATCCCGAAGCGGCAGAGCTTTCCGGCGTCAACGTCAAGCGCATGCTGATTTCGGTCTACGTTCTGGCCGGCACCATCTGCGCGCTTGCCGGCTGGGTCTCGATCGGCCGCAACGGTTCGGTTTCCCCGACAGTGGGCCAGTTCGCCAACATCGAATCCATCACCGCCGTGGTGATCGGCGGCATATCGCTGTTCGGCGGCCGCGGCTCGATCCTCGGCATGGTGTTCGGCGCCCTCATCGTCGGCGTGTTCTCGTTCGGCCTTCGAATGCTCGGCACCGACGTCCAGTGGACCTACCTCCTGATCGGCGTGCTGATCATCGCCGCCGTCGCAATCGATCAATGGATCAGAAAGGCAGCCGGCTGATGGCACGCGATCCGAACACTCAACCCATCCTCGCCGCCCGCGGACTGGTCAAGCGCTACGGCCGCGTGACCGCCCTCGACAACGCGGATTTCGACCTCTACCCGGGTGAAATCCTCGCCGTCATCGGCGATAACGGCGCCGGCAAGTCGTCGCTGATCAAGGCGATTTCAGGCGCGATCCGTCCCGACGAGGGCGAGATCACGCTGGAAGGCAAGCCGGTCCAGTTCCGCTCGCCGATCGAGGCCCGCGATGCGGGCATCGAGACCGTCTACCAGAACCTCGCGCTCTCGCCGGCACTGTCGATCGCAGACAACATGTTCCTCGGCCGCGAAATCCGCAGCAAGGGTTTCATGGGCAAATACCTGCGCAAGCTCGATCATGGCGCCATGGAAAAGTTTGCCCGCGGCAAGCTCTCCGAACTCGGCCTGATGACCATCCAGAACATCAACCAGGCGGTCGAGACACTCTCGGGCGGTCAGCGCCAGGGTGTGGCTGTGGCGCGCGCTGCGGCCTTCGGTTCCAAGGTGATCATCCTCGACGAACCGACGGCGGCGCTTGGCGTCAAGGAAAGCCGCAAGGTGCTGGAACTGATCCTCGACGTGCGCTCGCGCGGCATTCCGATCGTGCTGATCAGCCACAACATGCCGCATGTCTTTGAAGTGGCCGATCGTATCCACATCCACCGGCTCGGAAAACGACTGACCGTCATCAACCCGAAAGACTACACGATGTCCGACGCCGTCGCCTTCATGACCGGCGCCAAGGTCCCGACGGAAGCCGTCGCCGCTTAGCGGAAATAACTGTGGCGCCCCTCACCCTAAACTCTCCCCGCTCGCGGGGAGAGGGGACGTGCCTTGATTGAGGCGTAGAGCAAGCGGCTCGCGTCTTCACCCCGCCTTCGGGGAGAAGGTGGCGGCAGCAGGATGATGGGCAGTCGCGGGCGGATGAGCCTACCCCGGCACAACCTTCGAAAACCGAACGAAGCTCACCTTTCGACGTGAGCGGGAAAACAGCCTGCCCCGCCTTGCATTCTTTTCATGCATTGCACAAACTCGCGGCAACGATGACGTAACGGCCCGTTCAACAAGGCCGGCAAGGGGCATAATGTCGATCAAGGCGAGCATCTACCACCTCACCCATTACAGCTATGACAGGCCGGTCCGCATGGGGCCGCAGATCATCCGGCTGAAGCCCGCCGCCCATTCCCGCACAAAGGTGCTGTCGCATTCGCTGAAGGTCACGCCGGAGAATCACTTCGTCAACCTGCAGCAGGACCCTTACGGCAACTACCTCGCCCGCTTCGTGTTTCCCGAACCGGTGACCGAATTCAAGATCGAGGTCGACCTCGTCGCCGACATGACGGTCTACAATCCCTTCGACTTCTTCGTCGAGGAAGAGGCGCAGGCCTGGCCGTTCACCTATCCGGCCGACCTTATCGAAGACCTGTCGATCTACCGCACGCCCGAGCCGCCGGAACCGGCGCTCGTCGAGTACCTGAAGACGCTGGACATGTCGCCCGGCCAGCCGACCGTCGACATGGTTGTCGGCATCAATGCCCGCCTGCAGCAGGCAATCGGTTATGTCATCCGCATGGAACCCGGCGTCCAGACGCCCGAGCAGACGCTGACCTCGGCCATGGGCTCCTGCCGCGACTCGAGCTGGCTGCTGGTGCAGATCCTGCGCCATCTGGGCTTTGCCGCCCGTTTCGTCTCCGGTTACCTCATCCAGCTGACGCCGGACCTGAAGGCGCTCGACGGTCCCTCGGGCACCGAGGTCGATTTCACCGATCTGCATGCCTGGTGCGAAGTCTATCTGCCGGGCGCCGGCTGGATCGGCCTTGATCCGACATCGGGCCTTTTGACCGGCGAAAGCCACATTCCGCTGGCCGCCACGCCGCACTACCGCAACGCCGCGCCGATCTCGGGCGGTTACTTCGGTGAAGCCAACACCTCGTTCGACTTTGCCATGAACATCACGCGCGTGGCCGAACATCCGCGCATCACCAAGCCCTTCTCGGATGACAGCTGGGACGCGCTGAACGATCTCGGCGAACAGGTGGACCGCGTGCTGGAAGCCCAGGACGTGCGCCTCACGATGGGCGGCGAACCGACCTTCGTGTCGATCGACGACTTCGAATCCGACGAATGGAACACCGGCGCCGTCGGCCCCACCAAGCGCGAAAAGGCCGACGTCCTCATCCGCAAGCTGCGTGAAAAATTCGCGCCGGGCGGTTTCCTGCACTACGGCCAGGGTAAATGGTATCCGGGCGAAAGCCTGCCGCGCTGGACGTTCTCGCTCTACTGGCGCAAGGACGGCAAGCCGATCTGGAGCAATCCCGATCTGGTGGCCGAAGAAGGCCGCGACTATGGCAGCGGCGAGCAGGACTCGCAGCAATTCCTGACGGCACTCGCAGCGGAACTCGATATCGGCGAAGAGATGGTCGTGCCCGCCTATGAGGATCCGGCCGAATGGATCATCAAGGAAGGCTCGCTGCCTGATAATGTCGATCCATCCAATTCGAAACTCAAGGACCCGGAAGAGCGCAACCGCATCGCCCGCGTCTTCGAACGCGGCCTGACCAACCCGTCCGGTTATATCCTGCCTGTTCAGGCCTGGCAGTCGCACGCGCGAGGCGGCAGCATGGGCGCAAAGCGCTGGATCAGCGAAAAATGGAGCACCCGTCGCGGCAAGATCTTCCTTGTGCCCGGCGACAGCCCCGTCGGCTACCGCCTGCCGCTCGGCACGCTTCCCTATATCCCGCCATCGCAATTTCCCTATATCCACGAAGCCGATCCGTCGATCCCCCGCACCGCCCTGCCGGACGTAATCGTCCCGCCGGGTCACGAAGAGACCGAAGGCCGGGCAATGCCCGAGCAGTCGTTCACGGCAGGCGACCCGACCAATCCCGGCCGCGTCGAACAGACGCTCGGTGAGATCGGCGGCGCGGTGCGCACCGCGATTTCCGTCGAGCCGCGCGATGGTCGTCTCTGCGTCTTCATGCCACCGGTCGAAAAGATCGAGGACTATCTCGAACTGATCGCAGCTGCCGAAAACGCCGCGACCAAGCTCGGTCTCGCCGTCCATATCGAAGGCTACGCGCCGCCGCATGACGAGCGCATCAACGTCATCCGCGTCGCGCCCGATCCTGGCGTCATCGAGGTCAACATCCATCCGGCCGCAAGCTGGAAAGAGACGGTCGAGACGACAACGGCGATCTATGAAGAGGCCCGCCAGAGCCGTCTCGGCGCCGACAAATTCATGATCGACGGCCGCCATACGGGCACCGGCGGCGGCAATCACGTCGTGGTCGGCGGCGCCAATCCCAACGACAGCCCGTTCCTGCGACGTCCGGACCTGCTCAAAAGCCTCGTGCTGCACTGGCAGCGCCATCCGGCGCTGTCCTACCTGTTCTCCGGCCTGTTCATCGGACCGACTAGCCAAGCACCGCGTCTTGACGAGGCGCGTCACGATTCGATGTACGAGCTCGAAATCGCGATGTCGCAGGTGCCGATGCCGGGCGAGGGTGCGGCACCGCTGCCATGGCTCGTCGACCGGCTCTTCCGCAACCTTCTGACCGACGTCACCGGCAACACGCACCGTTCCGAAATCTGCATCGACAAGCTGTTTTCCCCTGACGGACCGACCGGCCGCCTCGGCCTCGTCGAATTCCGCGGTTTCGAAATGCCACCGAATGCGCGCATGTCGCTCGCCCAGCAACTGCTCGTGCGCGCGCTCATTGCCCGCTTCTGGAAAAACCCGGTTCAGGGCCGGTTTACCCGCTGGGGCACGGCGCTCGCCGACCGGTTCATGCTGTCCCATTACATCTGGGCCGATTTCATGGACGTGCTGGCGGACCTGCGCGAAAACGGCTTCGACCTCCGGCCCGAATGGTTCGAGGCACAGCTCGAGTTCCGCTTCCCGTTCTTTGGCGAGGTGGAATACGAGGGCGCCAAGCTCGAACTCCGTCAGGCGCTCGAACCCTGGCATGTGATGGGCGAACAGGGCGCGATCGGCGGCACGGTGCGCTATGTCGACAGTTCCGTGGAGCGCCTGCAGGTGCGGCTCGAGACCAGCAACCCGCAGCGCTATACCGTCGCCTGCAACGGTCGCGCCGTCCCCTTGACGCCGACGGGCATATCCGGTGTTTCGGTCGCCGGCGTGCGCTTCAAGGCCTGGCAGCCTTCGTCTGGCCTGCATCCGGTTCTGCCGGTCAATACACCGCTGACATTCGATATCTATGATACATGGTCCAGCCGCTCGATCGGCGGCTGCATTTATCATGTTGCCCATCCGGGCGGTCGCAACTATGAGACCTTTCCGGTCAATGGCAACGAAGCGGAAGCGCGAAGGCTCGCACGGTTCGAACCGTGGGGACACACGGCCGGCAGTTATGCTTTGATGCAGGAAATGCCATCGCCCGAATTTCCGCTGACACTCGATCTGCGCCGGCCACCCGGGATTTAAACGGACAACCTGGGTTTTAACTGGAGTTGACAGCAAGCCATGTCCAACGGACCGGCAACAGAGCACGCCAAGGCGGAAGCCGCCATTGGCGAGACAGGTGTTGGCGAGATCGCCATTGACCCGATCCTCGGCTACGCGGCCTTGGCCGGCGTAACCGACGAGATGCTGGACGCCGAAGGTCGCATCAAGCCGGTCTGGGAGAACCTGATCGCGCATCTGAGCCGTCTCTCGGAAGCCGAGCTGCACGAACGGTTTGCCCGCGCCGACCGCTACCTGCGCGATGCCGGCGTGTTCTACCGAACCTATGCGGCACCCGGCACCACGGCCGGAAGCGGCAGCGGCGAACGGGCCTGGCCGATCAGCCATATCCCGGTCCTGATCGCAGAAAAGGAATGGGAAGAGATCTCCCGCGGCCTCAAGCAACGCGCCGACCTGCTGGAAGCGATGCTTGCCGATATCTATGGCGACAACAAGCTGGTCGAGGAAGGGTTTCTGCCGCCGCAGCTTGTTGCCGGAAACCCGGAATTTCTGCGCCCGCTGGTGGGCATAAAGCCGGTCAGCGGCCATTACCTGCATTTCTGTTCGTTCGAAATCGGCCGCGGCCCGGATGGCGACTGGTGGGTTCTGGCCGACCGCACGCAGGCCCCGTCAGGCGCAGGATTTGCGCTCGAAAACCGCGTCGCCACCACCCGCGCACTGTCGGATATCTACGCCGAAAGCCACGTCCACCGCCTCGCCTCCTTCTTCGGCGCTTTCCGCGATGCGCTGCAGAGCCACAAGCAATATCCCGACGACCGGATCGCGGTTCTTTCCCCCGGCCCCGCCAACGAAACCTATTTCGAACACGCCTATATCGCCCGCTATCTCGGCTTCATGCTGCTCGAAGGCGAGGACCTGACCGTTCTCAACAACCGCGTCATGGTCCGCACTGCGGCGGGTCTCAAACCCATCGGCGTTCTCTGGCGCCGCCTCGACGCGTCCTATGCCGATCCGATGGAATTGAACCAGAGCTCCCATATCGGCACGCCCGGCATGGTGCAGGCGCTGCGGTCCGGGTCGCTGACACTGGTCAATGCGCTCGGATCCGGCATTCTTGAAACCCGGGCGCTTCTCGCCTTCATGCCCGCCATCTGCCGCCGCCTTCTCGGCGAAGCGCCGATCATGCCGTCGATCGCGACCTGGTGGTGCGGCCAGAAGGCCGAGCGGGAGCACGTTGCTAAAAATATCGGGCGGATGGTGATCGGTCCGGCCTATTCCGGCCTGCCCTTCTTCGACGACAACGGCCAGTCGGTGCTCGGCTCGTCCTTGAGAGAGACCGCAAGAGAATCGATCGGCGAGTGGCTGTCGAGCGAAGGCGCCAAGCTCGTCGGCCAGGAAGTTGTGACGCTGTCGACAACACCCGCTTATGTCGACGGCAAGCTGGTACCGCGTCCGATGTCGCTACGTGTTTTTGCCGCCCGCACCGAAGATGGCTGGCAGCTCATGCCCGGCGGTTTTGCCCGTATCGGCTCGGGCGACGACGTGGCCGCGATCGCCATGCAGGCCGGCGGCACCGCGGCCGATGTCTGGATCGTTTCCGACAAGCCCGTCGACAAGCCGACGCTGCTGCCGCCGGAGGAAAGCTTTACCCGCAACATGCCGGGTTCGCTGCCGTCGCGCGCCGCCGACAATCTGTTCTGGCTTGGTCGCTATATCGAGCGCTCGGAAGGCGCGTTGCGCATCCTGCGCTCCTGGCACCTGCGATACGCCGAATCCGCCGATCCCGACGCGCCGCTTCTGGTCGACGTCGCCGGTTATCTGAAATCGATCGATATGGACATGGCGAAGGCCGTGCCGGCGCCGCTTCTGTCCCACCTCAACAGCGCCATCTATTCGGCTAGCAACATCCGCGACCGCTTTTCGCCGGATGGCTGGCTGGCCCTCACGGATCTTGCCAAGACCACCAAGCGCTTTCATGAAACCGCACAACCGGGCGACGATGCCGCCCATGCCAGCACCATCCTTCTGCGCAAACTGGCGGGTTTTGCCGGTCTCGTGCATGAAAACATGTATCGCTTCACCGGCTGGCGTTTCCTCTCGATCGGCCGCTATCTCGAACGCGGCCTGCATATGACGCGGCTGCTCGCCCACATGTCCGGCCCGGACGCCCCGGACGGTTCGCTGGACATGCTGCTCGAAATCGGCGACAGCGTCATGACCCACCGGCGCCGCTACAACGTCAACACCGCGCGGCTGACAGTCGCCGACCTCCTGGCGCTCGATCCGCTCAACCCGCGTTCGATCCTGTTCCAGCTGGCCGAGATCCGCACCGAGGTCGAGCAACTGCCCAATGCCGTTTTCAACGGCCAGATGTCGCCCTTCTACAGGGAAGCGATGCGGTTGCATTCGGGCCTCGCGGTCATGACCCCCGAGGGCATGGATGCGGAGGTTTATCGCAAGCTCGAGCAGGAGCTTGAACGGATTTCCGATATTCTCGCCCGAACCTATTTCAACTGAGCGGGAGAGGACACGCCATGCTTTACGACCTCTCCATGCACATGGGCTATGTCTATGACCAGCCGGCCTCGATCGCACGGCATGTGATCCGCGTCCTGCCGCTGTCGCTGCCCGGCCGCCAGCGGCTGATTGCAGGCACGATCACCGTCACGCCGAACGCAGAGGAGAAAGCCACCTTCATCGATTTCTTCGGCCAGCAGGCGACCTCAATCCTGCTGCGCGCGCCGCATGAGCGGTTCGACATCCGTATGCAGGCGCGCGTCATGGTCGAGACTCCGACGATCTCCGCGGATCTGTCGCCACGGCTCGATGGCTTGAGGCGGGAGCTTGCAGCGTATCTTAGCGTCGACGGCGGCTCGCCGCACAACCTGACGGGCGCAAGCCCTCGCCTGCCCGAAGATCCGCAGATTGCCGCCTATGCCCGCGACGTCGTCAAGCCGGGCCAGACGGTGCTGGAGATCGCAAAGGAGCTCTGCACCCGCATCTACGACGACTTCAAGTATGACTCCAAGGCGACCAAGGTCGACACAACCCCGCGCGAGGCCTTCAAGCTGAAGCGCGGCGTCTGCCAGGACTTCGCCCATATCATGATCACGGCGCTGCGCAGCCTCGGCATCCCCGCAGGCTATGTTTCGGGCTTCCTGCGCACGCTCCCGCCCCCGGGCAAGGAGCGGTTGGAGGGTGCCGACGCGATGCATGCCTGGGTCAAGGTCTGGTGCGGCGAGGCGGTCGGCTATGTCGAACTGGACCCCACTAACGACATCATGGCCGGCACCGACCATATCGTCGTCGCCTACGGCCGTGACTATTCCGATATCGCACCTGTCATCGGCGTGCTCAAAGGTTACGGAAATCGAAAGATCATCCAGGCGGTTGATGTGATACCGGTCAGATAGACCCGTTTTGGCGCTGAATCGTCGTGTTGGTTCAATTTTTAAGGGTTGATTTAGCGGTTCCTCCACCCGCTCCGCGCTATCAAGACCACGTGTTAGTGCAAATGAGTTGCGCGGTTACGGCACGGGGGTAAGTGCGATGACAGCATCAATTTGGACGCGGTTTGCCAAGAACCGCGACGGAAATTTCGGCCTTATGACAGCGGTGCTCCTGCCCATCCTCCTGGGTTCGGCGGGCGTAGCGCTTGATTTTACCAATGCCATGCAGATCAAGAGCAAGATGCAGGGTCTGGCGGATTCCGCGGCACTGGCAGCTGCCTCATCGATGGCCCAGAAAGGCATGAACGAGAAGGACGCCCAGGAACTGGCGACCGACTACCTTGCCGGCCAGATCCTTGCCAATGGCATAGACGCGAACGCCACACCTGAAGAAAAGGCAGCGCAGCAGGAGGCGATCCGCAAGGCCACCGCCGTCAGCGCCAAGACCACCAACAACAGCGCTTCCAGCAAGGGCTATACGGTGGCGCTCAACACCAAGTACACGATGAAGCTGAACCCGATCACCAGCATGATCGGCGGCCAGTCCATCACGCTGAATATTGCGGCCACGGCATCCAGCAGTTCGGAAACGACCAACGGCATCTCGATGTACCTGGCGCTTGACCGGTCCGGCTCGATGTCCTTTGTCACCAGCGACAGGAATACACTGCGGTCCTACTGTGACAACTACACCAACGCTGACTGGCCGTCGGTCGCCTTCTACTGGCCCTGCTACATCCGCAAGATCGAGGCCCTGCAGACGGCGGCAACGGGGCTGTTCACGTCGCTGAAGACGTCCGACCCGAAAAATACGCTGATCCGTGTCGGTGCGGTTTCCTACACCGATGAGACGCAGTCTCCGACACCGATGACATGGGGCACGACCGAGGCTGCCAAGTACGTGGCGGCGCTTCCAAGCGTTCCGACCGGCGGCACCGATGCCAGCGGCGCGATGACCCTCGCACTGAATGCGCTGAAATCGAGCAACACGACCGAGGCAACGGCGCATACGGCCAAGGGCAACGCCACCTTCAACCGCTACATCGTGCTGATGACGGATGGCGAAATGACCGGCAAAAGCGCCAACTGGAATCCGGCGCTGGACAGAACAGTGCGCAGCCAGTGCGAAACCGCCAAGGCCGACGGCATCAAGATCTTCACCGTTGCCTTCATGGCGCCGGACAAGGGCAAGTCGCTGCTGAGCACCTGCGCAAGCGCCAGCGACTACTATTACGAGCCTGAAGACATGACCGATCTCGTCAACGCGTTCGGCGATATCGCCAACAAGGCGGCAAAATCCGCGGTTCGCCTCACCAACTAGGCGGCAGTCTAAGTCTCTCGGAACGTTTGATTATTTGCAGAACCCCGTCCAACCGGCGGGGTTTTGCTTTTTCGCGATTTTACATGCCCATGACATATTTCAAGACCAATATCATTGCCCGTTGCAAGCGTTTCGTAACGGTGCATAACTGGTTTCCCAGATCTTCAACGAGGGTCCGAATCGGACGCAATTCTCACGCTTAACCAGAAAGTTAGCGCGACATGGACAAGACCTCTTCTAACGTCGAACTCCCCTTTCCGGCACCACGCAGCTCCCGGCCTGAAATCATGGCAGAGGAGATCATCGAGCGCCTGACCTACCGGATCGGCAAGGATGCGCAGGTCGCCAAGCCGCATGACTGGCTGACCGCAACGATCCTGGTGGTGCGCGACCGCATCATCGACAGGTGGATGGATTCGACCCGCAAGGTCTACAAGACCGGTGAGAAGCGGGTTTACTATCTATCGCTGGAATTCCTGATCGGCCGTCTGATGCGCGATGCGGTCAGCAATCTCGGCCTGATGTCGGAAATCCGCGACGCGCTGACATCGCTCGGCGTCGATGTGGCTGTCATTGCCGGCCTCGAACCCGATGCGGCCCTCGGCAACGGCGGCCTCGGCCGTCTCGCCGCCTGTTTCATGGAAAGCATGGCGACCGTCGAGATCCCGGCCTATGGCTACGGTATCCGCTATGTCCACGGCCTGTTCCGTCAGCAGATGGCCGATGGCTGGCAGGTGGAACTGCCGGAAACCTGGCTCGCCCACGGCAACCCCTGGGAATTCGAGCGCCGCGAAAGCTCCTACGAAATCGGCTTCGGCGGCACGGTCGATACCGTCGGCGGTTACGACGATGCGCCGCGCTATGTCTGGAAGCCGGCCGAACGCGTCATCGCCATGGCCTACGACACGCCGATCGTCGGCTGGCGTGGCAAGCGCGTCAACACGCTGCGCCTCTGGTCGGCCCAGCCGATCGATCCGATCCTGCTCGATGCCTTCAATGCCGGTGACCACATCGGCGCGCTGCGCGAGAGCAACAAGGCCGAAAGCCTGACCCGCGTCCTCTACCCGGCCGATGCCAACCCGGCCGGCCAGGAACTGCGCCTGCGCCAGGAATTCTTCTTCTCGTCCGCCTCGCTTCAGGACATCCTGCGCCGCCACCTGCAGCAATATCCGGATTTCACCAATCTTCCCGACAAGGTCGCGATCCAGCTCAACGACACCCATCCGGCGATTTCGATCGGCGAACTGATGCGCCTTCTGGTCGACATCCACGGCGTGGATTTCGACGAGAGCTGGGAAATTGTCCGCAAGACCTTCTCCTACACCAACCACACGCTTCTGCCCGAGGCGTTGGAAAGCTGGCCGGTACCGTTGTTCGAGCGCCTGCTGCCGCGCCACATGCAGCTCGTCTATGCGATCAACACCAAGATCTTGCTGGAAGCGCGCAAGCTGAAGAACTTCTCCGAAACCCAGATCCGTTCGATCTCGCTGATCGACGAGGGCGGCGAGCGCCGCGTGCGCATGGGCAACCTTGCCTTTGTCGGCTCGCATTCGATCAACGGCGTTTCGGCCCTGCATACGGACCTGATGAAGGTCACTGTGTTCCAGGACCTGCACACGCTCTATCCCACCCGCATCAACAACAAGACCAACGGCATCACCCCTCGCCGCTGGCTGATGCAGTGCAATCCGGGCCTCACTTCGCTGATCCAGGACGCCATCGGCGACAAATTCCTTGATGACACCGAGGCGCTGACAGATCTTGAGAAATTCTCAAGCGACAGCTCGTTCCAGGACAAGTTTGCGGCGATCAAGCGCACCAACAAGATCGCACTCGCCAATCTGGTCGGCAGCCGCATGGGCATCAGGCTCGATCCGTCGGCCATGTTCGACATCCAGATCAAGCGCATCCACGAATACAAGCGCCAGCTCCTCAACATCATCGAGGCGGTAGCGCTTTACGACCAGATCCGCTCGCATCCGGAACTCGATTGGGTGCCGCGTGTCAAACTGTTCGCCGGCAAGGCGGCGCCGAGCTACCACAACGCCAAGCTGATCATCAAGCTGGCCAACGACGTCGCTCGCGTCATCAACAACGACCCATCGGTGCGCGGTCTCCTGAAGATCGTCTTCATACCGAACTACAACGTGTCTCTCGCCGAGATCATGGTCCCCGCGGCCGATCTTTCCGAGCAGATCTCGACGGCCGGCATGGAAGCGTCGGGAACCGGCAACATGAAGTTTGCCCTGAACGGGGCACTGACGATCGGCACGCTCGACGGCGCCAATGTCGAAATGCGCGACCATGTCGGGGAAGACAACATCGTCATCTTCGGCCTGAAAGCGGACGAGGTGCAGAAGGTCCGCGACGAGGGCCACGATCCCCGCGCCGTTATCGACCAGTCTCCGGAACTTGCACAGGCCCTGAATGCCATCGCGACAGGCGTGTTCTCTCCGGATGACCGGTCGCGTTTCACGGTCCTGATGGACGGGATCTACAATCACGACTGGTTCATGGTTGCCGCCGACTTCGATGCTTACGCAGCGGCGCAGCGCAGCGTTGACCAAATCTGGTCGGACCCTAAATCATGGTATTCGAAGACTATTCTCAACACCGCCCGCATGGGTTGGTTCTCCTCCGATAGAACCATTCGCCAATACGCGTCGGAAATCTGGAGAGCCTGATGACAAAAGCGCCGCGTACGCTCGATGACGGGAGAGCTCCTGGAGAAATCCCGTTATCCGAGATCGAGGCGATTTTGGAAGGCAGGCATACAAACCTCTTTGCCGTTCTCGGCCTGCACAAGGTCGGGGACGTCTACAGGGTCCGCTGTTTCATCCCCGGCGCCGAGGCCGTCACGGCCACGGCGCTGAACGGCACGGAACTGGGGGAACTCACCTGCCGCCACGAAGCCGGTTATTTCGAAGGCATCGTCTCCGCCTCGCAACGCCAGCCCGTCCGTTATCGCGCCCGCCGCGGTGATGACGAGTGGGCGGTGACGGACCCCTACTCGTTCGGCCCGGTTCTGGGACCGATGGACGATTATTTCGTCCGCGAGGGATCGCATCTGCGCCTGTTCGACAAGATGGGCGCCCATCCGATGAAGCACGAGGGCGTAGAGGGATATCACTTCGCCGTCTGGGCACCGAATGCCAAGCGTGTCTCTGTCGTTGGCGATTTCAACACCTGGGATGGCCGCCGCCACATCATGCGGCTGCGTCAAGACACCGGCATCTGGGAAATCTTCGCGCCCGATATCCTGGCTGGCACCCCCTACAAGTTCGAGATCGTCGGCAGCAACGGCGAAGTTCTGCCCCTCAAGGCCGACCCTTACGCCCGGCGCGCCGAAATGCGCCCGAAGACGGCGTCCGTCACCACGCCGGAACTGGTGCAGAAGTGGGATGACGAGGCGCACCGCGAATTCTGGGAAAAGGCCGATCACCGCCGGCAGGCGATCTCGATCTACGAAGTGCACGCCGGGTCATGGCGCCGCAAGCAGGATGGTTCGTTCCTCTCCTGGGACGAGCTTGCCGCCGAACTAATCCCCTACTGCACCGACATGGGCTTTACCCATATCGAATTCCTTCCGATTACCGAACATCCCTATGATCCGTCCTGGGGCTACCAGACCACCGGCCTCTATGCTCCGTCGGCCCGTTTCGGCGAGCCGGAAGGCTTTGCCCGCTTCGTCAACGGCTGCCACAAGGTCGGCATCGGCGTCATCCTCGACTGGGTGCCCGCCCACTTTCCGGTCGATGCGCACGGGCTTCGCCATTTCGACGGTACCGCACTCTACGAGCATGAAGATCCGCGCCAGGGTTTCCACCCCGACTGGAACACGGCGATCTACAATTTCGGCCGTCTCGAAGTCTTGTCCTACCTCGTCAACAACGCGCTCTACTGGTCGGAAAAATTCCACCTCGACGGCCTGCGTGTCGATGCGGTCGCTTCGATGCTCTATCTCGACTATTCGCGCCGCGAGGGCGAATGGGTGCCGAACGAATATGGCGGCCGCGAGAACCTGGAATCTGTCCGCTTCCTGCAGAAGATGAATTCGCTCTCCTATGGCAATCATCCCGGTGTGATGACCATTGCCGAGGAATCCACATCCTGGCCCAAAGTCTCGGCGCCGGTCCACGAAGGCGGTCTCGGCTTCGGGTTCAAGTGGAACATGGGTTTCATGCATGACACGCTGAGCTATCTCGCGCGCGAGCCTGTTCACCGCAAGCATCACCACAGCGCCATCACCTTCGGCATGGTCTACGCCTATTCCGAAAACTTTGTCCTGCCCCTCAGTCATGACGAAGTCGTGCACGGCAAGGGGTCGCTGATCGCCAAGATGGCCGGCGACGACTGGCAGAAATTCGCCAATCTGCGCGCCTATTACGGGTTCATGTGGGGTTATCCGGGCAAGAAGCTGCTGTTCATGGGCCAGGAATTTGCCCAGTGGAGCGAATGGAGCGAGGAGCGGTCGCTGGACTGGAACCTGCTGCAATACAGCCCGCACGAAGGCATGCGCCGTCTCGTCCGCGATCTGAACTTCTGCTACCGCTCCAAGCCCGCCCTGCATGCCCGCGATTGCGAGAGCGAAGGGTTCCGCTGGCTGATTGCCGATGATGCCGAAAACTCCGTGTTTGCCTGGCTGCGTATGGCGCCGGGGGAAAAGCCGGTGGCGGTGATCACGAATTTCACCCCGGTCTACCGGGAAAATTACCGTATTCCCTTGCCAAGCGAGGGCAGATGGCGGGAAATCCTCAACACCGATGCCGAGATCTATGGCGGCACCGGCAAGGGGAATGGCGGACGCGTGCAGGCGGTGAATGCGGGAGGAACGATCACCGCCGACATCACGTTGCCGCCTCTGGCGACGATCATGCTGGAATTGCAATAACGACCGGGAGGGAGAACCATGAACGACAAACGCATACAGCCACTCTCACGCGACGCGATGGCCTATGTACTGGCCGGCGGCCGCGGCAGTCGCCTGAAAGAACTGACGGATCGGCGTGCAAAGCCAGCGGTCTACTTCGGCGGCAAGGCGCGCATCATCGATTTCGCGCTGTCGAACGCGCTGAATTCCGGCATCCGCCGCATCGGCGTTGCGACCCAGTACAAGGCGCATTCGCTGATCCGCCACATGCAGCGCGGCTGGAACTTCCTGCGTTCAGAGCGCAATGAAAGCTTCGACATCCTGCCCGCCTCCCAGCGCGTTTCGGAAACGCAATGGTATGAAGGCACGGCCGACGCGGTGTTCCAGAACATCGACATCATCGAGGGCTACGCGCCGGAATACATGGTCATCCTTGCCGGCGACCATGTCTACAAGATGGACTACGAGTACATGCTGCAGCAGCACGTGAACTCCGGCGCCGACGTCACCGTCGGTTGCCTCGAGGTTCCGCGCATGGAAGCCACGGGCTTCGGCGTCATGCATGTCAACGAGAAGGACGAGATCATCGATTTCGTCGAAAAGCCGGCCGACCCACCGGGAATTCCCGGCAATCCGGATTTCGCGCTGGCCTCGATGGGCATCTACGTCTTCCACACCAAATTCCTGATCGAAGCGCTGAAACGCGACGCGGAAGCCGAAGGCTCAAGCCGCGACTTCGGCAAGGATATCATTCCCTACATCGTCGAGCACGGTAAGGCCGTCGCGCACCGCTTTGCCGATAGCTGCGTCCGGTCCGATTTCGAGCGCGAGCCCTACTGGCGCGATGCAGGGACGGTGGACGCATACTGGCAGGCCAACATCGACCTGACAGAAATCGTGCCCGGCCTTGATCTCTACGACAAGTCCTGGCCGATCTGGACCTTCGGTGAAATTACCCCACCGGCAAAGTTTGTGCATGACGACGAAAACCGCCGCGGGTCCGCAACATCCTCGGTCATTTCCGGCGACTGCATAATTTCCGGTTCGTCGCTCAACCGAAGCCTTCTCTTCACCGGCGTGCGTGCCAATTCCTATTCCAAGCTCGAAGGCGCGGTTGTGCTGCCGAACGTGCGGATCGGACGGCGCGCCCAGCTTCGCGACGTCATCATCGACCACGGCGTCACCATTCCGGAAGGCCTGATCGTCGGAGAGGATCCCGAACTCGATGCTAAGCGCTTCCGCCGCACCGAGAGCGGTATCTGCCTGATCACCCAGGCGATGATCGACAAGCTCGAGCTGTGAACGGGATCCTCCGATGAATGTTCTGTCGGTCGCGTCCGAAGTCTTTCCGCTGGTGAAAACCGGCGGCCTCGCCGATGTGGCCGGCGCACTGCCGCTGGCACTCAAGAGCCAGGGCGTCTCGATGAAGACCCTGATGCCGGGCTATCCGGCTGTCATGCGGGTGCTGAAGGATGCAAAACTCGTCATGAGTTTCGACGACCTTCTCGGTGCCAGTGCCGATATCCTCGAAGTCACGCACCAGGGGCTAGACCTCCTGGTGCTCGACTGCCCCATGTTCTTCGACAGGCCGGGCGGCCCCTATCTCGATCAGACGGGCAAGGACCATCCCGACAACTGGAGACGCTTCGCGGCACTGTCCAAGGCGGGTGCGATCATCGCGCAGGACGGTATCGCGGGCTGGCGGCCCGACATCGCACATGTCCATGACTGGCAGGCGGCCATGCTTCCGGCCTTTATGCGCTACTCGGAAACGCCCGAAATCCCGACGCTGATCACCATTCACAACATCGCGTTCCAGGGCATGTTCGGCGCCGATATCTTCCCCTTTCTCGGTCTGCCGGACCATGCCTTTGCGATGGACGGGATCGAATATTTCGGCGGCATCAGCTATTTGAAAGCCGGGCTGGAGACGAGCTGGGCAATCTCTACCGTTTCTCCCTCCTATGCCGAGGAAATTCTGAGCGGCGAATACGGCATGGGGCTCGAGGGTCTGCTCTCCCGCCGCTCCGTGGATCTGACGGGTATCGTCAACGGCATCGACGCTGAAATCTGGGACCCGGAAACCGACATCAACCTGCACACCCGCTACGGTGCCGAAAGCCTTGCAAGCCGCGCCGGCAACAAGCGGGCGATCGAGGAGCGGTTCGGCCTCGTCGAAAGCGACGGTCCGCTGTTTTGCGTCATCTCCCGCCTCACCTCGCAGAAGGGCATGGATCTGCTGGCGCAGGAGATCGACAACCTTGTCGAAGCCGGCGGCAGGCTGGCGGTGCTCGGCTCCGGCGATCAGGCGCTCGAAACCGCATTTCACGCCGCTGCAGGCCGCCATCCGGGCAGCGTTTCGGTTCTGACTACCTATGACGAGCCGCTGTCGCACCTGCTTCAGGGCGGCTCCGATGCCATCATCATCCCCTCCCGGTTCGAGCCGTGTGGCCTCACCCAGCTTTACGGTCTGCGTTACGGCTGCATCCCGGTCGTTGCCCGCAACGGTGGCCTCAACGACACGGTCATCGACGCTAGCCCCGCCGCACTCGCTGCGAAGGCCGCAACCGGTGTCTCCTTCGGCCCGGCAACAGCCGACAATCTTGGCCGCGCCCTGCGCCGCGCCATCCGTCTCTACAAAGACCCTGATGTCTGGACGGAAATGCAGAAGCAGGGCATGAAATCCGACGTTTCCTGGGACAGGAGTGCTGGCCTCTATGCCGCGCTCTATTCCGACCTACTTGCAAGAAAAGGCATTTGAGATGATCAAAACCGTATCGACCACGCCCTATCAGGATCAGAAGCCTGGAACCTCCGGCCTGCGCAAGAAGGTGCCCGTCTTCGCCCAGGAAAACTACGCCGAAAACTTCATCCAGGCGATCTTCGACAGTCTCGAGGGATTTGCCGGCAAGACGCTGGTGATCGGCGGCGACGGCCGCTATTACAACCGCGAAGTCATCCAGAAGGCGATCAAGATGGCCGCGGCCTCCGGCTTCGGCAAGGTCATGGTCGGCCAGGGCGGTATCCTGTCGACGCCGGCCGCCTCCAACATCATTCGCAAATACCACGCCTTCGGCGGCCTGATCCTGTCGGCCAGCCACAATCCCGGCGGCCCGAACGAAGATTTCGGCATCAAGTACAACACCGGCAACGGCGGCCCGGCGCCTGAAAAGATCACCGATGCGATCTATGCCCGTACCAAGGTCATCGACACCTACAAGATCGCTGATGCGGCCGATATCGACCTCGATGACGTCGGAACGTTCAAGATCTCCGGAATGGAAGTCCAGGTCATCGATCCGGTCGCTGACTATGCCGAACTGATGGAGCAGCTGTTCGATTTCGTGGCAATCCGTGCCCTGCTTGCGAGCGGCGTCCGCATTGCGATCGATTCGATGGGCGCCGTCACAGGCCCCTATGCCGTGGAAATCTTCGAGAACCGGCTTGGTGCGCCCGAGGGCTCGGTACGCAACGCGACCCCGCTTCCCGATTTCGGCGGTCATCATCCGGACCCGAACCTTGTCCATGCCAAGGAACTCTATGACGACGTGATGAGCAAGAGCGGCCCGCATTTCGGTGCCGCCTCCGATGGCGACGGCGACCGCAACATGGTCGTCGGCAAGGGCATGTTCGTGACACCGTCGGACAGTCTGGCGATCATCGCCGCAAACGCGACGCTTGCACCGGGCTACGCCAAGGGCATTGCAGGCATTGCCCGTTCGATGCCGACAAGTGCGGCGGCCGACCGCGTGGCGGAAAAGCTGAAGATCGGCATGTACGAAACGCCGACCGGCTGGAAGTTCTTCGGCAATCTGCTCGATGCCGGCAAGGCGACCGTCTGCGGCGAGGAAAGCTTCGGCACCGGTTCCGACCACGTGCGCGAAAAGGACGGCCTCTGGGCGGTTCTGTTCTGGCTGAATATCATGGCAGCCAGAAACGAGAGCGTCGCTGAAATCGTCAAGTCGCATTGGGCCGAATACGGCCGCAACTACTATTCCCGCCACGACTACGAGGAAGTGGATTCGGATGCGGCGAACGCTCTCGTCGCAGCCCTGCGCGAAAAGCTTCCCAATCTACCCGGCCAGACATTTGGCGCACTCAAGGTCGAATTTGCTGACGATTTCGCCTATCTCGACCCGATCGACGGCTCCGTTTCGAAGAACCAGGGCATCCGCATCCTGTTCGAAGGTGGCTCACGCGTCGTATTCCGCCTCTCGGGCACCGGCACGTCGGGTGCGACGATCCGCGTCTATGTCGAGCGCTACGAACCCGATGCCAGCCGCCACGACATCGAGACCCAGACGGCGCTTGCCGACCTAATCGCGGTGGCAGACGAGATTTCGGATCTCAAGAAGCGCTCCGGCCGGGATGCCCCGACGGTGATCACCTGATCGAGGCTGCCGGGTGACATTGCCCCTCATCCGGCGACAGCAACCTTCTCCCCGCAATCGGGGAGAAGGATTTGCCGCAGCGACACGGGACCCTACTTCCATAGGACACGTCTCTTCTTCCCACCAAGCGGAGAGAAGGCAGGCTGATTGTCAGCCGCGAACGCACGGTCGCTGGCGAAATGGATGAGCGATAAGGAACCCGATATGTCTCACGCACACGCTCAAAGACGCGGCGCTGTTCTCCTGGATAAGATGGCGGAATTCTCGGTCTGGTCGCAGCATGCGGAAAAGATCGAACTCTGCCTGTTCGATGCCGATGGCGAGACGGAAACCGCCCGCCACTCGATGACGCGCGGCGACGACAACCTTTACCGCATCGACCTTCCCTCGATCAGACCCGGCCAGCGCTATGGTTTTCGTGCGCATGGCATCTACGATCCGGATAAAGGCCTCTGGTTCGACCCGTCGAAACTGCTTGTCGACCCCTACGCCAAAGAACTCGACCGCCCCTTCGTCTACGATCCGAACCTCTCGCAGTTCAACTTCGACACGGCCGGCCTGGTGCCCAAGGCGATCGTCACGGAGCACGTCGCAGCCAAGATCGAGGCGCCGCGGTTTACCCCCGGCGGACTGATCTACGAAGTCGCCGTAAAACCCTTCACCATTCTCCACCCCGACGTGCCGGAAGATATCCGCGGCACGGTCGCAGCGCTCGCGCATCCAGCGATCATCGCCCATCTCAAAAGGATCAGCGTCGACGCGATCGAGCTGATGCCAATCACCGCCTGGATCGACGAACGGCACCTCCCGTCGCTCGGTCTCACCAATGGCTGGGGCTACAATCCCATCGCCTTCATGGCGCTCGACCCGCGCCTTTGCCCGGGCGGGGTTGAGGAACTGCGCGACACCGTCACCGCCCTGCACGAGGCCGGCATCGGCGTCATCCTCGATCTCGTGTTCAACCATTCGGGCGAAAGCGATCGCTACGGCGCAACCCTGTCGATGCGCGGGATCGACAACCTCTCCTATTATCGTCATGCGCAGGACGAGCCTGGCCTTCTCATCAACGACACCGGCACCGGCAACACGCTCGCCTGCGACCATCCCGAAGTCCGGCGCCTGATCGTCGATACGCTGCGCCATTTCATCATTCATGCAGGCGTCGACGGCTTCCGCTTCGATCTGGCGCCGATCCTCGGTCGCACCTCGAACGGTTTCGACGCCGATAGCGAAACGCTGACCGCGATGCTCGAAGACGAGGTCCTGAAAGACCGCGTCATGATCGCCGAACCCTGGGATATCGGCCCCGGCGGCTATCAGCTCGGCAATTTTCCGGAAAAATTCCTCGAGTGGAACGACCGCGCCCGCGACGACATCCGCCGTTACTGGCGCGGCGACGAGTGGACGACAGGCGCGCTCGCCACCCGGCTTGCCGGCTCGTCTGACCTTTTCTCCGGACACACGCGCACGGTCAATTTCCTCGCCGCCCATGACGGCTTCACGCTGATGGATCTCGTGTCCAACGAGCACAAGCACAATGAGGCGAACGGCGAAGACAACCGCGACGGTCACGGCGACAACATGTCCTGGAACAACGGCGCCGAGGGCGTGACAAGGGACCGCGATATCCTCGCCGACCGTCGAAGGGACGCCGAAGCCCTGCTTTCG
>Ga0213836_100109_pt1 | contig 81355 bp, 73 predicted proteins | sample SWPATP03_FD_160578 | JGI IMG/M metagenome (GOLD analysis project Ga0213836, IMG submission 160578) | Coastal seawater microbial communities from Marineland, Florida, United States - SWPA TP0 #3 | ecosystem: Environmental > Aquatic > Marine > Coastal | place: USA: Florida | collected 2016-08-05
CGCCGACCCGCTCGGCGGCGATGCGCTCGAGGTAGCCGGAGTCGAGGAACGCGCGCATCGGGTTCTCGGGCAGCCCCTTCGCGGCGCAGTGCTCGGCGAGCAGCGGCCGCACGTCGGTCGCGTAGGCGTCCATCATGATCTCGTTCGCGAGCAGCACGTCGCAGTCGCGGCGGGCGACGGCGAGCGCGTCGGTGTCGAGTGACAGCGCCTTCGCGATCGCCTCCTGCACGTTGAGCACGCTGCGGATCTGGCCGGGCACCTTCGCCTCGATGTTGTGGCACTGGTCGAGCACGAGCTGCACGTCGGGGTCGCCGTAGCCGCCGCCGGCGATGAGCTCGACCACGATGCGGAAGAGCTGGAACGGGTCGGCCGCGCCGACGATGAGGTCGTCGTCGGCGTAGAAGCGCGAGTTGAAGTCGAAGGCGCCGAGCTTCCCGAGGCGCAGGAGCTGGGCGACGATGAACTCGATGTTCGTGCCCGGCGCGTGGTGGCCGGTGTCGAGCACGACCTTCGCGCGGTCGCCAAGTGCGAGGCAGTGCACGTAGCTCGTCCCCCAGTCGGGGATGTCGGTGTGGTAGAACGCCGGCTCGAAGAACTTGTACTCGAGCACCATGCGGTGCTCCTCGTCGATCTCGGCGTAGATCAGCGAGAGCGACTCGGCGAGCCGGTCCTGGCGCTCGCGGATCGAGTCCTGGCCGGGGTAGTTCGTGCCGTCGGCGAGCCACACCTTCAGGTCGCGCGAGCCGGTGGCGTGCATGACCTCGATGCACTCGAGGTGGTGGTCGACGGCCTTGCGACGGATGCGCGCGTCGGGGTGGGCGAGCGAGCCGAACTTGAAGTCGTCGTCCTGGAAGGTGTTCGAGTTCACCGTGCCGAGCGCCACGCCGAGGTCCTCGGCGTGCCGGCGCAGCGCATCCCAGTCGTCCACCTTGTCCCACGGGTAGTGCAGCGCGACGGTCGGGGCGAGGCCGGTGTGGCGGTGCACCTCGGCCGCATCGGCGAGCTTCTCGAAGGGGTCGCGCGGCGTGCCGGGCGTCGTGAACACGCGGAAGCGCGTGCCCGAGTTGCCGTAGGCCCAGCTGGGGACCTCGATCTGCAGCCGGTCCAGCTGCGCGGATGTGGGGGTGACGGCCATGTCAGCTCCTAGGGGATGGGTCGAGCGCGGCGAGCTGCGCGTCGAGATCGAAGGCGAGCGGGATGAGCTCGAAGGAACGGTCGGCGGGCGCGTCGAGGCCCTCGAAGAAGGGCTGCATCTCGGCCTGCCAGCGCGCGTTGACGTCACGGGCGGCCATGCCGGCGAGCGATGCGTCGAGATCGCGGGTCGTGAACGTGCCGATGCACGTGCCGTCGTCGGCGACGAAGATGCGGTAGTCGTGCCAGCCGGTCTCGGCGAGCGCCTGCAGCATCTCCGGCCAGACGGCGGCGTGGCGCTCGCGGTAGGCGGGGACGAGCTCCGGCCGCACGCGGAGGCGGAAGCAGACGGGACGCATGCGGAGGGCGGAGGTCGCGGCGGGCGTGATCGCCATGGTCGCTCCTGTCCTCGTCGACGTCGCGGCGGCCGGGGCGGCTGCGCGATGGGGTGCTCGTTGCGAGCCAGCATGCCCGGTAGGAGTTTCGAACGCAAGCCCAAATGTTGCGATTTGGTATCGCTCGCTTGCGAAAGCGGTTTCGTATGCGTACTGTCGCCAACATCACCGACAAGGGAGACGCTGTGGTCAGTCGTGAGGCGAGCATCCTCGATGCGCTCGGAGCCGTGGGCTCCGTGGCCGTCGCCGAGCTCGCTCGCGACCTCGGAGTCTCCGAGGTGACGATCCGCAAGGACCTGGACGCGCTCGAGCGCCGGCAGCTGCTGCGTCGCACCCGCGGTGGAGCCGTGCTGCCCGAGCGCGGCGACGAGGGCGCCTTCCGCGACCGCATGCACCGCGAATCCGCCGCGAAGCTCGCGATCGCGGCCGAGGCGGCGGCGCTCGTCGACGACGGCGACGTCATCGCGCTCGACACCTCGAGCACCGCGCACCACCTCGCCCTCGAGCTCGTGCAGCGCCAGGGTCTCGTCGTCATCACGCAGTCGCTGCCCACCGCGACGGTGCTGCTCGAGCGCTCCGACGCCCGCGTCATCATGCCCGGCGGCACGCTGCGCCGCGAGAGCTCCGGCCTCGTCGGCCCCATCACCGACGCGCTCGTGGGGCGCGGCCGCATCGACAAGGCCTTCGTCGGCGTCGTCGGCCTCTCCCCGGAGCGCGGGCTGCTCGAGCTCGCGACCGACGAGGCCGTCTCGAAGCAGGCGCTCGTCGCCGCGAGCGACGCGGTGCACGGCCTGTTCGACTCGAGCAAGACGCGCGGCTTCGCGCTGCACTCGTTCGCTCGCGCCGACGAGGTGACGAGCCTCATCACGGATGCGGGCGCATCCGACGACTTCGTCGAGGACTGGGGAGCTGTCGGCGTGCCCGTCACGCGCGTTCCCGTCCCCGGCGGCACGACGACCGGCACGGCGCCGGTCCAGGCGCGGACGGGAAGCACCCGTCGCCCCACCCAGAAGGAGCATCGATGAAGATCTCACGCAAGATCGCGGGAGCACTGGCGCTCTCGGCGGCGGCTGCCGTCGTCCTCGCCGGCTGCACGTCGCGCAACGAGCCCGGCGAGTCCGCCGCACCCGGCGCATCCGGCGGGACCGACGGCGCGAGCGCCGAGGGCCTGACCATCGCGTTCGTGCCCAAGCTGCAGGGCATCCCCTACTTCGAGGCCATGAACACCGGTGGCCAGCAGGCCGCGGAGGAGCTCGGCTTCGAGTGGCTCTACCAGGGCCCGACCACCGCCGACGCGGCCGCGCAGGCCGACATCGTGCGCTCGTTCATCCAGCAGGGCGTCGACGTGCTCTTCGTGGCGCCGAACGACCCGAACTCGATGGCGCCGCTGCTCGAGGAGGCCCAGGCGGCCGGCATCAACGTCGCCACGACCGACACGGACGCACCCGACTCGGTGCGCGAGGTCTTCGTCAACCAGGCCTCGGTCGAGGGCATCGGACAGGCGCTGACCGACACGCTGCTCGAGGCCATGGGCGGCTCCGGCAAGTACGCGATCGTGTCGTGCGGCGAGACCGCGGCGAACCTCAACGCGTGGATCGACGTGCAGGAGGAGTACACCGCCTCGGAGTACCCCGACGCCGAGATCGTCGACGTCGTGTACGCCGGCGAGGACCAGGCCATGGCGACGCAGATGGCCACCGACCTCATGAACAGCAACCCCGACCTCACCGGCCTCGTCGGCGAGTGCACCTCGAGCGCACCGGGCGTCGCGCAGGCCGTGCAGGATGCCGGCCGCACGGGCGAGGTCTTCACGGTGGGCCTCGGCACGCCGCAGTCGATGCTGCCCTACCTCGAGTCGGGCGCGTCGAGCGGCTCGATCCTCTGGGACGTCGAGGCGCTGGGCTACCTCACCGGCTGGGCCGGCGTGCAGCTCGCGAACGGCGGCGACCTGGGTGACCTGAGCGGCGTCGACAACGAGGCGCTCGCCGACGCGGAGTACGACGAGGCGTCGGGCGTCCTGCTGCTCGGCCCGCCGACGGTCTTCACCGCCGAGAACGCCGGGGACTACGACTACTAGTCGTCACCGGCTCGGATGACCAGGGCGCCACGGCCATCGTGGCGACCGACAGCCGGGGCGCGGCTCGCGCCGCGCCCCGGCACCCCCTCACGCGACTCCCACTCGCACCACCGTGACCGACCCGGCGCCGACGCCGACCAGGAGCACCATGACCGACACCGCCCAGCGCACCGACCCGGCACCGGGTCATGGCTCGACGCCGAGGCTCGAGATGCGCGACATCTCCAAGCGCTACGGCGGCGTCCGCGCCATCCGCCACGCCGACATCACCGTGCTGCCCGGGACCGTCCACGCGCTCGTGGGCGAGAACGGCGCCGGCAAGTCGACGCTCATCAAGATCCTCGCGGGCGCGGAGCGCCCCGACACGGGCACGATCGCGATCGACGGCCAGGACGTGTCGATCGGCTCGACGACCGACGCCATCGCGCTCGGCGTGCAGACGGTCTACCAGGAGCCGCAGCTCTTCCCCGAGCTGACGGTGGCCGAGAACTTCTTCGTCGGCCGCGAGATCACCCGCGGCCCGACCATCGACTGGCGCGCGCAGGCGCCCCGCATGCTCGAGCTGCTCGACACCGTCGGGCTCGACCGCTCGCTCGCCTCCCAGCCGCTCGGTGCGCTCTCGATCGCGAAGCAGCAGCAGGTGTCGATCGCGAAGGCGCTGCTGGAGCAGGCGAGCGTGCTCATCCTCGACGAGCCGAGCGCCATCCTCACCGACGCCGAGATCGAGGTGCTCTTCGGCGTCGTGCGGCGGCTCGCCGCGGACGGCGTCTCGATCATCTACATCAGCCACCGGCTCGACGAGCTCTTCCGCATCGCCGACGAGGTCACCATCATGCGCGACGGCGAGACGGTCTCGTCGCAGCCGATCGGCGAGCTGACCGTGCGCGAGATCGCCGAGCGCATGGTCGGCGGCGAGATCGCGGAGGGCGTGCACAAGGAGGGCGAGCACGGCGACCTCGTGCTCGAGCTCGAGCACCTCACGCTCGACGGCGCGTTCTCGGACGTGTCGCTCTCGGTGCGCGCCGGCGAGGTCGTCGGCCTCTACGGGCTCGTCGGCTCCGGCGCGGCAGAGGTGGGCGAGGTCGTCTACGGCATGCGCGCCGCGAGCTCCGGCCGCATGCGCGCCGCCGGCGACGACCGGCACCCGGCGACGCCCTCCGAGGCCAAGCGCCGCGGCATCCGCATGGTGCCCGCCAACCGCTCGTCGCAGGGCTCGTTCTCGTTCCAGCCCATCGCCTTCAACATCACGATCGGCTCGCTCGGGCTGCTCGGCAGGCTCGGCTGGGTCTCGCCGAAGGCCGAGCGCCGCATCTCCGACGACCTCATCCGCCGCCTCGCCGTGAAGACGCCGTCGGGCCGCCAGCCCATCGGCGCCATGTCCGGCGGCAACGCCCAGAAGGTCGTCCTCGCGCGGCAGATCGTCGAGCAGCCAAGGCTCCTCGTGCTCGCCGAGCCCACGCAGGGCGTCGACGTCGGCGCCAAGGAGGAGATCCACCGCATCATCGCCGACCTCGCCGCGCGCGGCACCGCCGTGCTCGTCATCACGACCGACCTCGCCGAGGTGCAGCGCATCGCCGACCGCATCCTCGTGTTCCGGTCGGGCCGCGTCGCGCACGAGTTCCCGCCGACCGCGAGCCAGGCGTCGCTGCTCGCCGCAGCCGCCGGCGCGGTCGACGACCCCGCCGCAGCGCAGACCGCGACCGGCCAGCCCGTCACCGACCTGCCCGGTCTACCCACCCCTGGGGAGGAGCCCCGATGAGCACCGACACCGTCGCGCCGGCCGTCGCGAAGCCGCTGAGCCTCCGACGCATCCTGCCGCCCATCGTCACCGGGCAGGAGATCGTGCTGCTCGGCGTGCTCGTCATCCTGTGGGTGCTGCTCGGCATCTTCACGCCCGCGTTCCTGACGCCCGCATCCATCGGCCCGCTGCTCGTGCAGGTCGCGCCGATCGCGCTCATCGGCGTCGGCATGACCTTCGTCATCATCACCGCGGGCATCGACGTCTCGGTGGCCGCGATGATCATGGTCTCCGCGGTGACGACCGCGCGGATGCTCGTCGCGTTCGACATCCCGGCGATCGCCGCCGTGCTGGTCGCGATCGTCATCGGCGCGGCGCTCGGCGCGATCAACGGCTTCCTCATCGCCTACGGGCGCGTGCACCCGATCATCATCACGTTCGGCACCGCGAACCTCTTCCAGTGGCTCGGCCTCCGGGTCTTCGACTCGTCGACCGTGAACGGCATCCCCTCGACGCTCGAGTTCTTCGGGCGCGGCGGCGCCGGCTCGACGCTCGGCGTGCCGCACTCGTTCGCGATCGCCGTCATCGCGGTCGCCGCCGCCTGGTGGTTCCTGCGCTACGCGAAGGCGGGGCGCAACCTGTACGCGATCGGCGGCAACCAGAACGCGGCTCGGCTCGCGGGCATCAAGGTGCAGCCGCGGCTCGTGTGGGTCTACGTCGTCACCGGCGCCCTCGCCGGCCTGGCCGCGTGCATGGTCATCGCGACCGGCACCGCGACGCTCGACCAGTCGGTCGGCTCCGGCAAGGAGCTGCAGGTCATCGCCGCCGTCGTGATCGGCGGCACGTCGATCCTCGGCGGCCGCGGCAGCGTCGTCGGCACGCTGCTCGGCGCGATCCTCGTGCAGACCGTCGTCTCCGGCGTCACCCAGCTCGGCTGGCCCACCCAGCTCGGCTTCCTCTTCGTCGGCATCTTCATCCTGGTGGCCGTCGGCACCGACCTGATCCGCGAGCGAACGAGGAGGCGCGCATGACCGCCGTCACCACCCCCACCACGGCCGACCAGCGCCGCGAGCCCTCGCGCTTCCGCGACTGGATCACCGGCGGCGCCCTCAAGGACCGCGCCGTGCTGCTGCTCGCGCTCATCGTCGTGCTGCTCGTCGCGATGGCGATCCTCGACGGCGTCGGGCTCACGAGCGGCCGCTTCAACAGCGACTACCTCGCCTCGACGCTCATCGCCTACGTGCCGCTCGCGCTGCTCGCGCTCGCCGAGCTCTTCGTCATCACGTCCGGACGCGGCGGCATCGACCTCTCGGTCGGCTCGATGGTCTCCCTCACGGGCATCGTCTTCGCGATGCTCTACCAGCAGGCTGGGCTGCCGCTCGCGGTCGCCGTCGTGTCCGCGGTCGCCTTCGGCGCGCTGCTCGGCGCGGTCAACGGCTTCCTGACGGCCTACCTCGGCTACCCGGCGCTCATCACGACGCTCGCGACCTTCTACGCCTACCGCTCGATCGCGCTGGTCGTGAGCGAGCAGCGCCCGATCTCCGGGCCGGAGATCTCGGAGTTCTACAGCGCGGCGAAGGCGATCGAGCTGCCCGTGATCGGTGGCGGGCTGCCGCTCGTGCCGCTCGGTGTCTTCACCTTCCTGCTGCCCGTCGCGATCGTCGCCTGGTTCGTGCTCAACCGCACCACCTACGGCCGCAAGCTCTACGCGATCGGCACGAACGACACGGCCGCGCAGTGGGCCGGCATCGACACGCGCCGCACCCGCATGATGGCCTACGTCACCGCCGGCGCCATCGCCGGCCTCGTGGGCGTCTACACCGTCGCGCAGTTCGCCTCCGCCCGCCCCGACGCGGGCACGAGCGGCAGTGGCATGGCGCTGCCCGCGATCACGATCGCGGTGCTCGGCGGCGTCGCCATCACCGGCGGCATCGGGCGCCTGAGCGGCATCCTGCTCGCCGCGCTGCTGATCGTGTGGCTCAACGCGTCGATCCTGCTCGTCGTGCCCGGCAACGAGGGCGCCCAGGCGCAGCTGCTCGCGCTCGGCGTCGTGCTGCTCGGTGCCTCGCTGCTCTCGAACGCGACGATCCGGCGACGCCAGGGCGGGCTCGCGAAGCCGCTCTCGGTGCCGGGCACCGCCCCGGGCGCCAAGTGACCGTGCGATGAGCGCGCTCGAGGCGTCGCTGCTGCGGCTCGCCCACGCCGTGGGGGAGCCGCAGCGCGAGCTGACGATCCTCGCCGAGGGCAACGTCTCGGCGCGGCTCGACGACGAGCGGATGCTCGTCAAGGCGACCGGGTCGTCGCTCGCGGCGTCCCGTCCGGATGACCTCGTCGAGTGCCGGTTCGAGCCCATCCTCGAGCTGCTCGACGACCCCACGGCGTTCGAGGGCGGCGCCGGTGACGCGCGGGTCGCCCAGGCGCTCATGGATGCGCGGGTCGACCCGGCGGCGAAGCGGCCGAGCGTCGAGGCGCTGCTGCACGCCGTCGTCCTGACGTCCGGTGCCGAGGCCGCGTGCCACACGCATCCGATCGCCGCCAACGCGCTGCTGTGCTCGGACCGGGCGGAGCTGCTCGTCGCCGGCGCGCTCTTCCCGGACCAGGTCGTCGTGCTCGGCACCCGCAGCCTGCTCGTGCCCTACGTCGACCCCGGCCTCGGCCTCGGGCGGCTCATGCGGCACGAGCTGCGCGGCTTCGCCGACCGGCACGGCGCGCTGCCCAAGGTCGCCTGGCTGCAGAACCACGGCATCTTCGCCATCGGCGCGAGCCCAGCCGAGTGCCTCCGCATCACCGAGATGGCCGACAAGTTCGCGCGCATCCTGCTCGGCGCGCTCGCCGCGGGCGAGCCGCGCTTCCTGCCCGACGACGTCCTCGACCGCATCGACGGCCGGGACGACGAGCACGTCCGCCGCGCCATCCTCGACGCGGCCCACTGACCACCAGCGAAGGAGCTCACCATGCAGATCGGCGTCCACGGCCTCGTCTTCACCGGCACATTCGACGAGGCGGGCCTCCAGACGGCCATCGCCGGCACCCAGGCGGCGGGCTTCGACCTGCTCGAGCTGCCGCTCATGGATCCGTTCGCGATCGACGGCGCGCTCGTGCGGCGCATGCTCGACGACCACGGCGTCGCCATGACCTCGAGCCTCGGCCTCGATGCCGCGCACGACCTCTCGAGCGAGGACCCCGCGGTGAGCCGGCAGGGCGAGACGCTGCTCGAGCGCGCGATCGACGTGGTGGCGGAGGCGGGCGGGCAGCACCTCTGCGGCGTCATCTACTCTGCGATGCAGAAGTACATGGCCCCGGCGACCGCAGCGGGCCGCGCGAGCTCGGCGGCCGCGCTCGGCCGGCTCGGCGACCGCGCTGCCGCTGCGGGCGTCACCCTCTCGCTCGAGATCGTCAACCGCTACGAGACGAACATCGCGAACACCGCCCGCGGCGGCCTGCGATTCCTCGAGGAGGTCGGCCACGACAACGTGCACCTGCACCTCGACACGTACCACATGAACATCGAGGAGTCGGGGATGCTCGAGCCCGTCCTCGACGCCGGTGACCGCCTCCGGTACGTGCACATCGGCGAGAGCCACCGCGGCTACCTCGGCACCGGCTCCGTCGACTTCGGCTCGTTCTTCCGCGGGCTCGGCCGGCTCGGCTACGACGGCCCGATCGTCTTCGAGTCGTTCTCGAGCGCGGTGGTCTCCGAGTCGCTCTCGAACACCCTCGGCATCTGGCGCAACCTGTGGGACGACTCCGCCGACCTCGCCGCGCACGCGAACCGCTTCATCCGCGACCAGCTGCGCAGCGTCGAGACGATCGCCCTCCACTGAGGATTCTCAACGTCGCTGGTGGTTGCACGACGCGCTATCGCCGTCGAGCGACCACCCGCGACGTTGAGATCTGTGCGGATCAGGCGGTGAAGACCGCGTGCGCCTGGGGCAGGCGCCGCCGGCCGCCGAGGTCCGTGAGCTCGAGCACGACGGCGACGCCCGAGACGGTGCCGCCGAGCTGCTCGACGAGGCTGATCGCCGCCACGAGCGTGCCGCCGGTCGCGAGCACGTCGTCGACGAGCAGCACCCGCCGGCCCGTGAGGTCGCCGGCCGCCTCGATCGTCGCGATCCCGTACTCGAGCGCGTAGTCGACGGATGCGGTGGGCCGCGGCGTCTTGCCGGCCTTCCGGATGGGCAGCAGTCCGGTCCCCGCGGTCGCCGCGACCGCGCCCGCGAGCAGGAAGCCCCGCGCCTCGACCCCCGCCACGAGATCGAAGCCGCCCTCGAATGGGGCGGCCAGTGCGTGCGTGACGGTCGCGAGCGCATCCGCGTCGGTCAGCAACGGCCCGATGTCGCGGAAGAGCACGCCCGGCGACGGGAAGTCGGGGGTGATCGCGATGAGCGACTCGGCGCGCTCGAGCGCTGCGGGGCTGGGGTCGGGCATCCCTCCACGCTATCGGCGCCCGGCCGTAGCGCCGTCCCCGGTGCGGCCGTAGAGTGCCCGCATGGCGGAGGCGCGGGGCAGCGGCCGGCTCGCGCTGGCCGCGGCTGCCTTCTCGAGCAACTGGCGCAACCCCAACCTCCGCCGCGCGCAGCTGAGCTTCCTCGGCGCGTGGACCGCGGAGTGGGCGTTCACCGTCGCGCTCGGCGTCGTCGCATACGCCGACGGCGGTGCGCTCGCCGTCGGCCTGGTGGGCCTCCTCCGCATGGTCCCGTCGGCGATCCTCGCCCCGCTGCTGTCGCCGTTCGCCGACCGGGGGCGGCGCGAGCGGGTGCTCGTCGTGGTCTCCGCCGCGCGCGGCGTCGCGACCGGCGCCGCGGCGCTCACGGTGGCGCTCGCCGGACCGACGCTCGTCGTCTACGCCCTCGCGGTGCTCTCCACGATCGCCGCCACCCTCTTCCGCCCCGCCCACTCCGCGCTCCTGCCCACGCTGTGCCGCACGGGCCACGAGCTGACGAGCGCCAACGTCGTGCGCGGGATGCTCGACTCGGTCGCCACGCTCGTCGGACCGCTGCTCGCCACGGTGCTGCTCGCCGTCGCCGACGTGTCGGTCGTGTTCGCCGTCGCCGCCGGCGCATCGATCTGGGCGGCGCTGCTGCTGCTCCGCGTCCGCTACGACAGCGCTCCTCGGGCGGCGGCGCCCCGCGGTCCCGGGCTGCTGCGCGAGGCGGCGGACGGCATCCGCGCGGTCGCCGGGCGCCCGGACCTGCAGCTCATCCTCATCCTCGCCGCCGCCCAGTCGCTGACGCGCGGCGCGCTCACGGTGTTCTCGGTGGTGGTGGCGATCGAACTGCTCGGCACGGGCGAGCCCGGCGTCGGCGCCCTCATGGCCGCCGTCGGTGTCGGCGCGGTCGCCGGCTCCCTCGCCGCGTCGTTCCTCGTCGGCTCCGGGCGGCTGGGTGGCTGGTTCGCCCTCGGGGTCGCGATGTGGGGACTGCCGCTCGCCCTCGTGGGCATCTTCCCCGAGCAGGCAGCCGCGCTCGTGCTGCTGGCCTTCATCGGCGTCGGCAACGCGCTCATCGACGTCGCCGGCTTCACCCTGATCGGCAGACTGGCTCCCGACGAGGTGCTCGCGCGCGTCTTCGGCATCCTCGAGAGCCTCGTCGCCGTCTCGATCGGGGTCGGCGCCCTCCTCGCGTCGGCGCTCGTGCAGTGGTTCGGGGTCGAGGGGGCGCTCATCGCGATCGGCCTGCTGTGCCCGGTGCTCGCGCTCGTCGCCTGGCGCCGCCTCCGCCGGCTCGACGGGGCAGTCGGCGACCTCGACGGAGCCATCCACCTGCTGCAGCGGGTGCCGATGCTCGCGCCGCTGCCGCTCCCGGCGATCGAGCAGCTCGCCCGCGGGCTCGAGTCGATCGCGGTGCCGGCCGGGCAGGCGGTGATCACCGAGGGCGCGATCGGTGACCGCTTCTACGTCGTCGAGTCCGGGCGAGCGGATGTCGTGGGTGACGGTCGCGTCGTCGCGACGCTCGTCGCGGGCGACGGGTTCGGCGAGATCGCGCTGCTGCGCCGCACCCGCCGCACCGCGACCGTGCGGGCGAGCACCGCGCTCCGCCTGCGGGCGATCGATGCCGAGCGGTTCCTGCTCGCCGTGCTGGGCTACGCCCCGAGCACCGAGGCCGCGCTCGCGCACGTCGGCGACGAGCTGGACCGCTACGGTCCGCGGGAGCCGCTCGAGGAGCCGCCGGCGCCCTGACCGGCCGCGCGGTGGCGTCCGCTGTCGTCGCGCCGACATGCGCCGTTGTGGCGCAGGGGCATCGGTGGGATCGTGAGCGGCGTGACCACCGAGCGGGCGACCCTCCTCATCGCCGACATCGGCGGCTACACCGACTACATGGGGTCGCACCGCATGACCCTGGCGCACGCCGAGGTGAACACCGCGCGGATGCTCGACCGGATGGTCGACGCCGCCCCGGGCTTCGAGCTCGTCGAGATCGAGGGCGACGCCGCGTTCCTCTCGCGCCGGGTGGGGGCCAGCGACGACGGCGCGGTCGGCGAGATCCTGGGGGCCGCTGTCGCGATGCACCGCGCGTTCCACCACGAGCGCGAGTACGTCGTCGCGAACCTCTGCCCGTGCGGCGGATGCCGGCAGGCGCGCGACCTGAAGCTGAAGTTCGTCGCGCACGTCGGCGACGTCGCGAGCCAGGCCATCCGCGGCCGCAGGAAGCTCGTCGGGATCGACGTGATCCTCGCGCACCGGCTGCTGAAGAACGCCGTGCCGATCCCCGAGTACGTGCTGCTCTCGGAGGATCTGTACCGCACCGGCGAGGCGTCCGTGCCGGGCGACGTGCGCGAGATCACCCCCGACCTCGAGGGGATCGGCGAGATCCGCGCCTTCTTCGTCGACGTCGCCGACCTCGACGATCCGCCGCCGGTGCCCCGGGCGTCGTGGTCGGCGCGGCTCGGCAGCACCTTCCGGGCCGTCGGCCAGGGCCTCCCGTACATGCTCGGCCTCAAGCGGTCCCGCGGCCGCGCCCCCTCCACCTGACCCCTCCCCGGTTCTCAACGTCGCGGGTGGTCGCACGAGGCGATATACCGCTCGCGCTACCACCCGCGACGTTGAGATTCAGGCGCTTCTGGTTAGCGACGTAGATCGTGGTCGCGCCCGGCGGGACCATCGCGACGTGGCTGAAGGCGGGGGAGCGGACGAGGCCGTGCGGTCGGAGTCGGGTGATCGCATCCATGCCGACAGTAAGCACCGGGCCGCCGACGGTGTCAGCCACGACCGTCGCCAGATCCACCGCAGGTAGGGCTTGCGCAACCAGTACTCAGCGATACTATGTACCAGTAGTCAGTGACACTGAGTAGTCGGCACGAGGGATGCAGCCGGTGCTCATCAGGACGGAGGACGGGATGCCCAGACAGGTGACCGAGATGCTCAAGGGCGTGCTCGAAGGCATCGTGCTCGCGATCCTCGCCGGCGGGTCCGCCCACGGGTACGAGATCACCGCGCGGCTTCGGGACGAGGGCTTCAGCGACATCGCGGAGGGCACGATCTACGCCCTCCTGGTGCGGGTGGAGCAGCGCGGCCTCGTCGACGTCGAGAAGGTCCCCTCGGAGAAGGGCCCTCCGCGCAAGGTCTACTCGCTGAACGCGCAGGGCAGCGGGTACCTCGACGAGTTCTGGGCGAACTGGGGCTTCCTCTCGGGACGCCTCGAGTCCCTGCGCGCAGAGGGCCGCACCGGCCCCACCACAGCAGGAGGGATGTGACCATGTCGATCTTCGAGAAGATCATCGGCGACTTGCAGGGCAAGCGTCAGTACCGCGAGTACAAGGCGCGCGTGAAGGCACTGCCGGAGCCGTACCGGGCGAGCGGTTCAGCGCTCGAGCGGTACCTGATGAACCTCGGCGCGGGCAACGACACCGCGATGCTGCTCGCGATGCTCGACGACCTCGCGACGCTGCTCGAGCAGGGTGCCGCTGAACGGACGCCCATGCACGAGCTGCTCGGCGACGACGCGGTCGACTTCGCCGAGACCTTCCTCGCCAACTACCCGCAGGGCAGCTGGATCTCGAAGGAGCGCGCCCGCCTCAACGCCTCGATCGCGAAGGCCGTCGCCGAGGGGGAGCGATGAGCACCGCGATCGCGGAGCCGGTCATCCGCGTCCGCGGCGTCGAGAAGTCGTACAAGGCGCTCTCGGTGCTGCGCGGCGTCGACCTCGACGTCGAGCGGGGCACGATCGTCGCCCTGCTCGGCTCGAACGGCGCAGGCAAGACGACCCTCGTGCGCATCCTCGCGACCCTGCTGCGGCAGGATGCGGGCACGGCGACCGTCGAGGGCCACGACGTGCGCACCGACGCGGCGGCCGTCCGCGAGGCGATCAGCCTCACCGGGCAGTTCGCCGCCGTCGACGAGATCCTCACCGGCCGTGAGAACCTCGCGCTCGTCGCGCGCCTCCGGCACCTGCCGGATCCCGGCACCATCGCCGACGCCCTCCTCGCGCGCTTCTCGCTCGTCGAGGCGGGCGGCCGCCGGGTCGGCACCTACTCCGGCGGCATGCGCCGCCGGCTCGACATCGCGATGAGCCTCATCGGCTCGCCGCCGGTCATCGTGCTCGACGAGCCGACGACCGGGCTCGACCCGCAGGCCCGCAACGAGGTGTGGGATGCGGTGCGCGAGCTCGCGCGCTCGGGCACGACCGTGCTGCTCACGACGCAGTACCTGGAGGAGGCGGAGCAGCTCGCCGACCGCATCGCGATCCTGCACGAGGGCCGCATCGCGGTCGACGGCACGCTCGCCGAGCTCCGCGCGCTGCTGCCCAAGGCGACCGTCGAGGTCGTCGAGGTGCAGCCGACCCTCGAGGAGGTCTTCCTCGCCATCATCGGCCGCGCCGGCACCGATGCGCCGACTGCGGCGCCCGCCTCCGAGGAGTCAGCATGACCACGCACGCCGTCGGCGACACCGCCGCGCTCACCGGGCGCTCGCTGCGCCACATCCTCCGCAGCCCCGACACGATCATCACCACCGCGGTGATGCCGATCGCGTTCCTCGTGCTGTTCGTCTTCGTCTTCGGCGGCGCGATCGACGTGGGCGGCGCCTCGTACGTCGACTACCTGCTGCCGGGCATCCTGCTCATCACCGTCGCCTCGGGCATCGCGTACACGGCGTACCGGCTCTTCCTCGACCTCCAGGCCGGCATCGTCGAGCGCTTCCAGTCGATGCCGATCGCGCGCTCCTCGGTGCTGTGGGCGCACGTGCTCACGTCGCTCGTGGCGAACCTCGTCTCGGTCGCGATCGTGATCGGCGCCGCGCTGCTCATGGGCTTCCGCTCGGGTGCGGGCGTGCTCGCGTGGCTCGGCGTCGCCGGCATCCTGACGCTCTTCACGCTCGCCCTCACCTGGATCGCCGTGATCGCGGGGCTCTCGGCCAAGACCGTCGACGGCGCGAGCGCCTTCTCCTATCCGCTCATCCTGCTGCCGTTCGTCTCGTCGGCCTTCGTACCGACCGAGTCGATGCCCGGACCGGTGCGCTGGTTCGCCGAGCACCAGCCGGTCACGTCGATCGTCGACGCCATCCGGGCGCTGCTCGCGCAGCAGCCCGTGGGCGCCGAGCTGTGGATCGCGCTCGGCTGGTGCGTCGGCATCCTCGCCGTCGCGGCGGTGCTCGCCACCGCCCTGTATCGCCGCAAGGTCGGCTGACGAGGCGGTCGACGGTCCCGGGGATCCGCGGATGCGTCGGGGCCGCCGACACGAGCCGGAAACAGCGGTCCGGCTAGGCTCGCGGACATGGGCGATCTGTTCGACGACTACGACAAGCCCTTCGCGAACCCCCGGAAGCGCGAGGGCACGGCGTGGGATGAGATGTTCGAGAGCAAGGGCGCAGCGCGCGGCCCGTACAAGCCGCTGTACGACGCCCTCTCCGAGCTGACGAAGGACGACCTCCGCACGCGCGCCGACGCGCTCGCCACCTCCTACCTCGCGCAGGGCGTCACCTTCGACTTCGCGGGCGAGGAGCGGCCGTTCCCGCTCGACGCCATCCCGCGCATCATCACCGCCGAGGACTGGCGCCACGTCGAGTCGGGCGTGCAGCAGCGCGTGCGGGCGCTCGAGGCGTTCCTCGCCGACATGTACGGCCCGCAGCGCGCGGTCGAGGACGGCATCGTCCCGGCGAAGCTCATCTCCACCTCGACGCACTTCCACCGCCAGGCCGCCGGCGTCGTCGGCGCGAACGGCGTGCGCATCCACGTCTCCGGGATCGACCTCATCCGCGATCAGGACGGCGAGTGGCGCGTGCTCGAGGACAACGTGCGCGTGCCCTCCGGCGTCTCGTACGTCATCTCGAACCGCCGCGTGATCGCGCAGACGCTGCCCGAGATGTTCTCGACCATGCGCGTGCGCCCGGTCGGCGACTACTGCGACAAGCTGCTCCACGCGCTGCGCGCCGCCGCGCCCGCCGGCGTCGACGACCCGCGCGTCGTGGTGCTCACGCCCGGCGTCTACAACTCCGCCTACTTCGAGCACACGCTGCTCGCGCGCCTCATGGGCGTCGAGCTCGTCGAGGGCCGCGACCTGTTCACCTCCGGCGGCCGCGTCTACATGCGCACGACGGAGGGGCCGGCGCGCGTCGACGTCATCTACCGCCGCGTCGACGACGACTACCTCGACCCGCTGCAGTTCCGCGCCGACTCGATGCTCGGCAGCCCCGGCCTCATGCTCGCCGCGCGGCTCGGCAACGTCACGATCGCGAACGCGGTCGGCAACGGCATCGCCGACGACAAGCTCGTCTACACCTACGTGCCGGAGCTCATCCGCTACTACCTGTCGGAGGAGCCGATCCTCAAGAACGTCGACACATGGCGGCTCGAGGATCCGGGCGCGCTCGAGGAGGTCATCGACCGCCTGCACGAGCTCGTCGTGAAGCCGGTCGACGGCTCGGGCGGCAAGGGCCTCGTCGTCGGCCCCGACGCGACGCCCGAGGAGCTCGAGGCCCTCAAGCAGCGGCTGCTCGACGACCCGCGCGGCTGGATCGCGCAGCCCGTCGTGCAGCTGTCGACCATCCCGACGCTCGTCGAGGACGGCATGCGCCCGCGCCACGTCGACCTCCGCCCGTTCGCCGTCAACGACGGCAAGGATGTCTGGGTGCTGCCCGGCGGCCTCACGCGCGTCGCGCTGCCCGAGGGCCAGCTGGTCGTCAACTCGTCGCAGGGCGGCGGCTCGAAGGACACCTGGGTGATCGCCGGCGCTCGCGAGCAGCTGCCGCTCATCGACCACGACGCGGAGTTCGGCGCATCCGGTGAGCCCATGACCCGGCCGATCTCGATCGTCGCCGGCCACGAGCACCCGCAGGATCAGTCGCCGCAGGACGCCCCGCGCGGCCAGGGCGAGCAGCAGCAGCAGAGCCAGTCGCAGTCACAGTCGCGCGGCGGGCAGCGCCAGTCGCAGCGCCAGTCGCAGTCCTCGTCCGCTCGTCGAGGAGCAGTCGGCGGAGCCGACCGCGTGCCGAGACGGCACCGGCCCGACACGGAAGGCACGCAGCCATGATGCTCAGCCGCATCGCCGAGAGCCTGTTCTGGATCGGCCGCTACATCGAGCGGGCCGACGGCACCGCGCGCATCCTCGACGTCTACCTCCAGCTGCTGCTCGAGGACGTCGCGGTCGACGAGGACACCGCCTGCCGCGCGCTGCTCGGCGTCATGGGCCACGACGCCCCGCCGGAGCGCAAGCTCACGCGCGTCGACGTCGTGAACTCGCTCGCGACCGATCGCACCCAGCCGGCGTCGATCGCCTACTCCGTGAACGCCGCGCGCGAGAACGCCCGCCGCGCGCGCGAGATCATCTCGACCGAGCTGTGGGAGGTGCTCAACGCCACCTACGCGAACATGCCGCGGCGCGTCAGCCCCGATCAGGTGCACCAGATGTTCGGCTGGGTGCGCGAGCGCTCGGCGCTCGCGAGCGGCATGGCCGACTCGACGGTGAGCCACGACGACGCGTGGAGCTTCTTCACGCTCGGCCGCTCGATCGAGCGCGCCGACATGGTTGCGCGACTGCTCGCGACCCGCGCGCTCACCGAGGCGTCCGGCCCGTCGTGGACGACCATCCTGCGCTCGGTCGGCGCCTACGAGGCCTACCTGCGCACGTACCGCGGCGTGCCCTCGAGCACGAACGCGGCCGAGTTCCTGCTGCTCGACCGGCTCTTCCCGCGCTCGATCCTGTTCTCGGTGCGCAGCGCCGAGGCGTGCCTGCAGGACATCGAGCCGCGGCAGGAGCGGGTCGGCTACGTCGACATCGCGCAGCGGATGCTCGGCCAGATCCGCGCGGAGCTCGAGTTCCGCCCGATCCAGGACATCATCGAGGACCTGCCGGTCGTGATGGACAAGGTCCAGACGACCACGACGAACGTGTCGCACGCCGTGCGCGAGCGCTACTTCCCGACCCACAACATGCCCGCCTGGACCAGGGAGGCATCGTGAGCCGCATCCGCATCCGTCACACCACCGGCTACCGCTACGAGCAGCCCGCCGTCGCGTCCTACAACGAGTCGCGCATGCTGCCGTCGACCTCCGACGGCCAGTTCGTCATCTACTCGAACCTCGACATCCGCCCCAACACCTCGATCAACACCTACGAGGACTACTGGGGCACGAAGGTCGTCTCGTTCGACGTGCTCGCGCCGCACACCGAGCTGCAGCTGACCGCGACGAGCCTCGTGGAGGTGCGTCCGCGCCTCACCGGCGGGCACGACCTGTCGTGGGAGCAGCTCGAGAAGGTCGCGCTGCGGGCGACGCAGTACGTCGAGCAGCTCGGCCAGACGATCCGCACGCGCCCGACCGACGACCTGATCACCGCGGCGCAGGAGATCCGGGATGCGTCCGAGACGCCGGGCGCCGCCGCCGCGGCGATCGCGCGCATGGTTGGCGAGGAGATGGAGTACATGTCGGGCGTGACGCACGTGCACACGCTCGCCTCCGAGGCCTGGACCAACCGCAAGGGCGTCTGCCAGGACATCGCGCACATCACGATCGGCGCGCTGCGGCACGTCGGCATCCCGGCGCGCTACGTCTCGGGCTACCTGCACCCGCGGCCGAACGCGCAGATCGGCGAGACGATCCGCGGCGAGTCGCACGCGTGGGTGGAGTGGTTCACCGGCGAGTGGAACGCGTGGGACCCGACGAACCTCATCGACATCGGCGAGCGCCACGTCAAGGTCGGGCTCGGCCGCGACTACAACGACGTGCCGCCGCTGCGCGGCGTCTACGCCGGAGCCGGCAAGAGCCAGCTCTTCGTCAGCGTGGAGATCACCAAGGAGTCCTGATTCTCAACGTCGCGGGTGGTAGCGCGAGGCGCTATCGCCGGTGAGCTACCACCGGCGACGTTGAGATCTGGTCGAGCCGCCTCGTCAGTCGCCGATGCGGGCTTGGCGGGCGTCGGGCACGCCGTCCTCGTTCTCGTCGGCGCTCCGCGCGCGGCGGGCGTCCCAGCGCAGCAGCGGAGCGGCGAGGAGGGCTGCGAGCCCCGAGCCCAGCAGGACGCCGAGCTTGGCGGCGTCCGTGCGACCGGCGTCGTCGAAGGACAGCTCGCCAATGAGGAGCGACACGGTGAAGCCGATCCCGGTGAGCAGCGCGACGGGCAGGAGGTCGCGGATCCCGATGCCGTCGGGAAGTCGCAGCGGCGTGCAGCGGACGACGATTGCCGAGACGCCCAGCACGCCGAGCAGCTTCCCCACGACGAGGCCGGCGGCGACCGCGAGCAGGACGGGCTGGCCTGCCAGCAGGCCGGCGAAGCCGCCGCTGTCGACCACGGACACGCCCGCCGCGCAGAACGCGAAGACGGGCAGGGCGATCGCCGTCGCCCAGGGCCGCACTGCGGCTTCGTGGCGGTGCGTGCGCGGCTCCCGCTCGCCGAAGACGGCGCGCGCCGGCACCGTGGCGCCGAGCAGCACGCCGGCGATCGTCGCGTGCACACCCGACTCATGCATGAGCCACCAGGCGACGAGCGCGATCGGGATGAGCAGCCACCACGACGAGAAGCGGGACCGCACGAGCAGGCCGAACGCGGTGATGGCGAGGATCGACCCGAGCAGCGCGAACGCCTGCACGCCGGCGGTGTAGAAGACGGCGATGACGACGATCGCCAGCAGGTCGTCGACGACCGCGAGCGTCAGCAGGAAGGTCCGCAGGCCAACGGGCAGCCCGCGGCCGAAGATCGCGAGGACGGCGAGCGCGAACGCGATGTCGGTCGCGGCAGGGATGGCCCAGCCGGTGAGCGCGCTGCTGTCGCCCGCGATCACGACGACGGCTGCGAAGAAGAGCGCGGGCAGGGCCATCCCTCCGATGGCGGCGAGCACCGGCACCGCCGCCCGCCTCGGATCGCGCAGGCTGCCGGCGACGATCTCGTGCTTGAGCTCCACGCCGACCACGTAGAAGAAGACGGCGAGGAGCCCGTCGGACGCCCAGGCGCCGACCGAGAGGTCGAGATTGAGAGCCTCCGGTCCGATGCGCGTGGCCATGAGGTCGGCGTAGGTCTCGCGCCAGGGCGAGTTCGCCCAGATCAGGGCTGCAGCGGCCGCGACGAGCAGGAGCACGCCGCTCGTCGTCTCGAGCCGCAGCAGCTGGGCGAGGCGTGCTCGGCGCGAGCCGATCGGGGTGCGGGGGGCTTCCATCACGGGTCTCCTCTCGGCACCGCGCAGCCGGATCGCCGAGCGGCACGCCGACCAGGCTTCCCGGCACACCAGCCACCAGGCTACCGGCCCAGGCGGCAGCCCCGCTCGCCGGTCGCGGTCTGGCCGGCTCGTGCCCAGCGGTCTACCGTGGTCGCCATGTGCAGGAACATCACCGAGCTGCGGGGGCTGCAGCCTGCCGCCAACGACGAGGAGATCGAGGCCGCCGCGCGGCAGTACGTGCGGAAGGTCTCGGGCATCACGCATCCGACCGATCGCACTCGTGACGCGTTCGAGCGCGCGGTCGCCGAGATCGCGCACATCACCGAGCACCTGCTCGCCGACCTGCCGGACCGGCGCCAGCCGCCGCAGACCGTGCCGCCGCTCCGCCGCCCGGAGGTGCGGGCTCGCATCGCCGAGCGCGGGGCGGCCGCAGCAGCGGCGAGCTGACCCGAATTCTCAACGTCGCCAGTGGTCGCTCAAGCCCCTATGGCGGCCGAGCAACCACCCGCGACGTTGAGAAGTCAGGCGGAGGCGCGCATCTGCGCGGTGATCTCGTCCATCACGCGCATGATGGCGACCGTCTCGTCGAGCGTCATGAGCGGGCTCTCGAGCTGCCCTGCGGCGACGCAGCGCTCGACCTCGGCGGCCTGGAACTGCATGCCGCGCCCGCTCGTCTCGGGCACGAACGTCTCCTTGTCGCCGGATGCGTGGCGACGCGTGAACCCGGTCCACACGTAGAACGCGGGGTCGAGCTCTATGACGCCCTCGGTGCCGGCGATGCTGGCGCGGTTCGAGCCGAGCGTCTCCATCGAGAAGGTCACCGTCGACATGCGGCTGCCCTCGTGCGTGAGGATCGCCGAGCCGCGATGGTCGACGCCCGCCGCGTCGACGGCGCCGGCAGCGCGGACGCGCGTCACCGGTCCGAGGAACGCATGCGCGAGCGAGACGCAGTAGACACCGAGGTCGAGGAGCGCGCCGCCGCCGAGCGCCGGCTCGATCATGCGGCTGCCGGGGGAGAGGTCGAGCATCTGCGAGTGGTCGGCGGTGACGCTCACCAGCCCGCCGAGGTCGCCCGCGGCGATGCGCTCGCGCACGGCCACCATCGTCGGCAGGAAGCGCGTCCACATCGCCTCCATGACGAAGACGCCCTTCGCGCGGGCCGCGTCGACGACCTCCTGCGCTTCGTCGCCCGTCGTGGTGAACGCCTTCTCGACGAGCACGTGCTTCCCTGCCTCGATCGCGAGCAGCGCGTGCTCGCGGTGCAGCCCGTGCGGCGACGCGACGTAGACGATGTCGACGTCAGGATCGGCGACGAGCGCCTCGTAGCTGCCGTGCGCGGTCGTGGCGCCGTGCGTCGTCGCGAAGGCCTCGGCGCGACCCTGATCGCGGCTGCCGACCGCGACGAGGCGGTGGCCGCCGACGGCGAGGTCGCGGGCGAATGCTCCGGCGATGCCGCCGGGCGCGAGGATGCCCCAGCCGGGCGAGGAGGTCGTCATGCGGCGACTCTAGCCCGGCTCACCCGCATCCCGGGGCGGAGGGGTTCGCCATGCAGTCGCCGTTCGTGAGGACGGTCTCGACCTCGAAGATCTTCACGCTCACGGGTGGCGCCTCGACCGGCAGGGTGCCGGGCACCGAGAACCAGCCCCCGCCCGCGTCGACCTCGGCGGTGAACACGACCGTGAGGGACGCGGTCACGTCGTCGCGCTCGGCGTACGCGTGGCTCGTCTCGGTCTCCGTCCACGACTCGTCGGTGCCGCTCCAGGCCGTGCCTGATGCGTCGCTCGTCTCAGTCGTGCCGTCGCCGTAGTCGAAGACGTACGAGGTGGGAGTCCAGCGGACCTCGATCGGAGCGTCGAACAGCTCGCCGTCCATCGTGTGCGTCTCGGCGGTGGCGTAGAAGTTCGTCGGCGTGCCGACGACGCCCCATCCGTCCGGCTCGACGACGAGCTCGCCCACGATCGGGCGGAACTGCGCGAGGTCCGCGAGGTTGATCGGCGCGACTCCAGCTGCTGCCACTGCCTGGCCGGGCCCCGTTGCGACCAGCACGTCACACCGCTCCAGCCCAGGCGTCGAGTTCGCAATGCATTCCTCGCGAAGTGACTGTATGTAAGCGGCCCAGAGTGCGGCCCAGTCTGTCGCACCGGTGCGGGCACCGGTGCCCGGAGTGCCGGCATCAAGCCTCTCGCCCGCCAAGACGAGCGCCGCGTCCTCAAACTCGGAAACGACCGGCGGAGGTTCAAACGCGACGGCGCCAGCAGTAATCGCTGCGCCGACCACCAGCAGCGTCGCGGAGGCAAAGCATCGGGTCGCTAGTCGCATGGGTTTTGGGGGTCGGTCAAGGCGAGCTCAGCCTCGCCCGCGATCAGGTAGTTGTCTCTCTCTGGCGCTCGAACTAGGTCCACAAGCGAGCCTCGCTGGTTCGGTCGGTCCGGGGGAGTGAGATCGGTGCCCTCGTCTCCTATGTAGCGTTCTCCGGAGAGGTCGACGCAGACGCTGACTTGAAGTGACGCCGGACCGGACGAGAAGTCAGACACCTCAAACGCCGTCGTTTCGCGAGTGCCCTCGGTGTGTAGGCGCCGCTCAGCGGCATCCTCAAAATTGACGAGCAGCGCGTCTGCCACTTCCGGCGTCGCCACTTCGAGTAGACCTTCACGAGTGGCCGTCGACGGATCCGCTCCGAAGTCATCGAGCCGATCTCGGTAGGCGTCCCACGCGGTTCGCGCCTCAACCAGAAGGTCCTCGTCGCTCGGTGACTCGCTACTCGGCGTCGCCACCGGCGTCGTCGACTCCGTCGGCTCCGGCGGTGTGCAACCCGCGAGCGCGAGCGCCACGACGAGCGCGACGCCTGCTGCGAGCCTCCGGAGCATGGGGGCAGAGTACGCCGCGCTGCATCCGCGCGGTCAGGTCTCTCCACAACTCCCACTTGACGGGATCGCCAACGGTGTTTTACTGTCAACAGTAGAACAGCACGAGATGCCCACTGCGAAGGAGCAGTCATGAACCTCCACGCGCTACTGCGTCGTCGAGCGGCCGAGTCCGGCCCCATCCGAGTCGGCGTGATCGGTGCCGGCAAGTTCGCCTCGATGTTCCTCACGCAGGCATCCGTCACCCCCGAGTTCCACGTCGTCGGCGTCGCCGACATCAACGTGCCGAAGGCGAAGGACGCGCTCTCGCGCACCGGCTGGTCGGCCGACCGCTACGCCGCCACCTCGCTCGACGAGGCTGCCCGCACCGGCCTCACCGCCGTGATCGACGACTCGATGGCGCTCATCAAGCACCCCTCGGTCGAGGTCATCCTCGAGATCACCGGCAACCCGATCGTCGGCACCGACCACGCGGTCGCGGCCATCGACAACGGCAAGCACGTGATCATGGTCAACGTCGAGGCCGACTGCATGGTCGGCCCGCTGCTGCAGCGCCGCGCTGCCGCGGCCGGCGTCGTCTACTCGATGGCCTACGGCGACCAGCCCGCGCTCATCTCCGAGCTCGTCGACTGGTGCCGCACGGTCGGCTTCGACGTCGTCGGCGCCGGCAAGGGCACGAAGTACCTGCCCGAGTACCACTACTCGACGCCCGACACCGTCTGGGACTACTACGGCTTCACCCCCGAGCAGCTTGCCTCGGGCGACTTCAACCCGAAGATGTTCAACTCGTTCCTCGACGGCACGAAGTCGGCGATCGAGATGGCCGCCGTCGCGAACGGCACCGGTCTCGAGCCGCAGCTCGAGGGCCTCCACTTCCCGCCCGCGGGCGTCGACGACCTCCCGCGCATCTTCCGCGAGCGCTCGGTCGGCGGCGAGCTCGACCGCCGCGGCACCGTCGAGATCGCCTCGAGCCTCCATCGCGACGGCTCCGAGGTCGAGCGGGACATCCGCTGGGGCGTCTACGTCACCTTCGAGGCGAAGACGGACTACGCCGTGCAGTGCTTCGCCGAGTACGGCGTCAAGACCGACGAGACGGGCCGCTACGGCTCGCTCTACCGGCCGTACCACATGATCGGGCTCGAGCTCGGGGTCTCGATCGCGAGTGCCGTGCTGCGCGGCGAGCCCACCGGCGCCCCCACGGGTTTCCGCGGCGACGTCGTCACGACCGCGAAGCGCGACCTCAAGGCCGGCGAGACCCTCGACGGCGAGGGCGGCTTCACGGTCTTCGGCAAGCTCCGCCCCGCCAGCTTCTCCCTCGAGCAGGAGGCGCTGCCGCTCGGCCTCGCGCACGGCGCGAAGCTCATCCGCGACGTGCCGAAGGACCGCTCTGTCACCTGGAACGACGTGGATGCGGACGGGTCGCTCGCCGCCGTGCGCTTCCGTCGCGAGCTCGAGGCTGAGTTCCGCGCCGAGCAGTCCGTCACGGTTTCATAACGCGTGCGTTCTACTGTTGACAGTAGAACGCACGCGCGGTTCACTCGTCTCAGGCACCGTCGCCTCACCACTCGCAAAGGAGCGAAACCCATGCCACGACTGATCGATCAGATCATGTCGACGCTCGACAAGATCGTCCAATGGTTCTGCGTGCTCTGCCTGGTCGTGATCACCGTCGCGGTGACCTGGCAGGTCATCGCCAGGTACGTCACGCGCGACTCCTCGTCGTGGACGACCGAGGTCTCGTCGCTCGCCTTCGTCTGGCTCGCCATGATGGCCATCGCGCTCGGCGTCCGCCAGGGCCGGCACATGGTGCTCGACATCTGGGAGTACGCCCCCGCTCACCGGTGGTTGCGCAACACGATCACCACGATCGCGAGCGCCCTCGTGCTCTTCACCCTGCTCGTGCTCGTCTGGTACGGCATGGACGCCCTCCCGAGCGCGATGCGCCGCAACATGCCGGGCATCGACCTGCCGTTCGGCGTCATCTCGCTCGCCGTCCCGGTGGGCGCCGCCTTCTCGGCGTTGTTCGCGATCGAGGCGTGGTGGAAGCTCATCCGCAACCCCGACCCCGAGGTCGACCCGCTCCCGTCGAGGGTGCTGTTCCAGTCCGAAGAGGACACGCTTGTGAAGGGTGAGGTGTAACCCATGGGTCCTCTGCTGCTCGGCAACTTCGTGGGAGCGATGCTCCTGCGCGTCCCCATCGGCTTCGCGCTCGCGCTCGCCTCCATCATCACGATCTGGCTCGTCACGGACACCCCGCTGACCATCGGCGCCCAGCGCATCGTCGCGGGCATCACGCCGTTCGCGCTGCTCGCCATCCCGCTCTTCATCCTCGCCGGCGGCATCATGAACGCCGGCGGCATCACGAAGCGCCTGCTGTCGCTCGCCGACTCGATCGTCGGCGGGATGCGCGGCGGCCTCGCGCAGACCAACGTGCTCTCGGCGCTGTTCTTCGGCGGCATCTCGGGCTCGGCCGTCGCCGACATCTCGAGCCTCGGCCGCATCCTCATCCCCGCGATGAAGGCGCGCAACTACAAGGCCGCATACACGGCAGCGGTCACGGCGGCCGCGCCGATCGTGGCGCCCATCATGCCGCCGTCGATCACGATGATCGTCTACGGCGTGGTCTCGGGCACCTCCATCGGAGCGCTCTTCTTCGCCGGCATCGTCCCCGCCCTGCTCTACATCGCGATGCTGATGGTCGCTGTGCACCTGACCGTGCGCAAGCAGGGCTTCACGAAGGAGTACGTCGCCAGCCAGCCCGACCCCAGCCTGATCGGCAAGACACCGAAGGCGGAGCGCCCGAAGTTCCTGCCGTCGCTCGTCGGCTCGCTGCCGGCGCTGCTGCTGCCGTTCATCATCCTCGCCGGCATCCGCTTCGGCTGGTTCACCCCCACCGAGGCCGCCGCGGTCGCGGTGGTCTACGCCCTGCTCGTCGGCCTGTTCATCTACCGCGAGCTGACCTGGAAGAAGCTCGTCACGGCGATCGCCGAGTCCGCTCTCATGGTCGGCCTCATCATGCTCGTGCTCGCCGCGGCGCAGCTCTACTCGTGGGCGCTCACGTCCGGCGGCGTGCCGCAGGCCGCGGCGGAGGCGATCTTCGGCGTGACCGACAACCTCGTGGTGCTCCTGATCCTCGTCAACATCATGCTGCTCATCGCGGGCATGTTCATCGAGGCGAACGCGGCGCTCATCATCATCACGCCGATCCTGCTGCCGGTGCTGACGTCGCTGGGGGTGGACCCCGTGCACCTCGGCATCATCATCGTCGTCAACCTCGGCATCGGCCTCATCACGCCGCCGGTCGGCATCGCGCTGATGCTCTCCGCCGAGATCTCGAAGGTGAAGTTCGTCTCGGCGATCCGAGCCTCGTGGCCATTCCTGCTCGCGGGCCTCATCTTCATGCTCCTCATCACCTACGTCCCGCAGATCTCGCTCTGGCTGCCATCCGTGCTGCTCGGCGAGTGACCGCGATCCAAACCACCAAGGAAGGAATCACCATGCGCACCACCAAGCTCCTCGCTGGCGCGGGCATCGTCGCCCTCGCACTCGCAGGCTGCTCGACCGGCGGCTCGGCTCCCAGCAGCTCGGCCGGCACCGGCGCCGAGGGCGAGACGATGACCCTCGTGCTCGGCCACGCCGGCTCCACCACCGACCCGCGCCAGTGGGCTGCCGAGCAGTTCGCCGAGCGCATCGAGACCGCGACCGACGGTCGCGTCAACGTCGAGATCCACTCGGACTCCACGCTCGGCACCTGGGAGGAGATGATCGACGGCCTCCAGATCGACAGCGTCGACATCGTCATCGAGTCGATGCTCTCCGTCGAGGCCTACACCGACCTCGCGTCGGTCGAGACCGCGCCCTTCCTCTACGACAGCGAGGAGCAGTTCTTCGAGGTCTGGGAGGGGGAGCTCGGCGACGAGATCCAGGCGTCGGTCACCGAGGCATCCGGCTACGCACTGCTCGGCAACATGTACCGCGGTCCGCGCCAGCTGACGACCAAGGAGCCGGTCACGCAGCTCAGCGACGTCGAGGGACTCACCATCCGCACGCCCAGCGCGCAGACGATGCTCGACACCTGGAACGCGCTCGGCGCGCGCGCCGAGGCGCTGCCCTTCAACGAGGTCTACTCGGCGCTCGAGTCGGGCGTGCTCGACGGCCAGGAGAACCCGCTCGACGCGATCCTCTTCAACTCCATCAACGAGGTCGCGCCCAACATCGCCGAGACGAACCACATGTACGCCAACTACCACTTCATCATGTGGGACGAGGCGCTGCAGGGCTACCCGGAGGACATCCGCCAGGCGATCCTCGAGGTCGCGGATGAGGTCGGCCAGGAGTACACCGACCGCACCGTGGCCAACATGGCTGGCTACCGCACGCAGCTCGAAGAGGCGGGCGCGCAGTTCAACGAGATCAGCGACCGCGACGCGTGGATCGAGGCCACTCAGCCCGTCGTCGAGGGCCTGCCCGAGCAGGTGCAGACCTGGGTCGAGCAGATCCGCGGCATGTGATCACCGGTGGGGCCCCGCTCGCGGGGCCCCACCACCCCTCCTCACCATCCCGCCGCATCGGCACCCAGGCGGTGCGGCCCCACCCCTCGAGCCCCACGCATCCGACATCTCAGGAGAGAGACCATGAACCTGCACGAGCTGCTCAAGGAGCGCGAAGCACAGGGCCAGCCGATCCGCGTCGGCCTGATCGGCTCCGGCCGGTTCGGCACGATGTACCTCTCGCAGGCCCGCAACATCCCCGGCGTGCGCGTGCTCGCGATCGCCGACATCAACACGGCGCGCGCTCGCGAGTCCCTGGCCCGCGTCGGCTGGCCCGAGGACGCGATCGTCGACTCGGTCGACGACCTCACCGAGGGCAAGACGGCCGTCATCGCGAACGCGATGGACCTCTTCCGCACCGACATCGACGTGATCGTCGAGGCGACGGGCAACCCGATCGTCGGCATCAAGCACGCGCTCGCGGCCATCGACTCCGGCAAGCACGTGATGATGGTGACGGTCGAGGCCGACGCCCTCGCCGGCCCGGCGCTCGCGAAGCGCGCGAAGGATGCGGGCGTCGTCTACTCGATGGCGTTCGGCGACCAGCCCGCGCTCATCTGGGAGCTCGTCGACTGGGCGCGCACGAGCGGCTTCGACGTCGTCTGCGCCGGCAAGGGCGCGAAGTACCTGCCCGGCTACAACCAGATGAACCCCGACAACGTGTGGGACCACTGGGAGTTCTCGGACGAGCTCAAGCAGTCCGGCCAGCTCAACCCCTACATGCACACGTCGTTCCGCGACGGCACGAAGGCCGCCATCGAGATGGCAGCCGTCGCCAACGCTGCGGGCCTCGTGCCCGGCGACGCCGGCCTCAGCTTCACGCCCGGCAACCTCGAGGAGATCGCCACGGTCTGCCGCCCCGAGTCGGCCGGCGGCGTGCTCTCGCACGAGGGCACCGTCGACGTGATGTCGAGCTACACCCGCGAGGGCGACTGGATCCCCCACAACACCCAGGAGGGGGTGTTCGTGGTCGTGAAGGCGACCAACGACTACGTCTCCGAGTGCTTCCAGGAGTACCCGTGGCACCCGGACCCCACCGGGCAGTACGCGGCGCTCTACCGCCCGTACCACTACGTCGGGCTCGAGCTCAACGTCTCGATCGCGAACGCGGTGCTGCGCGGCGTCGCGACCGGCACGGCCATCGGCTTCACGGCGGATGTCGTCGCGACCGCCAAGAAGGACCTGGCCGCGGGCGACACGCTCGACGGCGAGGGCGGCTTCGCGGTCTACGGCAAGCTCGTCTCGGCCCGCACGTCGGTCGCCGAGGGCTACCTGCCGGTCGCGCTCGCGCACCACGTGCCGCTCAAGAACGACATCAAGCAGGGCGAGAGCGTGCGCTGGGACGATGTCGAGGTCGACGACTCGCTCGCGCAGGCGATCGAGCTGCGCCGCGAGACCGAGGCGCTCGCCGCTGCAACTGCGGCGTGATCCGATCCTCATGAGCCGCTCGCTGAGCCTCCTCGGGCTGGGTGCCATGGGCCTGCCGATGGCGCGCAGGCTCGCGGCGCGCGGCGCGCTGACGGTCTGGAACCGCAGCGCGTCGCGCGCCGAGGCCCTGCGTGCCGAGGCCCTGCGCGATGAGGCCCTGCGTGATGAAGCACTGCGCGACGGGGCGGCGGACGTCGTGGTCGCCACGACGCGCGCCGCCGCGGCAGCCGAGGTGGTGCTCACCGCGCTGCCCGACCTGCCGCAGGTGCGGGAGGTGCTCGAGGGAGACGACGGTCTGCTCGCCGGCTGGCGGGCGGCGGCGGTCGAGCATCCGATGCTCGTCGTGCACGGCACGGTGTCGCCCGTCGCGCTACGCGAGCTGGCCGACGAGCTCGCGGCCCAGGGTGTCGACGTGGTCGACGCACCGATGTCGGGCGGCGTGCTCGGTGCCGCCGAGGGCCGCATCAGCTTCTTCGTCGGCGGCAGCGAGGCCCAGGTCGCCGAGCTCGCCGAGCTGCTCGAGCCGTGCGCCTCACGCGTCACGCGGATGGGCGGCACCGGCACCGGCGCGATGGCGAAGCTGTGCAACCAGCTCATCGTCGCCGAGACGGTCACCGCGCTTTCGGAGGCCTTCGCCCTCGCCCGCGCGAGCGGCATCGACGCCGAGACGCTCGCCGACGCGCTCGGCTCCGGGCTCGCCTCGAGCGAGGTGCTGCGGCAGAAGCGGCACCACTGGATCACCGAGTCGTTCGAGCCCGGCGGCACGATCGACTACCAGGTGAAGGACCTCCGCTTCGCGCGCGAAGCGGCCGACGACGCCGGGCTGCGGCTCGACGCCGCCCGCACCGCGCTCGCGCTCTTCGAGGCCGCATCCGCCGCCGGCGACGGGGGCCTCGACCACTCCGGCATCTACCAGACCATCCGTCGGCCGCAGCGCTGACGACGACACGAGGGAACAGCCATGACCGACTCGACCGCACCCGACCGATCCAACGTCGCCGCGACCGGCGCGACCGGCACCGCCGCGACCGGCACCGACGCATCCGGCACCGACGCATCCGGCACCGACGCATCCGGCACCGACGCGCCGCTGGTGGTCACCGCCATCTTCCGCCCTGCGGAGGGCAAGCGCGAGCAGGTGCTCGCGGCGATGGCGCGCGTCATCCCGCGCGTGCACGAGGAGGAGGGCTGCAACCTCTACGCGATCCAGGAGGCCGAGGACGGCACGATCGCGATGATCGAGCACTGGGACTCCGGCGCCACCCTCGACGCGCACGGCGCCGCCGCGCCGGTCGCCGACTTCAACGTCGAGCTCGAGGGCCTGCTCGCGAGCCCGGTCGAGGTGACCCGCTACACGCCCATCCCGATGGGCCACGCCCGCAAGGGCGTCGTGCTGCCATGACCGACGTCGTCGCCGGGCTCCCCGGGTCGGCGCTCCCCAGCCGGCTCGGGTGCTCGACCATCTCGTTCCAGCACCTGACGCTTGAGCAGGCGCTGGTCGAGATCGAGCGGCTCGGCTTCGCCGAGATCGACCTCGGTGCGCTGCCCGGCGTCTGCGACCACGTGCCCTACGAGCTCGACGACGCCGCGATCGAGCAGGTCGCCGCGACCATCGCGGGCCACGACCTGCGGGTGCGCAGCGTGAACGGCGACGTCGGGGCGTTCAACGACCCGGATGCCGACACCGACGCGCAGGCGGCGCACGTCGAGCGCCTCGTGCGCCTCACCGCCGCGATCGGCGCCGACGCGCTGGTGCTGCCCTGCGGCGCCCTCGATCACGAGCCCATCGTCGACCTCGACGCCGACCTCGACCGGGTCGCCACCGCCCTCGTGCACGCTGGGCAGCTGGCGACCGACCACGGCGTCGAGCTGTGGGTCGAGTCGCTGCACTTCCTGCGGCTCTGCTTCGACCGAGAGCGCGCCGACGCGCTGCACGCGCGCCTCGCCGGCAGCGGCGTGCGGCCGATCCTCGACGTCGCGCACGTCGTCGCCGCGGGCGACGACCTCGTAGACACCATCCGCGCGTGGGGCGATGGCATCGCCCACGTGCACCTGCGCGACGCCGTCGCCGGCGAGTTCAGCCGGGCGATCGGCGGCGGCGAGGTCGACTTCGCCGCCGCGCTCGAGGCGCTCGACGGCATCGGCTACGCGGGCGGGTTCGCGCTCGAGCTGCCCTCGCGCGCCTACGCGGACGACGCGACGGGTGCGCTGAGCGATGAGGCGCGCGCCGCGCGCGTCGACGCGATCCGCGACGCCGCGGCCCGCATGGCGCCCCTCGTCGCCGCCCTCGACGCCGATCCAGACCTCTCCGATCCGTCCCTGAACATCCAAGGAGCATCATGACCAGCACCACGACCGCGCGCACCGCCGTGATCACCGGCGCCGCGTCCGAGCGCGGCATCGGCATGACCGTCGCCGACCGCTACGCCCGCGACGGCTGGGCGATCGCCATCCTCGACCTCGACGGCGACCGCGCCGCGCAGGTCGCCGCCGAGATCGGCGAGCGGCACGGCGTGCCCGCGTTCGGCACCGCCGCGAACGTCGCCGACGAGGCATCCGTCACCGCCGCCCACGCCGCCGTGCAGGCCGAGGTCGACGCCGGCCGGCTGCCCGCCGTCGGTGCGCTCGCGAACATCGCCGGCATCACGTCGCCCGTCCCGTTCCTCGAGACCGACCTCGCGCTCTGGAACAAGGTCATGGCGGTCAACGCCACCGGCACCTACCTCGTCACGAAGGCGTTCCTGCCCGCGATGCTCGACGCCGGCTGGGGCCGCATCGTCAACATGTCGTCGGTCTCCGCCCAGCGCGGCGGCGGCGTCTTCGGCAAGGTGCCCTACTCGGCCGCGAAGGCCGCGATCCTCGGCTTCACGAAGGCGCTCGCCCGCGAGATCGCCGACTCGGGCGTCACCGTCAACTCGGTCACGCCCGGGGCGGTCGACACGAACATCCGCGTGGGCTCGACCCCCGAGTCGGAGGCGAAGCTCGCCGCCGACATCCCCATCGGCCGCGTCGCGTCGACCGAAGAGATCGCCGCCGTCTTCGCGTTCCTCTCGAGCGACGACGCCGCCTACCTCCAGGGCACGAACATCGACATCAACGGCGCCAGCCACCTCCACTGAACGCGGCACGCGTTGATCTGTGCCCCCCGTTCGCGGGGCACAAGGAAGGAATGCTCGGTACCGTGGGCAACATGACAGTCGATGCGCAGTTCCGATCCCTGGGATCGATCGAGCGCGTCACGCGGCGTGAGCTGATCCTCGACCGCCTGCGGTCGGCCGTGAGCACGGGCGAGCTCGCACCCGGCACGCACCTCGCCGAGACGGAGCTGAGCGCGTCGCTCGGCGTCTCCCGCGGCACGCTGCGCGAGGCGCTGCGGCACCTCGAGGAGGAGGGCCTGCTGTCGAAGGATGCGCGCGGCCGCCTCTCGGTGCGCGTCGTCACGCCCGAGGAGGTCCGCGAGATCTTCGATGTGCGGTTCGCGCTCGAATCCGCGGCGGCCGAGGTCGTGTGCCAGCGCGACGACCTCGACGAGGTCGTGCCGCAGCTGCGCGAGGCGCTCGCACGCATGGAGGAGAGCGAGCAGGCGTCGATCGCCGATCAGGTCGCGGCCGACCTGGCGTTCCACGAGGCCATCTGCATCGCGAGCGGCAACCGCACGCTCGTCGAGTCGTGGCGGCGGGTGAGCGGCCTCGCGCGCGCGGTCATCACCGCGGCCGGCCAGGAGACCGCGATCGCCAACATGTCGGCCGCTCGGCACGCGCCCATCGTCGAGGCGATCGCGAGCGGCGACGCCGACCTCGCGCGCGGCGTGCTGCGCGCGCACAACACTTCGGCGCGCGACGTCATCGCGGCGCGCATGGAGGCGTCGCTCAGCCGCTGAGCTTTCGGTCGCGGCCCCGAGCCTGTTGGGGCACCGAGTGGCCGCTCGCTCCTGCTGTGGATGGGCGCATCGGTGCCTTGAAAGTGGTGAGACCTGCGGGTTGCGGTACCGATGGGTCGCGTCCCTGCGCCTTCGAGCGACACATCGGTACCGCAAAGTGAGGCGACCTGCGGGTCGCGGTACCGAATGGTCGCGTCCCTGCGCCCTCGAGCGACACAGCCGTGCCGCAAACCGGTGCGACCTGCGCGGTTGCGGTACCGAGTGGTCGCGTCCCTGCGCCTTGGCGACACGTCGGTACCGCGAACCGGTGCGACCTACGCGGTTGGGGTCCCGAGTGGTCGTCTCCCTGCGCCTTCGAGCGACACATCGGTACCGCAACGCGGACGACGGAGGGGCGGGGCTCGACGCCCTGCCCCTCGTCGCGCACACCTCAGCCCAGCTCGGCGAGCACCTTCGCCACGATGCGATCCTTCGACAGGCCGTAGCGCTCGTGCAGCGTCGGCAGGGCGCCGGCGTCGAGGAACTCGTCCGGCAGCGCGATCGGCACGATCCGCTTGCCGAGGCCCCGCTGCGCGGCGGCGTCGGCCGTCGCCGAGAAGAGCCCGCCGACCACCGTGTGGTTCTCGAGCGTGAACGCGAGCCGCGGGGTGTCGAGCTCCGCGAGCACGGTCTCGGCGTCGAACGGCTTGATCGTGGGGGAGTGCACGACCGCCACGTCGACCTTGTGGGCCGCCAGTGCATCCGCCGCCTGCAGCGCGCGCATGGTCATGAGGCCCGACGAGACGAGCACGACGTCGGCGCCGCCTCGCAGCACCTTGGCCTTGCCGAGCTCGAACGTGTAGTCGTACTCGTCGAGCACCGCCGGCACCTTGCCGCGCAGCAGGCGGAGGTAGGTGGGGCCGTCGTGCGCGGCGAGCTGCGGCACCGACTGCGCGATGTCGAGCGCGTCGCACGGGTCGACGATCGTGAGGTTCGGCAGGCCGCGGAAGATCGCCATGTCCTCGGTGGCCTGGTGGCTCGGGCCGTAGCCGGTCGTGAGACCCGGGAGGCCGCCCACCACGTTGACGTTGAGGTTCGGCTCGGCGATGTCGAGGGCGATGAAGTCGTACGCCCGGCGCGCGGCGAAGACCGAGTAGGTCGATGCGAACGGCACGAGACCGAGCTCGGCCATGCCTGCGGCGGCGCCGAAGAGCAGCTGCTCGCTCATGCCCATCTGGAAGAAGCGCTCGGGGTGGGCCTGGGCGAAGATGTGCATGTCGGTGTACTTGCCGAGGTCGGCGGTGAGGCCGACGATCCGCTCGTCCTGCTCGGCGAGCGCCGCGAGCGCGTGGCCGAACGGGGCCGACTTGGTGCGCTGCCCGGGGTCGGCGAACGACGCGATCATCGCGCTCGTGCTGAGGCCCTTGGGCTTCGTGGCGGTGGTCATCGTGCTGCCTCCTGCTCGCGTCCTGCGGTGAGCTGCTCGCGGCAGATCTGCCACTCGTGCTCCTCGATGCGCATGAAGTGCGCCTTCTCGCGCTCCTCGAGCAGCGGCACGCCGCGCCCGACCTTCGAGTCGCAGATGATGACCTGCGGCTGGCCGTCGGCCGCCGAGATGGCCGCGCACTCGTCGAGCGCGTCGATGAGCGCCGCTGGGTCGTTGCCGTCGATGCGGATGGCGTGCCATCCGAACGCGCGCCACTTCTCCTCGACCGGCTCGATGCGCAGCACCGACGCGGTCGGCCCGTCGGCCTGCAGCGCGTTCATGTCGACCATCGCGGTGAGGTTGCCGAGGCGGTGGTGGGCGGCGCCCATCGCGGCCTCCCACGTCGAGCCCTCGTCGAGCTCGCCGTCGGAGAGGAAGTTGATGACGCGCTGGTCCGCGCGGCCCTGCAGCCGCAGCGCGAGCGCCATGCCCACCGCGACCGTCAGGCCGTGGCCGAGCGAGCCGCCCGAGATTTCCATGCCGGGCGTGTACGACGCCATGCCCGACATCGGCAGGCGGGAGTCGTCGGTCGCGTAGGTGAGCAGCTCCTCGACGGGCACGATGCCCGCGTCGGCGATCGCGGCGTAGAAGCCGATCGCGTAGTGCCCGGTGGAGAGGAGGAAGCGGTCGCGCCCCTCCCAGTGCGGGTCGGCCGGGTCGTAGCGCAGCTGGTCGGCGTAGACGGCGGCCATCATGTCGGCGGCGCCGAGCGCCTGCCCGACGTAGCCCTGCCCCTGCACCTCGCCCATGTCGAGGGCGTGGTGGCGAGCCCGGTAGGCGCTGTCGGCGACGGCGGTGATGCGCTCGTCGCGGCTGCGGCCGTCCTTGCCCGCGACGCGGGCGGCGGTGTCGGCGATGGTCATGCGGAGACCCTCTCTGCGATGCGGGTGTCGGATGCGGCGGCGGATGCGCCGACCACGGCGGGCGCGGTCTCGCGCGCGGTGATGGCGGTCATCGTCGAGATCACGCCGAGCAGTGTGAGCAGCAGCGCCGGCCCCATCCAGCCCATCCACCCGTAGGCGGCCGTGGCGATGAAGGGCAGGAAGCCGGCGATGATGGCGGCGCCGTTGTAGCCGAGCGAGATGCCCGAGGTGCGGCGGTTGGCGGGGAAGAGCTCGGAGAACCAGCTCGACTCGACGGCGAAGATCGGGTCGTGGCTCAGCAGCAGCGAGAGCGCGATCGCGATGACGATCATGACGAGCGAGCCCGTGTTGATGAGCAGGAACATCGGGATGCCGAACAGGATCGTGAAGACCGAGCCGATGAGGAACACCTTCTTGCGGCCGATCCGGTCGCTCAGCGCACCGAAGAGCAGGTGGCTGCCGAGTCCGAGCGCCGATCCGACGAGCGTGCCGATCAGCACGTTCGAGCCGGCCGTGATGGAGGCGAGGCCGACATAGGTGACGGTGAACGCGGTGGTGACGTAGTAGCCGCCGGTCTCGGCGAGGCGCAGGCCGATGATGCGCACGATCACGCGCCAGTCCTGCTTGAGGGTCTCGAGCGCGGGCTGCTTGAGCAGCTCGCCCTGCTCCTTCGCCTGCTCGAACGCGGGGCTCTCGGCCACCTTGAGGCGGATGAAGAGGCCGATGATCACCATGACGCTCGCGAGCAGGAACGGCACGCGCCAGGCCCAGTCGCCCGGCAGGCCGCTGGTCGCGAGGATGGTGCCGTTGGCGACGAGCAGTCCGCCGGGGATGCCGATCTGCGGCAGCGCGCCGAAGAAGCCGCGGCGGTGCGCGGGCGCGTGCTCGACGGCCATGAGCACCGCGCCGCCCCACTCGGCGCCGTAGGCGACACCCTGGATGACGCGCAGCAGGATGAGCATGATCGGCGCGGCGATGCCGATCGTCGCGAAGGTCGGCAGCACGCCGATCAGCGTCGTCACCACGCCCATCACCACGAGCGACCAGATGAGCACGCGCTTGCGGCCGATGCGGTCGCCGAAGTGGCCAGCGAGGTAGCCGCCCAGCGGGCGGAAGAGGAAGCCGATCGCAAGGGTCGCGAACGAGGCGAGCGCGCCGACCAGCGGGTCGTCGGTCGCGAAGAACACGGCGCCGAAGTAGGTGGCGGATGCGGTCGCGTAGATGAAGAAGTCGTAGGACTCGACGACCGTGCCGATCATCGACGCGAGCGACACCTTGACGGCGTTGTCCTTCTTCACGACGGGCGGCTGCGCGTCGGTGGTGCTGCTGGTGGACATGGTTCCTCCTCGAACATGCCTCGCGGGCGTTCGTCCTGGGTGCGTGCGTGGTGAGCCCGTGCCGGGATCGGCCGTGGCGGGAGCTGCGCTCGGACCGAGGGGCCCGAGCCGCGTGTTCTAGTGCTGGTAGGTCTCGATGACGCTGCTGTCGTCGCGGCGCTCGAGCCCCGCGGATGCGGCGAGCAGGTAGCGCTCGCGGGCGGCGGCGAGCACCGGCACCTCCGCGCCGACGCCGGCAGCCGCATCCGCGACCAGGCCGGAGTCCTTGACGAAGATGCCGATCGTGCTCGTGACCTCGGCGTCGGCGCCCTGCAGCATGCGGGGGCCGCGGTCGCTGAGCATCCAGCTGCCGGCCGCGCCGCCGCCGACGAGGTCGAGCACGTCGGCCTTGTCGAGCCCGAGCGCCTCGCCGAGCGCGAGGGCTTCGGCCGCCGCGACGATGTGCACCGAGCAGAGGTGCTGGTTGACGACCTTGATCGCCTGGCCCTGCCCGAGGTCGGTGCCGACGATGCGCGCGGTGCCGAGCGGCCGGAGCAGGTCGGCGGTCGCGGCGAGGTCCGTCTCGGCACCCGATGCGAAGATGATGAGCTCGCCGGTGGTGGCGCGGGCGACGCCGCCCGTGACGGGCGCGTCGACGACGCGGGCGCCCGCCGCCGTGAGCTGCTCGCCGGCGCGACGGACGGCATCCGGGCCGACGGTCGACATGACGACCCACGTGCGTCCCGAGGCGACGCCCGCGGAGGTGGCCTGCGCGACGAGCTCGTCGAGCTGGTCGGGGGTCGCGACCATGACGACGACGTCGCCGTCGGCGGGCGCCTCGGCGATGCTCGCGACGGCGGGGATGCCGGCCGCTGCCGAGCGCTCGCGCGCCGCCTCGAACGGGTCGACGCCGGTGACGGCGAAGCCGGCCGCCGCGATGCGCTGCGACATCGGGGTGCCGATGGCACCGAGTCCGACGAAGACGACGGGGGATGGGGTGCTCACGGGGTGCCCTCCTTGGCGGTGTCCAGCGTGATGAGCGAGTGGATCTCGAAGTGCCGGCGGATCGCGCTGCGGGCGGCATCGGGGTCGTTCGCGGCGATCGCCTCGACTACGGGATAGTGGATGGTGTCGGTCTCCGCGCGCCCGTCGGCGGTCACGCCCTCGGCGGCGATCGCGGCGGCACGGCGCTCGTGCATCGCCTGGGCGAGGGCGTGGGCGAGGCCGTTGTGCACCATCGTGAAGACCGGGTTGTCGACGATGGCGAAGAGCTCGGCGTGGAACGCGAGGTCGGCCTCGGTCGCGCGGTCGTGGTCACCGGCCGCGGTGCACGCGACCATCTCGTCGACGAGGTCGCGGAGGCGCTCGGCGTCGGCGTCGCCGGCGCGGCGCGCGGCCTGCACGGCGACGACGGTCTCGAGCATCTCGCGAGCCTCGGCGATCTCGCTCGAGTCGAGGAAGCCGAGCGCGCGCATGGTGGTGAAGTACGTGCGGATGACGTCCGGGCCGGGCGCCTGCAGGTAGGTGCCGTGGCCCTGGCGGCGGGAGAGGATGCCGATCGACTCGAGCTCGGAGAGGCGCTCGCGGAGCGCGCCTCGGCTCACGTCGAGGCGGGTGCAGAGCTCGCGCTCGGGGAAGAGGCGACGGGAGCCGTCGGGCTCGGGCGTCGAGAGGCCGATCAGCTGGATCGCGAACGCCTCGCGCGTCTCGTCCATGTCGCCTCCCTCGTCATCGAGCGGCCCGACCGATTGGTCTGACCAATGTGCAGGACGCTACGGCAAGCGGGCGCTGCTTGTCAAGATTGGTCTGACCAATCCTGGCCGCGTGCTGGTCGAGCCGGGCGGCGCGCTCCGCCTCTGCTGGTCGAGCCGGACGGCGCGCTCCGCGCGCCGCCCGAGTCGGGGTCATGCCACCCCACTCTGTCCCCCATTCGAGAATTGATCCAACCCAATTCCGCGATCCCGCTTGCATTCCGCGGCGACCTCGGTATACCTTCGCTCTTGCGAACTCCCGCACGTCGAGAAAGGAGGAGCTCGTGTTCATGACCGTCAAGATCCAGACCACTGGAGCCCTCCTCCCCGGCGGGATCCGCTAGCGCGGAGCGCACGGGCCACCGGCCCGCGATGCCGTCACCGGCATCGCGATCGCCAGGCCACAGCAGGCATCTGAGCCCTGCGCCTCCCTTCGCTCATCGCTGATCAGCGACAGCTGCACGGCCGCGTCCATCGCGTCCCGTCCGGCTTTCGTCGCATTCCGCGCATCCGCACCGAATGGTGCAGTCCGTCGCGCAATTTCCACGCAATTCCTCCAGCGATATCGCACGCCCATCCGCAGGGCGATATCGCCATGCCAGAAAGCAGCATCACCATGTCAACCCTGACCCTCTCGCTGCCGGCTCCCCGCCGGCTCGCACTGAGTGCGTCGCGACTGCTCGAGCGCTGGGCCCTGGAGCCCGTCGTCACCGAGCAGGCACGCCGCGAGGCCGCCGCCTTCGAGCGCGCTGTCGCAGCCCGCGACCGCGCCTCGATGGACGCACTCGCACGCACGCTGCTGTCGTGACCGCAGCATCAGCGGGGCCGTTCCCACCGGAACGGCCCCGCTTCGCTGTGCCCGGTCAGGGCGCGATAGCCGGCAGGGTGGCGGAGACGACGTGCTGCGGCCGCCCTTCGAGCGGCACCTCGCGGATGGAGCCTGCAGGATCGACGAGCGTCAGGCCGTCCCACCAGCCGTCGCGCGTGAAGCCGCCGGCGAGCACCGCCTCCCAGTCGTCGTCGGCATCCGGCTGCCAGATCGCGACGGTCTCGTGCGGGCGCGCGAGCGGCACGACGACCTCGTCGCCGTCCGAGGGGTCGAGGAAGGACACGTTCGGGCCACCGGTCGCCTTGCCGAACGGCCCCGTGCCGGCCGAGACGAGCCGCCCGTCGGGCGCGGTCGCGACGCCGTGCTGGTGCGAGTTCGCCGACGCCTCGACCCGCTGGGTCTCGCCGGTCGCCGGATCGAGGAGCACCATCACGAGCCCCTGGTACGGCAGCGCGATCCGGCCGTCGTCGGTCAGCGCTGCGTAGTGCGGCTTCTCCCAGCCCGCGAAGCCGAAGTTGCCGAAGGGCGCGATCTCGACCTGGTCGACCGCGAGCGTCGCGGTGTCGACGAGCGACACGGTGTAGCTGTCGTGGTCGACGGTCGCGACCCACTCTCCCTCTGGGTCGGCGAGCACGTCGAACGGGCGCACGCCGACCTCGGCGCTCCCCGTGAAGGCGCCCTGCTCGACGTCGAAGACCTCGAGCCAGGCGGGATCCGGCCAGCGGTGGACCGCGACGTACGCCCGCGTGCCGTCGGGCGAGAGGGCGATGCCGAGCCCGCCGTCGCGGTACTCCCCGAACCCGTCGGAACCGGGCGGAGGCAGCTGCGCGCCGTGCAGGTAGGGCACGAGCGCCGTGCGCTCCCGGCTCGCGAGGTCGACGACCGCGAGCCCCTCCGCGGTCGCGACGAACGCGGTCTCGGCCGTGGCGGCGACGCCCCACGGCGCGCGCCCGACCGTGACGACGTCGAGCACCGGCGTCCGGGCATCCGGGTCGACGATCGCGAGCCTGTCGGATGCGGCGAGGGTCCCCAGCAGCACGGGGGTCGCCTGCGGGGACGGCGTCGGTGTCGGCGGCGTCGACGGCCCCGGCGCCGCCGAGCGCGTCGCGGACGCGGCGGGGCTCGGCGTCGGAGCGAGCACGCCGGGCATGCAGCCGGTGAGCAGCGCGGCCGCGATGACCATCGCCGCGATCCTCGCTGCGCTTCGCACGCCCCCATGCTCTCAGCATCCGGGACTGCAGCGTCCGGGCTCCCAGCATCAGCCGCTGGGTATCGGCCAAGCGGCGGTGGCTGCTTCGTCCGCCGATGGGGGACTACGGTGGCTCCGTGACTCGACCCGATGAGCCGCGTGGTGGCCCGCTCGACGGGGGTGGGCGCGACGAGGCGTCGACGACCGGCACCGGGCCCGCATCCGTCGCCGATCCCGAGGTGACGGGTGAGGGCGCGCTCGCGCCCATGACCGCGGCCGCTCCCGACGCGAAGGCCGCCGCGCGCGTGGCGAAGCGCTCGGTCGCCCGCGCCCTGCCGATGTTCCGCGTCGCGATCGCCGTGCGCGCGGCGCTCGCCGCGATGGCCGCCTGGCTGCTCGCCAACCGGATGGGCGGCGATCTGGCCGACTACGCCTACGCCGCGCCGCTCGGCGCGTTCGTCGCGACCGGCACGACCATCTTCACCGTCGCCCGCACCGCGCTGCGGCAGGCGATCGGCATGCTGGCGGGCGCGGTCATCGGCATCGGCCTGCTCAACGTCGAGTGGCCCGGCATCGCCAAGATCGGCCTGATCGCGGGGGTCGCCGTCCTCATGCAGGGCATCCCTCGCTTCGGCCAGGCCGCGACCGTCGTGCCCGTCGTCGCGCTCCTCGTCATCATCTTCGGCGGCGTCGATGCCGACGGCTACGCCATCGGCTACGTCGGGCAGTTCACGCTCGGCATGGCGATCGGCGTGCTCGTGAACGCCGTGGCGATGCCGCCGCTCTACGACCGCGAGACGCGGCAGCAGATCCACGACACCGTCGACGACCTCGCCGAGCGCACCGAGGTGCTCGCCGACACGCTACGGGGCGAGTGGCCGCCCGAGCGCGAGGACTGGGCGGGATGGGGGCCGGAGCTGCGCGACCGCGTCGTCGCGCTCGACGCGCAGGTCGACGAGGCGCGAGAGGCGCGGCGCTTCAACGTGCGGATGCTCTGGCACCGGCACGACCTCGACGCCGACGAGCAGGCGGTGTCGGCGCTGCGCTCGGTCGTCTTCCGCATGGACGACGTGCTCGAGGCGCTCGCGGCCGCCGCGTGGGACCGGCCGATCGAGATCACGCTCGAGCGCGACGAGCGCAGGCTCGCCGCCGATGCCGTCGCGGCGCTCGCCGTGCAGCTGCGCGCGTGGCACGACGGCGGCGACGTCGATGCCGCCTCGGCGACCTCGCAGGAGGCCATCGACGCGCTCTACCGCAGCTCGATCGCGCACGAAGAGCCGCAGTCGGGCGTCGCGACGGTCATCTTCGCGCTGCGGGCGATGCGCGAGCGGGTGGACTGGGCGGCCTGCGCGGTCGTCGACGATCGAGGCGGCCGCGCGACCTGAGGCACCGACGTGTCGCCTCAGCGCGCCCTCGAGCGGCACGTCGGTGCCGCAAGCGTGAGGTCACCCACGCATCAGGCGCCCGGTCAAGGCTGCATGGCGCCGTCGCTGAACCGCCGCCGGTACGACGTCGGGGTGGTCGCGTACGCCCGCGCGAACCGCTGCCGGAGCGTCACCGCGCTGCCGAAGCCGCACGCATCCGCCACGCGAGCCACCGAGAGCTCCGTCGTCTCCAGCAGGCGGCGCGCCTCGTCGAGGCGCTGCGCGAGCACCCAGCTGGCCGGACTCGTGCCCGTCACCTCGCGGAAGCGCCGCGTGAAGCTCCTCGGGCTCATGCGCGCCCGCTTCGCCAGCGCAGCCACCGACAGCTCCCCGGACAGGTTCGCGAGCGCCCACTCGAGCGTCTCCGCGATCGCGCCTTCGCCAGCGATCGCGGGCAGCGGACGAGCGACGTGCTGCGCTTGATCGCCCTCGCGGTGCGGCGCGACGACGAGCGCACTGGCGATCGTCGCCGCTGCAGCGGCGCCGAGGCGCTCGCGCACCACATGCAGGCAGGCGTCGAGCGCGGATGCGGTGCCCGCCGACGTGAGCACGTCCCCGTGGTCGATGTAGAGGGCGGCGGGCCGCACTTCGACGCGCGGATGCCGCTCGGCGAAGGCATCCGCGCGCGCCCAGTGCGTGACGGCCGTGCGGCCGTCGAGCACCCCGCTCGCCGCCACCGGGAAGGCGCCGAGACACAGCCCCGCGATCCGTGCGCCTCGGTCATGGGCGTCGCGCACGATCGCGCGCAGCGCCGCCGGCACCTCGCGGAGGTCCTCCGGCCAGGACGGCAGCACGAGCAGGTCGGCGTCCCGCGTGGCCCGCTCGTCGGCGAGCCCGTCGAGCAGCAGCCCCTCGGCCGTGCGCACGGCGGCGCCGCCCTCGCTCCAGACGACGGTGCTCCAGTCGGCGAGCCCGGCCCGCGCCACCTCTCCGAAGACGAGCAGCGGCGTCGACAGGTGGAAGGCGGTGATCCCGTCGAAGGCGTGGATGGCGATCCGCAAGGGTTGGCCCGATCTCATCGAAACTGTGCGTCTGCGCCACTCACGGTACTCGCACGCTGCACGCCACGATCGAGGTGGCGAGCCGAACGGCCGCCGACCCGAGCCAGGAGGACCCATGGTGCAGCGCGCCCTGATCATCATCGACGTGCAGAACGACTACTTCGACGGGCCGGTGCTGCCCATCGAGCACCCGGCGCGCGAGGGCTCCGTCGCGAAGATCGCCGAGGCCATCGAGGTCGCCGAGCGAGCCTCGATGCCCATCGTCGCGGTGCAGCACGAGCTGCCGGCGGAGGCGCCGCTGTTCGCCAAGGGGTCGACGGGGCACGCGCTGCACGACGGCGTCGCGGCGCGGGCGACCGACGCCTGGCTGCGCTCGAGCAAGGCCGTGGCCAGCGTGCTCGCCGACGACGAGCTGGTCGCGCGGCTGCGCGAGCTCGGCGTCGACACGCTCACGCTGGTCGGCTACATGACCAACAACTGCGTGCTCGGGACGGCGGCCGCGGCAGAGCCGATGGGCTTCGCCGTCGAGGTGCTGTCGGACGCGACCGGCGCGATCCACCTCGAGAACGAGGCGGGCAGCGCGTCCGCCCGGCAGGTCCACGAGACGCTCATGGTGCTGCTGCACTCGAACTTCGCGGCCGTCGCCACCACCGCAGCATGGTCCGACGCCGTCGCCGCCGAAGCGCCGCTGCAGAGGGGCGACCTGGCGACCTCTGCGGCTCGGGGCCGAGCGGCCTACGCGAGCTCCGCGGCCTGAGGGGCGCGCGCGGTCAGCGGCGCGCGAGCCCAATCGGCGCGACGAGCAGCCCGCGGTCCTCGCGCATCCACACCTGCCCGGTCGCGCGCCGCTCGGAGCGGTTGGCGAACCGGTAGCGGTAGAAGCGCGCCCGCACCCAGTGCGGCCGCTCGCCGTCGAACGGGTCGTGGCCGAGCAGTCGCAGCGTCGGTGGATCGGCCTCGAGCAGCCGCTCGAGCAGCACCCGGAACCACCCGCCCGGCTGGCCGAGCGCCAGGAACCACATGAGCCAGTCGAGGCGCAGGTGGTACGGCGCGAACCAGCCCGGCACCCGCCGCACGTCGCCCGGCTTGCCCTTGAACCCGTACTCGACCCAGTCGCCGTCACTCAGCTCATCCACGCTGTGCGCATCCGCCATCGTGCCCTCGATGATGATCTCGTCGCGCCGCTTCGTCACGGTGCCGAAGGCGCCGTAGGCGTTGGCGAGCCGCAGCCGGTTGAACGACGCGTTCATGAGCTGGCGCGTCGAGGCGAGGTTGCGCGCCGACGGGATCGAGAGCCAGGCATAGGCGACGAAGACGAGGGCGATGAGGATGCCGAACCACACCGGCGTCGGCTCGTACGCGCGCGTCTCGGGCCAGGCGGGCAGCAGCCACGCGACCGCGCGATCGTCGACGGCGGCGAAGGCGAGCACGATCGTGATCCAGTTGAGCCAGGCGAAGTTGCCGGTGAGCACGAGCCAGCCCTGCGTGAGGATCATGATCGCGGCGGCAGCGGTCATGATCGCGCCGAGCACCACGGTGACGCCGGTCGCGTCGCCGCGCACCCCGGCGATCGCGCCGAGGGCGCAGACGAGCAGCACCCACGGCGCGACGAGCTGCGCGAAGTGATTGCCGAGCACCTCGACCTTGTGCCACCACGCCGGCGCGAGGTGCGCCCAGCGGCTGAGCGGATTCGGCATCGGCTGCGTCTCGTGGTGGTACATCAGCGCGGTTAGATCGCGCCACTCGCGCCCGCCGCGCAGCTTGATCATGCCGGCGCCGAACTCGAGCCGGAACACCAGCCAGACGATGAGCAGCAGGGTGAGCGTGGGCGGCGCCACCGCATCCGATCCGAGGAACGCCACGAGGAACCCCGCCTCGCAGAGCAGCAGCTCCCAGCCGAAGCCATAGAAGACCTGGCCGATCGGCAGGATCGAGAGGTAGACGATCCAGAGCGCCAGGAAGGCGACCATCGGCAGCCACGGCGGGCCGAGCTGCGGCAGGCCGGCGACGAGCGCGAGCGCGATCGCGATGCAGACGACGCAGAGGATGCGCAGGAAGCGGTCGGAGTAGTGCCACCGGAAGATGTTCGGCTGGCCCTCGAGCGCACCGGCGGCGATGTACCGCGGAGCGGGGGAGAGGCCGCGCTCGCCGAGCAGCGCCGGGAACTGCAGCAGCGTCGAGAGGAACGCGACGGCGAAGATGGCAGCCGTGCCGCGCTGCAGCACCTGGCGGGCGAGCTCGGCGTGCGGGGCGTCGAGCCAGCCGACGATCGCTGCCCAGTCCATCGCTACTGCTCCGCCCCGACACGCCGGTCGAGGAGGCCGGTCCCCGCACGCCGCTCCAGGAGCACGGCGAAGCCGCGCGTATCGGGACCCCTCTCCTCACGCCGGTCGAGCAGCACGGCGGAGCCGCGCATATCGGGACGAGGGCCACGCGCCGCCTCGAGCCCGGGCGAGAGACGCTCGAGCACCGCCAGACCCACGCGCTCACCCATGGCTCAGCCCTCGTGCACGCCGATCTCGCGCAGCGCCGCGTGCGCCGCGTGCCAGCCGCTCATGCCGTGCACCCCGCCGCCCGGCGGCGTCGACGACGAGCACAGGAAGACCCGGCCCGGCATCGGCACGCGGTACGGGTGCGCGAGCACCGGCCGCAGCAGCTGTTGCGTGCCGGCGAGCGTGCCGCCGCCGATCGAGCCGCCGACCAGGTTGGGGTTCCACAGCTCCATCGCGGCCGGCGTCATCGGCCGGCGCTCGAGGATGCGGTCGCGGAAGCCCGGCGCGAACCGCTCGATCTGCCGTTCGATCGCGGCGGATGCGTCGCCCGGCCACGCGTGCGGCACGTGCGCGTACGCCCACAGGATGTGCCGCCCAGCGGGCGCCCGATCCGGGTCGGCAGCGGTCGGCTGCGTGACGAGCACGAACGGCTCGTCCGGCATGCGCCCAACGGCCACTGCGTGCTCGGCGGCCGCGATCTCGGCCATCGTGCCGCCGAGGTGCACCGTGCCGGCGCGCGCGACCCGCTCGTCCTCCCAGGGCACCGGGCCGTCGAGCAGCAGGTCGAGCTTCGAGACCGCCGGCCCGTACTTCCAGGTGCGCAGGCGCTTCGCGTACGGCCCCTCGATGCGGTCGCCGGCCATGCGCGCCAGCTGGTGCGGCGTGACGTCGAGCAGGATCAGATCGGCATCGGGCAGGTCGCGCAGGTCGGTCACGTCGACGCCCGTCTGGATGCGGGCGCCGGCGAGCTCGGCGACGCGAGCCAGCGCATCCACGATCGACTGCGACCCGCCCTTCGCGAACGGCCAGCCTGCCGTGTGCCCGACACCGCCGAAGGCGACGCCGAACGCGCTCGTCAGCGGGTAGCCGAGCGGCAGCGTCGCGTGGGTGACGCTGCCCGCGAAGAGCGCCTGCGCGGCACCGGAGCGGAAGATCGTGTGCGCGAGCATCGTCGCGGGCCAGGCGCCGCGCACGCCGATGCGCGCGAGCAGGAGCGGGTCGCTCGGGATGCGCAGGAGCGGTCCGAGGATGCTCTCGGCCGTGCCGTGGGGGTCGTCGGTCGCCGGCTTGTGCAGCCGCAGCCACGCGCGGGCGTCGACGCCCAGCTCGCGGGCGGTCTGCTCGGCGTCGCGGTGCAGCACAGCCGCGCGGCCGCCGGGCAGCGGGTGCGCCATCGGGAAGTCGGCGTGCACCCACTCGAGCCCGTGCTGCTCGAGCCCGAGCGCCCGGAAGGCGGGGCTCGTCGCGCCGAATGGGTGCCCGGCCGCGCCGAGGTCGATGATCGCCTGGTCGCCGAAGGCGGGCACGGATGCGCTCGCACCGCCGACGTAGTCGAGCCGCTCGAGCACGGTGACCTCGAGGCCCGCGCGAGCGAGCACGGCGGCGGCGGTGAGGCCGTTGGGTCCGGCGCCGACGATGACGGCGGTGGTCATGCGGCCTCCTCTCGTCGGTGCTCTCGGGGTACATCCTCAGCCTGACGCGGACGGAGTGCGGGTGCAAGCCGCCGCGGTATGCCCGATGCGCTTCCCACCGTCTCGGGCCATGCTCTCCTCATGACGTACGCTCCGCCGCCGGCGCCGAGGTATGCGCCGCCGCCCGCGACCGGCCCGGGCACCGTCGTCGCTGGGATCATCGCGATCGTGGCGCCGATCGTCGCGGTGACGGTGCACCTGCCTGCGGGCGGCTGGCTGCTGCTCATCCTCTTCGTGTCGGGCCCGCTCTGGCTCGCGGGGTACGCGCTGCTGGTCGTCGCGGTGTCGCTCGGGATGCTCCGGCGCCGCGGGCAGCTGCGATTCGGCAACCGCCGCGTCCGCGCGATCGTCTGGGCACTGCTGACGTCGGTCGGGGTCGTGATCCTCGGCTTCGCGCTCGTCGATGGCTGGGACACCGAGGAGTCCGTCCAGTCGACGCTGACGCTCATGCTCGGCGCACCCGTCAGCCCGTCGCTGGCGCACAGCCTCTCCGAGGCCGTCTCGTGGATCGCGGCGGCGGCGTGGGTCGTGGGCTGGGCGGCGCTCGTCGTCGAGTGGATCGTCGCGGCCGCGAGGTCCCAGCGCTCGACCGCGCCGCCGGTCGCACCGCCGGTCCTGCCGCCGCGAGTCGGCTGAGCCGCTCGGACGCGCGGTCCCTCAGTCCGCGCTGCGATGGAAGCGCTCCCGCACCGTCTCGCGGTTGATGCGCTGGATCTCCTCGATCTGCTGTTCGGCACGCAGCTGCAGCGAGAGGAGGAGCGCGCGATCCTGCCGCGGGTCGCTCTCCGCGAGCTCGAGGAGCGAATCCCACATCGACCGCTTCGCCCGCACGGCTCCGGTGAGGAAGTCGAGCTCCATCTGCGCGAGCGAGCTGCGGCGCAGGCGCAGCAGGTTGACGGGGTTCACGCCGCCACCGATGCGCAGGAGTCCGGTGAGCAGCCGCTTCCAGCCCTTCGGCCGGAACCCGAGCTGCTGGATGATGCGGGCGAGGTCGCGACGGTCGCGTGCGATCTCGTCGGAGAGCGCGAGCAGCGCCTGCTCGTGCGCGGTGCCCTCGAAGGTGCGCGCCGCCGCCTTGAACGCCTGCACGCCACCCTCGGAGGCGAGCAGGTGCTCGTTGAGGTAGGTCGCGAGGTTGCCGTCGGCGTCGCTGCGGCGGTCGGTCATCGTGGCCTCCGATCGAGAGTGTGTCCCCCAACTGTCCCGCTTCGTCCTGGGAGATGGGTGCGGGCGTGCTGCGTCGCACCGCCGCAGCAAGGTGCGCGTGCCGCACTCCGAGGGTCGATGCGGCACGCTAGCCGCATGGATCCGAACCCGCCCGAGCGTGGCCACGACGATGCGGCGCTCGTCGCCGCAGCGTGGGTCGCCAGCCTCGCGCCGCTCGTGGCCATCGCGCTCAAGCTGGCCACCGGTGGTTGGCTGCTCGTCGGCATGGTCTTCTCGTTCCCGATCTGGCTCATCGGGTACGCGGCTGTCGTCGTGCCGGCGGCCGTCGGCATGCTGCGCCGGCGCGGATCGCTCCGCAGGCCAGGTCATCGCACGCGCGCCATCATCTGGTCGTGGCTCACCTCGATCGGCGTGCTCATCGTCGGCCTCACGGTGGTCGACGGCGGCGACACGAGCGAATCGGTCGCCTCGACGCTCGGCCTCATGCTCGGCAGCACCGGCACTGACTCGCCGGTCAACGACGTGTCGGCCGTGATCGCCATGGTCGCGGCCGTCCCCTGGCTCGGCGGGCTGCTCGCGCTGCTCGTCGAGTGGATGGTGTCGCTCGCGCGCCGCCGCGCCGAGGCGCCGCGCGTCGCGCCGCCCGTCGTCGGTCAGTAGCGACGCACGCACCGACGCTGGCGGGGGCTCCGCCCTTCCGGAAGAAGTGCGCATGAGAGACCGCTCGACAGCACTATCCAGTCGACGGTCGGCTCAGGCGTACAACTTTCGGGCGCCGTCGTCCGCAGTAGGACGGGAGCGATCAGAAGGCCGCGGCGCCCGCCTCCGCGACCGAGTGGTCCTGGGCGCCCGATCCGCCGCTGACACCCACGGCGCCCACGACCGCGCCGTCGCGCGTCAGCGGGATGCCGCCGGCGAAGATCACGACCTTGCCGCCGTTGGTCGTGTGGATGCCGAAGAACTGCTGCGTCGGCTGCGCGTTGTCGCCGAGGTCCTTCGTCGAGATGTCGAACGCGCGCGACGTCCACGCCTTGCTGATCGAGATGTCGACGCTGCCGAGCCACGCGCCGTCCTGCCGCACGTGCGCGACCAGGTTCCCGCCGGCGTCCACGACGGCGATGTTCATCGGCTGGCCGATCTCGTCGGCCTTCGCCTCAGCGGCGGCGATCGCTCGGCGGGCGTCCTCGAGCTTCACGGTCATGGTGGATCCTCTCGTCGGTGGCGCGAGTGCGCCGCGGCCGGAGCGGTGACGCACCGGCGCGCCCCCCGAGTCTCACAGAGGGGCGTGTGCGTGGCCAGGGGTCGGCCCGGGCGGCGACGACCGCCGCTGCTCGCGACCGCCGGGCGCCCGCGGCTCAGCCGAGCAGCCGCAGGAACGCGCTCAGCTGCGCGACGCCCTCCGGCGTCGGGGGCAGGTGCGCGCGAAGCCCGGGGGAGTGCACGAGGTACGCCCGCCACTGGCCGCGCGAGATCGCGACGTTGAGCCGGTTGACCGACAGCAGGAACTCGATGCCGCGCGGCACGTCGACCGCGCTCGACGCTGCCATCGAGACGATCACGACTGCCGCCTCCCGCCCCTGGAAGCGGTCGACCGTGCCGACCGAGGCGTCACCGAAGCCCGCGGCGGCGAGCCGGTCGTGCAGCAACCCGACCTGCGCGTTGTAGGGGGCGACGACGATGACGTCGCTCGCCTTCAGCGGACGGGAGACGGTGCCGTCGTGCCACTCGCGCCCGACCAGGTCGCGCACGATCGCGACGACCGCATCCGCCTCCTCGGTCGACGAGGTGGTGCTGCCGGCGTGCCGCACCGCGACGGGCTCGAGCCCTGGCTCGACGCCGGTCAGACGCCTCGCGGACTCGTGCGCGCCGAGCCGCCCGTCGTAGGCCAGGTCGGAGACAGCCGCGCAGAGCTCCGGATGCATCCGCCACGACGTGCCGAGGAAGTAGCCGAAGCGCTCGGGGATGACAGCCTCGCCGTCGCACAGCCAGCCGAGCGCCGAACCGTCGACCGGCGCCGGGTGCGTGCCCTGGCTCACCTGCGGCAGCTGCTGCGGGTCGCCGATGAGCAGCAGGCGCCGCGCCGCGCGTCCGGCGGCGACCGTGTTCGCGAGCGAGAACTGCCCGGCCTCGTCGATGACGAGCAGGTCGAGCGGCGCGAACCCCTTGTTCGCGTGTCCCGCGAACGCCCACGCCGTGCCACCGATCACCCCCGGCTCACCGCCCAGCGCCTCGGACGCATCCTTCACCGCTGTCCACGCGTGGGCGTCGACGTCGCCCTCGCGCGGCTTCTTCAGCACCCGCTCGGCGGGCACGCCCGCCTCGACGATGCCGTCGAGCATGTGCTCGACCGTCGCGTGCGACTGCGCGACCACGCCGATCCGCCAGCCACGGCGCACGAGCTCGGCGATCACCCGCGCGCCGGTGTAGGTCTTGCCGGTGCCGGGCGGGCCCTGGACGGCGACGAAGGATGCATCCAGCTCGGCGAGCGAGCGGACGATCGCGTGGGTGGCGCCGTCGCCCTCCACCGCGGCGAGCCGAGCAGGCGCCCGGCGCCGCAGGACGTCGAGCGACGCGTCGTCGGGCAGCGCCGCCGAGCGCTCGCCGCCGTCCTCGAGCGCGTCGGCGAGCGCATCGGCCCAGCGCTCGATCGACTGCTCGAGCGGCGCGCTGTTGGGCGGCTGCGCCGGCGTGAGCGCGATCGGCGTCGCCTCCCACGGGATCGCCGTGGTGTGGCGGCCGGCGCTCTCGACGAGCTCGAACACGTCCTCGTCGAGCATCAGCGTCGTCTTCGCGTGCGTCGAGCGCCACGCATTCGGGTCGTCGCCGGGCACGTGCGGCGGCTCGTAGACGGCGAACTGCTGCGTCGTCTCGTCGGAGAGCCGCGTGCCCGGCCCGACCGTGCCGCGGAAGCGGACGCGGCGCACGAGGCTCTGCTTCGCCTGCTCCCACGGCCCGACCTCGAGCACCTCGTCGACCGTGATGACGTCGCGCTGGTCGCGCCAGTCGTCCAGCGGGTCCGCGAGCCGCTTGAAGTGCTCCCACCAGAAGGTCTTGCGCTCGCGCGCGTGGTACCCGACCGCCGCGGCAGCGAGCGCGAGCGCCATCTCGTCGGGCGTGCGATCGGCAGGGTCGTCACCGGCGGCTGCGAGCAGCCGCTCCACGAGCGCCTCGCGCGCTGCGATGACCTCGGCGCGCTCAGGCGAGAGCTCCTTCGGCGGTGAGGCGTCTCGGACCGGCGCCCCCTCGGCGCCCTCCGCCACGAGCTCGAGCAGCCAGTCGCGCAGCCGCTGCGTCGACTCGACGTCGTAGGCGTTGTACTCCTCGATCTGCGCGAAGAGCGCGTCTGCCTTCGCCGCCTCGCCGGCCTCGCGCAGCTCGGTCGCCTGCTGGAACCACACGATCGAGTCGCCAGCGTTCGTCACCTCGCCCATCCGCGAGCCCGGCATGTACAGCGGCTCGAGCTCCTTGAGCGAGTAGCTCGGGCTGCCGATCACGAGCGACCGCTTCACGACCGGGTAGAGGTCGACGAGCACCGAGCCACGCAGGAGGTCGTCGATCTGCTCCTCGCCGACGCCGTGGCGGGCGGCGATGCTCAGCAGGTGGGTCCGCTCGTAGGAGGCGTAGTGGTAGATGTGCAGGTCGGGATGCCGCTGCCGCCGCTCGTCGACGTAGGCGAGGAAGTCGATGAGCGCCTGCTTCTCCTCTGCGAGGGTGTGCGCCCAGAAGCCGGTGAAGACGCCGTCGGCGTCGCGCACGCCGAAGAGGTAGTCGAGCCCCCAGATGTCGCCCTGCTGCCAGAGCGGGTCGCCCTCGAAGTCGAAGAACAGGTCGCCAGGCGAGGGCGGCGGCAGCTCACGGATGGCGGCGGCATCGACGACGTCGAAGGTCACGGCGGATGCGTCGCGCGAGCGCAGCTGCGACCTCGCCTGCCGCTGCAGCGCGGCGAACGTCGCGGCGGCCATCCCCGGTGGGCCGGCCGCGGCATCCACCAGCTGTGGCATCGTCATGATGCCGGCGGCGCGCAGCCGGTCGCGCTGCTGCTTGCGGATGCCGGCCACCTGGAAGACGTCGTCGTGCAGCGCGATCTGCTCGGCGCACGCCGCGCACTGGCCGCACGCGAGGATGCCGTCCGTGCCCCAGGGGAGCGCGGCGTCGGCGGCGAGCCGCTCGTCGACGATCTGCTCGAGCCGCGCGCGCCGCTCGAGCAGCACCGGCTCGATGTCGCGCAGCTCGTGCACGCTGACGCGGCCGTCGCCGAGCAGCAGCCGCACCTCGTCGGAGACCGGCACGCCCATCGAGCGCAGCGCGCGAGCATAGGCGGCGAGCTGCAGCAGCGCGGTCACCTTCGCGCGGCGGGCGAGCTTCGCGTCGGAGACGAGGTAGCTGCCGTCTTCGTCGAGCTCGACGAAGTCGGCGTAGCCGAAGAAGCGCTCGCCCTCGAAGGCGGCCTGGAAGATCGCGCCGGCGCGGTCGTCCACTGCCTTGCGGGTCATCGCGACGGCGAGCGAGCGCCCCTCCGCATCGAGCCCCTTGGGGATCTCGACGACGTCGGTGCGGGCGCGGAGCACCTCGAGCAGCGCCTCCTCGTGCCGGTCGCCGAGCTGGGCGGTGCGGTCGAGCATCGCGTCGGCCTCGGCCGGCACGGGCTCGCGTCGGCCGAGCTTCGCGTCGAGCGTGGTCAGCACCTGCCACTCGCACGTGCTCGCGCGTGTCAGGTCGCTCGCGGTGAGCAGCACGTCGCCGGCTTCGAGGATCATCGTCGCCTCCTTCGACCCGAGCCTACGGAGCGCGGGTGACAAGCGGCCGCGATGCGCACCGGACGACCAGCCTCGCCCGATGCATCGTAGGTAGCCTCGTCGCGTGACCGAGCCCCAGCACTACGTCGCCATCGCGACCTACACCGCCAAGCCAGACACCGCCGACCGCGTCGCGCAGCGGCTGCCGCTGCTCGCCGAGGCGAGCCGGCAGGAGGAGGGCAACATCTCCTACTCGATCGCCCGCGACCTCGAGCGGCCGAACGTCTTCACGATCGTCGAGGTCTACCAGGACGAGCAGGCGTTCACCGCGCATCGCGAGAGCGCCCACTTCGCGTCGATCGGAAAGATGCAGATCATCCCGATGCTCGAGAGCCGCGTCGTCGTGGGCTACTCGGGAGACGGCGTCATCGGCTAGCTGCCGTCAGCGCAGCTGCTCTGCCGGCGGCAGCTGCTGGGCGAACTGGTATCGCTCCTGCCGGATGCGGGCGTGCAGCCAGGTGTCGACGGCGCGCACGCCGTCGAGATCGCGCAGCACGTCGACGAGCGCCTGGAAGTCGTCGAAGGATGCGAACGGCACCGTGGCGATGAGGTCGAACCGTCCGTAGGTGCGGGCGAGGAACTCGAGGCCCGGCCGCGCTGAGATCAGCTCGATCACCTCGTCGCCCTCGTCGTGCAGCGTGACCCCGAGCCCGAAGACCAGGTTGCGCGAGGAGTCGGAGCGCTGCCCGACCGCACCGATCCGCATGATGCCGAGCTCCAGCATCCGCTGCACACGGCCGCGGGCGCCGGTGATCGAGAGCCCGCTGGCGGCCGCCAGCTCGGCATAGCCGAGCCGCCCGTCGCGCTGCAGCTCGGAGATGAGCGCGAGGTCCGCCGAGTCGAGCTGCTGCTCGTTGTCGGGCTCGGCACCCAGGAAGAAGCTGTTCAGCACCTGCTCGTAGATCGCGAGCTGCATGTCGACGACGCCCTCCGCGCTGCGCAGCGCCCGCATGGTCGCCTGCAGCTCGCGCCGGTCGCGCGTGTGCACCTCCGCGGCGACCTCGAACGGGCCGACGGTCTCGGAGATGAAGACCGGCGACCCGAGCTCCGACATGCGTCGGATGAGGGGCGCCGTCGATCCGGCCACGCGGAAGGACAGGTGTGCGAGCGAGTGAAGGCCCAGCACGCGCGGGTGGACGGCCGCGAGGATGCGCAGCGCACCGGACTCGAGCATCGGGCTGACGCGCGCAGTCACCGCGGGGCGGGTCGTGTCGAGCCGGCGGGCGATCTCGCTCAGCGAGAGCCGTCCGTCGCGTCGCAGCAGCTGGACGGCCGCTTCCGTCAGTGCGTCCATGCCGACAGCGTAGGGGATGCGCGCTAGCGCTGCCTGCGAATGTGCGCGGACTGCGCCAGATCCAAGCGATCCAGCCGCCTGAGCCGATCTTGACATGACAGAAATGCGCTTGAAACACACGCTGTGCGTAAAGTTGTTTGACAGGCCGCGGTGTTCGCGGCACCATGGGTCTCGGCAGCCACCCGGCGCCGACCCTTCCCGATGGAGTGAAGATGAAGAATCGACTCGGCGCCCTCGCCACCGCCGCTGCGGCGGTCGTCCTGCTCGCGGGCTGCTCCGCGGGTTCGCCCGCACCCTCCGCGCCCGCCGACGGCGAGTCCGCCGGCAGCGCGCCCGAGGGACTCGTCAACGCCGGCCAGCTCACCGCTTGCATCGACCCGGAGTACGCCCCGCTCGAGTACTACGAGAACGGCAGCGACGGCGAGATCATCGGCTTCGACGCCGACGGCATCCGCGCGCTCGCCGAGCTGTGGGGCGTCGAGACCAACATGGTCGTCACCAGCTTCGACGGCCTCATGCCCCAGCTGCAGTCGGGTGCCTGCGACATGATCTTCGGCGGCCTCTACATCACCGAGGAGCGCCTGCAGGTCGCGGACGCCGCGCCGGTCATGGCCGCCGGTCCCGCGATCCTCTCGACGCCCGAGAACGCCGAGTCGCTCGGCTCGCCGGCCGACCTGTGCGGCCTCACGGTCGCGGTGCAGGCCGCGAGCGCCAACGAGGCGACGCTCCAGGCCCTCAACGAAGGCGACTGCGCGAGCAGCGCGGTGAACATCCAGAGCTACCCGAAGGTGTCCGAGACGGTGCTCGCGGTGATCAACGGCCTCGCGGACGCCCTCATCGAGACCAACGTGGCCGCCGCCTACATGGAGACCCAGAACGAGGGCCAGCTCGCGATCGCGCCGGGCGTCTTCCCGACCGACACGACGTTCGGCGTCTTCACCCGCAAGGGCGACCCGATCAGCCCGGCGGTCGCAGAGGGTCTGCGCGCGCTGCACGACGACGGCACCCTCGCCGAGATCGCCGCCGAGTACAACCTCGACGCCGAGATCGTCGACGTCTACTGATCCAGCTCTTCCCGATCCTCACCTTCGACTGAGCGTGCCCGGCGGCTGACCGCCGGGCACGCGGAAGGAGCCCTTCGTGGGATTCGACTTCCAGATCTTCATCGGGCAGCTCTTCAGCCCCGTCTACCTGCAGGGCGCGCTGCTCTCGCTCGGCGTCGCGATCGTGTCGCTCATCATCGCGACCGTCATCGGCTTCATCGTCGCGATGGGCCGCGGCTCCAAGCACCGCGTCGCGCAGTGGCTGGCGCTCGCCTACACCTGGTTCTTCCGGGCGATCCCCGCACTGCTCGTGCTCCTCATCATGTGGAACGCGCTGCCGCAGCTGCTCCCTGGCCTGCGCGCCTGGGGCTACAACCCGTTCGTCGCGGCATCGATCGGCCTCGGCCTCGTCGAAGCCGCGTTCATGGCCGAGATCATCCGCTCGTCCCTCTCATCCGTCGACGAGGGCCAGGGCCTCGCGGGCCGCGCGCTCGGCATGAAGCCGGGCACCGTGATGTCGAAGATCCTCGTGCCGCAGGCCATCCGCATCGCCCTGCCGCCGACGACGAACGAGTTCATCGGCCTCATCAAGTACTCGTCCCTCGCCTCGGTCATCTCGCTGCGCGAGCTGCTGACCACCGCGCAGGTGGGCGTCAACATCACATTCCGCTACGCGGAGTACTACACGGTCGCGATCATCTACTACCTCGTGATCGTGAGCATCATCACCGTCATCCAGATGCAGATCGAGCGGCGCTTCCACTGGGCGTCCTCGGTGCCGACGAAGAAGCGCCGCAGCCTCAAGCTGGTGGGAGCCGCACGATGAACGAGACCAACCCCCGCGAGCACACGCCGACCGGTGCGCTGGTCACGGATGTGCCGACCCTCGAGGTCCGCGACCTGCACAAGGCCTACAACGGCAACGAGGTGCTCAAGGGCGTCGAGTTCACGGTGCGTCAGGGCCAGGTGAAGGCCGTGCTCGGCCCGTCGGGCTCCGGCAAGTCGACGATGCTGCGACTGATGGCGCTGCTGGAGCCGGCCGACAAGGGCGAGATCCTGCTGGAGGGACAGCGCATCGGCGTCGACGGCCGCGGCCGGGCGCTGCCCGAGTCGCAGCTCGCCGTGCAGCGCCGGGAGGTGGGCATGGTGTTCCAGAAGTTCAACCTCTTCCCGCACCTGACCGCCGCCAAGAACGTCGCGCTCGCGCTCACCGCGGTGCAGAAGGTCGGGCGCAGCGATGCGCTCGAGCGGGCGCACGTGATGCTCGACCGCGTCGGCCTCTCCGACCGCGCGGACCACCATCCCTCGCAGCTCTCCGGTGGGCAGCAGCAGCGCGTCGCCATCGCCCGCGCCCTCGTGCTCAACCCCAAGGTGATGCTCTTCGACGAGCCCACCAGCGCGCTCGACCCCGAGCTCGTCGGCGAGGTGCTCGAGGTCATGGAGCAGCTCGCGCACGACGGCATGACGATGATCGTCGTCACGCACGAGGTGCGCTTCGCCCGCCGGGCAGCCGACGAGGTCACGCTGTTCGACGGCGGCGTCATCGTCGAGCAGGCACCGCCGGACGCGTTCTTCGACAACCCGCAGCACGAGCGCACGAAGCGGTTCCTGAGCCATGTCCACTGAGGTCCACGCCGGTGCCGGTGCCGGTGCCGGTGCCGGTGCCGGTGCCGTTGCCGGTGCCGCAGGCCGGGTCGTGGCGGTCTGTCGCGACCTCGACGAGCTCGACATCGAGGCCGGCGTGCGGATGCTCGAGGCGGCCCGGTGCCGCGTCGTCCGGCTGAGCGACGACGATCCCGACACGATCGCGCGCGAGGCGGCCGACGCCGAGGCGCTGCTCGTCGGCTACGCACGGATCGATGCCGCGCTGCTCGACCGCCTGCCGCGGCTCGGCGCGATCGCGACCGCCTCGATGGGCGTGGACATGGTGGACGTCGACGCGGCGACCGCCCGCGGGATCTGGGTGTCGAACGTGCTCGGCGCCGCGACCGAGGAGGTCGCGACGCACGCGCTCGCCCTCGCGCTCGCGAGCGCCCGCGGCATCGTCGCGCACGCCTCCGACGTGCGGGCCGGCGGCTGGGGCCTCGGCGCGGCACCCGTGCCGCGGCGGCTCAGCGAGCTGACGCTCGGCCTCGTCGGCCTCGGCCGCATCGGGCTCGCGCTCGCCGACCGCGCATCCGCCACCTTCGGTCGCGTCGTGGGCTGCGACCCCTACACCGGCGAGACGCCCGGCATCGAGCGGATGTCCGCCGACGATGTGCTCGCCGCCGCCGACGTGCTGTCGCTGCACCTGCCGCTCACCGACGAGACGGTCGGCTACCTCGACGCGGACCGCATCGCGCGCATGCCGCGCGGCGCGACGATCGTGAACGTCAGCCGCGGCGGCCTCATCGACACCGCGGCGCTCGTGGCCGCGCTCGACTCTGGCCACCTCGCGGGCGCGGCGCTCGACGTGCTCGAGACCGAGCCTCCGGTTGCTGACGACCCGCTGCTGACGCATCCGAAGGTCATCGTCACCCCGCACGCCGCCTTCCTGTCCGATGCGTCGATGGCCGACTACGTGCGTCTGCAGGCCGAGAACGCGCTCGCGTTCCTCGGCACCGGCCGCCCGGCCACCCCCGTCAACGCCCCGACCGCCACCCAGAGGAAGACCGCCGATGCGCACGCTCCCACCGCTTGAGGCTCGCAACGAGCACCCGCTGCTCATCACCGCGCAGCGCATCCGCACGATGGCGGAGGGCGCCGCCGGCGCCGAGGCCCCTGCGCTCGCGAGGTCGATGCTCGTCGTCGACGGCCGCATCGCCGCGATCGGTGGCGCCGCCGAGGTTGAGCGCGCCGCCCTCGAGCACCAGGGCGTCGAGCGCATCGACCTGGGCGACGCGACCGTCGTGCCCGGCTTCGTCGACGCGCACGCGCACCCGCTCATGCTCGGCCAGCTGAGCACCTGGGTGGACTGCGGCCCGGCCGCTGCGACCGACATCCCCGGCATCGTCGCGCTGCTGCGCGCCGCGGCCGAACGGCTGCCCGCCGGTGCGCCGGTGCGCGGATACGGATACGAGCAGCGCAACCTCGCCGAGCTGCGGCACCCGACGCGCTTCGAGCTCGACGAGGTCGCGACCGACCGCGAGGTCTACCTCATGAACGCCTCCGGACACGGCGGCGTCGTGAACTCCTGGACGCTCGAGCAGGGCGGCGTCACCCGCGACACCCCGAACCCCGAGGGCGGCGAGTTCTTCCGCGACACCGACGGCGAGCTCACCGGCGAGCTCTCCGACGCCGCGTGCAACGTGCTCACCGGCCTCCACGGCGTGAAGATCGGCCACCACGGCCCCAACTTCCACCTCGGCGACGAGCCGGCCGAGCTCGTGCGGCAGCTCGAGAGCGCGCAGGCGCAGTTCCTCGCCGGCGGCGTCACCGCGATCGGCGACGCGCAGGTCACGAAGCGCGAGCTCGACACCTACCTGCGGCTCGCCGAGACCGGCGGGCTGACGATGCGCGTCTCGGGCTACCTGCTCTCGCACCTGCTCGACGCGGCGCTCGAGCTCGGCCTCCACGGCCCGCTCGGCAACGAGCGGCTCGCGATCCAGGGCATCAAGCTCTACGCCGACGGCACGCTCGGTGGTGAGACCGCCTGGTTCCCGGAGGGCTACCGCGACGACCCGTGCCGCACCGGCCAGCTGTACCACTCGCCAGAGGAGTACCGCTCGCTCGTCTCGCGCGCGCACGCGGTCGGCCTGCAGACGGCCACGCACTCCCAGTCGCCCGACGCGATCGAGATGGTGCTGGACGGGCTCGAGTCGGCGCTCGCCGAGCGCCCCGACGCCGACGCGCGCCACCGCATCGAGCACTGCGGCCTGCCGACGCCCGCGCAGATCGGGCGGATGGCGGCGGCGGGCATCATCCCCGTCAACCAGCCGCAGCACCACTTCAACTGGGGCGAGGGCGTCACGCGCGCCATCGGCACGCCGGGGGAGCGCTTCAACCCGCTCGGCGAGCTCGCGCGCGCCGGACTGCCGCTCGTCATCTCGTCGGATGCGCCGGTCGCCGACCCGCGGCCGCTCGAGGCCGTGCAGGCGGCCGCGTCGCGCATCACGCGCCGCGGCGTGCAGCTGGGCGGCGACGAGCTCGCGATCGACGTCGAGCTCGCACTGCGCGCGCACACCATCAACGGTGCTCGAGCGCTCGGCCGCGAGCGCGACCTGGGCTCGCTCGAGGTCGGCAAGGCCGCTGACTTCGCGGTGCTCGGCGCCGATCCGGTCGCGACGCCGGTGGACGAGATCGCGGGCATCGGCGTGCGTGCCACCTGGGTGGGCGGGGTGGAGGCGCACCGCGCCGCCGCCGCGGCGTCCGGTGCGACGGGTGCCGACGCATCCGCGCTGGATGCATCGGTGCAGGACCTCGAGGCCGCTCGATGACCGAGCACCGGCGGAACGCCGGCTGGGCCGTGCTGCAGACGATCGCGGGCTACGGCGTCGACACGGTCTTCGGCATCCCCGGCACGCACAACCTCGAGCTGTACCGGCACCTGCCGGCGCTCGGCATCCGGGCGGTCACGACGCGCCACGAGCAGGGGGCGGGCTACGCGGCGGATGCGTGGGCCCAGCGTCGCTCGGCGGCCGGCGAGGTCACGCCCGGCGTCGTCATCACCACGAGCGGCCCCGGCCTGCTGAACGCGCTCTCCGCAGGCGGCACCGCCTTCGCCGAGTCGCGGCCGATGATCGTGCTCTCGCCCGGCGTCGCCATCGGCGACGAGTTCGCCGATCGCGGTGCGCTGCACGAGACGAAGGACCAGTCGGGGGCCGCCGCCGCGATCCTGCTCTGGAGCCGGCGCGTGCGCTCGGCCGAGGAGGCCGTCGAGGCGGTGCACGACGCGTTCGCGCTGTTCCGCGCCGGCCGGCCGCGCCCGGTGCACATCGAGGTGCCGCTCGACGTGCTCGAGGCCGAGACCGCGATCGACGAGTCGCTGCTCGCGCCCCGCGCCCTCCCGGCACCCGCGCCGCTCGACGAGTCGGCGCTGCAGGCGGCGGCCGACGCCCTGTCGGCAGCAGAGCGGCCGTTGATCATCGCCGGCGGTGGCGCCGTGCGCGCGGGCGCGACCCTGACGGCGCTCGCCGAGCGGCTCGGCGCGACCGTGCTCACGACGCTCAACGGCAAGGGCGCCGTGCCCGAGTCGCATCCGCTGTCGCTCGGCAGCGAGCTGCGGCTCGCCCCGGCCGCCGAGGTCGTGAACGCGGCGGATGCGGTGCTCGTCGTCGGTTCCAAGCTCGGCGAGGCGGAGCTGTGGGGCAACGAGCTCACGCCCACCGGCGCCGTGATCCGCGTCGACATCGATCCCGCGCAGCTCGACAAGAACCTGGCGGCGACGATCCGGTTGGAAGGCGATGCCCGTGCCACGATCGAGACGCTCGTGGCACGCGTCGAGCGCGAGCCCGCGGAGCCGCAGCTGGCGACGGTGCGCGAGTCGCTCGTCGAGGCTGCGCGCGACTTCGCGCCCCGCGAGATGGCCGCGGCGGAGGCGATCGCGGCGGGCATCCCACAGGGTGCGGTCGTCAGCGGCGACTCGTCGCAGATCACCTACTACGGCATGACGAGCGCCGTGCGGCAGGACGCGCCAGCGTCGATGCCCTACATGCCGGCCTACGCGACGCTCGGCTACGGCCTGCCCGCCGCGATCGGCGCGAAGCTCGCGACGCCCGCCGCACCCGTGCTCGTCGTCACGGGCGACGGCGCGCTGATGTTCAGCGTGCAGGAGCTCGTGACCGCCGTCGAGCAGCGGCTCGACCTCGCCGTCGTGGTCGTCGACAACGGCGGCTACGGCGAGATCGAGCAGAACGAGGCTAACCGCGGCATCGATCCGATCGGCGTGCGCCTGCACCAGCCCGACTGGGTCGCGCTCGCCCGCGCCTTCGGCGCGTCCGGCATGCGCGTCGACAGCGCGTCGACGGTGACCGGCGCCGTCGCGGCAGCGATCGCGGAGCCCGGCGTCAGCCTCGTCCACATCCCCCTGAGCATCTTCGGAGCATGACCATGACCGACACCGACGTCGCCACCCCATCCGGCGCTGCCGGCGCCACCGCACCCGCCGAGCGCTCGACGTCTGAACTGACCGAGCTCGCGAAGCAGACCGCCCGCGCCTGGATCGACGCGCACATGGCCGAGCTCTCCGCCTGGCACAGCGAGATCTTCGGCTACGGCGAGCCCGCCTGGCGCGAGTACCGCTCGGTCGCCTGGTACGTGGCGACGCTGCGCGAGCACGGCTTCGAGGTGGAGGAGGGCTCGGCCGGGATGCCCACCGCGTTCTCGGCCACCTGGTCCAACAGCGCCGATGCAGGCAGCGACGGGCCGGCGCTCCTCACCTACGCCGAATACGACGCGGTGCCTGGCAACTCGCAGGCACCCGTCACCTACCAGCAGCCGCGCGAGGGCTCGAGCAGGTTCGCCGGCGGCCACACCGACCCGCACTCGGCGCTCGGCATCTCGACGCTCGCCGGCCTGCTCGCAACGAAGCACGCGATGGAGCAGCACGGCATCGCCGGGACTCTGCGGTACACGGGCGAGCCGGCGGAGAAGATGCACGGCTCGAAGGTCGTGCACGGGCTGCGCGGCTACTACGACGACGTCGACGCGATCGTCTCGTTCCACCCCTTCTACATGCTGCCGCTCTGCAACACGGCGCGGTGGGACACCCAGTGCGGCGCGTACTACTCGAAGGTCTACACGTTCCTCTGCGAGGAGCCGGAGACATGGCAGATGGGCCACGGCGACTCGCCCATCCCCGCGTCGCACTCTGCGGCACGCGCCCCGGGGGCGAACCTCGCGCTGACGCAGATGTACTCGGCGTCGCGGGCGATGCAGGACGCGATCCTGCCCGCCTCGGGCGGCTGGTCGCTCACCGACGCGATCCTCACCGATGGGCAGGCGACGGCCGACAACCTGCCCGCGCGCTCGGCGCGCATCCAGTTCTCCTGGCGCACGCCCGACATCCAGATGGCGGAGCACATCCTCGCGGCGCTCGACCGAAACGCAGCCGCGGTCGCGACGATGGCGCATTGCACCGTCGAGGAGACCTGGGTCGCGCGCTCGCGACCCGGCCGCGCGAACCACGTGCTGTCGACCGCCCTGTTCGAGGAGCTGTCGGCCGTCGGCGCGCCGTCCTACGGGCTGGATGCCGTGCGGGTCGCGCAGGAGATCCAGCGAAGCATCGGCATCGAGCCGATGGAGCGGCCCTTCCTCGACGAGTGCGAGCGGCTCATCGCCCCGCAGGACGCGGAGGCGAAGCTGCGCGAGATGATGCCCGCCTGGCAGCGCAACTGGACGAGCGACGACTACGTCGAGATGACGCACTACGCGCCGACGGTGCGCTTCTACGTCTCCCGCCCGGCACTGAAGCCGGATGCGGCGACGCCGTACCCGGCGTGGACCATGAACGCGATGGGCGGCATCCCTGCCACGATCGACCCCACGATCGAGACGGCGGGCAAGACGATCGCGGGCACGTTCCTGCGGCTGCTGACGTCGCCGACGGAGCTCGCGGCGGCGAAGGCAGAGTTCGACGAGCGCGTCGCCGCGGAACCGATGCCCGCGCTGCTCCCCGCCGACTTCGCGGCCCCGGTCGACCTCCCCTGGCCCGAGCGCTGACGCTTCCCCCGGGTCGAGTAGCAGCCGGCGCAGCCGGCCGCCTATCGAGACCACCGCGTTCCTCCACCGCGCCGCCCGATCAGCACACCTGTCGTCCGGTCATGCGCCCCAACCCGCGTACGGTTGAAGCCGCATCCCACAAGGAGGACCCATGCCAGAGCTCGCGAACGGCAAGTACGTCTCGCAGGCCGACGCCATCCGCCAGTGGTGGCCGGTCGCCCGAGAGGTGCTCATCGAGACCGCTCACGAGTACGGAGCCTGGATCACCGAGGACGACCTCGGCGCGACGGTGCAGCAGCGCACCGGCATCTCGACGAACCAGCCCGCGCCCGAGTGGATGGGCCGCGTGCTCGCCTCGGTGGCAGCGGATGCGGAGCAGCGCGGCGAGCCTCGCCTTGCGTCATTGTGCGTCACGGCTGAGCGCCGCGTCGGCGACAGCCACCCCGGGGCGTCGGGTCTCCTCGACGCACGCGCCCGGGAGCAGCGCGCCGCCGAGGACCGCCTGGAGTGCTACCGAGCCTTCGGCGCAGAGCTGCCGGCCGACGGTGGCACGCCCACCGTGCTCGCGCCCGTGCTGTCTCGGCCCGCGCGCCCGACTCGCAGCGCGCAGCCGTCGCGCAGCCGCGCGGCCGCTGCTGCGCCGACCCCGCCACCCGCGGTCATGCGCGAGACCACATGCCCGAACTGCTTCATGGTCGTGCCCGTCGCGCCCACCTGCCGGGATTGCGGCGAGGCCCTTGCAGCCTGATCTCGGCGTAGCACGCGGCGGCGCGGCGGGCTCAAGGAGCCGGGTAGCCCAGGTGCTTGCGTCGGAGGCGACCGTCGCCGACGACCATCACGTACGGACCCGGTACGCGCGAACAGCAGCGCATGATGGCGTCCGTCGCCTGCACGAACTGCTGCGCCATGGCCTGACCGGTCATGTCCGCCCTCGGCAAGGCGAACACGCGAGCGTCGTGCATGTAGATGGCTTGCGCTTCCAGAGGCCGAGTCGCGACCCGGCTGTCTTTCGTCAGGAGCACGTAGCCCTCCCTCGCCCCTACCCCGATCCACGCTTCGTCGCTCATCTGCTGCGCCTCGACGTCGCCGAAACGTTGGGCGAGGGTCGTTGCGTCCCACCCATCCTCGAGTAGCGCCGCAACAACGATGCGCCCGCCGAGTGACCGGTCGAGGAGGAGTCGATGCTGCGTCACGGAAGCCCGCTGCCGACGAGCACCAGGGAGCGGATGGCCTCGATGTCGAGTGCGAAGTCATCTGCGAGGTCGGCCATCGGTTCGCCAGCTCGCGCGCGGCTGACGATGTCCTCGACCGTCACCCCGATGCGGTCGACGGTGGGCTGGCCCGAGTTGCGGCTCGGGTCGACGACGACGGCAGTCTGTCGGAACTGCGGCAACCGGATGTGGTCAGCCCAGCCCGCGTCGTAGTCGATGCCCTGCAGGAACTCCGCGACGACCTCGTTGAACACGCCCTGACCGTTTCGAGCGACGACGAGCCGGCCGCCACGGTCCTCGGTCTCGAACAGGACCTCTGCTCCATCAGTCTTGAGGCGCTCGCTGAGGAGCGCCTCCTCAAGGCCGAACTGCGCCCGGATGGCGTCGACTGCAGGACGGATCCTGGCCATCGGCAGGCCAGTGCGCCGGAACGCTTCAATGACGTAGGTCTCCGCGAAGGCATCGAACGACACAGTCGCGCCTCTGCCGGTCGCTACGCCACGGACGAGGGGAGGGGTGTGCCCGACGCCCTTGCCGTCCCGCTGCTTGAAGGAGTAGCCGTGGACCCAACGATTCAGCGTGGAGGACGCCGTCTGCACGATGCCCGCTGTCTCCTGCAGGCTGAAGATGGGGGTGGTGAAGCGCACGTCACGCCGTTGCAGCGTTTGCATGCAAACACGATATCGCGAGGCGCGCTTCCGGTCGAGCGCCGTCACTCGTGTGTGGAGTCGATCGCAACGAACTCCCGCTGACAGTGCGGCGGGTCTAGCCGATCCGCTCGGCTTGAGCGAGGCTCGACACCGCCGTCACGACCGCCTCGACGCCGAGCTCGAAGCCGTCGAGCGCGCGGTCCGCGTCGTCGCGCGCGGCGACGACCCCTCGCAGCTCCGGCAGGTCGTGCCCCTCGCTGCGCCACAGCGGCGCCGGCGACCCTGCGTCGACGGCCGAGCCCAGCACGAGGGCATCGATCATCGCCGAGCAGGCGACCCGCTGCTCGACCGGCACCCCCGCATCCCTCAGGATGACGAACAGCGCCTCGTAGATCTCGAGCGTCCGCAGGTCCTCGACCGGCGCGCCGACGAGCACCGGCACGACCGCCGGGACGCGGGCGGTGGCCGCGCGGTACGCCCGCATCCACACCCGCAGCCGCTCGAGCGGCTGCACGGAGGTGTCGAGCGCCGGCCCCAGGTCGATCGAGCCGTAGAGCTCCTCGCGCATGCGGTGCACGATCGCCGCGCGCCCGCCCGGCAGGTGGTGGTACAGCGACGACGGGTGCACGCCGAGCGCAGCGGCGACGCCCGGGATGGTGAAGTCGCCGTGCTTCGCGACCAGCCGAAGCGCCGCTCCCGCGATCAGCTGCGGGGAGAGGATGCGGTGCTTCGGCCTGGCCACGAGGCTCCGTTCGGTTGAGAGGGGCTCAGAACATGATGACGCTTCGCCCGCGGGCGCCCGACCGCATGAGGTCGAAGGCGTCGTTCACCTCGTCGAGCGGGATGCGGTTCGTGATGAGCCGGTCGATCGGCAGGCGGCCGTCGAGGTAGAGCTGCGCGAGCATCGGGAAGTCGCGCGCCGGCACGGTCGAGCCGTAGTTGGAGCCGAGCAGCGACTTGCCCTCCTCGGCGAGCGCGAGCGCATCGATCGGCACGGGCTGGTCCTGCGGCGGCAGCCCGACGATGACCGCCGTGCCGCCGCGCTTGAGCGTCGCGGGCATGATCGCGATCGTGTCGGGGCGGCCGATCGCCTCGAAGGCGACGTCGACGCCCTCGGGCGCGAGTTCGCGGACTCGGTCGGGCAGCGACGCATCCGACTTCACGGTGTGCGTCGCGCCGAACTCGCGCGCGAGCTCGAGCGACGCATCCGTGACGTCGGCGACGATGATCGGGCTCGCGCCGGCGAGGGCGAGGCCCATGATGATGCTGATGCCCACGCCGCCCGCGCCGATGACGAGCGCGGAGCGGCCTGCCTTCAGCTGGGCGTCGTTGACGACCGCGCCGACGCCGGTCGCGATCGAGCAGCCGATGAGCGCCGCCACATCGAACGGCAGCTCCTTCGGCACCTTGATCGCGGCCTGCTCGGCCACCACGACGCGCTCGCTCATCGAGCCGACCGCCAGGTAGGGGTAGGCGGTCGCACCGTCGAGCGTCATGGGGGTCGACCCATCCGGCAGCACGCACGCCTCCGAGCCGGAGCCGGTGCACACCCAGGTGCGGCCCTCGCGGCAGCTCGTGCAGACGCCGCACGGGTAGAACCAGGTCATGATCACGTGGTCGCCGGGCTCGAGGCTCCGCACGCCGTCGCCGACCGCCTCGACGACGCCGGCGCCCTCGTGGCCCATGATCGTCGGCTGCGGCATCTCCCAGTCGCCGTCGAGCACGTGCCGGTCGGAGCCGCACACGCCCGAGGCCCCGATGCGCACGAGCACCTCACCGGGACCGGGGTCGCGGAGGGTGACCTCGCGGATGTCGAGCTCGGGCTTGCCGCTGTAGACGGCTGCGCGCGTGGCCGCCATCAGCGCACCACCTCCGTGGCGCGACCGCGGTAGAGCAGGGCGGAGAGCGCGAGGTAGACGACCGCGGCGACGATGGCTGCGGGCAGGGATGCCGTGATCACCGAGAAGACGGCCTGCGTCTCGAGCGTGATCGGGTTGTAGAGCCACAGGTAGAAGGCGGCGCCCGCGACGAGCGCGATGAGGCCAGCCCAGTTGATGCCGCCGGCGAAGGCGTAGAGCGTGCCGCGCTGCCCGAGGTGCAGCTCGCGGAGGTCGACGCGCTGCTTGCGCAGCACGAAGTAGTCGGCGACCGCGACGCCGCAGATGGCCGTGAGGAACGCGCCGGAGACCGAGACGAAGATCATGAACTGCTCGTACATGAACTGCGGGAAGAAGGTCATGATCGCGGGCACGATGAAGAACGACGCGGTCAGCACCTTCCACGGCACCTTCGCCAGCAGCCCGCCGGACGACTGCCGGATGGCGAGGATCGTCGAGTAGACGATCGACGACATCGACGTGATGTTCGCGAAGGCGATGAAGATGAGCACCGCGGCGCCGAGGATCGCCCCGCCGAACGGCACCATCCAGACGGTCGGGTCGGAGTCGCCGAGCGTGAGCGCGGCGGCCATGCCGACGATCTGCGCGATGAGCGTGGCGACGAGCAGTGCTCCGTAGGCGGGCCAGACGGCGGCCTTGCGGCTGCGGGTCATGCGCGCGAGCGAGCCCATCACGGGGTACCAGGAGACGCCGACGCCGACGTTGAACTCGACGGCAACCATGAAGTTGAGGGTCGGGTCGTCGAACGGCGCGATCGGCGAGGCGGTGAAGAGGGCGTCCCACGACGTGTTGACGACGAGGAACACCATCATGATGACGGTGACGACGGCGAGCCCGGGGGCGATGATCGCGTTGAAGCGGCCGATGGTGACGGGTCCGCGCGAGAGCACCCACCAGGCGATGAGGATGGCGACGAGGCCGCCGATCGTGACGACGGGGCCGTACTGGCCGAGGTCGGTGCCGGCGAAGGTCGCGGCGACCTGGCTGGTGGCGCGGCCGGCCATGACCGCGAGCAGCGACGACCAGCCCATCTCAGTGACGAGGATGACGGTGAAGACGATGATGCCGACGCCGACGACCCCGAAGGCGCCGCGCAGCAGCGTGTACTGCTCGGAGCCCCAGCGCTGCGAGGCGACGACGGAGGCGAGCACCATGAAGCAGAGGCCGATGGCGTTGCCGATCAGCATCGCGGCGATGCCCGCCTCGAAGCCCACGAGCAGCGCGGTCGAGCCGCCGACGAGGAACGCCCAGGTCGCGATCGCGAGGGCGGTGTTGACCCACGTGAAGTCGAGGGCGCTCCAGAAGCGCTCCTTCTTCAGCAGCGGGAAGGTGCCGAAGACGTGCTCGTTGGCGAGCTTCGGGTCGACGACGGCCTCGCCGCGCGCGCTCACAGGACCACGACCAGGAGGCCGATGACGACCGCGACGACCGAGACGCCGACGTAGACCGCGATCTCGCGCCCCGTCATCGGCAGTCGCGACGGCTCGTCGCGCTCGTCGTGCTCGACGATCTGGATGCGGCGCTCGAGCTCGGCGGCGACCGCCGGGTCGGTGCCGCCCGCGACGAGCGCGCGCTCGAACGCGGTCGGGTGCGACGCTGCGGTCGCGCTCTGCTGGGGTGACGTCATCGCCGGCTCCTTCGCCATGGCAGGGGACGGGCCGCGCTCGCGGCCGTAAACCAAATCCGATTTGGTTTAGCGTCATACTGAGGCACGATGGCGCTGTCGTCAACTCCGGATGGCAGCGACGCCCAGCGCAGGGGAGGATGTTCGGATGGATGCGCCGAAGAGCCACGCGATCGCCGTCGCCCAGGGGGTCGCCGTGATCGACGACGTCCACCAGAACCTCGCGACGCTCGACGGTCTCGTCGCTTCCGCTGCCGAACAGGGCGCCGACGTCGTCGTGACGCCCGAGCTCTTCGCCACTGGCTATGCGCCCGACCGCGCCTGGAAGCACGACGGCGCGGCGATCCGGGCGGCGCTCGCGGCCATCGCCCGGTCGCACGGGATCGGGCTCGTCGCATCCTCCGTCGATACGGTCGGGCCGGCGCACCACATCTCGGCGTCGTTCTTCTCGCCTGAGGGGGAGGAGCTGTCGCGGGTGCACAAGCGCCACCTCTTCGGCGGCGTGGAGCAGGAGTGGATGACGCCGGCCGCCACCTACGGCGAGCCGGTTGCCTGGAACGGGATGAACTGGGGCGTGGGCATCTGCTACGACGTGGAGTTCCCGGAGTTCGCCCGCTCGCTGTCGGTCGCCGGCGCCGACATCTTGCTGGTGCCGACGGCCGTCCCGTCGGTGGAGGAGGGCATCGAGGGGCTGGGCGATGCGTGGCAGTACTCCGCGACGCAGATCTCGACGCTGCAGGTGCCAGCGCGGGCGCTCGAGAACGGCGTGGTGATCGCCTACGCGAACCAGTGCGGCACGGGCTTCACCGGCCGCAGTTGCATCGCGACGCCGTTCGGGCACAACGCGGTGCTGCTTGGGGACGAGCCCGGTGTCGCGGTGGTGCGGGTGCCGGAGGCGGCAGTGGAACGGGCGCGCTCGATCAACACCTACGTCGCGGACCTGCCGCGCGGCTGAATTGGCGCAGCGCCAACGCTGTCAGGCAGCAGCGGAGGCGCTCTCCAGCCGTTACCCGCGCGTGTGGGCGAGCGGCAGCTGCTGCGCAAACTGGCGGCCCGTGCGCTTCGACCGCCCGGGCGACGAGAGCCCTGTCCTCCTTGCGCGACGTCATCGCATAGCCCGGTGCGCGTCACGCCGCTGCTCTCTCACGACGGTCTCCGTCATGGGACAGGCTGTGGCCGCCGAGTTCGGCGATGCTGCTGTGGCGCTTTTTCACCGCGGGAGCGCATCGAGGTCGGCGCCAATCCCCTGGCGGTGAGTAAACATCCCGCGCGATACCGGCGACGGCAAGACGAGTCGCGCTTCCATGTGAGGATCGACCCATGCCCCGGTCTATTCACGCCCATGTCGAGGACGGCTTTAGCCTCCGTGTTGCTGTCACCTCGGACCAGAACGCAAGGCTCGTTCTGGTCGGCGACCTTAGCGAGGTCGAGCCAGAGGCCGACGAGGGAGGCTTGCTCGCCGAGAATCGTGCCCTCAGGAACAATCTGTGGGCCTATGCCAAGACCTGGCACACAGCTCGCACGCTATCGAACAGTGCTGCGCTCGGGCTTACGGATCCGATCGAGCAACGCGCTGCGCTGAGGCTGACCGAGGAGCTACGCAAGGTCGCGCAGAAGCGCGCAGACGGATACGCCCGCCAGGCGCAATGGATCGCCGACGTTGCCGATGACCTGTCGCAACTCGAGATCCAGCGTGGCTGGTGCTCCGGGTGCTTCTTGCAGACAGAGCACAGAAAGTCGTATCGTCCGGCAGGCCAGCTGCCGGTGTACGTCTGCAACGGGTGCGGTTCACCAACATTGCCCTGTATTGCACATGGATGCCCCCATATGGCCATCCGTGAACGCGGCGCGATTCGCCTCCCACTGTTCTGCGCAGAGCACCGTCACGACATTCCTGGGTTCGAGAAGGCTCAGGGGACGATCGGGGACCTGGCTGACTACGAAGCGTTCCTCGAATACAAGGAGCCTAATCTCGACCAAGCGGCGCGCTTCACGGCGAGTGCGCTTGCCGGCGCCGGACTCATGATTCCGTTCGGGCTCGTTGCGGCACCGGCCATCGGGGGTGCTATCGGGGCGATGGGCATGTTCGGCGGGCTCTCCGGTGCAGCGGCTAGCGCCCACGGACTTGCCTTGCTGGGCGGCGGGTCCCTTGCGGCAGGCGGGCTGGGTATGGCTGGCGGCACCGCAGTTGTGGCGGCCGCCGGGGCAACGGTCGGCGGAGCGCTCGGCGCATCAATCACCAACGCGTATCTCCAGGAAGACAGTTCCTTCCGGATTGAGCTGTTGCGGCCCGGGACTGGTGGTGTGCCGGTGATCGTTGCCAACGGCTTCCTGAGCGAAGGCCAGGGCGAGCGGTGGGGCGGATGGAGGGCGACAATCGACGACCGCTACCCGGATTCGCCCGTGTACAGGGTTCGGTGGGGCGCAAAGGAGTTGCGCCACTTCGGCCTCCTCGCAGCGGGCTCGTTAAGTGCCGCTGGGCTGAACGCCTTGGTCAAGGCTGCTGCCGCCGCAGCCACGCGCTCAGGGGCCAGGATCGTGGGCAACGTCGTGGGCCCCGCGTTGATCGTTGCCGACCTAGCCCGGAATCCTTGGCACGTGGCAAAGAACCGCGCGGACAAGACCGGGGTCATCGTTGGCGATCTGCTCGCGCGCACGGACGCGCCTGCTTATGTCTTGGTCGGCCACAGCCTAGGTGCGCGGGTGATGGCGGTCGCGGCGGAGACGCTAGGAACGAAGCGGAATGCACCGCGCATCCATGCTGTGCATCTACTAGGTCCTGCCATCGGCGCGAAGGGAGATTGGGAAGCTCTAGCCACGGCTGTCGAACACCGCGTGTACTGCTACCACTCCAAGCACGACAACGTCCTGAAGCTTGTGTACCCGACGGCGCAGGCAGGGCAGCAAGCTGCCGGGCTCAGGGGGCTCACCCCGGCTGTCGACAAGATCGAGAACGTTGATGTTTCGCCAGACGTGAAGACGCACTTCGACTATCAGGCGAAGGTTCGGCTGAGATAGTGCAACCGGGCGATGTCTGAGGCACGATGAGGGCCGCCCGGGGTCTCCTTCGTTGCTCCGGATCGGCGCGGCTGAGCGAACGGTGTCGACGCTACCTAGACTCGGCGAAACGAAGGAGTTGTCCTTGCAGACGATCGCCCGCACGCTTACCGAACTGCTGAGTCAGCCCCAACGCCTGCTCGTCCCCATGTTCCAGCGCTCCTATGCGTGGGAAAGGGACCTCCAGTGGCAGCCCCTTTGGGATGACGTCCTCCACATGTTGGAGCTCGCCGAGCAGGGGTCGGCCGAGCGCCACTTCCTTGGGGCGATCGTGCTGCAGAGTGCGCAGTTGCAGCCGGGCGGTCTGCAGGCATGGGACGTCATCGACGGCCAGCAGCGCCTCACAACGCTGCAAGTACTCCTCGACGCCGTCGCTGGCGTCCTCGCAGGCGAAGTCGACGGAGGCGAGATGCTCTCGCGGCGCCTGCTTAGCCTCACCGAGAATGATCGGGCCTTCCGTGCTTCGGAGGCCGAGCGCTTCAAGCTTCTGCCGACAACGAAGGACGCCCACGCCTTCCACGAGGTGATGGCAGCGGATGCTGCAGTGAGCCCCAGCGCCTTGACGCACCATGAGCATCGGCTGGCGAAGGCGCACAAGTTCTTCACCGACGCCTGCCGCACGCTGATGTCCGGTATCGAAGCTGGCGGGCAACCGCTCGCTGCGGCCAGGCTCGCCGATGTCCTCATGTCACGACTCGAGATGGTGGTCATCTCGCTCGAGCAGACAGAGAACGCGCAAGGCATCTTCGAAACGCTCAACGCGCGAATGACGCCATTGCAGCCGACCGACCTCATCAAGAACTTCGTGTTCCAGCGCGCAGCGCAGGAGGACGAGGATGTCACACGGCTCTACGAGTCGATCTGGCGGCAGTTCGAGGATGACTTCTGGGAGACCGAAGTCCGGCAGGGTCAGTTCTCACGCCCCAGGTTCACCGCGTTCACCAATCATTGGGTCTCCGCGAAGCTACAGCAGACCGTCCCGGCGGCCGACGTCTTCCGCGCATTCAAGCGGGCAGTGCAGGCCGACGCTTCGTCGATCGCAGCACAACTGGGCAACTTCGCCGCCAGTGCGCAGCAGTATCGCGCGCTGGTCGAAGCAGCTGACAGCTCAGCGACGATCGAAGGCCGTGCGCTCACGATCTATCGACTTCAGGAGGTGGACGTCGGTACATTCTGGCCGTTCTTCCTGCACTTGCTGTCGATCGAAGACGCGCGGGTGGATGCGAGGCTGGCGGCATCGGTGGACCGAGCGTTTGCGATGGTCGAGAGCTGGACGATTCGCAAGGTGCTGCTCGGGCAGCCTTTGACGCAAGCGCCGAGACGTGCCATCGAGCTGGTGCAGGCGATCGAGACCGAAGAGACGGACCCCGCGGCAGTTGTCGAAGAGCACCTTGCATCAGGATCCGGGCTTGCAGCCTGGCCCGACGATGGCATGCTCCTTGACGAATTGCCCACGATGCGGATCTACCGCCGGTTGCGACGCTCGCGACTCCGGATGCTGCTTGAGGCACTCGAAGACGACGCTCGCGGCTTTGTGGAGGGTCACGCGCGCACTGCTCACGCCCGCATGACTCGCCACACGAGTCAGGTCGAGCACATCATGCCCGAGCAATGGGAAAAGAACTGGCCGTTGGGGGACCGGACGGCCGACGAGCGCGACCGGATCGTGCAGACGCTCGGCAACCTCGCTTTGCTCCCACAGCGGTTCAACGGCTCCGTCGGCAATCTTGGATGGGGCGAGAAGAGAGGCGATGGGAAGCGGGCGGCCTTCCACCGCAGTTCGGCCGACCTTCTCCTGCACGATGTGCTCGAGGAAGAGGACTGGGACGAGGCGGCGATCGAACGGCGCACTGACCGACTGATCGAAGGCATCCTCCGCACCTGGCCAGCGCCCGAGGGTCATGCAGTTACAGCGGAGCGCGGGACGAAGATGGCCCAGGGCACCGACGTGCAGTTCCTGCTCGACCAGGGAAGGATCCGGCCCGGGGCTGCGCTGTGGGGCCGAGGACGATGGTCCGACAAGCGAGCGACCGTCCTGGAAGACGGATCGATCGAGTTTGAAGGTCGTGCATATCTGACGCCCACGGCGGCCGCGAAGGCCGCTCGGGGAGACAACCGCACGGTATCCGGGCCAGCCTTCTGGCGGCTCGGCACCGATGGGCCCACGCTGATGGACATTCGTGCGGAACTGATCGGCTGGCAGGGAGTCGCGACGAATCGAACGGATACGCCGGTCGCCCGGAAATGGGCACTCTTGCGGCGGCTGCTCGACGCGCTGCCATCAGGACGTTGGACGACGTACGGTGACCTCGCCTCCATCGTGGGCACGCATGCCAATCCGCTTGGCCAGTACATCGCGGCCAACGAGGTTCCGAACGCTTGGCGCGTACTCCAGGCGTCGGGAACGCCTTCCCCTGGGTTTGCCTGGGCGCCAGGCAGTCCGCATACGGGCACCCGTCCGATGGAGCTGCTCGCTCGTGAAGGTGTGCCGGTGGAGAACGGTCGGGCTTCGTCCTCACACAGGCTGAGGGGAGACGAACTTCGCGGTCTCCTCGACGCTGAGGGCCAAGCGAGCCTGAACGCGTTGCTGGAAGCGCAGCCGGCGACGCCTGCGTCGTTGGCGGATGAGTTCGGGGTGCGTCCAGAGCTCGTTCGCGATGTCCTGCGGAGCAATGCGAGTGCTGATGCCCCACGTCCGGGTGCGGAATGGGTGATCGACGCTCAGATGGCTGCTTGGGTTCGCACGCAACTCGGTGGCCGACTCGAGCCGGGGCAGCCTGTCACTCGGACCGTTTAGGGTCGAAGTACGCCAGCACGCAAGGAGCCCCAACCTTGGCCTCGAACAATCACGCCACTTTCATCTGGTCGATAGCCGACCTCCTCCGCGGTAGCTTCAAGGCTCACCAGTACGGCGACATCATCCTGCCCTTCACAGTGCTACGGCGTCTCGACGCGGTACTCGCGCCGACGAAGGCGAAGGTGCTCGAGGTCATCCAGAAGGCCGAGGCCGTGGGCATGCCCGTCCGTCAGATCGCGCTCAAGAACGAGGCTGGCCACCACTACTCCTTCTACAACTCGTCCGTGTGGGATATGCAGAAGGTGCTCGGCGACCCTGAGAACCTCGCGGCCAACCTGCGCGACTACGTCGGCGCCTTCAGTGAGAACGTGCGCGACATCTTCGACAAGTACAAGATGGACGACCGCATCGAAGAGCTCGACGAGCACGATCTGCTCTTCCACGTCGCCCAGGCCTTCGCCAAGGTCGACCTCGGCCCCACGCTCGTGCCCAACGAAGAGATGGGTCATATCTTCGAGGAGCTCATCCGCAAGTTCGCGGAGGCGAGCAACGAGACCGCGGGTGAGCACTTCACCCCGCGCGACGTCATCGAGCTCATGGTCAACCTGCTGCTCTCCCCCGACATGGAGCGCCTCCGTCAGCCCGGCGTGCTCACCTCGGTCTACGACCCCACGGCAGGCACCGGCGGGATGCTCTCCGTCGCCGACGACCACATCAAGGCGATGCGAGCGGATGCGACGGTCATCCTGGCCGGCCAGGAGCTCAACCCGCAGTCGTACGCCATCTGCAAGGCCGACATGACCGTCAAGGGTCAGGATGTCGGGGCGATCGTCTTCGGTGACACGCTTCTGAACGACGGCCACGAGAAGCGTCAATTCACCTACTGCCTGTCGAACCCGCCGTTCGGCGTCGACTGGAAGAAGCAGCAGAAGGCGGTTACCAACGAGCATAAGGTCCGCGGATTCGCGGGTCGCTTTGGGGCAGGCCTGCCGCCGGTCTCGGACGGCTCGATGCTGTTCCTTCAGCACCTCATCAGCAAGATGCGCGCACCCGACCAAGGCGGCCACGGCGGCCGCGCGGCAATCGTGTTGAACGGCAGCCCGCTCTTCACCGGCGCCGCTGGGTCCGGCCCGTCGAACATCCGCAAGTGGATCCTCGAGCGCGACTACCTCGAAGCCATCGTCGCCCTACCGGTCGACATGTTCTACAACACCGGCATCGCCACCTACGTATGGTTGCTCACCACCGCCAAGAGCCCTGAGCGCAGGGGCAAGGTGCAGCTTATCGACGGCTCGAAGCTCGGCAGCAAGCTGCGTAAGAGCCTCGGTTCCAAGCGCAACCGGCTGACCGAGGCCGATATCGCCGAGCTCGTTCGGATGCACGGCCGCTTCGAGCACGACGGCATCTCAAAGGTCTTCGACAACGAGGCGTTCTTCTACCGCACCATCACCGTCGAACGGCCCCTACGGCTGCAGTGGGCGCTCGACGCCGAGCGGCTCGAGACCGCGCTCGAGGTGAAGGCGGTCGCGAAGATCGATGCAGAGTGGGATGCGCTGCGTTGCGTCGTCGAGGAAGACCGCGTCGCGCCGACGCATGACAAGGCAGCGTTCGTTGCGCAGGTGCGAGATCGGCTCCGGGTTGCTGGCCTCGGCCTCACGGCGCCGGAGCGCAGCGCGTTGATCGCTGCCCTCGCCACCGCTCATCCGGAAGCGCCAGTCGTGACCGGCGCAAAGGGCAACCCGGAGCCGGATGTTGCGCTGCGCGACACCGAGAACGTGCCGTGGGATGAGGACGTGCACGACTACCTCGAGCGCGAGGTGCTGCCGTTCGCGGCGGACGCTTGGATCGACGAGGCGAAGACGAAGGAGGGCGCCGAGATCCCCTTCACGCGCCACTTCTACGAATACGTGCCGCCGCGCTCTCTGGAAGACATCGACCGCGACCTCGACGAGGTGCTCGGCCGCATCCGTGCTCGTCTCGAGCAGGTGCGGGCGTGATGCACCCGCGCGTGCCGCTCAAGCGCATCGCCACACTGAACAACGACGTGCTACCGGAGACGACCGCCCCAACCTACGAGTTCGACTACATCGAGATTGCTGATGTGAACGAGCATGAGGGGATCAGATCATCGACTCGTGTCTCGTACGGGGAAGCGCCGTCCCGAGCTCGCCGACGGCTAAAGCCCGGAGACGTCCTGGTTGGAACCGTGCGCACCTATCTGCGCGCAGTGGCGGCGGTCGGTCCTGATCGCAAGCAAGCCATTGCTTCAACCGGATTCGCTGTCTGGCGTGCTTTGCCCGGCGTGAGCGACTCGAGGTTCCTCCGCTATGCGCTCCTCGAGCAGCAGTTCCTCGACGAGGTAATTGCTACGAGCACCGGAGTCAGCTATCCCGCCATCACGGCAAGCGCGATGGGCGAGATCGCAGTGCCGGCCCCAACACCTTCAGCGCAGCGAGCGATCGCCGACTACCTCGACCGCGAGACGGCCGAGATTGACGCCTTCATCGCTGGGCAAGATCACTTGACGGAGCTGCTCCGAGAACGCAGGAGCGCGGTCCTTGCTGAAGCGTTCGCTCCCACCCTGGATGAAGCGCACATGGGTCGGGCCGATCTCCGAGGCGCGCTCACGGAGGTTGACCAGCGCGTCGGTGATGCATCATTGAATCTGCTGTCCGTGTCCATCCACCGGGGCGTTCTTCCCTGGGATGAGATCAACGAAGGGCAGCCCGTGGCAACAGACTTCTCCTCCTACAAGAGAGTGAATGCAGGTGATCTCATTCTCAACCGCATGCGCGCCTTCCAAGGGGCCGTCGGGCTTGCGCCGACTCGCGGGATGGTGAGCCCCGACTATGCCGTGCTGGGTGTCGACACCAGCCGAGCGCATGCAGGGTATGTCTCGAGTCTGTTCCGCTCCGAGCCATTCCTCGGTCGCCTGCGGCCGCTGCTCCGTGGAATAGGCAGCGAAGATTCAGGAATGGTTCGGACGCCGCGGGTCGCGGTGCGCGATGTACTGCGGATTCCGGTTAGGCTCCCCTCGATCGCGCAACAGCAAGCTGACTTCGTCGCGTTAAGTTTGGAACTCGACGGGATCGACGGCGCGCTTGCCGATGCAGCTGAGGCTAATCGCTTGTCGCGAGAGCGACGGGCCGCTCTTATCTCCGCCGCAGTCACCGGCAAGATCAACGTGACGGCGTAGTCGACGGTCAAGGATGAGCATCGACAAGGAGCAGCAGTTCGAAGACGAGGTATGCGCTCACCTCGAGCAGCACGGCTGGCTGTACTCGCCCACAGCCGACGGCTACGACCGCGCGCGGGCGCTCTTCCCAGCCGACGTGTTCGCCTGGCTCGAGGCGACGCAGTCCCATGAGCTCGCGAAGGTCGTGAAGCCTGACGCCGCGCTGGCCGCGCAGGAGAAGGCACGCACTCGCATCCTCGACCGCATCGCCAAGGTGCGCTCGACCGACCCCGTCAACGGTGGCGGCACACTCAGCACCCTCAGGGCATCCGTCGACGTCACCCCGGCGAAGCTGCGGCTGTTCCAGGGCAAGCCGTCAATCGGGTTCAACGAGCAGCTGCGCGAGAACTACGCGGCAAACCGGCTCCGCGTCATGCGCCAGGTCAGCTACTCGTCGCGCACCGGAAACCGGCTCGACCTCGTGCTATTCCTCAACGGCATCCCGGTCGCGACCGTCGAGCTGAAGACCGACCTCACGCAGAGCGCCGATGCGGCACTCAAGCAATACGCGCACGACCGTCCGCCAGCCGGTGAACCGCTGCTCGAGTTCGGCCGCGGCGCCCTCGTGCACTTCGTGGTCTCGAACGAGCTTATCTTCATGACCACCAAGCTCGACGGCGTGAACACGCGCTTCCTGCCGTTCAATCGCGGTGCCGACGGAGGCAAGGGCAACCCGCCCATCGAGGGCACGAGCCCCACCGCCTACTTCTGGCAGGAGACTCTGCAGCGCGACACCTGGCTCGACCTGATCGGCCGCTTCCTGCACTACCGGATTGACACGAAGTCGGACGCGCTGTCGGGCAAGAGCGAGAAGGTCGCCTCCCTGCGCTTCCCCCGCTACCACCAGTGGCGGGCGGTTACTGCGCTTATGGCGGCTGCTCGCGAGGAGGGGCCGGGCAACTCGTACCTGATCCAGCACTCGGCCGGCAGTGGCAAGACCGACTCGATCGCCTGGACCGCGCACCGGCTCGCCTCGCTGCACCGTGACGACGGCTCCAAAGTGTTCGACGGCGTCATCGTCGTCTCGGACCGCACCGTGCTCGACGGACAGTTGCAGCGCGCAGTCGAGCAGCTCGAAGCGAAGGCTGGCGTATTCGAGGCGATCACGAAAGGCGGTGACGAGGCGAAGTCGAAGCGGCTCGCGCAGGCGCTCACCGACCGCAAGCAGATCATCGGCGTGACGCTGCAGACGTTCCCATTCGCGCTCGAGCACCTCGAGCAGTCCGAGGGCCTGCGCGACCGCACGTACGCGGTCATCGCAGACGAGGCGCACTCGTCGCAGTCGGGTGACGCCGCCGCGACCCTGAAGCTGGCGCTGACGGGCCGCGCGGCTGACGACCCCGATGCGCCCATCGACGCCGAAGACGTGCTGGCCGACCGCATGGCACGTCGTGCGCAGCCCGCATCCGTCTCGTTCTTCGCCTTCACAGCGACGCCCAAGGGGAAGACTCTCGAACTGTTCGGCAGACCGGATCCGGCGACAGGCAAGCACGTGCCGTTCGACCTGTACCCGATGAAGCAGGCGATCGAGGAGGGCTTCATTCTCGACGTGCTGCGCAACTACGTCTCCTACGACGTCGCCTTCAAGCTCGCGCACGAGGCCTCCGCCGACCGGCCCGAGGAAGAGGTCGACGTCGACCGCGCGAACAAGCAGGTGATGCGGTGGGTGCGGCTGCACCCTTACAACATCGCGCAGAAGGTCGAGGTGATCGTCGAGCACTTCCGGCAGAACGTGCAGCGTGAGCTCGGCGGCAAGGCGAAGGCGATGGTCGTCACAGGGTCGCGCAAGGAGGCGGTGCGCTACAAGCTGGCGATCGACCGGTACATCGCCGAGCGTGGGCTGCGTGGGATTGCTGCGATGGTGGCGTTCTCGGGCTCAGTGAACGACCCGGAGTCAGGTGTTGTGGACGGCACCGAGGCTTCGTTGAACCTCGGCCTGCAGGGGCGGTCGCTTGAGACGGCGTTCGCCACCGACGAGTACCAGGTGATGATCGTCGCCGAGAAGTTCCAGACCGGCTTCGACCAGCCGCTGCTCGTGGGCATGTACGTCGACAAGAAACTCTCGGGCATCACGGCGGTGCAGACGCTCTCGAGGCTGAACCGGGTGATCCCTGGCAAGGAGAACACGTATGTGCTCGACTTCGTCAACGAGCCGGATGTGATCCTCGAGGCGTTCCAGACGTACTACGAGGATGCGCAGCTCGCCGAGACGTCGAACCCGGACGTCATCCACGACATGCTGGCGAAGCTGCGGGCTCAACACATCATCGATGAGATCGAAGTCGCTCGGGTGGCCGAGCTATGGCTCGAGGGGAAGAGCCACAACGCGCTGTACGGGGCGCTCGCGACGTCGAGGGATCGCTTCTGGCATCGCTGGCGCGTGGCGCTCGAGATCGGCGATGAGCACGAGCAGCGACTGCTTGACGAGTTCCGTGGAACGGTGCACGCCTTCGTGCGCTCGTACGACTTCCTGTCGCAGATCGTCGACTACGGGGATACCTCGGTGGAGCGGTGGGCGATCTTCTTACGGGTCTTCCGACGCGTGATCGAGCGCGACGAGCCGGGTGCCGATGCAATCTCGACCGACGATGTCGTGTTGACGCACTACCGTTTGCGGAAGTTAGGGGAGCAGTCGCTGCAACTGTCGGCCGGCCGGCCCGGTGAATTGACCGGCCCCGGTGCAACGGGCTCGGCTGGAGTTCGCGAAACACAGCTCGGCCCGCTGCAACTGGTGCTCGACCGCATCAACGACCTGTTCACGGGCACCGCGATGGACGACTCCGATCAGGTTTCCGTCATCGAGACGCTCATGCGGCGAGCGGTCGAGAACGAGCAGCTGCAGACACAGGCCATGGCGAATGCCGAGACAGACTTCGCGTGGTCGCCCACGCTCACGGAGCAGATCGAGTCGATCCTGTACGAGTCAGCGGCAGGCAGTCAGAGCGGCTTCAAGCATCTCCTGCAATTGTCGGAGCTCGACCGCCTGGTCGACGTGCTGCTCGCGGCGGGACTGCATGCTGCGCTCCGGCAGCGCGCCGCTTCAGGGTAGAGCGCGAGGGTTGCGCTCTAATTCGACCTGCGGAACTGGATGGGCGGCGAGCAACCTGTCTGCAATGGCCGTGAAAGCCTCGCTGATTTCGAGGTCTGAGTTGCCCAGAGTTGGTCCTAGCGGAATCGAGTCGAAGTTCCTGAGAGGTCTTGCAGCGTTGCCGCGATACGCCTTGAACCGTCCCCCGTTTGTTGCCGGTTCCTTTCGAGTCTGGAAGGAAGATAGTCATCATGCCGAAGCAGATCCCGGAGGAGACGAAGCAGCGAGCGGTGAGGCTCGTGCTCGATCACCTCGATGAGTACCCGAATCTGACGGCCGCGTGCGAGACGGTCTCGAAACGGCTGGGCTTCGGTGCCGAGTCGCTGCGCCGCTGGGTGCGGCAGGCGCAGGTCGACGCCGGCGACCGTCAAGGGGCCTCGACGAGCGAGTCGGAGCGAGTGCGGCGGCTGGAGCGTGAGAACCGCGAGCTGCGCGAGGCGAACGCGATCCTGCGGGACGCGGCGGTTTTCTTCGCCGGGGAACTCGACCCCCGACGCCGCTGATCGTCGGCTTCATCGACGAGCAGCGAGCCAAGGGCCGCGCGGTCGAGTCGGTCTGCCAGGTCCTGCGCGAGCAGGGCGTGCAGGTCGCCGCGCGGACCTATCGGGCGTGGAAGCGCGCTCAGCCCAGCAGCCGCGACCTCGCCGACGCGGTCATCATCGACGCGCTGCGAGCGACCGTCGGCACGCCGGAGGGCATGTATGGGCGGCGGAAGATGACCGCGCATCTGCGCCGGGCCGGCTACGACGTCTCGCAGCGGCGCGTAGACCGGTTGATGCGTGATCTCGGCCTCAACGGGCGCGTCCGCGGCCGCGGCGTCCGCACTACCGTCCAGGACAAGCACGCCGATCGCGCGCCGGATCTGCTCGAGCGCGACTTCACCGCGGCAGCCCCGAACCAGCGCTGGGTGGCGGACTTCACGTACGTGCGCACCTGGGCCGGATTCGTCTACGTGTCGTTCGTGATCGACTGCTTCTCCCGCGCCATCGTCGGCTGGCAGGCCGCCACCACGAAGACCACACCGCTGGTCACCACGGCGCTGCGCATGGGGCTGTGGCGACGCGATCGGGCCGGCCGCCCAGCACGCGACGGGCTCGTCCATCACAGCGATGCTGGGTCGCAATTCACGTCCGTGAGCTTCGCCGAGACGCTCGCTCTCGAGGGCATCGCCGCCTCGATCGGCTCCATCGGCGACGCCTACGACAACGCGCTCGCCGAGTCCACGATCGGACTGTTCAAGACCGAAGCGATCCGCGACGACTCGCCCTTCCGCAGCGGGCCGCTGCGGCAGCTCGAGGACGTCGAATGGGTGACCGCCGAGTGGGTCGACTGGTACAACGCCAGGCGCCTGCACTCGACCCTCGGCGACATCCCACCCGAGGAGTTCGAGACCGCGTACTACGCTGACCTC
>Ga0213836_100111_pt1 | contig 81059 bp, 64 predicted proteins | sample SWPATP03_FD_160578 | JGI IMG/M metagenome (GOLD analysis project Ga0213836, IMG submission 160578) | Coastal seawater microbial communities from Marineland, Florida, United States - SWPA TP0 #3 | ecosystem: Environmental > Aquatic > Marine > Coastal | place: USA: Florida | collected 2016-08-05
GAAGTCATCCCGCTTTTCGATCGTCAGCACCGGGTGGTGCCAGACGCCGCGATGGTAATTAACACCCTGCCTGCCATTGGTGATGAAGGCGCGGGTCAACTCTGGTTCAGGTGCATCGCCACAGGGCGCGACCACGACCAGAAAAGGGTTGCCGAGCAGCGGAATGAAGGCCTGACTGCCCAGCGGATGGCGCTCCAGCATGCTCACGGTCAGCGGCATGTCCAGCGCGTCGGCGCGGAAAATGCTGATGATCGCCTTGTCGTCCGGCGTTGCCGTCTCAACGGTCGCCAGACGATGGAAGCGCATGGTCGAGCCGTTGTTGATCATGAAATGATCGCTGCCATCGGTTTCGATCACATCACCGAAAGGGGCGAAGGCTTCTTTGGTCAACGGCTCGATAATCAGTGTGCGCATGCGGGTTCTTCTGTTCAAAAAAGTTGAAATCAACCTGTAGGAGCGCGCTTGCCCGCGATTGCGATCGGTCTGCGCCATGGATGTTGGCTGACACAATGTCATCGCGGGCAAGCGCGCTCCTACAGGGCCATATGTTTATCTGGAGACCTTGCCCAAAACGCGCAGCCGGCTCACGCCGCCGTCGGGGAATACGTTCAGGCGGATGTGGGTGATCGGGCCCAGCGCCTTGATCTGTTCGACGAACGTGTGCTCGGCGTGCATTTCCAGCTTCTGGCTCGGCAGAAGTTCGCGCCAGAACAGGCTCTGGGTTTCGATCTGGCTGTCGGTGCCGCCCTTGACGAACGCGGCCTGGATCAAGCAGCTGTCCGGGTAGTTGCCCTTGAAGTGCAAGGTGTCGACGACGATCTGCTCCACTTCGCCGGCATGACCCAGCGCCACGATCACCCAGTCGTTGCCTGGCGTGCGGCGACGTGCGGTTTCCCAGCCGTCGCCCATGTTCACGCCACGGCCCGGGTTGAGAATGTTGCTCATGCGGCCGAAGTGTTCATCGGAACAGGCCAGCGCACGGCCGCCATTCAAGGCGGCGGCTAGGTCGATCTGTTCGTTGTCGCCCACCGCCGACCAGTCGCGGTGCGGCACGCCGTACACGCGCAGGCGCGCCACGCCACCGTCCGGATAAATGTTGAAACGCAGGTGGCTGTACGCCTGAGTGTCGGAAATTTCGTGGTAATGATGGCTGTCGCCCTTGAGTTCGACGGCGGGCAACACTTCTGTCCATACGGTGTTGTCGTCCGGCTCGCCCGAAGCCAGGAAACAGGCTTCCAGCGAGGCCGATGGCGGGTAGTTGCCGGTGAAATACGAGGTGTCGATGTCCACGCCCTTGATCGAGCCCGCCACGCCCAGACGAATCACGGCGCTGTCATAGCCTTCGAAACGCTTGCGGCGCGATTCCCAGCCGTCCATCCACTTGCCGTTGTCGTCGAACACGCCTTCTTTCCACACCGCCGGGGTGGGCTGGAACAGGCGGTTGGCGTCGGCGAACCAGTCGTCGGTGACGGAAAGGATTTTGGTGCCCAGGCGCGCGTCGGCCAGGTTGACGAATTTTTCGAAGGGTACGGCGTAAGCTTTCATTCTTTTTGTCTGCCTTTTTGGTCAGTGGCGTGGGAGAGGGCGGTCAGAGGGCTTGCAGGCGAAACAGGGCGATCTTGTTGATCTCGGCCAGCGCACAGGCGAACTCGGCGTCTGCCGAGTTGTGAATGCGCGTCTCGAAGGCCGCGAGGATCTGATGCCGGTTGCTGCCTTTCACCGCCATGATGAAGGGGAACGCGAACTTGGCTTTGTAGGCTTCGTTCAGTTCGGTGAAGCGTGCAAACTCATCGGGCGTGCACTGGTGAATACCGGCGCCAGCCTGCTCATCGGTGCTGGCCTGGGTCAGTTGGCCCTGCACGGCAGCCTTGCCGGCAAGGTCCGGGTGAGCGTTGATCAGCGCCAGTTGCGTGGCGTGATCGGCGCTCGACAGGATGTCGCTCATTCGGGCATGCAGCGTCTGGACATCGTCAAGGTCCGCGCCTTGCCCCAGGTCCCAGGCGCGTTCCGCGACCCAGGGCGAATGCTCGTAGATGTCGGCAAACGCCTTGATGAACGCTTCGCGGCTCAGGGAAGAGGGCGTCAGAGTCTGGAAGCGGCTCATTTCGCATCTCCCTTGAATGGGTGAACGTCATGCCAGTGGCGGGCAATTTCGACGCGGCGGGCAAACCACACCTGCTCATGGGCTTTGACGTATTCCAGGAAACGTTGCAGCGAAGCCAGACGCGCGGGACGGCCGATCAGGCGGCAGTGCAGACCGATCGACAGCATTTTCGGCGCTTCGGCACCTTCGGCGTACAGCACGTCGAACGCGTCTTTGAGGTACTCGAAAAAGTCGTCGCCCTTGTTGAAACCCTGCACCTGGGTGAAGCGCATGTCGTTGGTGTCCAGCGTGTACGGGATCACCAGATGCGGCTTGCCAGTCGGGTTGTTCGGCTCCCAGTAGGGCAGGTCGTCGTCGTAAGTGTCGCAGTCGTACAGAAAGCCGCCTTCTTCCATCACCAGCCGGCGAGTGTTCGGGCCGGTGCGGCCGGTGTACCAGCCCAGCGGGCGTTCGCCGGTGAGTTCGGTCAGGATGCGGATCGCTTCGAGCATGTGCTCTTTTTCCTGTGCCTCGTCCATGTTCTGGTAGTCGATCCAGCGATAGCCGTGGCTGCAGATTTCGTGACCGGCGTCGACCATCGCGCGGATCACGTCCGGGTGACGCTGCGCGGCCATGGCCACGGCGAAGATGGTCAGCGGGATATCGAATTGCCTGAACAATCTGAGGATGCGCCAGACGCCGGCGCGGCTGCCGTATTCGTAGAGCGATTCCATGCTCATGTTGCGCTGGCCCTGCAGGGGCTGCGCCGCGACCATCTCGGACAGGAACGCTTCGGATTCCTTGTCGCCGTGCAGAATGTTGCGCTCGCCGCCTTCCTCGTAGTTGAGCACGAACGACAACGCGATACGGGCGTTGCCTGGCCATTGAGGATGGGGCGGGTTACTGCCGTAACCGATCAGGTCGCGTGGATAGTCGGCGCTCACTGCAATCTTCCTTATCTACGTGTTGTCTGTTGCAGTGGCCGTCAGTGCTTGACGATGGCCGCCGCTGCGATGGATAGATTGTATACAACTTTATTTACGGTTTGTAAGCCTGTTTTTTCGCTTTTCGACTGCCGTATGTCACTGCAATAAACTTGCCTGAGCGGTCAGGATCTCTGCGAAAACTTCAATAGCGTCAGCAACAGCAGGGATTCCAAGGGGTTCACTTTCTGACGGTTTCAGCCCGAGTGAAAAGTCATTTTTATTGTGTACAATTTAAATCGAAAGTGTCTTAATTGCTCATCGCTCGCACCCGTCAGGCACTGAAAGGGTGCGATTCCTGATTCCAACCATCAAGCGAGGCACTGACAAGCCATGGGACGACTGACCACACACGTGCTGGACGCCGCGCACGGCTGCCCGGGCAGCGGCATCCGCATCGCCCTTTATCGGGTCGAAGACGAACGCCTGGAGAAAATCGCCGAAGCCACCACCAATAGCGACGGTCGATGCGATGCACCGTTGCTGCAAGGTGAGGCGTACCGCTCAGGCGTCTACCAGCTGCAGTTTCTCGCCGGTGATTACTACCGTGGCAAGGGCGTGACCCTGGGGGATCAGGCGTTTCTCGATGAAGTGGTGCTGCGCTTCGGCATCGACGCCCGGCAGGATCACTACCACGTCCCGCTGCTGATCTCGCCTTACAGCTACTCCACGTATCGCGGCAGTTAACGTCCACTTCAAACCGCTGCACGTTTGCCCCTGTTGCTCTTGCCCGCCCCACACTGCGGGCTTTTTTTCGCCTGGCGAAAACCGCGACGACGCTGCCTGCCGCCGCGCTCCACCGTCCATCAGTGACTGATCAACGCCGCCGTTCCGGCCGTGCCAAACAACCCTGCGCTGATGCGGTTGAACCAGCTTTGCCCTTTGCCGGTACGCAGGTAGCGCGCGGCACCCTGGGCGCCAAGGCCGTAGAACAACTTGCAGGCCAGATCGAGCACCGTCCAGGTCACGATCATGGTGATCAACTGACCCAGAAACGGCTGATCCGCCTTGAGAAACTGCGGCAGAAACGCGGCGAAGAACAGGATGTCCTTGGGATTGCTGGCGCCCAGTACAAAAGCCCGCCAGAACAGCGCGGCAAAACCCGGATGAACCACCGCGTCCGGCACCTGTGCGCCACGCTCCGGCAGGCGCGATTGCTTCCAGCTCTGCCAGGCGAGATAGAACAGGTACAGACCGCCGACGATTTTCAGCGCGCTGAACAGCTGCTCCGAGGCCATCAATAGCGCGCCAAGCCCCAGTGCCGACGCGCTGAGCAGGCAGATCGATGCGCAAACCCCGCCGAGGAACGCCGGATACGAGCGCAGCAGGCCGTAATTCAGACTGTTGCCGATCATCAGCAGTGACAGCGGGCCGGGAATCAGAATCACCACCAGCGCAGCGCCGCTGAACAGCAGCCAGGTTTCCAGAGGCATGCAGGTTTCTCCTTGTCGAACATCAGAAAAGCAAAAACGCCTTCCGGCGTTATTGCAGAACCCTTGTAGGAGCGCGCTTGCCCGCGATTGCGTTCTTCCCGTCACCAGATCCTTGGCTGAGATGACGCATCGCGGGCAAGCACGCTCCTGCAGTTGGGTATTCGCGGGCTTACAAAAACACAAACTTGGCAATGAAAATCGCGCACAGCACCCACAGGCTGACCGAGATTTCCCGGTGCCGCCCGGTTCCGGCCTTCAACACCACATAGGTGATGAAACCCAGCGCAATCCCGTCGGCCACCGAGAAGGTCAGGGGCATCATGATCGCGGTCACGATGGCCGGGATGCTTTCAGTCGCTTCTTCCCAATCGATATGCGCCATACCGCCCATCATCAGCATGGCCACGTAAATCAAGGCACCCGCCGTCGCATAAGCGGGAATCATGCCAGCCAGCGGGGCGAAGAACATCGCTGCCACGAAGAGCACGCCGACCGTCACGGCGGTCAGACCAGTCCGACCCCCGGCCGCCACGCCCGAGGCGCTTTCCACGTAACTGGTGACAGGCGGCACGCCGACCATCGCGCCGAACACGCTCGACGCACTGTCAGCCTTCAAGGCCCGGGACAGGTTCTCGATCCGGCCATCTTCACGCACCAAACCGGCGCGCTGTGCGACACCCATGAGCGTGCCGGCGGTGTCGAACATGTGCACGAACAGAAATGCCAGTACGACGCTGATCATGCTGACGTTGAGCACACCCGCCAGGTCCATCGCCATCCAGGTGGGCGCCAGGCTGGGCGGGGTCGAAAAAATTCCGTTGTAATGCACCAGGCCCAGACCCCAGCCAGCGAGCGTCACGGTGATGATGCTGATCAGGATCGCGCCGAACACACGGTGATAACTGAGCACTGCAATCATCAGAAAACACACCGCCGCCAGCAGTGGGCCGGGCTCACGCAGCGAGCCGAGGCGGATCAGCGTGGCCGGGCTGTCGACGACGATGCCGGCGGTCTTCAGGCCGATCAGACCGAGGAACAGGCCGACACCCGCGCCCATGGCAAAGCGCAGACTCACCGGAATGCTGTTGAGCAGCCATTCGCGAATGCGCGAGAGCGTGAGGAACATGAAGATCACGCCGGACACGAACACCGCGCCCAGCGCCGTTTCCCAGCTGTACCCCATGGTGCCGACCACGGTGTAGGTGAAGAACGCGTTCAGGCCCATGCCTGGCGCAAGGCCCACCGGCCAGTTGGCGTACAGGCCCATCAACAGGCAACCCATCGCGGCGGCGATGCAGGTGGCGACGAAGGCGGCGCCATGGTCGATCCCTGCGTCGGCCATGATGTTGGGGTTGACGAAGATGATGTAGGCCATGGTGATGAAGGTTGTAAGGCCCGCCAGCAGCTCGGTTTTGACGGTGGTCCGGTGCAGGCTCAACTTGAAGATGCGTTCAAGCAGACCGGTGCGCGCGGGTGTGAGGTCCAGCGACGTGGCTTCGGGTTTGCGAGTTTCCACAGTGAAATTCCTCGGGCGTCTTTGTTGTTTTTTTCAGAGCCGGTAACTGCTCCGTGGTGTGTGACGACCCGCCAGGCTGATTTGTTGACTGAAAGGTCAGAAACGTGCACGGGCGAATTATGCGTTTGTATACAAATAATGCAAATAATGTTTTCTGTTTTGTTTCGAGGATGTTGCCGATTGTGTGCATAACGGCCCACCGGGGCGGGGCCTGTGCAGACTTTGCACACTGTGTACAATGCGCCATTACTTTTACTGTGACTTTGCGGCGATATCTGCTATTGATTTGCCCATCAGCGATCACGGTCACGGCCCAGGTGCCGGATTCAGTTCTCACGAGTGCCCATGAACGATCAGTTGCAACCCCTCAAGAAACAACCGCGCACGGCCAAGGCAGGTCGCAGCGGGACCCAGGACGACATCGTCTACGCCCATATTTTCGAAGCCATTCTCGAGCAGCGCCTTGCGCCCGGCACCAAGCTGAGCGAAGAAGCGCTGGGCGAGATTTTCGGCGTCAGTCGCACCATCATCCGGCGCGCGCTCTCGCGTCTGGCTCACGAAGGCGTGGTCTTGCTGCGTCCGAACCGTGGGGCGGTGGTCGCCAGTCCAAGCGTCGAGGAAGCGCGGCAGGTGTTCTTCGCCCGCCGTATGGTCGAGAAGGCCATCACCGAGCTGGCAGTCGAGCACGCCACCGTTGAACAGCTCAACGAGTTGCGCAAGATGGTCAGCGATGAGCGCGACAGTTTTTCCAGGGGCGACCGTGGGGCGGGCATCCGGCTGTCAGGCGAGTTCCACCTCAAGCTTGCCGAAGCGGCGAAGAACGCGCCCTTGATCAGCTTCCAGCGCAGCCTGGTTTCCCAGACCTCGCTGATCATCGCGCAGTACGAAAGCGGTAACCGCTCGCACTGTTCGTACGACGAACACACGCAATTGATCGATGCCATCGAAGCGCGCGATGCCGCCCTGGCAGTCAACCTGATGATGCATCACATGGACCACATCGACAGCAAGCTCAACCTGGACGAAGACAGCGCCTCGGATGACCTGCACGCGGTGTTCTCGCACCTGATGCTGCCGAAGAAGAAATCGGGGCGCAGTACAGCTGTTTAAGCGCGCTACTCAGTGGATCAGCTCGCACTAAGTTCAGTTTGATCGTTCCCACGCTCCGCGTGGGAATGCATCCCTAGACGCTCCGCGTCCAAAACAGACGCAGAGCGTCGAGACGGGCGTTCCCACGCAGAGCGTGGGAACGATCATCATCTCCAGGACGTCCCACGGATGCCTCAGCGCTTATGCACCCGTACCCCCGCCGAGTAGGTCTCGCTGACTGTCCTGTCATCGCCCAGTGTCATTAATACGAATAGCTTCTCCTCGATACTGGTCGCCTGTTTCATCCGGTACGACAGCAGCGGGGTCGCGTTGAAGTCCAGCACCACGAAGTCGGCTTCGGTGCCTTCTTGCAGGTTGCCTATCCGGTCGTCCATCCGAAGCGCTCGCGCACCGCCCAGCGTGGCCAGGTACAGGGATTTGAACGGGCTCAGCCTGGCGTCCTGCAATTGCATCACTTTGTAGGCTTCGTTCAGCGTCTGCAGGATCGAGAAGCTGGTACCGGCGCCCACGTCGGTGCCCAGTCCTACGTTGAGCTTGTGCCTTTCTGCCATCGGCAGGTTGAACAGGCCACTGCCCAGAAAGAGGTTGGAAGTAGGGCAGAAGGCGACGGCTGACCCGGTTTCGGCCAGGCGCTGACATTCCTGATCGCAAAGATGCACGCCGTGGGCGAACACTGAACGCTCGCCCAGCAGGTTGAAATGGTCGTAGACATCCAGGTAGTTCTTGCGCTCCGGGAACAGCGCCTTGACCCACTCGACCTCTTTCAGGTTTTCGCTGATGTGGGTCTGCATGTACAAGCCCGGGTATTCGGTCAGCAGTTGCCCGGCCAGCGTCAGCTGCTCCGGCGTGCTGGTCGGGGCGAAGCGCGGCGTAACCGCGTAATGCAGACGTCCCTTGCCATGCCAGCGCTCAATCAGCGCCTTGCTGTCCAGGTAGCTGGATTCAGCCGTGTCGACCAGGTAATCCGGGGCATTGCGGTCCATCATCACCTTGCCGGCGATCATCCGCAGGTTGAGCTTCTGCGCGGCGCTGAACAGCGCGTCCACCGATTCTTTGTGCCGGCTGCCGAACACCAGCGCCGTGGTGGTGCCGTTACGCAGCAACTCCTTGAGAAAGATGTCCGCCACTTCGGCCGAATGCGCGGGGTCGGCAAACTGTTTTTCGCACGGGAAAACGTACGTGTTCAGCCAGTCCAGCAACTGTTCGCCGTAGGACCCGACCATTCCGGTCTGTGGCAGATGGATATGGGTGTCGATGAAACCGGCAGTGATCAGGGCGTCGGTGTAGGTCAGCACTTCGACCTCGCGCGGCAGACTGCCCAGCAGGTCTGCGGCATTTCCTACCGCAGTGATCCGGCCGTCCTCGACGATCATCAGACCGTCTTCGAAATACTCGTAGGACGCGTCGACAGCGACCTGAGCAGGGTCGCCCAGGCTATGAACGATGGCAGCGCGGTAGGCTTTCTTTTCAATGGTCATTTCAAGATTCACTTTTATTCAGGAAACCTGGCTGCGTCGCGAGACAGGCATGAGCTTGGCAACGGGTTCGGACGTAACACGCCGCTCCTCGCCCTCGAGCCCGAAACGGGCGTTATACGTTGCAATCACCTCGGCGGCCACGGACACGGCGATCTCCATTGGCAGTTTGCCTTTCACTTCCGCCAGCCCCATCGGGCAGCGCATCCGCTGCACCAATGCCGGGTCGAAGCCGCGGTCGCGCAAGCGGTGTTCGAATTTTGCGCGCTTGGTCCGGGAGCCGATCAGGCCGAACCAGGCGAAGTCGCCGCGCTTAAGGATGGCGGCGGTTAGTTCCAGGTCCAGTTGATGATTGTGGGTCATGACGATGCAGTAGCTGCCAGCGGGCAGGTTATCCACTTCGTCGACCACTTCTTCGCTGACGATGCGAGTGACGCCATCGGGCACGTGTGGCGGGAATTCGGCCTCCCGCGAATCGATCCAGCGCACCCGGCAGGGCAGGCTGGCGAGCAGCGGCACCAGCGCGCGGCCTACATGCCCGGCGCCGAACACGGCAATCTGCGCTTGAGGGCGGCCCATCGGTTCGAACAGCAACACGTTCACGCCGCCGCAGCACTGGCCGAGACTGGCGCCGAGGCTGAACCGTTCCAGACGCGTCTGCTGGCTGCCGCTGACGAGAAGCTCGCGGGCGATTTCCATGGCTTTGTATTCCAGATGGCCGCCGCCGATGGTGTCGAAAATCCGCTCGGCGCTGACCACCATTTTCGAGCCGGCATTGCGCGGCGTCGAGCCGCGCTCCTCGATGATCGTCACCAGGACGCACGGCGTGCCCTGGGTTTGCAACTCGGCGAGGGCGCTGATCCAGTTGTTCATGGGTTTCTCCTGATCGCGTGAGGCGATCAAATCTTCTTTGTCCTTCCCGGCCCATTCGTGAGCAAGCTCACTCCCACAGGGAGCGCATTCCTCCAGCTGAAATGCGATGGGTCGTGTTGCATCGTTCCCGGTGGGAGCGAGCTTGCTCGCGAAGGCGTCAGCTCGAACGCCACTGATCAAATAGGTGAAACCGTCAGTTCATGGGCCACGCCTTCTGTTTCCGGCGTTGCGGCCTTGAGCTTGCGCATCTGTTCGCAGCCCCACAGCACCCGTTCCGGCGTCGCGGGCGCGTCGATCTTTGGCTGATGCCTGTAATCGCCCAGACTCGCCACCGCATCCTTGATCGCACACCACGCGGCGATGCCGAGCATGAATGGCGGTTCGCCGACGGCTTTGGAGTGAAACACCGTGTCTTCCGGGTTCTTGCGGTTTTCCACCAGTTTCACCCGTAAATCCGCCGGCATGTCCGCCACCGCCGGAATCTTGTAGCCGGCCGGGCCGTTGGTCATCAGCTTGCCTTTGGCGTTCCACACCAGTTCTTCGGTGGTCAGCCAGCCCATGCCTTGAATGTAGCCGCCTTCGACCTGGCCGATGTCGATGGCCGGGTTCAGCGAGGCGCCGACGTCGTGAAGGATGTCGGTGCGCAACATCTTGTACTCACCGGTCAGCGTGTCGACGATCACCTCGGTGCACGCCGCACCGAAGGCGAAGTAATAGAAGGGCCGGCCGCGCGCCTGGCTGCGGTCATAGAAGATTTTCGGTGTCTTGTAATAGCCGGTGCTGGACAACGACACCTGGCCCATCCAGGCCTGTTGCGCGAGGGTGTCGAAACTGATGACCTGTTCGCCCACCCGCACATGGCCGTTGCGAAATTCGACCTGCGCTGCGTCGCAAGCGTAATGCTTCGCCGCGAATTCGATCAGGCGCTGTTTGAGCGTTTCAGCGGCGTTCTGCGCAGCCTTGCCGTTCAGGTCCGCACCGCTGGAGGCGGCCGTCGGCGACGTGTTCGGCACCTTGTCGGTGTTGGTGGCGGTGATCTGCACGCGGTCGATGTCGACCTGGAACACTTCGGCTACCACTTGAGCGACCTTGGTGTTCAATCCCTGGCCCATTTCCGTGCCGCCGTGGTTCAGGTGAATGCTGCCATCGGTGTAAATGTGGATCAGCGCGCCCGCCTGGTTGAGGAAGCTGGCCGTGAAGGAAATCCCGAATTTCACCGGCGTCAGCGCCAGACCCTTCTTCAAAATCGGGCTGTTGGCGTTGTAGGCCATGACGGCCTTGCGACGCTCGGCGTACTGGCTGCTTTCTTCGAGTTCGGCGGTCATCTCTTCGAGCATGTTGTGCTCGACGGTCTGGTAGTAGTGGGTGACGTTGCGCTCGGTCTTGCCGTAATAATTGGCCTTGCGCACGGCCAGCGGATCCTTGCCCAGGTGCCGGGCGATCGCATCCATCACTTCCTCGATCGCGACCATGCCCTGCGGGCCGCCAAAGCCCCGATAGGCCGTGTTCGACGCCGTGTTGGTCTTGCAGCGATGACCGTTGATCGTCGCATCGCCCAAGTAGTAGGCATTGTCGGCGTGGAACATGGCGCGATCGACGATAGAGGCTGAAAGGTCGGGGGAGTAGCCGCAGTTGCCGGCCAGTTCCAGCTGAATGCCCTGCAGCCGGCCGTCATTGTCGAAGCCGACGTCGTACTCGACATAAAACGGATGGCGCTTGCCGGTCATGATCATGTCTTCCATGCGCGGCAGGCGCATTTTGGTCGGCTGGCCGGTCAGCCGCGCGACCACCGCACACAGGCAGGCCGGGCTCGCGGCCTGGGTTTCCTTGCCGCCGAATCCGCCGCCCATGCGCCGCATGTCCACCACGACCTTGTTCATCGACACGTCGAGCACCTCGGCGACGAGCTTTTGCACTTCGGTCGGGTTCTGCGTGGAGCAGTAGACGATCATTCCGCCGTCCTCGGTGGGCATCACCGAGGAGATCTGCGTTTCCAGATAGAAATGTTCCTGGCCGCCGATGTGCAAGGTGCCCTGAATGCGGTTCGGTGCAGTCTCCAGCGCTACGGCCGAATCGCCGCGCTGGTGAGTGTGGCTGTCGAGCACGAAATGCCGGTCGCGGTAGGCCTGGACGACATCCAGCACCGGCTCGAGGTCTTCGTACTCGATGATCGCTGCCATCGCTGCCTTGCGCGCGGTCTCCAGATCGCGGGCGGCGACGGCGATCACGGGCTGGCCGACGAACTCGACCTTGTCGATGGCCAGCAGCGGATCGCCGGGCAGCAGCGGGCCGATGTCTTTGAGGCCCGGAATGTCTTCATGGGTGATCGCAATGCGCACGCCTTCAAAGTCGTAGCAGGGCGAGACATCGACGCTGATGATCCGGGCGTGGGCGCGATCGGAGAGGCGCGCGTACACGTGCAACTGATTGGGGAATTCCAGGCGGTCATCGATGTAAACCGCTTCGCCGGACACATGTTTGTCGGCGCTGTCATGCTTGACGCTGCGGCCGACGCCAGTGGTCAGGTCCTGCTGGAACAGGGCGACCAGTTCTTCCTGGGTTTTGGCTGGATGGTGGTTAGACATGTGCAGTCACCCGCGTCTGGATGTGTGGCGTTTGCAGCTCGATGAAGTATTTGCGCAGCAGGTTCTGCGCGCTCAGCAAGCGGTATTCCTTGCTGGCACGGAAATCCGTCAGCGGCGTGAAATCCTGTTCCAGCGCATGACAGGCTCGTTCGATCGTGGCCGATGTCCAGGGCTGTCCGATCAGGGCCTGTTCGCAGTGGGCAGCGCGTTTGGGGATCGCCGCCATGCCGCCGAAGGCCGCACGGGCATCGACGATCGCGCCATTCTCGACCTGTAGACGGAAGGCCGCGCAGACGGCGGAGATGTCATCGTCCAGCCGCTTGGAAACCTTGTAGGCACGAAACGCCTGCCTTGCGCTGGCCCTGGGCACGATGATCTTCTCGATGAATTCGCTTTCCTGGCGCGCCGTCACGCGGTAATCGATGAAGTAATCCTCCAGCGCCAGCGTACGAGTCGTCTCGCCTTTGCGCAGGACGATGTTGGCGCCCAGCGCGATCAGTAGGGGAGGCGAGTCCCCGATGGGCGACGCGTTGCCGATGTTACCGCCCAGCGTGCCCTGATTGCGGATCTGCAGCGACGCGAAACGGTGCAGCAGTTCGCCGAAATCCGGGTACTCGCTGCTCAACGCTTCGTAGCAGTCGGTCAGCGCAGTGGCAGCGCCGATCTCGATGCGGTCCTCGAAATGCTCGATCTTCTTCATGTCGGCCACGTTGCCCACGTAGATCATGACCGGCAGCGTGCGATGAAACTGGGTGACTTCAAGCGCCAGATCGGTGCCGCCTGCCAGTAGCCTGGCCTGCGGGTAGGCGTCGTAAAGATCGGCCAGGTCGGCGACGGTCAACGGCACCAGGCAGCGCTTGTCGCCGCTGTTCAGCTCGGCCGTCTGCTGCGGTCTGATGGCCTTGAGGCGGGCGATGGTCTGCGCCTGGCGGGCGTCGAACTGGTCGGGCTGACGCTGTCCGCCACAGGCCTGCCCGGCGGCGGCGAGAATAGGGCGATAACCGGTACAGCGGCACAGATTGCCGGCCAGCGCTTCATGGGCCTGAGCCTGTTTTTCCTGGTCGGAGTCCGCTCGCGAGCTGTTCTTCTGCAGCGCAAACAGCGACATCACGAAGCCCGGTGTGCAGAACCCGCATTGCGATCCGTGGCAGTCGACCATGGCCTGCTGCACGCTGTGCAACTGACCCTGGTGCTTGAGATCTTCGACACTGATCAGCTGCTTGCCGTGCAACGCGGCAACGAACGTCAGGCACGAATTGAGACTGCGATAACTGAGGTGATCCTGGCCCTGCTCATCGGTCGACAGCTCGCCCACCACCACGGTGCACGCGCCACAGTCGCCGCTGGCGCAGCCCTCTTTGGTGCCGGACTTGTGCACGTGCTCACGCAAATAGTTGAGCACCGTCAGGTTCGGGTCCAGAGCATGCTCGGTTTTTAGCTCTTGGTTCAGTAGAAACTGGATCACCGGTTGTGCCTCATTTTCTTGTAATAGAAAGTTTGTAATCGAACATGTCGATGAATCTATCAGTTCTGACTATCGGGTCAATAATTTTCTGACCTTTAAGTCAGGAAATGTGGATTTCCGTCGACTTGCCGATTAACGGCAGGCTCGCTGTGCAATGAAAGGGTGGGACCACGCTCAAAGTTTTGCTTATTTCGTGCCAGTTTCCACACATATGGCCCTGCGCCACAGGTGTGCAGTGCGATACACTGCGCCGCTTGTGTGCAGCTATTGGATTTAAAGGAAAGAAATGACGTTCAAGGCACCGGACAGCCTCGCTGAGCAGATCGCTCATCACCTCGCGGAGCGGATCATTCGCGGCGAGCTCAAGCCAGGAGAGCGGATTCAGGAGCAGAAGGTCACTGCGGCACTCAACGTGAGTCGGGGATCGGTGCGCGAGGCGCTGTTGGTTCTCGAGCGACGCCACCTGATCGTCATCCTGCCGCGTCGCGGCGCTCAAGTGTCGGTCCTGACCCCGCACAACATCACCAGCCTCTGCGCGCTGATGAGTGAGCTGTACATTCTGCTCGGCCTGGCCGTGGCCAGAAGCTGGCAAGAACAGACCGATCTGGCGCCCTTCCTGCAAATCCAGCAACGTCTGATCGCCAGCTGCGAGCGCAAGGACGTGAAGGGGTTCGTCGAAGACAGTTTCAACGTCATGCGCGCGGCCTATCCGTTCGCCGACAATCCGTATCTGGAAGAAACCGTCGAGAACCTGCAGCCTTCCATGAGCCGTTTCTACTACCTGGCGCTGGAGCAACGCAAAGCCGAGATGAGCGAATACCTGACGCTGTTCGGCCAATTGCTCGAAGCGGTGATCGCCCGTGACCTGTCGCGCATCCGCGAGGTGCTGACCTGTTACGCCGAGCGCAGCTGCCAGTCGGTCCTGTCTGCCCTGGCGGCCAGCTGATCCATGCGCCTTAAATGCATCAGGCTGGCCGGGTTCAAGTCGTTCGTCGATCCGACGACCGTGAACTTCCCCAGCAACATGGCGGCCGTGGTCGGCCCCAATGGATGCGGCAAGTCCAACATCATCGACGCGGTGCGCTGGGTCATGGGCGAAAGCTCGGCGAAAAACCTGCGCGGCGAGTCGATGACCGATGTCATTTTCAACGGCTCCACCAGCCGTAAACCGGTCAGTCAGGCGAGCATCGAGCTGGTCTTCGACAACTCGGACAACACACTGGTGGGCGAATACGCCGCCTACGCGGAGATCTCCATTCGCCGCAAGGTCACCCGCGACAGCCAGAACAGCTATTACCTGAACGGCACCAAGTGCCGTCGTCGCGACATCACCGACATTTTCCTCGGCACCGGCCTGGGCCCGCGCAGCTATTCGATCATCGAACAGGGCATGATTTCCAAGCTGATCGAAGCCAAGCCTGAGGATCTGCGCAACTTCATCGAAGAAGCCGCCGGTATTTCCAAGTACAAGGAGCGCCGCCGGGAAACCGAAAACCGCATCCGCCGTACCCACGAAAACCTGGCGCGCCTGACTGACCTGCGCGAAGAGCTCGAGCGCCAGCTCGAGCGTCTGCACCGTCAGGCCCAGGCCGCCGAGAAGTATCAGGAATATAAAGCCGAGGAGCGCCAGCTCAAGGCGCAGTTGTCAGCCTTGCGCTGGCAGGCGCTGAACGATCAGGTCGCGCAGCGTGAGGCGATCATCGGCACTCAGGAAGTCAGTTTCGAGGCGCTGGTGGCCGATCAGCGCAGCGCCGATGCGTCCATCGAACGCCTGCGCGACGGCCATCACGATCTTTCCGAACGCTTCAATCAGGTGCAGGGCCGCTTTTATTCGGTCGGCGGCGACATTGCCCGTGTCGAGCAAAGCATTCAGCACGGCCAGCAGCGGCTGCGTCAGTTGCAGGACGATCTGCGCGAAGCCGAGCGCGCCCGGCAGGAAACCGAATCCCATCTGGGCCACGACCGCACGCTGCTGGCGACGCTGGGCGAAGAGCTGGAAATGCTTGAGCCCGAGCAGGAAATGACCCTCGCCGCCGCCGAGGAATCCGCCGCCGCGCTGGAAGAGGCGGAAAGTGCGATGCACGGCTGGCAGGAGAAATGGGACGCCTTCAACCTGACGTCCGCCGAGCCGCGACGCCAGGCCGAGGTTCAGCAGTCGCGGATCCAGCAGCTGGAAACCAGTATGGAGCGCCTGGCCGAACGTCAGCGCAGGTTGGGCGAAGAGCGCCAGTTGCTCGCCGCCGACCCGGAAGACGCGGCGATTCTGGCACTCAGCGAAGACCTTGCAGCGCGGGAAATGGCGTTCGAAGACCTGACCGCCGAAGAAGAGCAACTGGTCGAGCGCCTTGAGCAATTGCGCCTTGAACTGCAGCAGACGACCCAGTCGCAACAGCAGGCGCAGGGCGATCTGCAGCGTCTGAACGGGCGCATCGCTTCGCTGGAAGCGTTGCAACAGGCGGCGCTGGATCCCGGCACCGGCACCGCTGAGTGGCTGCGCGAGCATCTGTTGAGCGAGCGTCCGCGTCTGGCTGAAGGCTTGCGCGTCGAATCGGGCTGGGAGCTGGCCGTCGAAACCGTGCTGGGCGCCGATCTGCATGCGGTGCTGGTCGACGATTTCTCGGGTCTGGATCTGGCTGGTTTCAGTCAGGGTGATCTGCGCCTGGTCAGCCCCGCAGCCGACAAGACCCGCATTCCGGGCGGTCTGCTCGACAAAGTCGAAACCGGCGTCGACCTGAGCCACTGGCTCGGTCAGGTCAAGCCGGTCGAAACCCTCGACGATGCCCTGGCACTGCGTTCGCAGTTGAGCGCCGGGCAAAGCCTGATCAGTCGCGACGGCTTCTGGGTCGGCCGTGATTTCTTGCGGGTGCGTCGTGCCAGCGAGGCCGAAAGCGGCGTCCTGGCCCGCGGCCAGGAGTTGCAGCGTCTGGAGACCGAACGCGAGGAGCGTGAGGCCACATTGGCTGCGCTTGAAGAACTGTTGCTCACCCAGCGCGAGCAGCAGCGCGTGCAGGAAGACGGTCGTGAGCAACTGCGCCGACGCCTGCAGGACGAAGCCCGTCAGCAGAGTGAGCTCAAGGCTCAGCTGTCGGCAGCCAAAGCCAAGGTCGAGCAATTGACCTTGCGCCGCACGCGGCTGGATGAAGAATTGACCGAGCTCGGCGAGCAGCGCGCCATCGAACAGGAAAGCCTGGGCGAATCGCGCCTGCAATTGCAGGACGCGCTTGACAGCATGGCGCTGGACACCGAGCAGCGCGAACTGCTGCTGGCCCAACGTGACAGCCTGCGTGAACGGCTCGATCGGGTGCGTCAGGAAGCGCGGCAGCACAAGGATCACGGCAACCAGTTGGCCGTCAGGCTGAGCTCGTTGCGCGCTCAGCACGACTCGACGCGTCAGGCCCTGGAGCGTCTGGAGATGCAGTCCGAGCGCTTGACCGAGAAGCGTGAGCAGTTGAATCTGGGCCTGGAAGAGGGCGAGGCGCCACTCGAAGAGCTGCGCCTGAAACTCGAAGAGTTGCTGGAACGGCGCATGGTCGTCGACGACGAAATGCGCACCGCGAAAAACGCTCTGGAGGACGCCGACCGCGACCTGCGTGAAGCCGAGAAACGTCGTACCCAGGCCGAGCAACAATCGCAGTTGCTGCGTGGGCAACTGGAGCAGCAGCGGCTGGAATGGCAGTCACTCACGGTGCGACGCAAGACGCTCCAGGAGCAATTGCACGAAGACGGCTACGATCTGAATGGCGTGCTGGCGACCTTGACGCCCGAGGCCAACGAGAAGGAAGCCGAAGATGAACTGGAGCGCATCGCCGCGCGGATTCAGCGTCTGGGCGCCATCAACCTGGCTGCCATCGATGAATACCAGCAGCAGTCGGAGCGCAAGCGGTACCTCGACGCTCAGGATGCCGACCTGGTCGAAGCGCTGGACACGCTGGAAAACGTCATTCGCAAGATCGACAAAGAAACGCGCAATCGCTTCAAAGAGACCTTTGATCAGATAAACAGCGGAATTCAGGCACTTTTTCCAAAAGTTTTCGGTGGCGGCAGCGCTTACTTGGAACTGACGGGCGAAGATTTACTCGATACAGGGGTGACGATCATGGCGCGTCCCCCGGGCAAGAAGAACAGCACGATCCATCTGCTGTCCGGTGGCGAAAAAGCCCTGACCGCGCTGGCGCTTGTTTTTGCCATTTTCAAACTCAACCCGGCACCGTTCTGCATGCTCGACGAGGTCGACGCACCGCTGGACGACGCCAACGTGGGCCGCTATGCCCGACTGGTCAAGGAGATGTCGCAAACGGTGCAGTTCATCTACATCACCCACAACAAGATCGCCATGGAAATGGCCGATCAACTGATGGGTGTGACCATGCATGAGCCCGGGTGTTCGCGCCTCGTGGCGGTGGACGTAGAGGAGGCCATGGCGCTGGTGGATGCGTAACGGGCTGCGGCGCAGCCGAACGGATTGATGAGGGAAAAGTGGCGCTCGATGGCTCGGTACAGGATCAACCGCCGCAGAGGTACAGATCCTTGCGGCATGCCAGATGTAACAGACGGTGTAAAGTTACCTTTGGTCGTGCTAGCTTAATGTCCACTTTTTCATTTCGCGTGGGTAAAAGGCCATTCAGAACATAGAGTTGGCTCCACGTTTTAAAGGGGTTTACGCCCTTACTTTTCAGAATTTTCATTAGAGGCACGGGATTACATGGAAATCGGTCTGCGAGAGTGGCTGATCGTCATCGGCATAATTGTCATTGCCGGTATTCTTTTTGACGGCTGGCGCCGGATGCGCGGCGGCAAAGGCAAATTGAAATTCAGGCTGGACCGCAGCTTTTCCAACCTGCCGGACGACGACGAAGGCTCGTCCGCCGAGGTGCTGGGCCCTGCGCGTGTTCTGGAAACCCATAAAGAGCCGCAACTGGACGAGCAGGATCTGCCGGCCATGAGCGCGGCTCGAGAGCGGCCTGAGCGGGCGGAGCGTCCTGAGCGCGAAAGCAAGCGCGGCAAGCGCAAGGACGAACCGCAGCAAGGCGACTTGAACCTGGATCTCGACGGCCCGAACCTGTTCTCGGCCCGTGACGATGACTTCCCGGACGACAAGCCGACCCAGCGTATTACCGAAGACAAGGACCTGGCGCCGGTGGAAGAGGTGCTGGTGATCAGCGTCATTTCCCGCGACGAAAGCGGTTTCAAAGGTCCTGCTTTGTTACAGAATATTCTGGAAAGCGGCCTGCGCTTCGGTGAAATGGACATTTTCCATCGCCACGAAAGCATGGCAGGCAACGGCGAGGTGCTGTTCTCCATGGCCAACGCGGTCAAGCCGGGCGTGTTCGATCTGGACGATATCGACCATTTCAGCACCCGTGCGGTGAGCTTCTTCCTCGGCTTGCCGGGTCCGCGCCATCCCAAGCAGGCGTTTGATGTGATGGTGGCCGCGGCGCGTAAACTGGCCCATGAACTCAACGGCGAGCTCAAGGATGATCAGCGCAGCGTCATGACCGCGCAGACCATCGAGCATTACCGCCAGCGCATCGTCGAGTTCGAACGCCGCGCACTGACTCAGCGTCGTTGATTGAGCGACGCAACCCTGTAGGAGCGTGGCTTGTCCCGTGATCTGTCGCGAAGCGGCAGCAAATCCGCAAACGCGTTTGTCCAGAAATACCGCGTTCGCCGAGATTGCGACGGGTTCCCCGTCGATCGCGGGACAAGCCACGCTCCTACAGGTTTAGCACGACCACGAATGAGCAGCCCCGGCTGCTCTTTTGCTTTTTCGAGTACACATTTATGAAAGCTGCCGAAACCCGAATCCTGGAACTGCGCGCAGAGCTGGACCTGCACAACTACCGGTATCACGTCCTCGACGAGCCGAGCATTCCGGACGTCGAGTACGATCGCCTGTTCCACGAGTTGAAAGCGCTGGAAGCGGACAACCCGCATCTGGTCACGCCCGATTCGCCGACCCAGCGTGTCGGCAGCGCGGCGCTGTCGGCGTTCACCCAGGTCAGGCATGAAATCCCCATGCTCAGCCTGGGCAACGCCTTCGAAGAAACCGACATGCGCGAGTTCGATCGACGGGTCAACGAAGGCCTCGATCTGCCCACCGGTGATCTGTTCGGCAGCGCCGCCAAGGTCGAGTACAGCTGCGAGCCCAAGCTCGACGGTCTGGCGGTCAGCCTGCTGTATCGGGACGGTGCTCTGGTGCGCGGTGCCACTCGCGGCGATGGCACTACAGGTGAGGACATCAGCGTCAACGTGCGCACAGTGCGCAATATCCCGCTGAAGTTGCACGGCAAAGGCTGGCCGGAAATCCTCGAAGTGCGTGGCGAAGTGTTCATGTCCAAGGCCGGGTTCGAGCGTCTCAACGCCAGTCAACTGGAGATTGGCGGCAAGACCTTCGCCAACCCGCGCAACGCCGCGGCGGGCAGCTTGCGCCAGCTGGACTCGAAGATCACCGCCAATCGCCCGCTGGAATTCTGCTGTTACGGCATCGGTCAGGTGTCCCACGACATTGCCGACACCCACATCGGCAATCTCAAGCAACTCAAAGCGTGGGGCATGCCGATCAGCCGAGAGCTGAAGGTGGCCGAGGGCATCGAAGATTGCCTCAAGTATTACCACGATATCGGCGAGCGTCGGCTGTCCCTGCCGTATGAGATCGACGGCGTGGTGTTCAAGGTCAACAGCATTGCTTCCCAGCGCGAACTGGGATTTCGCGCACGTGAGCCTCGCTGGGCCATTGCACATAAATTCCCGGCCATGGAAGAGCTCACCGAACTGCTTGACGTGGAATTCCAGGTCGGCCGTACTGGCGCCGTGACGCCGGTCGCGCGCCTCAAACCGGTCAAGGTGGCCGGCGTCACCGTGGCCAACGCCACGCTGCACAACATGGACGAAGTCGCGCGCCTGGGCCTGATGATCGGTGACACCGTCATTATCCGTCGTGCAGGCGACGTGATCCCGCAGGTGGTGCAGGTCGTGCTGGAGCGGCGCCCCGACAACGCCCGCAAAGTCGAGATTCCGCAGACCTGCCCGGTGTGTGGCTCGCAGGTCGAGCGCACGCAGCTGATCAAGCGCAGCAAGGGCAAGGAAACGGTCAGCGAAGGCGCGGTGTACCGCTGCGTCGGTCGCCTGGCCTGCGGTGCGCAGCTCAAACAGGCGATCATCCACTACGTGTCCCGACGCGCGATGGACATCGAAGGCCTGGGCGACAAGACCATCGAGCAGTTGGTGGACGAAAAGCTGATTGGCTCGCCCGCTGACCTGTACAAGCTGGAGTACGAGCAAATCATCGATCTGGAAGGCTTCGCCGAAATCTCCAGCAAGAAGCTGCTCAAGGCCATCGACGACAGCAAGCAGCCGACGCTGGCGCGTTTCATCTATGCGCTGGGGATTCCCGATGTCGGCGAGGAAACGGCGAAAGTACTCGCACGCTCGCTGGGTTCGCTGGAGCGGGTGAAGGCCGCGCTGCCTGAAGTGCTGACATACCTGCCGGACATCGGCCTGGAAGTGGCACACGAAATTCACAGCTTCTTCGAGGACGAACACAACCAGAACGTCATCGGCGCGCTGCTCGGCGAATGCAACATGGCGTTGCAAGACACCGGCGATCTGGGCGCTGAGTTTGCGGCCAGCGCCACCTTGGGCGGCATGCTCGACAAACTCAACATTCCGTCGGTCGGCCCCGGCGCCGCGCAAAAACTGGCGGACAAATTCACCACGCTGGACGGCGTGGTCAAGGCTGACTGGCTGGACATGCGCCAGACCCTGCCGGAGAAGCAGGCGCAATCGGTCAGAGCCTTCTTTGATATCAAGGCAAACGCCGACCGCGCGATCGCCATCGAGCAACAGCTCAAAGATTTCGGCATGCACTGGCAGAGCGAAAAGAAAGTCGTCGAAGGTTTGCCGCTGGCAGGGCAGACCTGGGTGCTGACCGGCTCGCTACAGCTGATGAGTCGCGACGTCGCCAAGGACAAGCTCGAAAGCCTCGGCGCCAAGGTGTCCGGTTCCGTCTCGGCCAAGACCCACACCGTCGTCGCCGGGCCGGGAGCCGGCTCGAAGCTGACCAAGGCCAACGAACTGGGACTCAAGGTGCTGGACGAAGAGGCGTTTGTTGCGTTTCTCAAGAAGCACAACGTTGCGGTGGAATGAGCCGTTTATTGTGTGGCGCGTAAGCACAGCGCTAATGCCGATCTCTTCCCCAGTAGGACCGGCTTCAGCCGGGAAGGCGGTCTCCCTCAGTACGACCGGCTTTAGCCGGGAAGGCGGTCTGTTCCGGTAGGACCGGCTTCAGCTGGGAAGGCGCGTTAACTGGGGGAACGCATATCCAAGGCACCCACTGCCCATGCCCCTCGCGGACAAAATCCACGGAACCGCCGCAACCCCCGATGATCTAGTGCTTGCAGCCCACTCAGGAGATGGCCATGTTCCAGTTCTTCGAACAACTCAGCACCCGGATCGCGGCGCCATTTGCCGGTGAAAGCAAGCGCAACAACAAGGTCTGGCAGTGCCGTTGTGGGCAGTCGGTGTTCTTCCGAAACAGCCAGTGCCTGGCGTGTTCGGCAGCACTGGGTTATCTGCCGGAGCAGGGCAGGATCGCGGCCCTGGAGCCCGGGCCGGACCTCAACACCTGGCGTTTGAGCGATGAGCCTCAGGCCGGGCTGTATCGCCGCTGCGCGAATCTGGACACCCCCGCTGCGTGCAACTGGCTGTTTCCGGCGCTCAATGCCGGCGAATTCTGCGTGGCCTGTAGCCTCAACAAGACCATTCCCGACTTGTCCGTGCCGGAAAACCCGGAGCGCTGGCGCAAGATCGAGACCGCCAAGCGGCGCCTGGTGGCGCAACTGATCACGCTGGGGCTGCAGGTCATCCCCAAGAGCGTGGACGAGCAGCGCGGTCTGGCGTTCGAATTCCTTGGCGTCGACCTGGAAGGCAATCTGCCGACCACCGGGCACGCCAACGGCCTGATCACCCTCAACGTTGAAGAAGCCGACGACGCTATTCGTGAGAAAGTTCGTGTCCAGATGCATGAACCTTACCGCACGCTCCTCGGGCATTTCCGCCACGAAGTCGGACACTACTACTGGGATCGCCTGATCGCTGACACCTATTGGCAGGACGGTTTCCGCAATCTGTTCGGCGACGACCGCGCCAGCTACGCCGATGCGCTGGATCATCACTATCAGCACGGCGCCCCGGCGGACTGGCAGCAGCACTACGTCAGCGCCTACGCAACCATGCATCCGTGGGAAGACTGGGCTGAAACCTGGGCGCATTACCTGCACATGATGGATGCCGTCGACACGGCGCTGAGCCTGGGCATGAGCGCCCGGGACATGGACCTCGATTATCAGCCGTTCGAACTGGAAACGCTTTACGACCCCCAGCATCCGGGCGGGCCCGCGTTCCTGGCGTTCGTCAATGCGTGGATCGAACTTGCCGGCATGCTTAACGAGTTGTCGCGCGCCATGGGTCAGCCAGACTTTTATCCGTTCGTGCTGCCGCCCGCCGTGATCACCAAACTGCATTTCATTCATCTGGTGATTCAAGGCGCAGGCGGCAAAGCGGACGAGGTGCTCCAGGTGCAGTGAAGCACGCGGGTGCTCGATGCCCCGCAATGGCTGCAACTTTGCAGCGCCAGTTGTGTCAGCACCGCCGGTCTGCGAGCACCTGCAAGCGTCTGAATCTAGTGCTACTTTGCCTAACAATATCGTTTTGATACTACTGGCGCTGAGCAGTTGAACAGGGATTTCAGATATGGCCAATAGTGCTCCGATGCCTCTTAACGAGGCTTCGCGGCTGTCCCGCATCACTCACATGGGGCTTCTCGACTCGACCGCCGACGATGTGCTGGATCATATCGTCGACATGGTCGCGCTGGTGTTCGAGGTGCCCATCGCGCTGGTGTCCATCGTCAGCGAACACCAACAGTGGTTTCGCGCCGGCACCGGCCTCGAAGAGCGGGAAACCCCGCGCGAAATTTCCTTCTGTGCCTACTCCATTCTCGGACACGACGTGTTGCAGATTCCGGACGCAACACTGGATTCGCGTTTTCGCGACAACCCCATGGTCACCGGCGAGCCGCACATCCGTTTTTACGCCGGCGTGCCACTGGTGACGGCCGACGGGCTTGCGCTGGGCACGTTGTGCATTATCGATAACCGACCCCGCGCCGCGCTTGGCCCGCGCGAGGTGACGATGCTGGAAATGTACGGTCAGCTGGTCATGAAGCGGCTGAACAATCTGCGCAAGGCCAGCTATGTCGATCAGCCCACCGGCCTGTTCAATCGGCGGCGGCTTGAGGAGGACATCGTTGCGCTGGCCGATCGGCATGAACACGCGCTGGTTGCCCTCGATATGGTCGATCCGGCGTTTCTGGACAGCATCGTCAAGGCGCTGGGATACAGCTTCGCGCAGGAACTGGTGCGCGGCATGATCGACAGCTGTCGCCGGCTGTTGCCTGAAGACACGGCGCTGTACAAGGTCAGTCCGACGCGGATTGCCTTGATCACCCGTCATACCGGGCCGGAGCAGGCCGAACAATTGTTCCGGCATTTGCTCATGCATTTTCGCGAACCCCTGATCTGCCGCAACATCCCTATCCAGATGGACGTGGGCATCAGTGTATTGCCGTTGGGACTGGATCGCTGTGATGAAAAGGACTGGATTCGACTGGTGGTCAGCGCCGCCGATGAGGCCCGCGGCAAGGCGACCGGATGGCGCTGGTACGAGCCGCATCTGGATTTCGCCCAACAGCGCGCCTTTCTGCTGCTCGCCTCTCTGGCCGATGCGGTGCGCAGCCCGGATCAGTTGTCACTGGTGTTTCAGCCGCGTCTGGAGGTGTCGAGCGGGAGGGTCGTCACCGTCGAGGCGCTGCTGCGCTGGCAGCATCCCGTGCTGGGGCCGATCAGCCCGGCCGAGTTCATTCCGCTGGCGGAAAAGACTGCGCTGATCCGCTCGCTCAGCCTGTGGGTGCTGCGCCACGCTGTCGAACAGGCCGTGCGCTGGCAGGCGCAGGGTTATGCGTTCAAGGTGGCCATGAACGTATCGGCCATCGATCTGGCGAACTCGCTGTTCAGCGATGCATTGTTCGAGCAGCTGGCCATCAGCGGGCTGGACCCTGGTCGCTTCGAGCTTGAGTTCACCGAAAGCGCGTTGTGTGAGAATCCGGACCTCACGCGTCTGCAACTCGAGCGTCTGCGGGCGCTGGACATCGACATTGCCATCGATGATTTCGGCACCGGCTACAGCAACTGGAGCTACCTGCGGCAGATACCCGCGACCACCGTCAAACTCGACAAGTCGCTGGTCGATCACCTCGACGTCAATGAGAAGGATCGTCGTCTGGTCGAGGCCATCGTCGATCTGGCCCGGCGGCTGGGCTACCGAGTGGTGGCCGAAGGCGCAGAAACCGAGGCCGTTTACGAAATCCTCTGTCAGTTGGGTTGCCACGAAGTCCAGGGCTACCTCATCGCCCGGCCGATGACGGTTGGCGGACTGGAACACTGGATGAACGGCGAGCGCACTCACAAAGTCAGGCAGTTGCGGGCGCTGGGAGGCTGACGGCCCTCAGCGCAGCTTCAACAGCATCAGCCTTTCGCGCCCCAGCGCGATGCCCGTCGGCGCAGGGACGTCCTGCCAGCCCGCGCTCAGATAAAGGCGGCGGGCGCCTTCATTGTCGGCTTCCACCGCCAACATCAGTTGCTCCACCTCCGGCCAGCTTTCACGCACAACAGCCGGCAGCCTCGCCAGGCACTCGCGGCCGAGTCCCAACCCTTGATGCAGATGATCGATCATCAGCGCGTGAAGGGTTGCGGTATTGCCACTGGCCCAAGGCGGCAGCAGCGTCCTGCGTTTGAGCAGGAAAAATCCTCGAGGGATGTCATCCACCAGCAGCGCGTAACCCTGAATGTCGCATGCCGGCCGTGCCGTCAACGAATGCAGGCCGCCATGGATGTCGCCGACGTAACTCACTTGCTGCCTCGGCAGTTCGATTTCCAGCAACCGGGCGTGCTGCGATGCCGACAACGCCCGGTATTTCATCAACGTGCTGTGCATGGGGCGTCCGGGACGGGCAGGGTTCAGGCAGAAGCTGCCACGCCGTGTACGAAGGTGGAAAAATCAGGCGCTGATTGTGCCGCATTTCTGCCTTGCGCCGCGCCTGCTGGCGTCATCGAAACGGGTTGGACCCGATAAAATTCTCAATCTGAAACAAGAGGTTGTAACTTCGCGCCAGACCGGTACAATGGCGCGGCTCGCCGACTGGCGAGTGTCGTTATGGTGACCCCATCGGTCCCCCCGCAACGATTACCCGTTAACCTGGTCAGGCCCGGAAGGGAGCAGCCACAGCGGGAACATTGTGTGCCGGGGTGTGGCTGGTGGGGTTGCCTCCATAACGAACCCCTCCTGCTTCAATCATCTTCGATCTTTACGTCACGCACGCCTCATGCGGCTTCTCGCGATCATTCGTCGTGTCCGACATTCAAGTGTCCTTTTCGGCCTCGACATGCGTCCTTCCCGCAGGCGTCAGGCAGGCGCCTAACACGCTGAGCAGCGCTTTGACTTTCGGCAGGCTTTGCCGGCTTTTCAGCCAGATGAGGTTGATCGGCAGGCTGTGCACCGCGAGTTCCGGAAGCACCTCGACCAGCGCGCCGCTGTGCAGGTGCTTGTCCACCAGCCACGTCGGCAACTGGGTAATGCCCAGGCCGGCCAGGGCGGCCATGAGTTGACCTTCGCCGTCGCCGATGGCAATTCGGCCGTGCATGACGTGGCGGTCGACGTTCCCTTGCTCGCCCGCCATCGACCAGGCCGTGACGCTGCCATTCTCATGGCCGTAAAGCACGCAGGCGTGATCCGCCAGTTCGTGGGCCTGACGGGGCGTGCCGTGCGCCGCGAGGTAGCCGGGCGATGCGCAAAACACCAGCCGCTGCGCGCCGAGAAACTTGTGCCCAAGCAACGCGGGCCAGGCGTCCGGCGCACCGATTCGGACGACGATGTCGATGCCCTGATCCACCAGATCGATGAAGCGGTCGGAAAAGGTGATGTGCGGCAACAGCAGTGGATGCTCGTGCAGGAAGTCGAGCATCAGCGGCAGCACGTGCAGGCGCCCGAACGAGGCGGGCAGGTCCAGACGGACCTTGCCGTGGGGCTCGGCATTTTCGGTTTTCAACACCTGTTCGGCCTCTTCCAGACAACCCAGCACTTCGGAGCAGGTCCTGTAGTACTGCGCCCCGGCGTCGGTCAGCGACAACCGTCGTGTGGTGCGGTTGAACAGGCGCGTGTCGAGCCGCTGTTCGAGTCGGGCGATGCTTTTGCTGATTGCCGAGTTGGTCAGTCCCAGGCGCTTGGCAGCGGCAGAGAAGCTGCCCAGCATCGCGACGCTGACAAAGACGTCGATGCCCTTGAGGCTGTCGGAAGCGTTCATCGTGACCTCATTGGTGACCAGGATTCATATCACTTCGTAGTGAATGGCTTAAATGTTACCAAAATTCTCCAATAACCTATGGGAAATGTCTGGGCGACTCGATGAGTCGCTCGCCACCCACCTTGGAGATCACTCGATGATTGACCTTTTTGCCCCCTATTCGCTGAACGGCCTGACCCTCAACAACCGCTTAGTCATGGCGCCGATGACTCGCTCGCGCGCACCCGAAGACATCGCCACCGAGCAGATCGCGCTGCATTACACCCAGCGTGGCACCGCAGGCCTGATCGTGTCGGAAGGCACGCCGATTTCCCGCGAAGGGCAGGGCTATCTGTTCAACCCGGGCATCTTCACCCCCGAGCAGATCAAGGGCTGGAAGCTGACCACCGACTCGGTGCACAGCGTGGGCGGCAAAATGTTCGCTCAGCTTTGGCACGTGGGCCGTGTCTCTCACACCTCGATTCAGGAAGGCGGCAAAGCGCCGGTCAGTTCGACGAACAAGCCCGCTCAAGGCGCCATTGCGTTCGGTTATACGGACGATGGCGAGCCCGGTTTCGTACCGACCTCCGTGCCACGCGCCCTGGCGACCGATGAGGTTGACCGGGTCGTCGAGGACTTCGCGCAAGCCGCGGAAAACGCCATTGCCGCCGGGTTCGACGGCGTTGAAATCCATGGGGCCAACGGCTATCTGATCGAGCAGTTCCTCAATCCGCGGGTGAACGATCGCAGCGACCGTTATTCGGCCGAGAACCTGCAGGATCGCCTGCGTTTCGTGTTCGAAGTGGTGGATGCAGTCTGCGCCAGAATCGGCGCCGACCGTGTCGGCATCCGCATCTCACCTTACGGCCAGCTGTTCGACATGCCGCTCTATCCACAGATTGATGAAACCTATGCAGCGCTTTGCGCGGGCATGGGCGAGCGCGGCATCGCCTACGTCCACGTGATGGACCAGACGCACTTCTTCCTCGCCAGTGAAGGCGCGCAGGCGCAGGAACAGGCGCTGCGTGACCTGCTCACGCAGTGCAAGGCGCAGTTGGCTGGCACGGCGCTGATTCTGGCCGGAGACATGACCCTTGAGCGCGCTCAGGATCTGGTCGACGCCGGGCTTATTGATCTGGCAGGCTTCGGCCAGCCCTTCATCGGCAACCCCGATCTGGTTGCCCGCTTGAAAAACGGCTGGCCGCTGGCAACCCCGAACCGCGACACCTACTACGGCGGCGGCGCCGAGGGTTACGTGGATTACCCGCCTTACGAATCGGCTTGAGGGTGACGCTGATCGCCTGAACACGCAGGCCTGCCGGCTGACCGGCAGGCCTGTGAGCGGGCAAATACCTGCCAGATCAAAGAAATCTGCCCCGTTTTTGGGTCAATACGATAGTCTTCGCACCATTGTCGAAATGGACACCTGGATTGGAAGGCTATAGATGGCGCCTGATGACTATCTCGTAATGAGCAGCGCAGAGTGGGCGGGGCTGCGCGCCAGCACGCCACTGACTTTGTCCGAAGAAGATCTGGCTGCATTGCGAGGCGTGAACGAAGATATTTCCCTTGAAGATGTCGCCAATATCTACCTCCCGCTGTCGCGACTGATCAACCTGCATGTCAGCGCGGCGCGCAATCTGGCAAGCATCAAGGACACCTTTCTGGGCCGTCCTGCGAAAAAACAGACCTATGTCGTCGCCGTCGCCGGCAGCGTTGCCGTGGGCAAGAGCACGTTCGCGCGTGTGCTGCAGGCGTTGATGGCGCGCTGGCCCGATCATCCTCGGGTCGATCTGGTCACCACCGACGGATTTCTGCACCCCAACGCCAAGCTCGATGCCGAAGGCATCATGCACCGCAAGGGCTTTCCGGAAAGCTACGATCGCAAGCGCATGGTCAAGTTTCTCTCGGACCTCAAGGCCGGCGCCGCCGAGATCAGCGCGCCGGTCTACTCGCACATCAGCTACGACATCGTGCCGGACAAATTCCTGAAGGTGAGTCAGCCGGACATCCTCATTTTCGAAGGGCTGAACGTCCTGCAGACCGAGGGCAATGACGGGCAGAAACCAGGCAGCATCGTCTCGGACTTCTTCGATTTCTCGATTTACCTGGATGCCGACGAAGGTGACATCGAACGCTGGTACGTCGAGCGTTTCCTGATGCTGCAACGCACTGCATTCCGCGCTCGCGGGGCCTATTTCCGCGAGCTCGCCGACCTGCCGCCGGAAAAGTCCCCCGACGCCGCGCGCAAGATCTGGCGTGACATCAACCGTCCCAATCTGCTGGAAAACATCTTGCCGACCCGTGAGCGCGCAAGCCTTGTGGTCCGTAAGGCGGCGGATCATTCGGTGAAGGAATTGTGGCTGCGCTAGCGGCAATCGACGATAAAACCGGAAGGGACCCGATGACCCGAGCGATCACATGGATGTTCACGGCCCTACTGCTGAGTTTGAGTACGTACGCCATGGCGGACGGCAATAAATTGCTGCTCGAATGTCAGGACGGCATCAACAGCATGAGTGGCGGCGCCGCGAAAAACCCGGTCGGCATCGGTCACTGCGTGGGCGTGCTGCAGGCGACCATGGACACGCTGGACTTGTTTCATGAAGCCGGTAATACGCCCCGGCTGGTGTGCGTGCCCGAGGGCGGAATTCCCATGGTCCAGTCGATGCGGATCGTCGTCCAGTCGCTCGAAGAACACCCGCAGAGCCTGCATCTGAACGAATCAGTGCTGGTGGTCGCCGCGCTGAAAAACGCCTTTCCCTGTCGGTGATCCGGTTTGCGGCGAATTCGACTCGCCGCAAACGAGCTGTTTTAGAGCGTCACCTGACCGGCGATGCACTTTTGCACCTCGCCGCTCACCCAGATCTGCTCACCGATCTGCTCCACGTGGACTTGACCGCGGTGGCCCATCGCCGTGCCTTGGCGGGCGGTGTACTGGCGTGGCGCGAGACCGGCCGGAATCAGCCATTGGGCGATGCTGGCGTTGAGGCTGCCGGTCACCGGATCTTCGGCGCCCAGATCGCCCGTGAAAGCGCGGACTTCGAAATCGGCTTCGGCGTCCGGCCCGGTCCACGGCGAGACGAGGCCGACGTTCAGACCGCGCAGTGCGGCGTAGTCGGGACGTACGCCGAGCACGTCATCGCGGCTGGCGAGCATGATCGCGACCCAGCCCGGGCCGTTGTCTGCCCACTGGCTCCCGGTGACTTGCTCACGGCGTAATCCAAGGCCCGCAATGATGCGCTGCAACACGTCGTCTTCAACCGGACCACTGCGCAACAACGGCGGCGCGCACAGGGCCAGACGCGAACCGTCGCGGCGGATGCGCACCAGCCCCGCGCCGCATTCCTGAACGACTTCCTCGGCCTGGGCGACGCCCCCGTTGTCCAGCCAGACGAAGCAACTGCCCAATGTGGGGTGCCCGGCAAATGGCAGTTCGCGTGTGGTTGTGAAAATGCGCACGCGGTAGTCCGCCTCCGGATGCGTCGGACGCAGCAGGAAGGTGGTTTCGCTGAGGTTGGTCCAGCGTGCGAAAGCGGCCATTTGCGCGTCAGTCAGATCATCGGCGGCGCTGACGACGGCCAGCGGGTTGCCTTGTGTCGGTGCGCTGGAGAACACATCGACCTGCTGGAATTTGAATGAGTGTGGCATGGACGCTCCGATGTCGGTTAGGGGAGCTGGCCACTCTAGGCAGGCATGAAAACGCTGTACATAGACAGATCCGGCCGGATTCTGCGAGCAACTGAATGGTGGTCACCGGGACAAACGGCCGAGGCACCGGCTGAGCAAACGGCCGGCATCGGCGGTGTCCGCAATCCGGCGCTCAGGCCAGATCGCGGATCGACCGGTCAGTTCGGGAAGTGCAGGGCGTTGGTCAGGTCGCCCATCGGTGCCTGGCCGCGTGCGGTCATCGCGTTGTCGCGTTCGACGATGCCATCGAGTTTTTCCAGGCCATGAACGCGGGTGATCAGGCGCAGGATCGAGGCCGTGTCGTAAATCGTGTGATCGACCGAGCCCTTGCGCGCGAACGGCGAAATGACGATGGCCGGAATCCGTGTGCCCGGGCCCCAGCGGTCGCCTTTGGGCGGCGCGACATGGTCCCACCAGCCGCCGTTCTCGTCGACGGTGACGACAATCACCATGTTGCTCCATTGAGGGCTGTTGCGCAGGGTCTTCACGGCGCGATCGATATGCCGGTCACCCGCTGCCACGTCGGCGTAACCGGCATGCATGTTCAGGTTGCCCTGCGGCTTGTAGAACGTCACCGCAGGCAGTTTCCCGGCTTCGGCGTCGGCGAGGAACCGGTTGGTGGCCGACTCATCGCCCAGGCCGCCGTCGCGCAGACGTTTTTTACGCTCGGCGGCGTTTTCCGGGCCCTGCTGCTTGAAGTAGTTGAACGGCTGATGGTGATACTGAAAGTTCGGGATCTTCGGGATGCCGGTCGAGTCCTTGTACTCGTCCAGCGTCACCTGCCAGGCGCCGGCATACCAGGCCCAGTCGATGTTCTTCTTCGACAGCTTGTCGCCGATGTGGTCGTGGCTCTGCGGCACCAAAACGTTGGCCAGGTTGGGCTGGGAGTAATCGGGTTTTTCCTTGTCGCGCAACCAGGTCGGCCAGTAGGGCGGGGCCATCGTGTTGACCGCGTAACCATCAGGCGTCAGGGCGCTGGGGCCGAACTGAGGAGGGCCGGACATGGCGCTGGCGGGGGATTTTTCCAGCGGCTTGAGGCGATAGTCCAGCGGGTCGCTGCTTTCCAGAACGGCGATCTGCGACTTGGCGGCCGAGCTCGCGGCATCCGGATAAAACGGCACTTTTGCGCTGATCAGGTATTGGTGATTGAGAAACGAGCCGCCGAAGGCGCCCTGGAAGAAGTTGTCGCAGAGCACGAACTCCTTGGCCACATCCCACAGGCGCAAGGAGTATTGGCTCTGGCTGTAATAACCCATGGGCAGGCCGCCGGAGTCGGCCCAGGCGACGAAGCCGTCATTCTTGCCGCCGTTGATCTGCATCTGGTTCTGATAAAACACATGCCACAGATCCCGCGTGACCAGGCCCAGCGGCAAGTCCTCCGCGTTCGGGCCTTTAAGTGCGTAAGGCGCGTTCGGCAGTTTTTCCTGATACTGCACGCCGGTCGGATAGGTCACGCCGTCGATGCTTTGCGGGCCGATCTGGCAGACACCGCCCCAGGCCGGCGGCAGCGTTTCCAGCAGCTTGCCGTCGCGATCGCGCTGCCGATAGTCATCGGGTTTCACCGCCGACAATGGCTTTTCGACGCCGGGGAAATTGGCGAATAGGTTATTGAAGCTGCGGTTCTCGCCGTAAATGACCACGATGGTCTTGACGTTGTCGGCCAGCGCCTTGTCCAGTTCAGCACCGCTTAACGTGGTTTCAAGGGCGGCGGACTTGCCGTCGCTGCCGGCGTCGCTCGCGGCGACAACGCTGCTTAACGTCGCCCCGGCGCCCAACACGGCCACGCCACCCAGAAAGCGACGACGGCTGGTGTCGGTGGGGGAGTTGGTGAACGTCGTGCTGGCGGACGGCGTGGCGGGGTCTTGGGGTTTGTCGCTCATCACGGCTCCTGCTCGCTGGATTCAAGGTGTAACTAATTATGTCGAGGGAGCCTAATCCCGCAATGTGACGTTATTGCTACAGCTTTAAGCGTCCGGTCTTGACGCGTCGCGCTGCGCTCGATCGGCTCGCCGAGCGCGCTGTCCCAGGCTGTTCAAGGCGTTGAAGGACGATCTGCCGGCAATCCCGACACCGTGTTGTAGCGGCTCATGATCCGATCGATCTCCCCGGACATGCGCATGCGCAGCAGGATTCGCATCAGTTGCTGCGCGGGAATCTGTGTGTCGTTGCGCACGATACAGCCCACCGGTTGCTCGTCGATGACAGCCACGCGGCGCAGTTGCTGATTTTCGGGAAGGTTGCGGTTGAACCAGTCCAGCGACCATTGGTTACCAATGGCGTAGCGGTAGCGATGAAGCTGCAGTTTCTGCAGGACCTGAACCTCACTGCGGGCATCGTCGCGTCTCAGCCGCTGGCTGTCGAAACTGTGCTGCAGCGTGGGATAAACGTAACCCAGCACCGTGCCGATGGCCTCGTTGTCGAGCTGCCCGGGTTCGACCGGCGCGGCGTTGTCGGGCGTGCTGATCAGCAGGTCGCGCTGGATCAGCAGCGGCAGGCTCCAGGTGTAATCGCCCGAAAGGTTCGGCATCCACGACTGCGCGGCGTAACAGCGCACGTCGATGGCGCCGCGCTCCAGCGTGCGCTGCACGCGCTGGATGGGCACCACGCGATATTCGGCCGCCCGGTCGGCCTGGGCCGCCATGCTCTGCATGATGTCAAACAGTATGCCGCCGGTGGCCTGATGATCATCGATCTGCACCAGCGGCATGGCCCACGCGTCGGCAATGGAAAACCTCAGCGGCGCGTGCTCGGCATGTCCCGTCCCACTTATCAGCAACAAAGCGCTCAGTGCCAGCAGACGCATGTGGTCCCTCTATATGAGCATAACGGCGCTATCAGTGGGCATTCATTCGGCGTTTCCGCTGTCGTGGCAGTCTAGTCGCAGATTGTTTATATGCGCGCACTCATATTGCCCGGATGCATTTTTGCCCCCGCTCCGCTAGCATTAGCGGTCTTCCGCATCCCAGTCGCGACGGTTTTCAATGAGTTATCAGGTTCTTGCACGTAAATGGCGTCCGCGCTCGTTCCGCGAAATGGTCGGCCAGACCCATGTGCTCAAGGCCTTGATCAACGCGCTGGACAGCCAGCGCCTGCACCACGCCTATCTGTTCACCGGCACCCGTGGCGTCGGCAAGACCACCATCGCGCGGATCATCGCCAAATGCCTGAACTGCGAAACCGGTATCACGTCTTCGCCCTGCGGCGAATGCTCGGTCTGTCGTGAAATCGACGAAGGCCGTTTCGTCGACCTCATCGAGATCGACGCCGCGAGTCGCACCAAGGTCGAAGACACCCGCGAGCTGCTCGATAACGTCCAGTACGCGCCGAGCCGCGGGCGCTTCAAGGTCTACCTGATCGACGAAGTGCACATGCTTTCCAGTCACTCGTTCAACGCCTTGCTGAAGACGCTGGAAGAGCCGCCGCCGTACGTCAAATTCATCCTCGCCACCACCGATCCGCAGAAGCTCCCGGCAACGATTCTGTCGCGCTGCTTGCAGTTCTCCCTGAAAAACATGACTCCGGAGCGGGTGGTCGAACATCTGACCCACGTGCTGGGCGCTGAAAACATTCCGTTTGAAGACGATGCGCTGTGGCTGCTGGGGCGCGCGGCCGACGGCTCGATGCGCGACGCCATGAGCCTGACCGATCAGGCCATCGCGTTCGGCGAAGGCAAAGTGCTGGCCGCGGATGTCCGGGCGATGCTCGGCACACTGGATCACGGCCAGGTTTACGACGTGCTGACCGCGTTGATCGACGGCGACGCTCGCTCGCTGCTCGAGGCCGTTCGCCATCTGGCCGAGCAGGGGCCGGACTGGAGCGGCGTGCTGTCGGAAATCCTCAATGTGCTGCACCGCGTCGCCATCGCGCAGGCGCTGCCCGAAGGTGTCGACAACGGCCATGGCGACCGCGACCGCGTGTTGGCGCTGGCTCAGGCCTTACCGGCCGAAGACGTTCAGTTCTACTATCAGATGGGCCTCATCGGGCGCCGCGATCTGCCGCTGGCTCCCGATCCGCGAGGCGGGTTCGAGATGGTCCTGCTGCGCATGCTCGCGTTCCGTCCCGCGGACAGTGAAGCGGCACCGAGGCAACCGTTAAAGTCAGTGGGGATCAGCCCGGCCACGGTTGATTCCCGGACAGCGGTGGCAAGCCCGGCGGCCATCGCGCCGACGCCGGACCGCAGCCCGGCAGTCAGTGCGCCAGCGCCTGCTGTCGAAACGCCCGCTGTGCCGGTTGCCCCGGTGCCTGAGCCGGCCACTGCGGCGCAAGAGGTCGATCTGCCCTGGAACGCGTCGAAGGCGGCGCCGTTGGCCGCTGTGATCGAGCCCGAGCCTGTTGCCGAGCCAGTGGCCGAAGAGATTCCCGAGCCTGTGCTGGACACTGTGGCCGAGCAGCCTGATCTGACGCCGATGCCAACGCCTGCGCCTGCGAGCCCGGTGCCGGACGCGCCGGAAGTCGAGTCGCAGGAACAGCTGCAGGCCGCCGTCGATGCAGTGACCCCCGCGATGCTCGAGCATGTGCCGGATGCGAACGCCTACGTGCCGGCGCCGATGGAGCGCGACGACGAGCCGCCACCGGATGACGATTACTACGAGCCGGATGTCGACATCGATCCTGCCTCGTTCGCGTACCTTGACGACCTCGCCCACGACACCGCCGAAGCGGTGGAAAAGGAGCCGGAGTTGCTGCCCGCCGCCAGGCCGGCCACCGGTCTTGCTGCAGACTGGCTGGACATATTCCCGAAACTGCCGGTCTCCGGCATGACCGGCAGCATCGCTGCCAACTGCACGTTGATTTCGGTCGAGGGCGACAACTGGCTGCTGCACCTGGATCCGGCGCACAGCGCGCTGTTCAACTCGACGCAACAGCGCCGTTTGAACGATGCGCTGAACCAATACCATGAACGCACTATCCATCTGAGTATCGAGCTGATCAAGCCGGAGCAGGAGACGCCAGCGCAGGCCGCGGCACGTCGCAGGGCCGATCGCCAGCGTCAGGCCGAGGCCGCGATTCATGGCGATCCGTTCATCAAGCAGATGCTGGAGCAGTTTGGCGCGTTCATTCGCGAAGACACGATTGTGCCGGTGGACGCCCCGGCGCAGGCCCATTAATCACCACGAGGCGCTAAGCTCACTTGGCGCCGCGTTACGACCCCAACGACTTTCGAGGAGAACTCCCATGATGAAAGGTGGCATGGCTGGCCTGATGAAGCAGGCCCAGCAGATGCAGGAAAAAATGGCCAAGATGCAGGAAGAACTGGCCAATGCCGAAGTGACCGGCCAGTCCGGCGCAGGCCTTGTGAGCGTGGTGATGACCGGACGCCACGACGTCAAGCGCGTCAGTCTGGACGACAGCCTGATGCAGGAAGACAAGGAAATCCTGGAAGACCTCATCGCCGCCGCCGTCAACGACGCCGTGCGCAAGATCGAGGCCGCCAGCCAGGAGAAGACCGCCAGCATGACCGCCGGCATGCAACTGCCGCCAGGCATGAAACTGCCGTTCTGATCCAGCGTTGGTTGCGTTGCACCGAAAATGCCAGGCCGAGTGCCTGGCATTTTTTATGGGCCGATGATCAGTATTCCGCCTCACTGCGATGCCGGAGCCGAGCTCGTGACCTGTAGGCGTGAGCTTGCTCGCTGAGACGCATCTGCGACCGCTGCATGTTCAGCGGATGCACCGGCTGCTGGCGCGCAAACTGAGACCCGACGTTGTAACGAAAAATGATGTCCCTCATATTGCCCGCTGCATTCAACCGAACCCCGTTCGGGCTGAACGGTCTGCTTTCTATAGTCCTTCATTGATCTATCAAGGAGCCGCTCCCGATGTCGCAAGATCTGATCCTCAACCAGCGTATCGTCCTGGCCTCCCGTCCGCAGGGCGCACCGACGCCGGAGAACTTTCGTCTGGAACGTGAAGCTTTGCCTGACCTGCAGGAAGGGCTGCTTCAGCTTCGCACGCTGTACCTTTCCCTCGATCCCTACATGCGTGGCCGCATGAGCGACGCGCCATCCTACGCGCCGCCGGTGGAAATTGACGCGGTGATGGAAGGCGGCGCCGTCAGTGTCGTCGAGCAGTCGCGCAATCCTGCGTTCAAGGAAGGTGACTTGGTAGTGGGGCAGACCGGCTGGCAGACCCACAGTATTTCGGACGGCAAGAACCTCCTGCCCGTGCCGAAGGATATTCCGAATCCGTCCATGGCCGTCGGCGTACTGGGCATGCCCGGCATCACCGGCTACATGGGCCTGATGCACATCGGTCAGCCCAAAGCGGGTGAGACGCTGGTGGTTGCCGCAGCGTCCGGTGCCGTCGGCTCGGTCGTCGGCCAGGTTGCCAAGCTGCACGGTCTGCGCGTGGTGGGCATCGCGGGCGGCATCGACAAATGCCGCTACGTGATGGACGAGTTGGGTTTTGACGCATGCATCGATCACCACAGCGAGCATTTTGCCGAGCAACTGAGCGAAGCCTGTCCGAGCGGGATCGACATCTATTTCGAACTGGTCGGCGGCAAGGTGTTCGAGGCAGTGCTGCCGCTGCTCAACCAGCATGCGCGGGTTCCGCTGTGCGGCCTGATTGCGCAATACAACGCTCAGCGGCTGCCCGATGGCCCGAACTACCTGCCACTGCTGATGCGCACGCTGCTGACCAAGCGCGCGAAAATTCAGGGCTTTATCGTTTACGAAGAGTATTACCACCGCCTGGACGAATTCATGCAGGAGATGGTGCCGCTGGTAAAGGACGGCAGAGTCAAATTCCGCGAGGACGTGGTCGAAGGCCTTGAGCATGCGCCGGACGCCTTTATTGGCATGCTCGAAGGGAAGAACTTTGGCAAGCTGGTGGTGAAGGTGTCGTAAGCGTTATTTGACGCTAATCGGGGGCGCGGGTATAAACCGCGTCTCGTGTTTTTGTCGGACGTTTCTTCAATGAGCTTCAGCCCTCTGATTCGCCAGTTGATCGACTCCCTGCGCATTTTGCCGGGCGTGGGTCAGAAAACCGCTCAACGCATGGCGTTGCAGTTGCTCGAGCGTGATCGCAGTGGCGGCTCGCGACTGGCTCAGGCGCTGAGTCAGGCCATGGAAGGCGTTGGACACTGCAAGCAATGCCGCACGCTGACCGAAGATGAGCTGTGTCCGCAATGCGCCGACAATCGCCGTGACGACACATTGTTGTGTGTCGTGGAGGGGCCGATGGATGTCTACGCCGTCGAGCAGACCGGTTATCGCGGACGTTACTTCGTGCTCAAAGGCCATCTGTCGCCGCTGGACGGGCTGGGTCCTGAAGCGATCGGCATTCCGCAATTGATGGCGCGCATCGAAGAGCAGGGCACGTTCACCGAGGTGATCCTGGCGACCAACCCCACTGTCGAGGGCGAGGCGACGGCGCATTACATCGCTCAGTTGCTCAACAACAAAGGCCTGGTGACTTCCCGGATCGCCCACGGCGTGCCGCTGGGTGGCGAGCTTGAACTGGTGGATGGCGGAACGCTGGCGCACTCGTTCGCGGGACGCAAGCCGATCCAGCTCTGAAATCACACCAATCGCTGTAGGAGCGCGCTTGCCCGCGATCAGGGTGGGTCAGATACACCGTCTTGGCCGACACACCGCAATCGCGGGCAAACGCGCGCTCACAGTGGAAAATCACTGCGGCGTTATTTATCGGTCAACGCGAACTGCGTCAGGCAAAACGTCGGAATTTCCATGTCTTCCAGGCGCCGGGAACCGCCCAGTTCCGGCAAGTCGATGATCGCCGCTGCTTCGTAAACCTTCGCGCCCATGCGGCGGATCAGGTTGGCCGCGGCGATCAGCGTGCCACCGGTCGCGATCAGGTCATCGAACATCACTACCGAATCGCCATCACACAGGCTGTCGGCGTGAACTTCCAGGAACGCTTCGCCGTATTCGGTCTGGTAGCCCTCGGCCAGGACGTCGGCCGGCAATTTGCCTTGCTTGCGGAACAGCACCAGTGGTTTGTTGAGTTCATAGGCGATGATCGAGCCGATCAGAAAACCCCTCGCGTCCATCGCGCCGACGTGGGTGAATTCCGCATCGATGTAACGCTGGATGAAGCTGTCGATCACTACGCGCAGCGCCTTGGGCGACTGAAACAGCGGGGTGATGTCGCGGAAGATCACGCCGGGCTTGGGGAAATCCACCACCGGGCGGATCAGGGATTTGAAGCTGAATTCGTCGAAAATCATCGAAGGATCCTGGGCAGGAGACTGAAACAAAGGCGCTAGTCTAAGCCTGCCCAAGCCTCGATGCATCAGGTTTCCAGCGAACCACCGGCCAGTGCGCACAGCTGGATCGGGTCCAGAATGTGGATTTCCTTGCCTTCGGCGGCGATCAGCGCGTTCTGCTGGAATCGGGTGAATACTCGCGATACGGTTTCCACCGCCAGCCCCAGATAATTGCCGATTTCATTGCGCGACATGCTCAGGCGGAACTGATTGGCCGAGAACCCCCTGGCCTGAAAACGCGCCGACAGGTTGACCAGAAAGGTCGCGATACGCTCGTCGGCGGTTTTTTTCGAGAGCAGCAACATCATCTGCTGATCGTCGCGGATTTCCCGGCTCATCACCCGCATCAACTGGCGACGCAATTGAGGCAGTTGCACGGACAGCTCGTCGAGCCGCTCGAAGGGAATTTCGCAGACCGAGGTGGTCTCCATCGCCTGCGCCGACACCGGATAGGCCTCGGCGTCCATGCCCGACAAGCCGACCAGTTCGCTCGGCAGGTGGAAGCCGGTGAGTTGCTCTTCGCCGCCATCGCTGAGGCTGAAGGTTTTCAGCGCGCCAGAGCGCACGGCGTAGACCGAATCGAACGTGTCGCCCTGGCGAAACAGGAATTCACCTTTTTTCAGTGGACGGCCGCGTTTGACGATTTCGTCCAGTGCATCCATGTCTTCCAGGTTCAGCGAAAGCGGGAGGCACAACGGGGCCAGGCTGCAATCCTTGCAGTGAGCCTGGGTATGAGCGCGCAGTTTTACTGGCTCAGACATCGGGTAATTCCTTGTGAAAATACACACATAAGTCGAAAGGGTAACCCACGGTCAAAGCCCCGACTAGCACGTGCCTTCCATGGCGTGACAAACATTTCTGCCCATGCAAAGGAAAACTCCTATATGACGCGGGAAAATCTCTGACGGTTTTGCATGCTGAGATACGCGTCGAACACCATGCAGATCGACCGCACCAGCAGCCGTCCCGATGGCGTGACGGTCAGCCCTCTGGCATCCAGTTCGATGAGTCCGTCTGTGGCCATGTCCAGTAACTGCGGCCACTCATCAGCGAAGTAATTGCGAAAGTCGATGGCGAAGGTGGCCTCGATGCTGGCGAAATCCAGCTGGAAATGACAGATCAGTTGGCCGATGACCGTGCGTCGCACACGGTCGTCGGCGTTGCGCAGCAGGCCGCGTTTGGTGGCCAGTCGATCGCTGGCGAGCAGGCTCTGGTATTCGGTCAGGTCATTGCTGTTTTGCGCGTACAGATCGCCGACCTGGCTGATGGCCGAGACGCCCAGACCGATCAGATCGCAGTGACCGTGGGTGGTGTAGCCCTGAAAACTGCGCTGCAGAGTGCCTTCTTCCTGCGCGATCGCCAGGTCGTCGTCGGGCAGGGCGAAATGGTCCATGCCGATGTAGCGATAGCCTGCGCGGGTCAATTGTTCGATGGTGCGCTGCAGCATCTGCAGCTTGTGCTCGGGGCCCGGCAGTTGCGCGGTGTCGATGCGCCGCTGCGGCATGAAGCGTTCCGGCAGGTGCGCGTAGTTGAACACCGAAAGCCGATCGGGCTGCAGCGCGATCACCTCGTCGACCGTGCGGGCGAAGCCGTCGGGCGTCTGTAACGGCAAGCCGTAGATCAGGTCGACGTTCACCGACCGAAATTGCAGCGTGCGCGCAGCCTCGACGATGGCGCGGGTCTCTTCCAGGCTTTGCAGGCGGTTGATTGCGCGCTGCACCAGCGGATCGAGATCCTGCACGCCGAGGCTGACGCGGTTGAAGCCCAGTTCGCGCAACAGGCCCATGGTCGACCAGTCGGCTTCGCGGGGGTCGATTTCGATGCCGTAGTCGGCGGAATGATCGTCCAGCAGATGGAAATGCTTGCGCAGGTGCGCCATGAGCTGTCGCAGTTCCACGTGACTGAGGAAGGTGGGCGTGCCCCCGCCCAGGTGCAGTTGCTCGACCACCTGCCGAGCGTCGACGTGACAGGCGATCATCTCGATCTCGTGTTCCAGCCGTTGCAGGTACGCCTGGGCGCGGCCGCGATCCTTGGTGATTACCTTGTTGCAGGCGCAGTAGTAACAAATGTTGGCGCAGAACGGGATGTGCACGTAAAGCGACAGCGGCCTGAGCGCCTTGCGGCTTTCGCGCAGGGCGTGGAGCAGGTCGAAGGCGCCTGTCTGCGTATGAAACTGCACGGCAGTGGGGTAGGACGTGTAACGGGGTCCCGCCAGATCGTAGCGGCGGATGAGTTCTGAATCCCAACGAAGGTCGTCGAGCATGCGGGCATTCCCGAAAAGACTGGCGGTGGAAGCAGTTTAGGGAGTGAGCAGCAGGGAAACGTTGATCTGGATCAATACAGGCAGATCCCTCGGCGAGAGACCTTCGCGTGCCGGACGAGCGGTGCCGTCAATGCCCCATCAGCCAGTGCTGATGCGGGCCGGGCAGCGTCCACAGGCCGAACACGATGACCAGCAGACCGCCCGCCACCCGCACGCTGCGGCGGCGCAGCAGCGCGTGGGTGCGTTCGGCGGCCAGGCCGGTGGCGAGCAGCACGGGCCAGGTGCCGACGCCAAATGCGAGCATCAGCAGGCCGCTGTACCAGGCGTTGCCCTGGCTGGCGGCCCACAGCAACGTGCTGTAAACCAGTCCGCACGGCAACCAGCCCCACAACGCGCCGAGCAACAGGGCACGCGGTGTGCTCGATACTGGCAGCAGGCGGCTGGCGATTGGTTGGATGAAGCGCCACAGCCAGCGGCCCAGGCCTTCGATGCGCGTCATGCCGCTCCACCAGCCGGCCAGGTACAAGCCCATGCTGATCAGCAACAGCGCGGCAACGACCCGCAGCAACATCGCGCCCGGGCTGTTGATCACCGCCCAGCCCAGCAGCCCGATCAATAACCCGGCGCAGGCATAGCTGAAAATTCGCCCCAGGTTGTAGGCCGCAAGCAGGCGCAAGCGCCGACTGCGTTGTTCCCTGGGGATCGCCAGGGTCAGCGCGCCCATCAGCCCGCCGCACATGGCCAGGCAGTGGCCGCCGCCAAGCAGGCCGAGAATCAGCGCGCTGACGAGTTGGGGGAGGAGGTCAGCCATGGGCCCGGCCTGCATAGCGTTCGACGTGGGAAACGAGGTGTTCGCCTTGTAGGCGCGCGCTTGCCCGCAACCGTGGGGGGCGGGAATCCGGATCAATCATCCGCGGGTTTCTCGTGCGCAGGCGGTACGTTTTTTCCTGATGCTTCATCGACGCCAGCCTTGTGCGCGGGGTCCTGATCGTCGAACAGGATGCTGTGCGCCGGGCTGTCCAGATCGTCATACTGACCGCTGTCCACCGCCCAGAAAAAGATGTAGATCGCCACCGCCACAATCAGCAGCGCGACGGGAATCATGACGTACAGCGCAGGCATCGGGCCTCCTGAAGCAGTTGTGCGGTCATGCTGGCAGCGCACGGCGGTCGGCGCTGAGGGCGGGCGCGGGTGGGCGTTGCTTCATGCGGGTCAGTCGCAGGGCGTTGAGCACCACCACCAGCGAGCTGATCGACATGCCGGCCGCCGCCCACAACGGCGTGATCAGGCCCAGCGCGGCAAACGGCAGCATGAGGCCATTGTACAGACCGGCCCACAGCAGGTTTTCGATGATCACCCGGCGAGTTCGGCGCGCCAGGCTGAATGCCTGCACCAGCGCTTCCAGGCGATTGGACAGCAGGACCGCGTCGGCGCTGGTCTTCGCCAGGTCGGTGGCCGAGCCCATCGCCACGCTGATGTCCGCCGCGCCCAGCACCGGCACGTCATTGACCCCGTCGCCGACCACCAGCACGGTGTGTCCCTGCGCCCGTAACTGCCCAAGAATCGCCAGCTTGTCCTGCGGCTGCAGGCTGCCGCGCGCTTCGTCGATGCGCAGCTGCGCGGCGACGCTGGCAACCATCGGCGAACTGTCGCCGGACAACAGCAGCGTCTTCCAGCCGCGCTGGCGGCACGCGTCGATCAAGTCCGCGGCGTCGTCACGCACCCGATCATCCAGCACCAGCCAGGCCAGCGCCTGATGCGCGTCGCCCAGCAGCAGGCATTGACCCACCTGCTCGGGCAGCGACGGAACCTGGCTGGCACTCAACGCGCAGACGAACGCAGGCTGACCGATGCGCAGAACCCGACCGTCCACGCGACCCTCAAGACCGAGCCCTGGCGTTGCAATCACATCCTGTGCGGTCAGCGGCGTGCTGCCGAATGCTTTGGCGACCGGGTGCTCCGAGTGATTTTCCAGCGCAGCCGCCAGGCACAGGCACTCGTCACTGCTCAACGCGCCAAGGCTGTGAATGGCGCGCAGGGTCAGCCGGCCTTCGGTGAGCGTGCCGGTCTTGTCGAAGATCACCGTGTCGACCTGATTCAGCCCCTCCAGCACATGGCCGCGCGTGAGCAGCAGGCCCAGGGCGTGCAGCGTGCCGGTGGCGGCGGTCAATGCGGTCGGCGTCGCCAGCGACAGCGCGCAAGGGCAGGTCGCAACCAGCATCGCCAGCACGATCCAGAAGGCGCGTGCGGGGTCCAGTTGCCACCACAACAGGCCGATGGCGGCGGCCAGCACCAGCGAAATCATCAGAAACCAGTGCGCCGCCCGGTCGGCAATGCGCGCCAGCGGTGGCTTTTCCGTCTGCGCCCGCTCCAGCAGCCGGACAATGGCGGACAGGCGGGTGTCATAGCCCAGCGCGAGCACTTCGACGGTCAAGGCGCTTTCGACGTTGGCCGTGCCCGCCGTGACGGCATCGCCCGTGCGCCGCGGCTGGGGCAAGTATTCACCGCTGAGCAGCGACTCATCGAGGCTGGATTGTCCGGCGACGATCCTGCCGTCCGCGGGCAAAATCGCGCCAGGATGGACCAGCACCCGATCGTGCAGGCGCAGTTCGCTGAGCAGGATGCGCTCGGTCTGGCCGTCTTCTTTCACGCGCAGACAGGACGCCGGCAGCAGATTCACCAGCTGCGAGGTGGCAGCGGCGGTGCGTTCCCGCGCGCGGCGCTCCAGATAGCGCCCGGTCAGCAAGAACAGCGCGAACATGCCGACCGCGTCGAAATACAGCTCACCCACCCCGGTGATCGCCGTCCAGATGCCTGCCAGATAAGCCGCGCCGATGGCCAGCGACACCGAAACATCCATCGTCAGACGTCGGGTTCTCAGGTCGCGCACTGCACCCTTGAAGAAGGGCGCACAGCTGTAAAAGACAATCGGCGTTGTCAGAAACATCGCCACCCAGCGCAGGATCGTGTGCATGTCCGGGCTGAGATCGAGGCTGAACTCCGGCCATGTGGCCATCGTCGCCATCATCGCCTGGAACCAGAGCAGGCCAGCCACGCCCAGTTGCCGCAGGCTGCGGCGATTGTCCGAGGCCAGACGCTCGGTCGCCTGATCGGTCTGGTAAGGATGAGCCGCGTAGCCAATGCTGCGCAGCTGACTCATCACCTCGCTCAGCGCCAGTTGCGCATCGTCCCAGCGCAGGTGCAGACGATGGCTGGACAGATTCAGGCGCGCTTCGGCCACGGCCGGCAAGGTGCGCAGATGGCGTTCGATCAGCCAGCCGCAGGCCGCGCAACTGATGCCGTCGATCATCAGCGTGGTTTCCGCGAGGGACTCGTCGTGGCGCACGAATGACGCCTGCACATCGGGGCGGTCATACAGCGTCTGCTCGTCAGGCAGTGGCAGCGCCAGGGTTTGCGGGTTGGTCGAGGCCTCGCTGCGGTGCTGGTAATAGCTTTCCAGGCCGCCTTCGACGATGGCCTGGGCGATGGCCTGACAGCCCGGGCAACAGAAATCCCGAAGCTCGCCGAGCACCGTGGCGAGGTAGCGGTTGCCCGATGGAACGGGCAGAGCGCAGTGATAGCAGGGGCGGGGAGTGTTCACGTCGTCACTTCTTTTCCGCGCCCTGAAGCGGCTCGTCGCCCAGCACCAGCGCTTTGTCGCGGGCAATGAGCTCCTCTTCGAACAGGCGCCAGGTCCGGGCGTTGTCCACGCCCAGCAATTCGACGAAACGCCGGCCTTCAACCCGGTCGCTCAGTTGCCCGACATAACGCCCGGGTTGCGCAGGATTACGCGCCAGAACGACCTTGCGATCCTTCTCCGGCTGCGTCGGCGAAATCAGGTTGAGCACCATGGTTTCCGGCTGACTGTCGCCGTTGAGCCGCACATCGACCTCACCGGTCAGCGCGTCCAGCTGGATCGTGGCGCGCAGCTTCAGCGTCTGCGCGAGCCATTCGCGATCCAGCGAACGGTTGATGCCTTTGCCGGCTTCGTAATAGTTGTCGGTCACCAGGTTGTCCGGGTGATTGACGGCAATCGTCACCATGGACAGGGTCAGCGTGACTGAGCAGGCGAGGATGGCGATGATGATCCATGGCCACAGATGTCGGTACCAGGGACTTGCAGCGGTTGTGACGCTCATGGATGACTTCTCTCAACGCACCTGTGGGCCAATGAAACGGCTTTTTGCCTGAATTTCGCTGCCACTGTCTTCGACGTCCCGCAGGATGAATTTCACCTCGTTGGTGCTCGACGGCAGTTGTTCTGGCGCCACCGACAGCTCGACCGGCAAGGTGACGATTTCACCCGCCGGCACCTTGATCTCGCGCCGCCCTTGCAGCTTCAGGTCCGCCAGGCCCGTGGCGTCCAGCACGTAGACGTGATCGACCTGATCCTTGTTCATCACCTTGAGGCTGTACACGTTTTCAATGCGCCCTTCGGCATTCTCACGGTACAGAACGCGGTCCTTGCTGACGTCGAAACCCACCAGCGAGCGCATGAAGAACGCGCCCGTCAGCACGCCGATCATCACCAGCAGCACCACCGCGTAGCCAATCAGACGTGGCCGCAGGGTGTGCGTGGTCTGGCCGGACAGGTTGTGTTCGGTGGTGTAACTGATCAGCCCGCGCGGGTAGTTCATCTTGTCCATGATCGTGTCGCAGGCGTCGATGCAGGCTGCGCAGCCGATGCACTCGATCTGCAGGCCGTCACGGATGTCGATGCCGGTGGGGCAGACTTGTACGCACATGGTGCAGTCGATGCAATCGCCCAGGCCCTGCGCTTTGTAATCCAGCTCTTTTTTTCGCGGGCCTCGTTTCTCGCCGCGACGGGGGTCGTAAGAAACGATCAACGTGTCCTTGTCGAACATCACGCTCTGGAAGCGCGCATAAGGGCACATGTAGATGCACACCTGCTCGCGCAGCCAGCCGGCGTTGCCGTAAGTGGCAAGGGTGAAGAAGCCGACCCAGAAGTAAGACCAGCCATCGGCCTGACCCGTGATGAAGTCGACGACCAGTTCGCGGATCGGCGAGAAGTAGCCGACGAAGGTCAGCCCGGTGAGCAACCCGATCAGCAGCCACAGGCTGTGCTTGGCCAGCTTGCGGGTGAATTTGCCGGCGCTCATCGGCGACTTGTCCAGCTTCATGCGCTGATTGCGATCGCCTTCGGTGACCTTCTCGCACCACATGAAAATCCATGTCCAGACGCTCTGCGGGCAGGTGTAGCCGCACCAGACGCGCCCCGCGAATACGGTGATGAAAAACAGCCCGAATGCGCTGACGATCAGAATGCCGGACAACAGGATGAAATCCTGCGGCCAGAAGGTGGCGCCGAAGATGTAGAACTTGCGTTCCGGCAGGTTCCACCAGACCGCCTGATGGCCGCCCCAGTCCAGCCAGACGGTGCCGAAATAAAGCAGGAACAGGACAATGCCGCCGCTGATTCGCAGGTTGCGGAACAGACCGGAAAAGGCCCGGGTGTAGATCTTCTCCCGCGAAGCGTAGAGATCGACGGTGTCGCCGTCTTTTCTGGTCGGCGGCGTGACGTTGTGTACCGGTATTTGTTCGCTCATCGCAACGTCCCACGGAGGGGGAATCTGCCCCGGCCAGTGCGTGCCGGTCGGGGTCGTTATTCATGGTTTTGCCACGCCTGTCGCCCCTCTGATTTTAGTCGATGGGGCGGTCTGCGTGGCTTACGGGATACTCGCTCAGCGCTATACCCGGTATGGCGCGCGATCCTCGTTAAGCTGGCTGATCCACGGGTTGATCAGTGCTACCCCGCTGCCTGCAAAATCAGCAGTATTGCGTGTGACCACCGTCATGCCATGTACCAATGCCGTGGCAGCGATCAATGCGTCGTACTCGCTGCGAGGATCCGGTACGTGCAATCGGGCACATTTGCTCGCTACAGCGGCATCGATGGGCAGGATTCGGCCCGCGAATGCAGGTAAAACATGGTGCTCCAGCCACGTTCTGAGCAGCTTCGATTGCGCAGGATCGTGACGTTCGAGCCGCAGGATGCCAGTCTCAAGCTCAAGCACTGTGATGGCTGACAGATACAGGCTGGAGGCCGGGATTGGCCGTGCCCATCTCATCACGCTGGGTGCTGCCCTGTGATTCTTTCGCAGTTCAGAAACGACATTGGTGTCGAGCAGGTACATCAGGAAAAGTCCACCGCGCGTTGAGTGACAACGGCACGTTGCGGCTCGAAATCAATGTCTTCAGTGCCAGGCATCGCCAGCATGTCAACAATGCTGGCGGATCCGCCGGCTAGCTTTTGATAGTCCTCGATAGTCAGAAGCACGTGAGCCGGCCGTCCTCGGTCGGTAATGAATACGGGCCCCTCCTTGGTGGCTTTCTTGGCTCCGCTGGTGTCTTGATTGAATTCCCGGCTGGTTATCGTCGTGATCATGGGATGGGCAACTCCTTGGCATATGAATGTAGTTACGTTGCTACTCGGTTGTTGCGCATCCTATGCCCGCTGCAGCGCTCCCACAACAGTCAATATGTAACGAAAAGAGGGCTTCGCCATTTTCCGCCAGCGAGGCGCCGTTTCTGCTACTCCTGCCCATCCGCCTGGCTCTTCTCGCCATGGGAAAGGCTGTACACATACGCCGCCAGCAAATGCACCTTGTCGTTTCCCTGCAGTAACTCCTGCGCCGGCATCTGGCCCTGACGACCGTAGCGAATCGTCTGCTGGAGTTGCGCGAAGCTTGAGCCGTAAATGAAGGCGGTCGGATGGGTCAGATCCGGAGCGCCCATTGCCGGCGTGCCTTTGCCTTCGGGGCCGTGGCAGGCCACGCAGTTGGCAGCAAATATCTTCTGCCCCGCCGCAGCATCGGCCTTGGCGTCGTCCGGCAGTTTGCGGCCATCAAGACGGGTCAGGACAAAGGCGGCGACATCACGGACGCCTTGATCGCCGACCACTTCGCCCCACGCGGGCATCACGGCATGGCGCCCGCCCATGATGGTGGTCTTGATGGTCTGCGGATCACCGCCCCAGCGCCAGTCGGCGTCGGTCAGGTTCGGGAAGCCGTAGGCACCTTTGGCGTCCGACCCGTGGCAGACCGAGCAGTTGGAGGCGAACAGGCGCCCACCCATTTTCAGCGCTTGTGGATCTTTGGCGACGTCTTCGATCGGCATGGCGGCGAATCGGGCGAAAATCGGCCCGAAACGGGCGTCCGACCGGGCCATCTCTTTCTCCCACTCGTGCACGCCGGTCCAGCCCGCCTTGCCGTCGGAGAACGTCACCTGCTTGTCGTTGTCGGCGTATTCGTAACCCGGCAGCAACCCCGTCCAGTTGCCAAGGCCCGGGTACAGCGCCAGGTAGCCGAGGGCAAAAATGATGGTGCCGACGAACAGCATGAACCACCACTTGGGCAGCGGGTTGTCGTATTCCTCGATGCCGTCGAAGGAGTGGCCGACGGTTTCGTCGGTGGTGTCGGCGCGCTGACCTTTGCGGGTCGCCAGCAGCAACCAGCTCAGCGAGAAGATCGTGCCCAGCGTCAGCACGGTGACGTATAGGCTCCAGAACGTAGTCATTGTGCGCGGCTCCTGGAGGTTTTCGCCTGCTCGAGCTGTTTGATCGCCTCGGGATCGTCGGCAAAGGGCAGCAGGGTCGCATCGTCGAACTCAGCCTTGCGGCGAGGGCTGAACACCCACAGCGAAAGGCCGATGAACGCCACCATCACCACGATCGTGCCAAGACCTCGAATCATTCCGATATCCATCGTGATCACCGTTTGCTTTTGATGAGGGTGCCCAGGCCTTGCAAGTAGGCCACCAGTGCGTCCATCTCGGTCTTGCCGCGAACGGCATCGCCGGCTCCGGCGATGTCCTCGTCGGTGTAGGGCACGCCGAGGCTGCGCATTACCTCCATTTTCTTGCCGGTGTTCTTGCCGTCGAGCCGGTTTTCCACCAGGAACGGGTATGCCGGCATGATCGACTCGGGCACCACGTTGCGCGGGTTGTACAGGTGCGCACGATGCCAGTCATCCGAGTAACGTCCGCCGACGCGAGCCAGGTCGGGCCCGGTACGTTTGGAGCCCCACAGGAACGGGTGATCCCAGACGCTTTCGCCCGCCACCGAATAGTGGCCGTAGCGCTCGGTTTCGGCCCGGAACGGCCGGATCATCTGGGAATGACAGCCTACGCAGCCATTGGCGATGAAGACGTCGCGGCCTTCCAGCTCAAGGGCCGGACGCGGCTTCATGCCTTCGACGGGCTTGTTGGTGACGTCCTGGAAAAACAGCGGCACGATCTGCGTCAGGCCACCCACGGCCACCGCGATGACCATGAAGATCGACAGCAGGCCGATGTTCTTTTCGAGGGTTTCGTGTCTGATCATCAGTGCGCTCCCACGACGGCGATTTGGGCAGCCGCTTCGGCGTCTTCGGCGTTCGACGCACGGACCGTGCGATACACGTTATAGGCCATGAACAGCATGCCGCTGGCGAAAAACGCTCCGCCCAGGGCGCGCACGATGTAACCCGGATGACTGGCCTGCAGCGCTTCGACGAACGAGTACGTCAGCGTGCCGTCATCGTTGATGGCGCGCCACATCAGGCCCTGGGTGATGCCGTTGACCCACATCGAGGCGATGTACAGCACGGTGCCGATGGTGGCGAGCCAGAAATGCGTGTTGATCAGGCCGATACTGTGCATCTGCGGGCGTCCGAAAATTCTCGGAATCATGTGGTACACCGCGCCGATGGAGATCATCGCCACCCAACCCAAGGCGCCAGCGTGAACGTGGCCAATGGTCCAGTCGGTGTAGTGGGAAAGCGAGTTGACGGTCTTGATGGCCATCATCGGCCCCTCGAACGTCGACATCCCGTAGAACGCCAGGGACACCACCAGGAAACGCAAGATCGGGTCGGTACGCAATTTATGCCAGGCGCCGGAGAGGGTCATCATGCCGTTGATCATGCCGCCCCAGCTGGGCGCCAGCAGGATGATCGACATCACCATCCCCAGCGACTGCGCCCAGTCGGGCAGGGCGGTGTAGTGCAGATGGTGCGGACCGGCCCAGATATACAGGGTGATCAGCGCCCAGAAGTGCACGATGGACAGGCGATACGAATAGATCGGACGTTCGGCCTGCTTCGGAACGAAGTAGTACATCATCCCGAGAAAACCGGTCGTGAGGAAGAAGCCTACAGCGTTGTGCCCGTACCACCATTGAATCATCGCGTCAGTCGCGCCTGAGTAGGCCGAATACGACTTGAACAGGCTCACCGGCAGCGAGATGTGGTTGACGATGTGCAGCATGGCGGTCACCACGATGAACGCGCCGTAGAACCAGTTGCCGACGTAGATGTGCTTGGTTTTGCGCTTGACGATGGTGCCGAAGAACACCGCCGCGTAGGTGATCCAGACGATTGCCAGGAGGATCGCGATCGGCCATTCCAGTTCGGCGTACTCCTTGGTCGTCGTGTAGCCCATCGGCAAGGTGACGATGGCGCCGACGATCACCGCCTGCCAGCCCCAGAAGTGAAATGCCGCCATGCCGTCGGAAATCAGCCGCGTCTGACAGGTGCGTTGCACGACGTAATAGGAAGTGGCGAACAGGGCGCAGCCACCGAAGGCGAAGATCACAAGGTTAGTGTGCAGCGGGCGCAGGCGTCCGAATGTGGTCCACGGCAGGCCGAAGTTGAGGTCAGGCCAGACCAGTTGCGAGGCAATGAAGACGCCGAGCCCCATGCCAACGATCCCCCAGACCACCGTCATGATGGCGAACTGGCGGACCACCTTATAGTTATAAGCAGTCGGACTGATTGCTGTGCTCATTATAGGGTTCCACGGTTTGGGTATTTTATTAGTGTGGTAACGGCCGCAACATCGTGTAAGCGTAGACCTTTTGCCACGCCGCAAGCGGCGGGTCAGGTCATCGGAAAACGCCTGATGCGGTTTTCAGACAGACGCCCACGCACCGGGTCAATGAGGTTCTGCCCATGTGGGCCGAAAGTGCGGGGGACAGGTCGATGGGGACAGCGCGCGTGAGTGGGAAATTGGATACAACCCGGCGGGTGACGAACAGATCGGCGCTGTCTGTCTGCAAGCGGGTTGGAGTACCGTGCACAATCCTTCTACCAAGCCTGTGGCCGGCTGTTGCCGAACCACTCTGCGACGCAAGCTTAGACGCGAAACGCTGGCGTGGGAAGCCTCGCGATTGATGAGTGCGACACTTGGTCGCGCAATCGCATCGAACCGCCGCGTCCTTCGGCAGACGCGGCGCTCGATGATTCGACACAGTGCTGAAACGTTCCTCTTGCAGTCTTTCCGTGCGCTGCAGGAGTGATTATGCACCTCAAGTTGTATACAAAAATGCCGTCGACGGTTGCACGTTTCATCGCCCAAAAAAATTTGGCCCGAGCTGGTAGATGGCATCGGCGATCGTCGCGGTTGATCGACCCATGCCGGAGCGAAGCCTGTTTCCGAGAATGAAACCGCCCGGTTGCGTGCGGGTTGGGGCGCTCATCCTTCCGGTGCTTTCGTCCGAAGTGCTCTGGCAGGGTAGAACCGCCGAGCTGAACCCAGGCTGTCTCCGCCGGCAATCTTCATGAGCGTCAGTCGGGCGTCTGTCAGCGTGACGTGCACGACAACGGCTCAGGCGCCAACGGCCGGTCTGCACGTTTCCCCGCGCGCGGCAGCCTCTATGCCCGGCATAATGCACGGCATACAACCGTTGCCGCCGACAAGGCGTAATCGAAGAGGCAAGCATGAGCAAAGGTCAACCGGCGAGCACTGACGCCGATCAATGTGCGCAACTGGCCCGGCAGCATGGATGGCTGTGGACGGCACCGACGAACAGCCAGGCTGTAAAATCGGCCACCTTGATTCTCGCTCACGGCGCCGGCGCGCCGATGGACAGCGAGTTCATGAATGACATCGCCACGCGCCTTGCCGCTTCGGGCGTTGGCGTGTTGCGATTCGAATTTCCCTACATGGCACAACGCCGTGCGGATGGCGGAAGACGTCCGCCGACCCCGCAGGCGAAACTGCTGGAATGCTGGCGTCAGGTCTACGCTGCAGTGCATCCGGTGGTCAGCGGACGACTGGCGATCGGGGGCAAATCCATGGGTGGGCGCATGGCCAGCCTGGTCGCCGATGAGTTTCAGGCGCAGGCGCTGATTTGCCTTGGCTATCCGTTCTATGCGGCGGGGAAACCGGAAAAGCCGAGGGTGGCTCATCTGGCCGATTTACGCACGCCGACTCTGATCGTCCAGGGCGAGCGTGATGCGCTGGGCAATCGCGAGGCGGTCGAAGGCTATGCGCTCGCATCCAGTATCGAGGTGCACTGGCTGCCGACGGCCAATCATGACCTCAAACCCCTGAAATCGGCAGGCGTCAGCTACGCCGACTGTCTGCAGGATACGGCGGATCGCGTCGTGGCGCGCCTGCTGGGTTGACGGTCAGATGCCTCTGTCGTCCGCGCAGGCAACATCGAAAACGCCTTCACTGACCCAGAAGCCCACTGCCGGAATGGCGAAGTGAAACGTCCCCCGCAGGCGTCCTCCGGCGGCGCATTCCAGCAATGTCATGCTGCCTTGCTGGAAATACGCGGAGTGATAAATTCGCGACATTCGCTTGGGCGTGAGGTGATAGATCACGGTCAGCAGCGCATTGCCTTTCAGGTCATGGATGCCCGGTGCGAGTGAGTGGTCGATGAACACGCCGAACGTCGTGCCGTCGTTGCCGACCCGCCCCGTCGCGTTGATCTTCCAGATCCGTCGACGTCGGGCGGAATCCAGTTCGGCGCGCAGGCAAAATCTGCCGTCTACGCGACTGCACACGAACGGTCTGCCATTGACCAACGCTTCGAAGTGGTCCCGCTCGACGCTGGCCTGGGGCTTTGCAACATGGTGGTGAACCGGATCAGTCATGGTGGCGGGTTCTTCGTCTGCGCGAACAACCCGAAGACGCTGCGTCAGGCGCGCGTCTCCGGGTCATGGAATCAGGGTGTTGGGCGGTGGTTGATCACCCGCCGGTATCAGCGGATCGCCACGCCCAGGCTGATACTGATGTGCAGCAACTTATAGTCCTTGCCGGTAATTAGGTGCTTCACGTAATACCACTTGGCGCCCAGCACGTTTTTGGCGACGGTGGACGACCAATAGTTGGCATTGCCCATCGGCCAGCGGTTGCCGTAGGAGTTATGGATCTCGATCAACTGATGAATGCTGGGAATGCGGCCGCCAATGCGTGCAGCGCCATTGGACATCTGCGTGTAGTTGCCAGACCCCACGCCGTGGCATTCGATCACGCCAGTGACCGTGACGACGTAACTTTTCGAGTCACCCGACGCGTCGGTCACGCTGATGGTTGCCACGCCGTTGCCGCGCACCGACACCAGACCTTCAGCGTCCACTTTCGCCACCTTCGCATCACTGGTGGTGAAGGTGTACGGCGCAACGCCGCCGCTCGGGACACGTTTGATCGTCGTGCCACTCGGGAAAGAAGGAAGCAGATCCGGATAGGCGGGCAGCAGGTAGATCTTGCCAGCCAGCGTCACCGGTGAAGTGTCGAACATCATGCCTTCGCGGACCGTCAATGCCAGCGTCTGCGACTCCATTTCAACGCCGTTACGGATGACGAAATACGTCACCGATGCGCTGCCACCCTCGCTCTGCTGAATGAGCATTTTCGGAATGCCGAACACCAGTTCAGTCATGCCGCCCACATTCTTCATGCCGGTGTCGAACGTGGTCTTGCCCACCCAACGCGCCTTGACGACATCGTATGCCTGCATGTCGCGGTAGCTGACGCGCACCATCGCATCCCAGCCGGTGATCAGCGAAGGGCGCAAAATGCCGTCGGGACCCACAGTGTCCATGGTCGGCGCGGGCAGTTCCAGCGCCGCACTCATGACCGTCAGCGGCAGTGTTTCCGAATCCTGCACAATGCCGCTGGCGCGCGTGACGCTGTAAGACACCTCGACCTGCTGCCCGTCGTTGGCAGTCACCAGCGTGCTGCTGAATACCAGCGACACCGCCAGTCCGGCCTCGTCCGGCAGAATGCGCTTCTCTTTTTGTTCGCTGCCTTTTGGGCCTTCGAACCGCGCAATCACCGTCTCACCTTCACGCAGGTTCGCGCTGGCCGCGACGTTCAGCGTCGCGCCATTGAGGGTATCCGCCGGATCCAGCGTGTCGCCTTTCGCCTCGGCGATAACAGGTGCCGGCAGCGGTTTGAGCATCGACAGCTGCAACTGGATCGAAATCGAATCCGACGGCATCGACACATTGCCTGCCTGATCCGTCACGGTATAAAACACCGCGGCGTTCAGGCCGTCCGCCTGCTCCAGGAAGCTGCGAGTGAAATCCACCATCACGCGGTTCAAACCCATGTCGTTCGCATCCACGAACGCCATCGGCCCCTCGACCGGACCCCAATAGGTGCGAATCACATCACCCACCGCCATCCCGCTGTAACTGGCGATCTTGCCGGGCAGAACGTTGTTCAGCATTTCCAGTTCCGACGACGTCAGACCATTCTGGACGGCGTCGGGGAAGATGATGGGACCCAGCTGCGGGGAGCCTGGGGCGGTTCTGTCGATCAGGATGGTGACTTCACCTGAGAAGTTCATAGAATCGCCAAAAGGACTATAGGTTCGATACGAAACTTTATGAACGCCTTCAACCAGAAGATCTACAGGAATCTCAACAGTTAACAAGTCACCTGGTTTGTTCTCGGGCAGAATCTCTTTCTCAGGGCCAACGCGGACGCCGTCGAAAACTAGTTGGTAGGTATACTTCGGTTCCGCCGCAAGCCATACAGGAAAGTTTACGGTAATCGGTGCCGTTAACTCATCAATAGGAATCAAGCCACTCATCAATGCGGCGGGAATCGTCGGCAGTTCCAGTGGAAGTGGCGCGGTGGCTGATGGTCTTTCAACAGTTGTCATGATTTCTCTCGTTGTCAAAGAAGGCAGGGCGAGCGCCCTGCCAGTTTAGGGATTAAATTGTGCAGTAAGGCTCACTAGACTCGCGCATTTCAACGGGCACGCGAGTGACTTTAGAAGTTACGGAACTTTGATTGCTGCCAGGCGCAGGATCAATTCGGACATAAGCCTCGCAGTATCCTCGGCAAATGGTTCGCAGCTTGATATAGGGGACATGAAATGCGTACCCGTTAATTACGTCTTGATCGTCAAGCTCGCGACTCGCCGTTACCGTGGCAGCATCAATAGGGTTGCCATCATCGTCAAAGCCTTTGAATGTAAAGGACAGTCTCTGGTTCTGAGCGATGTTGGTATATGGCAGAATCAAGCCGTCGGTGCCATTGGGCGCAACGCTCTGCGAAATGAAGCCGGAAGGGTTCAGTTTAAAGACTGGTCCGTCGACACCTCCAGGACCGCCTGGTAGATCCTCTTTGGATCGCACCGTCACTTTTTGAATCGGCGACAGCGTGGGGTTAGGATTGCCTTCTCTGGTGACCGTATAGCGGACAGGGATTTCACTTCCTGTTCCTTGGGCCTTCATAATGCTGTTGGCGATTGGGATAATAAGATCTTTGGACGCGGCAACGTCCTCCTCTTTAATTTGATACCACTGCAAGCGTTGCTGGTCGCCCCAAGAAAGATGAATATCATCGTTAATCTTGAATTCTGATGTCCACGCTACAATGGCCCTGCTGTTGAATTCGTAGTCGTCTTCATCGATGAAGTTGTCATCTTTGTTCGGATTCTGCAAGCTGGTACCTTGCACAATCGGCGCTGTCGTGGGAACTGGAACAGGCAGGGTGAGGAAAATATCTACAACTGCTGGAAGTGACGTGCCGCTTAATTGATTGTTGCGAGTAACGGTGTAGGTAATCGAGACCTCGCCTACCGGCTTGGTAGCAATGGTTTCAAAGGGTACACGTAGCGACAGGACTACATCTTCGCCCTCGTTGCCAGGAGGAAGTTGTACAGGAAGCATTGGCGAATCGTCACCCCAATAAAGCACAATCTCGTCGAACGCGGAAGCGCCTGGATACTGAGGGATATCGATCATTACACCGAGTTTGGCTTCCGCGTAGTCAATGAGGCCTCCAACGGAGACATCGACAATGGGTGCCGGGTAGTTGTCAGGAACTTCCTCAAGTAGCAAAGTTATTGTGGTTTCTACCGAGTCATCAGAGGTGTTTCCTGCTCTGTCGATCACCCTATATTTAACGACATGCGAACCGGTATCGATGGATTCGAGGAATTCCTTGCTAAAATCGAAGACAACTTTGTTAAGCCCCATGTCGTCTTCATCGACGACGGCGGTAGGACCTGCGACGTCTCCCCAGAAAGTATGAATCACATCGTGCTTTGCCATACCGGTGTAGCCAGCCACTTGCACCTCGAGCTTACCTCCCAACCGTTCGAGCTCAGCAGCGGTCAGTCCATTCTGGACCTCGACGGGAAACTGCAACGCGGCCAAGAGTGGTTTACCGGGTGCTGTCCGGTCGATAATAACGGGGAACTCATCAGAAAAATTCTCAGAATCCGCATCCGGACTATATGTGCGGTATTTTAGCGAGTGTCGGCCCTCGAGAAGCAACTCTACTGGAACTTCCAGAGTCAGTGGATCGCCGGGTTGATCCGTTGCCGCGATAAGTTTCTCTGGCCCATGGCGTTCCCCATTCCAGTACAACTGATATGTATAGTCCTCCTCGGCGGCCTCCCACACTTTCAGGTCGACCGTCAATGGCGCATAGGTTTCGTTGACGGGTATTAGCCCAAGGCTGTCTTCGTCGTGGAACGCAATGGCGATGTCTGGCGCCTCGAGTGGAAGTGGTTCTCTGATAGTGCGTGAGCGGATAACGATAGGTGCTTGAATATTAATGTTCATAAAAGGTCCTTTGTTTTACGTTTCCAGGCGCTGGCATTAGGGGAAGAGCTTTTCACCAGCACGTAAATTAACTAATAGAATTTTCTTTACGTTGTCAAACGCCGGCATGCTCCGGAATGTAGTCCCGATCGACGCGCTGTAGGAAAAATGATGAATGTGATGGAAGAAAGTCATGCATCGTTTTTCAGGATAAGTCCCGTGCCCGCTCATTCTGAGCAAAAATTATGTAGGCTGTAGCGTTCACCATCTGCGGAAGTTTCCTACTTTTATTTTTTTTATTTTTTTTTCAATCGGTATGCGGTTTTGGCAATGTGTATCTTTCGAATCTGCAGATGGAGGCGACATGTCGGTTGATAGGGGTATTTCGCTCAAGGGGCTCGGGCGAAGCGCGTTGGGATTGGCAGTAGGGGTATTCGCGTCAGCTGCGTTTGCGGACGAATGTATATCGCTGGACACGACCGGTGTTGTTTGCGGAAAAAGTGCAGAAGCCGACGGTGACGCGAGCGTCGGCATGCCAAATGCAGCAATCGTTGTGGATGGTAAGACGCTGACAATCGATGGTGACACCGCATCAAACAGCTATCAGGTGTCAAATAGCGGCCATCTTGTTGTAGGTGGTGGATCTATTCTGGAAAGAATCTCGTCGATTGACTCTTCGGTAAATATTGACTCCAGCACTGTGACGGGGGGCATGGCCCTAAATACCAGTTCGGTGAGGGTGACAAATTCGACCATTCAGAACCAGAACTGGTTGGGTATTCAACTTCTGACCCGAATGACCGACCTGGATAAACTGAATCAAGTGACAGTCATCAACAGTAGCGTGTCTGGAGCGGCCTACGGTGCATCGGTTGGCCCATCAGGTGTTCTGACATTTTCGAATTCGACGGTCTCAGGTAATGGATATCTATCTTCAGTACCTGGGAATGGTGGTTTGAGAATGACTGGCGGGGAAGCGCACGTTCTCGATGGGAGTTACGTGTCAGGCAGCGAAAACGGCATATATATAATTACAGGTCAACATGGAGACGAAACAGTAATCAACCGTCTGGAAATCGATGGTTCGACAGTCTCGGCTCTTACCGGCTCAGCTATCAAAATTGATCGTATTTCCGGAAAACCATGGAATACAACGGCAAAAATACGGGTAGCAAATCACTCTGATATGCACGCTGGTAATGGTCGACTGCTCGATATCTTTAACGACAGTGATGTAGAAGTAGAAGTCAACAACAGCAGCCTCACCGGCGATTTCGTTGCCGATGACACCAGTACATTGAATGTCATCCTGCGTAATCATGGCCGCCTCGACGGCAACATTATCAACGCAAACTCATTGATCATCGACTCCAGCGGTCACTGGCAAATGGGCGCGGATAACAGCGTGAAAACGCTGGCAATGGACGGCGGAAGCATTGGTTTTTCCGGAGAAGGTTTCCATTCTCTTAAGCTTGGGTCGTTGTCGGGGCGTGGGTTGTTCGACATGCGCATCAACCTGGACAGCGGCGAAGGCGATCTGCTCGATGTTGCCGGGAAAGCGGAGGGTCGTTACCGGTTGCGCGTGCAAAACACCGGTGTCGAAGCGGTGCCGGAGAGTTTCGAGGCGTTGCGGGTGGTTCATACCGAAGGTGGCAATGCCGAGTTTGGCCTGCTGGGTGGCCGCGCGGACCTTGGGGTGTATTCCTACGAGCTCCAGCGCCAAGGTACTGACTGGTTCATTGTCGGTTCCGGCAAGGTGATCAGTCCTTCCACGCAGAGTGCGTTGGCTTTGTTCAATGCCGCGCCGACGGTCTGGAACAGTGAGTTGACGACGTTGCGCAGTCGCCTCGGCGAGGTGCGGGGCAGTGAGGAGGGCGGCGGCTGGATGCGCAGCTACGGCAACCGGTTCAACGCATCGCTCGACTCCGGCGTCAGCTATGAACAGAAGCAGCAGGGCTTGTCGTTCGGTGCCGACGCGCCTGTGCCGGTCAGCGACGGGCATTTGATGGTCGGTGTGATGGGCGGTTACAGCAAGTCCGATCTGGACATCGGCAGAGGGACGTCCGGTCAGGTCGACAGCTATTACGTCGGTGCTTACGGCACCTGGCTGTCGGACGACGGCTATTACGTAGACGGCGTGCTCAAGCTCAACCAGTTCCACAACGAATCGAGCGTTGCGATGAGCGATGGCACCAAGGCCAAAGGCGATTACAGCAACACGGCCTTGGGTGGCTCGATTGAAGTGGGCAAGCACGTCAAGCTTGCCGACGGATACTTTGTCGAGCCTTTCGTGCAGATGTCCAGCGTCTGGATCGACGGCGACAGCTACACGCTCGACAACGGATTGCAGGCCGACACCGGTCGTACGCAGTCGGTGCTTGGCAAGATCGGCAGTACGGTCGGCCGCAGCTTTGTGCTTGAGGACGGCGGGGTGGTGCAGCCCTATGTGCGCGCTGCGCTCGCTCATGAGTTCTCTCGCAACAACGAGGTGAAGGTCAACGGTCAGCGTTTCGATAACGGCCTGTTCGGCTCGCGGGCAGAACTGGGCGCGGGGGTGTCGGTATCGTTGTCGGAGCGGCTGCAAGTCCATGCCGATTTCGACTACATGAAGGGTGAGCACGTCGAGCAGCCGTGGGGCGCGAATGTGGGCCTGCGTCTGGCATTTTGATCGCAGCATCGATTGATCTCTGGCGGTAATGGCCCCGGCTGCAGACATGCAGCCGGGGCTTTTTTCATGCGAGCTTGCGGTGGTGCTCGCTGTGGTTGAGTTATCGGGGCGCCCTGCGGCGGCGTATGGCCCGGGTACGGTTTGCGGATCGGCGACGTCGCGCGCCCTCCCGGTGCAGATTGATGGTCAGGGTTTCAGAAATGCCGACAAGCCGGGAACGTCGCACCACTTCATACCGCACCTCGACGAGCCCGTTGTCGTAATCGGCCAGGGATTCGTTGTTCAGGTACTGAATCAACCGGGGGCCGTTACGGCCTTTGGATTCTCCGATGGTGGTATAGAACGTGTTGTGCCCCCACCGCAGCTTCAGCTGATCCCCGACCCAGAGCCTTGGCGACCTGGGAATATTGAGAAAAATCCCCGAAATCAACTCGCTGTCCGTTAGACGGTCGGCGCTGGCACCTGTGATGTACGGAGCTTCGAAGCTGGGTGTCGGATCAAGCAACGCCTGCTCCTGCTTCCAGGGAAAGCCCGGCGCGTTGTGCAGATATTCCGCGTAGCAAAGCGCGGTTTCCGACGCAGTCTTTTTAGGCGCGGGCACGGCGTGAAACTCTTCGTACAGCGGCACTGAGGCGTCCGCGGGCGGTTCGCTGCTCGGTGCATCGGCATTCATCGCCGGTTGTTCTGGTTCCTTATTGATGCCGGATGGCGTTCCATCCGGATCGCCTGGTGACTGGATATCCTTCTCGTCTTCCATTGGAACTCCTTGATCATATCGCGGTTGCGAGGATTAAAAGATTTGGATCGATGAATGTCTATGTAGGACTCTGCGCTACAGGTGTCTATGGTGTGTTCGCAGCAGAAGACTGTCAAATTACAGCCCTGCAAGGGATTACATAGCATCGCGGCTCAGAAACTGCCTCTTGAATGTATTTCGTCTTTGTGTAGGTCGGGGGTTTTCCGCGTTTTTACTGGGAAATCAATATATATTTATATGTTGCAGAGAACTCAAATTTGCTAGCTCTTCGGACATGTCTGATGGAGCTGTAGGTTTTGAGGAAAGAGTGTGCACAAAATAAATTAAAATAATTTGCTCCTGTGATTTTGTTGACAGAAACCCCACTCAAAAACGTGGGGTTTGCTGCCTGAAATATCCAGACGAGTGGCAAAAATGATTGGTTACACTTGCAGGGAAACCAGCGTTGGCAGTGACGTGGTCGACCCGTTGCCCGCCCTGTCGGTCACGATGTACTCGATCAGCACTGTATCGGTCGCAAGACTGTGCAGGAGTTCGCGGTCAAATCCGATTTCGATCGGGCGCAGGGTCAGCTCATCGGCGGCCACGGTGTGTGCCGGGCCGGGGATGTCATTGCAGAGCGTCTGAATGACGTCGCCCCGGGCCATGCCGGCGTAGCCGGGGAGCAGGCCAATGAGGCGATCGCCGAAACTGGCGGTGGGAAAGATGAGTGGGGCGAGCAGGGCTGCGCCTGGGGGACTGCGATCGACTTTGAGAGTGGTTTGTGGCGAGTCGTCATATACGCCATTCCAATGATTCGTCGCGCGATAGCTGATTCGATATTCGCCATCGTTGGCTAAACAGTTTTGATCCAGTAAAAGCCGGATGACATCGCCTGGATGATTATCTTCAGTCAACACGTAGGAGTCACCGACCAGACGTTCATTGACTTTTATTTGTATCGAATACCCAGGCTGAGCGTCGTCCCAAATTGAGATGTCGACTGGAATTGGCTTGAGGAGATCCGATGCTTGTAACAGGCCGTCAGTAGGGTCGGAAATAGGAACCGTTGGGGCGATGAAGGGATGTTGTGTATATATATTGCCCATAAACTTCTCCATTAAGCACAGCCACGCACTTTCGTAGCGCGAAAGAGTGCTCGTTAATTAATAGTCAGATCAGCGAATAACACCGTTGTGGTATTAATTATTTATCGCTAACAAAATTCAACTAATAGGAGAGTGGGATCGCTGTCAATGCCGATATTGGCCTTCGGTTAGCATTTCGACGGGTGAGGTGGGGTATTCGTGGAATTTCAGAAACGTCCTACTTTTTTGAGCCCCGAAAAACAGAAAGCCCCGGCAGCAAGGCTGTCGGGGCTCGAGGTGTGACGCGTCCAGGTCAGCGGTTGAAGCGCTCCACCAGCGAATATTGGGTGTGCGCGGTGTTGGTCAGTTCGGCGCTCAGGGTGGCCGACCGGCGCGCTTCGTCGGAGGTCTGGTCGGCGAGCTGGGCGATGGTGCTGATGTTGCGGCTGACTTCCTCGGCCACCGAGCTTTGCTCCTCGGTTGCGGCAGCGATTTGCGTGGTCATGTCGGTGATGTTGGCCACGGCGTCGCTGATGCCGACCAGCGCCTTGTCAGCCTCCATGACTTGTTCGACGCCTTCTTCCGCCTGACGACGGCCAGTGTTCATGGTCTGCACGGCGTTGTTGGCGGTCTGTTGCAACTTGGCAATGAGCGCGTGAATCTGCCCCGTGGACTCCGTCGTGCGCTGCGCCAGCTGACGCACCTCGTCGGCGACCACCGCGAATCCTCGGCCCATTTCCCCGGCGCGAGCCGCTTCGATGGCGGCGTTCAGCGCGAGCAGGTTGGTCTGATCGGCAATGCCCTTGATCACATCCACCACGCCGCCGATTTCGTCGCTGTCCTTGGCCAGTTGTGTGACGGTCAGGCCGGTTTCGCCAACCGATGTCGACAGACGCTGGATCGCTTCACGGGTTTCGCTGGCGATGTCACGGCCGCGGCGGGTCAGTTCGTTGGCCTGCTGCGTGGCGTCGGCAGTGCGCTGTACGTGGCTGGCGACTTCCTGGGTCGTGGCGGCCATCTGATTGACCGCCGTGGCGACCTGTTCGGTTTCTACGCGCTGACGCTCAAGGCCGCTGGAGCTGGACTGGGCCAGGCTGTCGGACTGCCGCGCCTGGGAATTGAGGTGTTCGGCAGTGTCCTGCAGACGCGTCAGGCAGGTTTTCAGGCGCGCTTCCTGGCTCAGAATAGACATCTCGAGGCGGGCTTGCGGGCCGCGACTGTCGGTGTACATCTGCGCGATCAGCGGGTCGGAAGTGGTCTGCTCCGCCAGACGCAGCAGGCGTTTGATTCCGCGCTGCTGCCAGCTGAGGCCCAGCAGGCCCAGCGGTACGGACAGCGCCGCTGCCAAAGCAAAACCCCAATGTGAATTCAGCCAGACGCCGATCAGGAAGCTCAGCTGGCTGACCAGAATGAAGGGCAGCCAGTCCTGAAGCACCGGCAGCCATTTGTCCCGGGTCGGCACGGCGGGCTTGCCGTTGTTCAGGCGCGAATACAGGGCTTCTGCACGACGGATCTGCTCGGCGGTTGGCTTGATCCGGACGGATTCGAAGCCGATGACTTGTTTCTGGTCGAAGATCGGCGTGACGTACGCGTTCACCCAGTAATGGTCGCCGTTCTTGCAGCGATTCTTGACGATGCCCATCCACGGCAGGCCCTGTTTGAGGGTGCCCCACATGTGCTCGAAAACGGCAGACGGCACGTCCGGATGGCGGACGGTGTTGTGTGGAGCTCTGATCAGCTCATCCCGCGAAAAACCGCTGATTTCAACGAACGCGTCGTTGCAGTAGGTGATCACGCCACGGGCATCAGTGGTCGAGATCAACCGTTGCTGCGCCGGAAATGTCCGTTCGCGTTGAGTGATGGGCTGGTTATTTCGCATGAGCTGTTCAATCCAGGAAGGCTTTGACGAGTTATCGGCCAATGGGTCAGGAAATTAAGCGTTTTGTGAACTGCGTCATGGGTCCGTTTGCCGCAGGTCAAGGTTCAGCGGTCGAACATCGGGTAGGTGAACAGCCCGAAATGCGCCAGGTTCAGCCCGAAATGGGTGAGCACTGCCGCAGGCAATCCGCCGATACGGTAAGCAATACCGTAGCCAATGCCCGCCATCCCCGCCAGAAGCATCCACTGCCAGCCCGCGCCGAGGTGAGCCGCGCCAAACAGCGAAGCCGCCAGCACGATCGCCAGTGCCTCGTGGCACGGGAATCTGCGCAGCAGACGCGTCAGCCCGCCCTGAACGTAGCCACGAAACAGCAGTTCCTCGGTGAGTGAAACCAGCAGCAGGTTATTCAGTGCCCAGAGTCCGGTCTGCTCTGGCCATTTGGGCGACCAGCCGGTGACCCCAAGGGCGGTGGCCGTTGCCAGACACGCTGCCGTCGTGATCGGCAGCACGAGCGCCGACGTTTTCAGCGACCGCCGCCAGAGGACGCCGGCAAACACCCACGGGCAGGCGATCGCAATCCAGAAACCGATCAAGGGTTTGTCGAGGTTCAGGTACATCGAAAAGGGCGCCGCTTCAGGGCTGAAACGCACGCCAGCAATCACCCGGGCGCTGAAGAACCCTGGCAACCAGTGAATGGCGAGGCCGAGGGCCAAGGCGATGAAAAGCCCGTGGCCCGCAGCATGCACGGCCCGGTGATTGAAGCGGGTAACGCACAGCCCGGCCATCACCAGCAGGCCGAGGGTGACGACGACCGGCAGGCTCAGTTGCCCGTAGACCAGTGCAATGCAATAGCCGAGTGCCAGCAGGGTCAGGGAGATCCAGCGTTGCGCCGGCATGTTGCCGTCCTTGAGCGTTTAATGAAGGCGGCGATATTAACGTTGATTAAACAGGCGCGCTTGTGGGAATGGGCTGAAAGTTCTGGATGACGGCGGGTGAGGTCCGGTAGGGCGCAGACTGCCGCAAGGGGGCGTTAGAGATGGCAGTGGGAAGATGGGGTTTGCTGGCTACTGTGCTGACTCGGCTGATGCATCATCGACTGCCAAGACGTCTCGCGAGCAAGCTCACTCCTACACCATTTCTGCGGCGTCGCCTGGTTTTGGGTCAAACACAAAACCCGTGTGTGAGGTTGCTCGCGAAGGCTTGATGCACTGCCCGTAGGAGCGTGGCTTATCCCGCGATCGGCGACGAAGTCGTCGTAAAGCCAGCCCATGCAGTCTGCCTGACATACCCCGTCATCCTATTCTGCTGCCGCTGCGCGCCAGATCGCGGGCAAGCGCGCTCCTACACGGGATTTGTAGGGTTGCCAGGTTCGTGTCGAGCACAAAACTCGACGGCTAACTGTCACGCGATATCTCTCCGGCGAACATATCGGCCTCATCGCGAGCAAGCTCACTCCCACAGGGATCTCCGGGCATTCCCGACTCGCCTCCCAGACACGAATTCTTGTAGGAGCGAGCTTGCTCGCGAAGAGGCCGGTCCATCCACTGAAGATGTACCGGCCGAAACCCAGCCGTCGCGAACAGGCGTCCTGTCAGGTCCGGCATCGGGCTCAACGCCCGAGTTGCCGTGTTTACGACGCGATCAGCTGTCGCAGGACGTAATGCAGGATGCCGCCGGATTTGAAGTATTCCACCTCATTCAGCGTGTCGATCCGACAAAGCACGTCGACATTTTCCTGCTTGCCATTCTCCCAGGCGATCTGCAGTGTCAGGCTCATGCCTGGCTGCAGCGTGGCACCGGTGAGGCCGGTGATGGTGATGACTTCCTTACCGGTCAGTTCCAGCGTCTTGCGGCTCTGGCCGTTCTTGAACTGCAGGGGCAGCACGCCCATGCCGACCAGATTCGAGCGGTGGATACGCTCGAAACTCTCCGCGATGACCGCTTTCACCCCCAGCAGATTGGTGCCTTTGGCTGCCCAGTCACGGCTGGAGCCTGTGCCGTACTCCTGACCGGCAACCACCACCAGCGGCGTGCCTGCCTGCTGATAGCGCATGGCCGCGTCATAGATCGGCAGCTTCTCGTCGGTCGGCACGTGCAGGGTGTAGCCGCCTTCTTCATTGCCGAGCATTTCGTTGCGGATGCGGATGTTGGCGAAGGTGCCGCGCATCATCACCTCGTGGTTGCCGCGTCGCGAACCGTAGGAGTTGAAGTCCTTGGGTTCCACGCCCTTGCTGCGAAGGTAGCGGCCTGCGGGGCTGTCGGCCTTGATGTTGCCGGCGGGAGAAATGTGGTCGGTGGTCACCGAATCGCCGAGGATCGCCAGCACTCGCGCATTGTGCACGTCGGCAACCACTGGTAAAGGCCCGGCGATGTCGTCGAAAAACGGCGGATGCTGAATGTAGGTGGAGTCGTCCTGCCAGACGTAAGTGGCCGCTTGCGGCACCTCGATGGCCTGCCATTGCGCGTCGCCGGCGAACACTTCGGCGTATTCCTTGTGGAACATGCCGGTACTGACATTCATGACCGCGTCGGCGATTTCCTTCTGGCTCGGCCAGATGTCACGCAGGTAGACCGGCTGACCGTCGGACCCTTCGCCCAACGGCTCGCTGCTCAAGTCGATACGCACTGTGCCCGCCAGGGCATAGGCGACCACCAGTGGCGGCGACGCCAGCCAGTTGGTTTTCACCAGCGGGTGGACGCGGCCTTCGAAGTTGCGGTTGCCGGACAGCACCGACGCCACGGTCAGGTCCGATTGCTGGATGGCTTTTTCGATGGGATCGCGCAGCGGCCCGGAGTTACCGATGCACGTGGTGCAGCCGTAACCCACCAGGTCGAAGCCCAGTGCGTCGAGGTACTCGGTGAGGCCCGCGGCTTTGTAGTAGTCAGTGACAACCTTTGAGCCCGGCGCCAGCGAACTCTTGACCCAAGGCTTGCGTTGCAGGCCTTTTTCAACGGCTTTTTTCGCCAGCAGGCCCGCCGCCATCATCACGCTCGGGTTCGAGGTATTGGTGCACGAGGTAATGGCAGCAATCACCACAGCGCCGTTTTTCAGACGGTAGCGATTGCCTTCGTATTCATATTCCGCTTCGCCGACCTGTTCGGCATTGCCGACCGCAACGCCACCGCCGCCCTCGCTTTCCAGACGGCCTTCTTCGTGTTTGCTCGGCTTGAGCGCCAGCCCCAGAAAATCGCTGAACGCCTGCGAAACATCCGGCAGGGCCACGCGATCCTGCGGACGTTTCGGGCCGGCGAGGCTTGCCACCACCGAGCCCATGTCCAGCTCCAGCGCATCAGTGAACACCGGCTCCTGGCCGGGCAGACGCCACAGGCCCTGCGCCTTGCAATAAGCTTCGACCAACTGCACGGTGTCGTCCGGACGGCCCGACAGGCGCAGGTATTCCAGTGTCACCTCATCCACCGGGAAGAAGCCGCACGTGGCGCCGTATTCCGGGGCCATGTTGGCGATGGTCGCGCGGTCGGCCAGCGGCAGATCGGCCAGGCCGTCACCGTAGAATTCGACGAATTTTCCTACCACGCCTTTCTTGCGCAGCATCTGCGTGACGGTGAGCACCAGATCGGTGGCCGTGATGCCTTCCTTGAGCTTGCCGGTCAGCTTGAAGCCGATCACTTCCGGAATCAGCATCGACACCGGTTGACCGAGCATGGCCGCTTCCGCTTCGATACCGCCGACGCCCCAGCCAAGCACGCCGAGACCGTTGATCATGGTGGTGTGGGAATCGGTACCCACCAGCGTGTCAGGAAAGGCGTAAGTGCGGCCATCTTCTTCCTTGGTCCACACGGTGCGGCCCAGGTATTCAAGGTTGACCTGGTGGCAGATGCCAGTGCCTGGCGGCACCACGCTGAAATTGTCGAAGGCGCTCTGGCCCCAGCGCAGAAACGCGTAACGCTCGCCGTTGCGCTGCATTTCGATGTCGACGTTCTCGCCGAATGCCTTGTCGTCGCCGAACTTGTCGACCATGACCGAGTGGTCGATGACCAGATCGACAGGCGACAGGGGATTGATGCGCTGCGGATCGCCGCCGGCCTTGGCCACTGCCGCACGCATGGCGGCCAGATCGACCACGGCGGGAACGCCGGTGAAGTCTTGCATCAATACGCGAGCAGGCCGGTACTGGATTTCCCGGTCGGACTTGCGCTCGCCGAGCCAGGCGGCGAGGGACTTGAGATCCTCGCCCGTGACGGTCTTGTTGTCTTCCCAGCGCAGCAGGTTTTCCAGCAGCACTTTGAGCGACATCGGCAACTTGTCCAGATCGCCCAGCGATCTGGCAGCGTCCGGCAGGCTGAAATAGTGGTATGTCTTGTCGTTGACGACGAGTGTCTTGAGGCTTTTCAGGCTATCGAGGGAGGGCATGAACTAACTCCTTGACGTGTCCGCACGGCACGGACCGGTGAACCCAACTGACCAGCAAACGGTAAGACCGAAATCTGCGCGCTCTGCGGCGGCTTGAATGCTCGTTGAGTAGTACTGGACCCTCTGGCTGAGCCAGTGGTTCCTGATTCGGCTATCATGCGCCGCTTTCGAGTCATTGAGATTAATCCTCGAGTATAGGGTGCGTTGGCAGTCTGGCCGGTGCGCCGTGCCGATGCCTTGCGTCGAGGTGTCGATGAGCGTCCTGTGGAGAAGATTCGGTGAATACCCTGTTTATGCATTGCCGCCCCGGTTTCGAAGGCGAAGTCTGCTCGGAGATCAGCGAGCATGCCGCGCGTCTGGCAGTGTCCGGCTATGCCAAAGCCAAGCCCAACGCGGCCTGCGCCGAGTTCGTCTGCACCGAGCCCGACGGTGCCGAGCGCTTGATGAACGGTGTGCGCTTCACCGACCTGATTTTTCCACGGCAGTGGGCCCGGGGCGTGTTCCTCGACCTGCCGGAGAGCGACCGCATCAGTGTCATCCTCGAGCATATGTCTGAATTCACGACCTGCGGCAGCCTCTGGCTGGAAGTGGTCGACACCAACGACGGCAAGGAACTGTCGACCTTTTGCCGAAAATTCGAAGGCCCGCTGCGCAAAGCCCTGGAAAAGGCCGGCAAGCTGGTGGATAACGCCAGCCTGCCGCGTCTGTTGCTGACCTTCAAAAGCGGCCGGGAAGTGTTTCTGGGGCTGGCCGATGCCGATAATTCCGCCATGTGGCCAATGGGCATTCCGCGGCTGAAGTTTCCCCGCGAGGCGCCCAGCCGGTCGACCCTGAAGCTTGAGGAAGCCTGGCACCATTTCATCCCGCGCGATCAGTGGGACGAGCGTCTGTCGGGTGACATGACCGGCGTGGATCTGGGCGCAGCGCCAGGCGGCTGGACGTATCAGCTGGTCCGGCGCGGCATGCTGGTGACGGCGATCGACAACGGCCCGATGGCCGAGAGCCTGATGGACACCGGCCTGGTCCAGCACCTGATGGCTGACGGCTTCACCTACAAACCGCGCCAGCCGGTGGACTGGATGGTCTGCGACATCGTCGAAAAGCCCGCGCGCAACGCCGCCTTGCTGGAAACCTGGCTGGGCGAAGGCCTGTGCCGCGAGGCGGTGGTCAACCTGAAGCTGCCGATGAAGCAGCGCTATGCCGAGGTTCGGCGCCTGCTCGAGCGTATCGAAGAAGGCTTCAAAGCGCGTGGGGTCAGGGTGTCGATCGGCTGCAAACAGCTGTATCACGACCGCGAAGAGGTGACGTGTCACCTGCGCCGGCTGGACATCAAACGCGCCAGCTGACCGGGGCTACGAGGGCCGCCAGCGTGTGTCGCTGGCAGCAAGCCCGCCGAACGGCGTTGCCCAGGCAGAGGTTTTTTCCACGATCAATCAGGCGGCAGTGCAAAGCCGGGAGTGGACATCAAAGTGCAGAAGGAACATTCGCAACGAGCGTCGGTGCTGCAGCATGTCAGCCTCAATGTGCGTCGCTTGCGGCACGCAGCGGACCTCAGCCAGACCGCGCTCGCCGAGCGCTCCGGTGTCAGCCGGCGCATGCTTGTCGCGATCGAGGCGGGCGAGAAGAATGTCAGTCTGGCGACGCTTGACCGTGTCGCCGAAGCGCTGGATGTGGCGTTCAGCGATCTGATTCAGGCGCCGGACGACCGCGATCCCAGCCGGATCAACGAAGTTGCCTGGGCGGGTGCGCATCCCGAGAGCACTGCCGTGCTGCTGGCCAAAGCCGTCGCGCGCCGGGAGGTCGAGCTGTGGGAGTTCAGCCTGATGCCGGGCGAAACTTATCGCTCCGAAGCCGACCCTGAGGGCTGGAGTGAACAGGTCTATGTGATCGAGGGCTGCCTGACCGTCGCTTTGCCCGACACGTCACGGCTCGTGTCGGCAGGGGAATTCTTCATGTTTGCCAGCAACCAGCCCCACGCCTATCGCAACGAAGGCGACGCCAAACTGCGTTTTGTCAGGAACGTGGTGCTGTAGACCGCGATGCGCCGCGCCGCTATCGCTCCGACCGGCTCTGTACTGCTGCTCCGGCAACATCCCTTCAACAGATTGCGCGTGTTTCGTACAGCCAACCCTGCCTCGATCCCGGCACGGGTCGTGCTCTGCATCCTTCATACCGCAACGGGCCCGAGCGGGTCCTGTTTGAATCCATCCGCACGCTGGCCATAATCAGGCGTGCGCGCCACTGTGGCGAAAACAAGGCGAGAAGCAATGACCTCTGATAACAGTCGACCCCACGCGGATGTGCTCATCGTCGGCGGCGGCCTGAGCGGCACCCTGCTGGCCGTGCAACTGCTGCGTTTGCCGGGGCAGCGCCGAATCGTGATCATCGAATCGCGCAGCGAGCTCGGTCGTGGCGAGGCCTACAGTGCCACGCAGCTGGGACACACCCTGAACGGCAACGCGGCGCGCATGAGCGTCGACCCTGATAACGCCGAAGACCTGACGCAATGGCTGAGTGAGTACATCGCGGCGGGCGGTTGGCCCGAGTCCGATGAGCAGCATGTGCCCATCGCGGAGCTGTTCCCGCCGCGCGGAATCTTTGGCCTTTACGTGCAGCAGCGTCTGGCCGAGGCGCAGGCGATCGGTGCTGCGGCTGGCTCGTCCGTCGCGCATGTGCGTGGCGAGGTGACGGACCTGCAGACCGATGAAGCCGGCGTGCGTGCAACCCTTGCGGACGGCCGCACCGTGACCGCTCGCTTCGGGGTGCTGGCAACCGGCATGTTCGCCGCCGCACGCACGCCACAGCGCGACTCCAACGCGTTGAACGCGGCCGCGGTCGATCCCTGGGACGTTGCCGCCATGACGCAACTTGACCGGCAGGGGCGAGTGCTGATCATCGGTTCCGGACTGACGATGGTCGATGCCGTGGTTTCCCTGGAGCAAGCCGGGCATCGAGGCCCGATCGATGTGTTCTCCCGCCACGGCCTGCTGCCACACGTGCGCCGCCAGCCTCCGGCGTGGCCGGACTTTCTGGCGGCCGATCACAGTATTCGCAGCACTCGACAGCTGGTCAGAGCGCTGCGCGAGCAGTGTCGACTGGCGATCAAACAGGGCATTGACTGGCAAGCACCGCTCGACACGGTGCGGGTGCATATTCCCCGGCTCTGGAGTCAGGCGACTGACGTTCAGCGGCGTCAGTTCGTACGCCATGTCCGGCCTTGGTGGGAAAGTCATCACCACCGTTCTCCGCCGCCCAGTGCAGAGTTGGTCGAGCGGCTGCTGCAAACGGGGCGTCTGCGCGTGCATGCCGCCACGCTGCAGGGGGTCGAGGAGGCGCCGCCGGGGCAGGTGCAGATTCGCGTGCGTTATCGTGGCGAGCCAGCGTCGCGTATCGAAAGCGGCGCTGCCCTGATCAACTCAACGGGCATCCAGTACGACTGGCGCCGAGTGGATCGCGCCTTGCCGCGACGGTTGCTTGAGCACGGACTGATCCAGCCGGGCCCCCTGGCATTGGGCATCGCCGCCGATGCGGGCGGCGCCGTACTGGACGCCCAGGGCCAGGTCTCTGCGCGGCTGTACGCCATGGGCCCGCCGTTACGTGGCATGTGGTGGGAAAGCACTGCCGTTACCGACGTCGCGTTGCAAGCCAAGGCCCTGGCCGCGCGTCTGGTGGCGCTTCAGGCCTGAAGCTGGCGACCAGGATGCACAATCCGCTGGCTATGAGCGGGTTGCGCATTGCTTCGGGCGACGACCTCGAGCCGGTTCGCGATTTGTGTCGACTCCGACACAAATCGCAGTGTTTGCTCTAAAGCGCTGTCCGAACGAGCCGACAGCCCGTGATCGAACCGGTAAAACCGTGTGACTGCGGCAGGGACCGAAGCGATTACATCAGGGCTATGGAGGCATGCATTCATGTTGAGCTTGAGTTTCAGAAATCCCGCCGAAGGTGCGGCGTTGGTGCAGCAGACTGTCGCCCAGACCCCGCAAAGCCTCGAAGACGTTCCGGACAGCGACAGCGCCGCCGAGCAGGTGCGTCGGGGCATTGAGGTGCTGTTGTCGCCCGAGGCGCAGAAGGCGGCGAAATCAGGTGACAAAAACGCCGACATCGATGCCAGCCATCTGCCTGACCGGATCAAGGAGCAGCTCAAGCTGATTCGCTCGATCCAGGAGCGTATCGCCAAGCGCATGCAGGACATGCAGGCCTTCATGAACGACCGCTCGCTTTCGCCCCGCGCGCGGGAAGGCAAGATCCGTCAATTGCAGATGGAAATCATGGCCATGACCAACTCGCTCATCCAGGCGACCAACGAACTCAATCAGGCCATGCAGCAAATGAAACTGTCACTGGCCGATCGCACACTGGCAGGCACGCTGGTCAGCCCGCAAAACCTTCAATCCTGATCCGGCAGACGCGCTGTGTGCCGAAAGCTGGCCGTCGTCGAGGGCGCAGGCGCGCTGTGTCGCGCAGGTGGCATCAGACCGACAGTTGCATCATCCGGTCGCCCTGCAACTGTTCGCCGGGGCGGCGTTTGTTCACGGCCAGTTCGCCGATCTTGATCAGCCGCGCGCGGATGACGTTGCGGCTCAGGCCCAGCAACTGCGCGGTATGAACCTGGTTGTAATGGCTGAAACGATAGGCCGCACGCAGCAGCGCGTCTTCGACCTTCTCGTGCAGGGCGCCGGCCTGCTCCTCGAACAGCTTCTGAAACGCGCGGGCGAGGAGTGCTTCGGTTGAATCGTCGACTGCTGGAGACGATTCTTCCTGACGCTCCAGACGCAGGTTGGACAGACGCAGATCATCGGCCTGAATCACGCCATTGCGGCAGATCAGCAGCGTGTGATGAATGACGTTTTCCAGCTCGCGAATGTTCCCCGGCCAACCATAGCTGCGCAGCTTGTGCTCGGCATCCGGGCTGATCTGAATCGGCCCGCAGCCCAGACGCTGGCTGTAGACCTCGATGAAATGCCGACTCAGCGGCATGATGTCGCCAGGCCGTTCACGCAAGGTGCTCAGCTGCAGGTTCACCACGTTCAGGCGGTAGAACAGGTCTTCTCGAAAGTGACCGGCGTTGATTGCACGCTCCAGCTGCACGTTGGTCGCTGCCAGCACGCGGACGTTGATCGGCGTGCTTTTGCGCGAACCCAGACGAACCACTTCACGCTCTTGCAGGACGCGCAGCAGCTTGACCTGAATGGCCAGCGGCAGATCGCCGATTTCATCGAGAAACAGCGTGCCGCCGTTGGCTTCCTCGAACCAGCCGGCCTTGGCGGTCAATGCGCCGGTGAAGGCGCCTTTCTCGTGCCCGAACAGTTCGGCCTCTACCAGCGATTCGGAAAACGCACCGCAGTTCACGGCCACGAAAGGTTGATGCTTGCGGCTGCTGAGGTTGTGAATGTGGCGCGCGACCAACTCCTTGCCCGTGCCGGTTTCGCCGATGATCAGCACGCTCGCGTCGCTGGGCGCCACTTGCTGAATGTGCGACAGCAGCGCCTGGGATCTGGGGTCTTCGAACACCTGCGCGGTGGCGCGGATCGACGTAGCCAGGGCGGGCGAGGGCGGTAAGGTCAGTAGCTGCATGGGGATCACTTGTGGTTGAAACGGTACGCTGGCGGTCATCCGGGAACTCCTTGTCGCCGAGGGGCAAGCCCATGGCCCGAGCGTCATGCTTGCGCTCGGCTAACGGGTCTGTCCTGCAGGGGTGAGCCTGCTCGCGTCAGCGAGGGTCACTGGGTGCACGGGTGCATTCAGATCGCTGGGGCGAGCACGCTCACCCCTGCAACGGGGCGGCGGTGTCACTTACTTCTGCGGTGGCAGATCGTTGGCGATCATCTCGCCGAACGGGCCGGTCAGATTGGTAATGCCGCGACCGGCGAGGCTGCGATACGGCTCGGGCAGCAACGGGAAGACCAGCTCGGCAAAGCGGTAGGCCTCCTCCAGGTGCGGATAGCCCGAGAAAATGAAGCTTTCGATGCCCAGATCGGCGTATTCCTTGATCCGTTCGGCCACTTCCTGCGGATTACCCACCAGTGCCGTGCCCGCACCGCCGCGCACCAGGCCGACACCGGCCCACAGGTTTGGGGCAATCTCCAGGTTGTCGCGCCGACCGTCATGCAGCGCGGCCATGCGGCGCTGGCCTTCAGAGTCGAAGCGGGCGAAGGATTTCTGCGCGGCCGCGATGGTTTCGTCGCTGATGTGCTCGATCAGCGTGTCGGCGGCTTTCCACGCCTCTTCGCTGGTTTCGCGCACGATCACGTGCAGACGGATGCCGAATTTGACGGTGCGACCGTTTCGCGCCGCGCGCTCGCGGATGTCAGCCAGTTTTTCGGCAACGGCCGCAGGCGGCTCGCCCCACGTCAGGTACACGTCGACCTGTTCGGCGGCGAGCTCATGGGCGGCTTGCGACGAGCCGCCGAAATACAGCGGCGGATAAGGTTTCTGGATCGGCGGGTACAGCGCTTTGGCGTTCTGCACTTTCAGGTGCTTGCCCTCGAAGTCCACCGCTTCGCCTTGCAGGACGCGGCGCCAGATCTTGAGGAATTCGTCGGTCACCTCGTAGCGTTCGCTGTGGTCGAGGAAGCTGCCGTCGCCGCGATTTTCGTCAGGGTCGCCGCCGGTCACCACGTTGATCAGAAGGCGGCCGCCCGACAGGCGATCCAGTGTCGCCGCCATGCGCGCCGATACGGTCGGGGAAATGATCCCCGGGCGAATCGCCACCAGATACCGCAGGCGTTCGGTCAGCGGCACTAGCGCCGAGGCGATCACCCAGGAGTCTTCGCAGGAGCGACCGGTCGGGATCAGCACGCCGTGGTAACCCAGATCGTCGGCCGCTTGGGCGACCTGTTTCAGGTAGTTGAGCGTGACAGGGCGCGCACCTTTGGTGGTGCCCAGAAAATGGCCGTCGCCGTGTGTCGGTAGAAACCAGAAAACATCCATGAGAAATCCTTCGAGCAGAATCGGTGGCTTGTGACGAGTGCAACCGTTATAAAGGCTTCGATTTATTCCGTAAAAGAACTGAATTCCATATTTTTATAACCTATGGAGATATGCCCTGTTTGTTTGGATCTGAGAGGGCAGACGCGCGCGCGTGAGCGGCGAAGAATTCTGCGGGAGCGCATATGCCAGCGAATCCGATTTACCCGGACCGCTGCGTCGTCTGACCCACCTCTTCGCGGGCAAGCGCGCTCCTGCAAGGTTCCGCGCCAGATGAGCGGTCTGGACACCCATAACTTACGCGCAAAAAAACAGGAGCCGAAGCACCTGTGAAGGAGAGTACCGACACGCTGATCGTCAGAAAATCTGCGTGAAGAACCAATACAGACCGCCCGAGAGCAGGATCGCCGCCGGCAGTGTGAGCACCCAGGCCATCGCCAGGTTGCGCAGCGTGCGCATCTGCAGCCCGGAGCCGTTGGCGGTCATGCTGCCCGCCACGCCGGAGGACAGCACGTGAGTCGTCGATACCGGCAGCCCGTACATGTCCGCCGCGCCGATCGTGAGCATCGCCACGACCTCTGCCGATGCGCCTTGGGCGTAGGTCATGTGGGTCTTGCCGATCTTCTCGCCGACGGTGACGACGATGCGTTTCCAGCCCACCATGGTGCCCAGACCCAGCGCGATGGCGACCGAAATTTTCACCCACAGCGGAATGAAGCGGGTGGCGTTGTCGATCTGCTGCTTGAACAGCTGCACCTTGCCTTGAGTATCGGCGTCGAAGTTGCCCACCTTGTTCTTGTCCATCACGCGGATGGCCTCGGAGGTCAGGTACATGTCGTTGCGCACGTTGGCAGTCGCTTCTGCCGGGACCTTGGACAGCGAGCCGTAGCTGGCGACCTGATCGCCGATCTTGCCCGCCATGACCGCCAGCGCCGGAATCAGCTCGGGCGTCGCCTGCTTGTCGCGGATGTAGGTGGACAACGTCTGGCGTGAGTCGGCCGGAGCGGGCAGCGGCGCGGTTTTGATCAGCGCCTGCTGAGTCACCTGCGCCACCGCCGCGAACTGCACGGACTCATCGGCCGGCATCGCCCGGTTCAGGGCGTAAGCCATCGGCAGCGTGCCGACGAGAATCAGCATGATCAGGCCCATGCCTTTCTGGCCGTCGTTGGAGCCGTGGGCGAAAGACACGCCGGTGCAGGTGAGAATCAGCAGTCCGCGAATCCACAGCGGTGGCGGCGTGGCGCCTTCCGGTGCTTTGTACAGCGCACGGTTCTTCACGAACGCGCGCAAGGCCAGCAGCAGCAACGCGGCGCAGGTGAAGCCAACCAGCGGCGACAGCAGCAGCGAATAGCCGATCTTGGTGGCCTGGCTCCAGTCCACGCCGCTGGTCCCGTCACGGCCGTGCATCAGTGCGTTGGCAACGCCCACGCCAATGATCGAGCCGATCAGTGTGTGCGACGAGGACGCCGGCAGCCCCAGCCACCAGGTGCCGAGGTTCCACAGGATCGCCGCGATCAGCAGGGCGAAGATCATCGCGTAGCCCGCTGACGAGCCGACCTGCAGGATCAGCTCCACCGGCAGCAGGGCGATGATGCCGAACGCCACCGCGCCGCTTGAGAACAGCACCCCGAGAAAGTTGAAGGTCCCGGACCAGAGCACCGCGAAGTTCGGCGGCAGCGAATGGGTGTAAATCACCGTCGCGACCGCGTTGGCGGTGTCATGGAAGCCGTTGACGAATTCGAAGCCCAGCGCGATGACCAACGCCACGCCGAGCAGAATGAACGGTGTCCAGGTCAGGACCACGGTGCCCAGCTCGTCCATGTCCTGCTTGAGACTGAAGCCGGTGTAAAGCAAACCCAGGCCGAGTATGGCGAAGAAAATCACCACCGTCAGAACGCCGGGCTTGCGCCCGAAGGTAGAACTCAGCCCGGCGCCCTGTTGCAGAGAGCCTTGAGCCAGTGTCGGGGTTGCCATGATTTGCGATCCTGTCGAGATGGGATGGCATCCATGATCATTTCAAAATGTGACAAAGATGCGACGTGGATCACGAAATGCCCGGCGGCGGCAGCGGTCTGTCCGATTTTTGTTGGACGTGTTGGTCTGGGCGCGTGATGCAAGTTGGGAGATCGATGTTAATTAATCGCTATTGCATCTATCGCGAAAGAATATAACCGTTTGTCGACCCTGTCCCATTATCGGAGGCGGTTAATTAACGTTGCCACTACTGTAGAAACTATGGGGTTATCTGATGTTTATCGGCAATGGACTGCTCGTATGAATGTTCAAAAGTTAAAAGGCTGGAGGCTTCTGATTTCCCTACTGGCTGCATTCGTTCCGGATGCTGTGTTGCCTAGGTTGTCGCCGGTACGGTGACGGTCATATGGAACCGCCGCTCAATTTTCAAAATAGAACAGAGCCTCAGCGTGACGCCCGCGCCGGTGTACTGCAACCTCTTGCGCAGTTGTCAATGATCATGGTTTTCGTTCTAACCGTTATTTTGAAGTGAGTTGCCACTCGTCCATGGAAGACACAGGAGGTGCGTATGATAATTGATACGTCTGGATAAATTAAAGGCTCGGTTCTAACCTCTTATATTAAATTTATATCAAGGAATACGATAATGAGCGCAGATGATAAAAACGGCCGCGTATGAATCATCCTCACTTAACCCGTACCGCAGCGAAGGGGAAGATTTCGCTGAAGCAGCCGATCGAGATGATTATGTACGGGCCCAATCGCGATTATGAACATTATATTTTTTGGCTTGTCAAAGCGGGAACCGATGAGGTCTGTTCAGGCAATAGGGAACCATTACGCCCTAAACTCGAGGACAAACTTTGGCAAACCTACGTATCTAATAAGCAAAGATTTACCGCCAACGTTTCTTCAGGTGACAAGGTACAAGTAGTGTTTGACGGGACGGCCCGCCCCAACGTTCATGACGTTTACAAGGGTGAGACGTACGTAATCGACGAGTAGCTCAACAACGCGCCCATGCGGCTATTCGGCCTCATGTGTTGCTCAGGAACCACCTGGCTTCCCGGCTCTTGCTTAACTGAGCCGGGTCGTACGTGTGATCTCGCCTCGCGCCACTCATTTGTTCCAGCTCCTGGAAACAGCCAGCACCGGCAATTGAGGTGTATCAACGGAGGATCGTCTTTTGAATTGGCTATTGAAGTCATCGCGAATCGTTATAACCATTCGTCCATCGTGAGGGTGAATCGCAAGTGTGGTTTAGCTGAACAGGCTAACGTGTCATCGAGGCACCGTCCTCACTCAACTATCAATGATGTCACTCGCTAAGGAATGCAATCATGGCCGATACTGGTAAAGCTGAAATCATTTATGATCATCCCTCCGTGAAAGATAAAGCCCCGGGAGCAACTATCACAACGACGGATAATTTTGTTGTTCAGGCATTCTCTAAACAGACTCAAATACGCCTGTATCTAGTTTGTCTGATTCGAGCGGATGGTCGCCCTGCTACAACCATGCCGGCACTCCTTGAGGCACCGGCCTCGCGCGATCCGGAGGAACCGCTACTGTCCCAGGAACTCCGTTTGGAAGCGGGTCTCACGTCTGGCGAAGAAGTCACCGCGTTTTTTAATTATATTTTGAATGGCAAGCAGCATATGGATGACTCAGAGGTTAAACAGCTTCAGGCTGAATTTGAGAAACATGTCGAGAAGGGTGGAAGCGTGAAGGGCTTTTTAAAGGGGCCAATGTTGGAGGGGGATAAATATCGCGTAGCGTAATAATTATCTCAGCTCAGGCCAAGGTTCATACTGATTGAGGCGTCATGCTCATCACTGTTCTGTATCGGGTATGCGCCGCTAAGTTGACTCTGGCCATAATCGTCCGGCTTGGTAGACACCTCTCTCAAGCCGGATGATCAGGTTCTTCAACGATATCGCTTCAATAATCACGGCTCTTACGAAACGCCCAGCGCCCTGCGATAAACGTAAAGGTCGCGACCAGGGCCACCAGCACCCAGAACCCATGGGGATCACTGGCCAGTGGAATCCCCCCGACATTCATCCCGAAGAAACCAGCCACGATGTTGATGGGCAACGCCAGCACCGTGACGACCGTGAGTGTGAACAGCGTGCGGCTGCTTTGTTCGTTGAGGTTGGCGGCGATTTCTTCTTGCAGCAATTTGATCCGTTCGCCAAGAGCGGTGAGGTCGCTGATCACCAGGGCCGATTCCTCGGTGGATTGCCGCAACTCCTGCAAATCTTCTTCCATCAGCCACTGTGGCGGACGATGCAACAGGCGCATCAGCGAGCCAGGCTCCAGGGCCAGCAGGCGCTGCAAGCGCACCAGTACGCGGCGCATGGCACCCAGCTCTGTGCGATTGTTACTCAAGCGCTGGGAGAGCAGGTGGTCTTCGATCTTGTCGACGCTGATGCTGGTCTTGCGCATGAACTGCGCCAGTACTTCGCTTTGATCGCGCAGCAGATGCGCCAGCAGTTCGAGGGGCGAGCGGAAGGTTTCCCCCTGTTTGACCGACGATCGCAGTCTGTCCACCGAACGCAGTGGGTGGTGCCGCGCGGAGATCATCAGGTTGCTGCGCACGCACACCCACAACGTGGCGATGTCGGTGGAGACGCGATTGAAATCGAAGACCACGTCGTTGACCACGGCCAGAAGGGCGGAGTCGACGTGTTCAATACGGGTCGACCTCGAACCCTCATGCAGCGCCTCGAGGAATTCGTCCGGCAACTCCAGATGGGTCTTCAACCAGCGTTCACAGCTGGCGTGAGCGAGGTTCAAGTGCAGCCAGACGAACTCGCCCGGTTCGCTGGGATTGTGCAGAAACTCAAGCGCCGTAGCTGAGTCGATCTCACGGCCGGGCTCGTCCGGTCTGAAACGAAAACCATACAGCAGACCGAAAATGTCAGAGTCCTGATGACGGGCAATGCTTGGATTCATGCGGGCTCGCAGACGAGGAGTGCCCAACGGGCAGCAGGGTCGAAAGCCGCATCATCGCAAGGGTTTTTGACAGTTCTGTGACAGTTTGTAAGGGGTTGTGGCTGTTCGTGGGAGCGTGGCTTGTGCTGCGATAGGCGACGAAGGTGTCGTCAGCCCATACGCCGCGGTGTGTCAGGCAGCAACCGGTGTCGTCATCAACGCCGGGTTCCCCGCCGATCGCGGGACAAGCCACGCTCCCACAGGTGGCCGCTAGACCATCGACAATTGCTTCTTGCGCAGCGGCGCCGGCCAGGACGAGTCGATCAACAGCTCATCCTCGATGCTCAGGTCGATCTGCGCCGCCTCGGCATTGAGTCGAAGATGGAGCGGGTCGACGGCTTTCGGGATGGCAATGACGCCGTCCTGACGCAACACCCACGCGAGGCTGATCTGGGCGGGGGTGGCGTCATGGCGATCGGCGACTTCGAGGATGGCCGGGTTGGACAGCAAATCGCCGGCCTGTCCGATCGGGCAGTAAGCCATCAGCGGCATCGCGACGTTCTGCATCCACGGCAACAGGTCGTATTCGATGCCACGCTCTTGCGGGTTATAGAGCACCTGATTGGTTGCGCAGGCGGGGTTGTTCAGATCCAGCAGGTCGGAGACGTCGAAGTTGGAAACGCCCCAGCGCCCGATCTTGCCTGCCTCACGCAGGCGTTCGAACGCTTCGACAGTTTCTTCCAGCGGGTAGGAGCCAGGCCAGTGCAGCAAGTAGAGATCGATGAAGTCGGTCTTCATGCGCTGCAGGCTGCGCTCGCATGCGGCGGGGATGCCGTTGCGACTGGCGTTGTGGGGATAGACCTTGCTCACCAGCACGACCTGGTCACGCTTGCCGGCGATGGCCTGGCCGACGACTTCTTCGGCGCCGCCTTCACCATACATTTCGGCGGTGTCGATCAGCGTCAGGCCCAGATCGATACCGGTTTGCAGGGCCTCCACTTCGGCTTGTCGCTGATGGCGATCCTCGCCCATTCGCCAGGTGCCCTGACCGATGACGGGAACGGTTTTGTCTGCCAGTTGAAGCGTGCGCATGGGAGGCCTCGTGCCGATGATGACTGCGTGTGTATAGAGAACTCAGGCAGTGCAGGCGGGCAGGGGTTCAATCTCAAGCACGTGACGACCGACGCGTTCCCGGCTAAAGCCGGTCCCACGAGAAGCATGCGATGTCACAGCGTGCACGCGATCCCGTTGAATGCATACAGTCCGTAGGACCGGCTTCAGCCGGGAAGAGGCCGGTGTGAACGCCACCGATGTTGCGGTGCGACGACCGACGCGTTCCCGGCTAAAGCCGGTCCTACAAGGGGCACGCGGTCAGTCCGTAGGACCGGCTTCAGCCGGGAAGAAGCCGGTGTGAACGCCATCAATATTGCGGCATGGCCCCCGACGCGTTCCCGGCTAAAGCCGGTCCTACGAGAAGCATGCGATGTCACAGCGTGCACGCGATCCCGTTGAATGCATGCAGCCAACAGGACCGGCTTCAGCCGGGAAGAGGCCGGTACGAACGTTATCAGTGTTGCGGCGT